>Ga0068862_100005725_pt1 | contig 10369 bp, 7 predicted proteins | sample KBSSwiS52_FD_66598 | JGI IMG/M metagenome (GOLD analysis project Ga0068862, IMG submission 66598) | Switchgrass rhizosphere microbial communities from Kellogg Biological Station, Michigan, USA - KBS Switchgrass S5-2 | ecosystem: Host-associated > Plants > Roots > Rhizosphere > Soil ... | reverse complement strand
GCGCGTTGGGTTTGCTTTGCCAGCCAGTTCGCCTAGCGAAATCGTTTTTTGCGGCACCCCTTTGACGCGCACTTGACCGTCTACAAGTTCCAGATCTTCTTCAGCAGCTTCGAAGAATTCAGCAGCCAATCGCAGGATTTTGGTGCGCACCACTTTTGCTGCTTCATTGATCGCATTCCCCGCCACAACCGCGCCGCGGCTGGCGAACGTCCCCGCTCCCCAATAGAACTGGTCCGTGTCACCGGTGACGACATCGATCTTATCCACGCTGACGCCGAGCTGCTCGGCGACGATCTGCGCAAAGCTCGTGAAGTGACCCTGTCCCTGCGTGCCAACACCTGTGACGACAGAGACGCGTCCGCTGCTCATCACCTGCACCTTCGCGCCTTCGTACGGTCCGATGCCCGTGCCCTCCACATACGCGACAATGCCAATGCCCACGTGTTTGCCCTCGGCACGCAATTTCGGTTGAATCTCGTTGACGAATTTGTAATAGCCAATTCTTTCGAGCGCATGGTCGAGCAATGGTTCGTAGTTGCCGCTGTCATACACGAGCGGAGCAAAGTCTTGATAGATGATCTCGTTGTTGTAGGGGAATTTATCAGGCGGGATGAAGTTGCGTCGGCGTATTTCAGCGCGGTCGATCTTCAATTTTTTCGCCGCAATATCCAACGCGCGCTCAATGACGAACACACCATGTTGACGTCCCGCGCCGCGATACGGTGTGACGATGGTCTTGTTGGTGAAGACCGCCGTGAACTCGCTGTAATAGTTTTTGATATCGTATGGGCCGAGTACGTTGGCTTGCGCATTGAGCGCGACCGTCAAGCCATAAGGCGCGTACGCACCCGTATCGTGCAAAAAGACGTCATGCACGCCAAGGATGAGACCGTCCTTGTCGAACGCGATCTCCGTATCGTGGATTTGTCCGCGTTCGTGCGTGGTGGCGACAAAATTTTCGGCCCGATCTTCGATCCATTTGACGGGGCGGTTCAACTTCATCGCGACCCACGGGACGAGCACTTCCTCCTGATAAAACATCATGATCTTGGGGCCGAACCCCCCACCGATGAACGGGGCGACAACCCGGACTTGCCGCTCTGACAGCCCCAACATCCCCGCGAGTCCGTTTCGGATCACGACAGGAGCCTGCGTCGTATCCCAGACCGTTAATCGCCCGGCGCGCCTATCCCATTCCGCGACGATGCCGCGATTTTCGATCGCGGCGGCGCATCCATGCTCATAACTGAATCTGCGCTTGATGATGAGTGCCGCGTCCTTCTTCGCTGATTCGTAATCACCCTTCCGCTGAACAACATGCGCAGCGATGTTCGATCCAATCTCTTCATGGATAAGAGTGCTGTGAGGTTGCAGGGCTTTCTCAAGATCAACGATTGCTTCGAGAGGTTCGTAGTCAATTTGAATATCAGCTAGGGCATCTTCTGCAATGTAGCGACTCTCCGCCAGCACCATCACAATCGGCTCGCCAGAGAATTTGACTTTGTCTTTAGCAAGTGGCACTTGTGTCTTCTCGTTGAAAACAATATCCTTAACCGGCGGAGGTGAAACCAGGAGCGGACCAGGCTTCCAGTAATCGCCCAGATCGTCCGCAGTGTAAATGGCAACCACCCCTTCGCGCTGCAACGCCTGGGACACATCAATCCTATTGATCCGCGCATGCGCGTATGGACTGCGCAGAAATGCCGCATGAATCATGTTCGGCAGATCTACATCGTCAACGTACAATCCCTGACCCATGAGCAGGCGCGGGTCTTCGTTGCGTTTGATCCGTTCACCGAAATATCGAGTTGCCATAAATATTATTCCTCGGTGGTCGAGTAGCCTCGCATGCCTTTCGCGGGACATACACCGCACTGACGTACGGTGCCAGTGTCGAGACCACAACTTTACAAGTAATATTTTGTTTGCCAGTAACTGTTGGTCTCGATATGAGCGAGAAGAACACTCGCTCTACTCGACCAACGGATTGCTTTTATATTCGGTAGTCTCGATACGGCGGACGACGCTTCGACTCCGCTCAGCGCGAGACCGCCTACTCGACCAACGGGATGCTCATGCCCACGCCACAGCTCTGCAAAACGCCGCTTCACCGCCTTTGAACTTCCACGGGAAGACGCCGAGGGTGATACGCTTGTTGTGCAGTTCCTTGAGTCCAATGTCGCCGCCGAGATTCTCCACGTGTATACAATCGTGCGGAAATAAGGCGTTGTGTGTTAACTGGTAAGCAGAGTCGGGGAATAACACATCCATTTGATCTTCGCCAAATTTTTCCACTGTCTTCGCGCGGACTTTCTGCCAGTGTTCCAACCCACCTTTGCCGAGGAAACGACCGATTGGCAGGTTCATCGGGTGGTCTGTCGAGATCATGTCCACGCCCCAGATGTGGATTTTCTTCGACAACAGCCAATCACAAATGCTGAAATGCGGACCGGGATGACGCTGGATGTATCGCTCTTCATCTGCATCTGGACTAAAGAATGAATATTTGTGCCAGCCCGTGTGTATGAACAAAATATCCCCTTCCTGCACATCGGCGCGCTTTTCAATATCTTCGGGCGTGAAGAGCCCGACATCATCGAGCATGTCGCTGAGATCCACGATCACGCCAGGTCCGTAACACCATTCGATCGGGATCTGGTCAATCGTCTTGCCTTTGGTCACAAAATGCCGCGGCGCGTCGAGGTGAGTCCCCATATGATTCGACGTCTGGATGTATTGCGCGTTGACCCCATGCTCCGATTTGCGCTTGATGTACTTTACTTCAAATGGAGGGTAAAACGGCCAAAATGAACAATCTTGATTGAGGTCTTGAGAAAGGTCGTAGATTTTCATTGGTTTCTCCTTAATCTGTTGAATTTCACATTTCGTTTTCCAGAATGAAAGCTTGAACTGGCGCCTACTACTTGGGTTGCCAGGCAGGCAATGCACTATCCCGGTCAAAAGTCAAGCGAGCCTGTTGTAAGCCGTCGCCGGTCATTATAAATATTGAGGTGTGATCTTTGGGATCATCACTATAAACAAAGGCTATACACTTTCCATCGGATGACAAGGCTGGAGAACCAGAGAACCCTTTGTTGAAAGTCAACCGAGTTGGCTGCGAGCCATCTGATTTCATCGTATAAATTTCGATGTAACCATCACGATTAGAATTGAATAGAATTTGGTCGCCGAAAGATGTCCAGGTATGGGAGGCATCGAACGCATCATTACTCGTTAGACGAGTTAGTTTTGATCCATTTGCCTTCATCACATAGATTTCCGCATTGCCATCACGTTCAGAACCGAATGCAATTTGTCCTCCATCAGGCGACCAGGCCGGCCCCCCATCAAAAGCAGGGCTAATTGTGAGCTGAGTTTCACCGGAACCGTCTACATCTATAATGAAGATATCAGAATTCTCAGCTTCAACCGAAGTGAATGCAATTCTTGTTCCATCTGGCGACCAACTGGCATCCCCATCATTGCCAGCAGTATGGGTCAGTCGATTTTGTTCAGATCCATCTGCATTCATTAGATAGATATCAGAATTACCTTCCCGTGCGGAAGTAAAAGCGATCTTTGTTCCATCGGGCGACCAGGCAGGTTCTCCGTCATAGACCGAATTATTCGTCAAACGAGTCACTTCTGAGTTGTCAAGTTTCATGGTGTATATTTCAGGATTGCCATCGCGATTGGAGCTAAACGCAATTTTCTTGTCTTTACATTCTTCCGGGATATCAGGCTTGGTGTTTGGATTTGAAAGCAGCCCACAGGCGATTGAAAATAAAACCACCATACAGAGATAGATAGGGATAGAAGCACTTTTCAACCTTGCAGATATCACACTCATCCAACTAATTACAAATTGTATTTCTCAGCATATGCCAGTAACGCATCCTCAAAAATTTTTAGCGGCGGCCTCACCAAGCCCGCACCGACCTGGCCCACGCCCGCACTCTTGTGCGCGATGCCGGTATTGATCCGTGGGGTAATTCCCAACTCAACAACCTTGCGTAGATCGATTCCAGTAGGCGTGCCACGAAAATCGAGAGATGGCATGGTGAAATATTTGCTCTCGGCAAATGTGATTTCATACATCTCAAGCGTGGCATTCATGGCATCTTTGGGTGTGCCACCCACGAATGTGACGATGGCGGGCGCGGTCGCCATGGCAAAGCCACCGATCCCGGCCGTCTCTGTAATGGCGCTATCACCGATATCTGGATTTGCGTCGTCCTGCGTAAAACCTGAAAAAAACAGCCCAATCGGAATAACGGCGGGTGCCGTAAACCATTGTTTTTCTCCGAGTCCACTGACCCGGATCCCAAAGTCCGTGCCGTTGCGCGCCATGGTGGTAACAATTGTGCTGCCATCCACTCCATGGGCGGCATCAGTCATAACCTTGCATGCCGCCATGACAGGATTCAACACGCTCAACGCATTATCGCCAATAAATTGAAGTACTTCTGATTCAACCGCATCATCCTTTACGACTTTCGCAATGAGCGGCGAAATCAATTTCAGATAAATCAGCGATCCTGCTTTATTTCGGTTGTGTCCTTCGTCGCCCATATGCAAAGCTTCAGCGATCAACGCCCGCAGGTCAATCCCATTGGATTTTGCAAGGGCATCGGATAAAGCGTTGCCAAGCACATCATTCATCCAATGCAACTTCTTCAGTACATCTTCACTATACGCACCATAGCGCAGGACTTTTCCATACCCTTCATTCAGATTAGAAAACGATTTATTCCCGTGTTCTGCATTTTCTACCACATAGACTTTCATCGAAGCAGAGATAACGCCTGCCATCGGTCCAACCGTGCCATGATGATGACATGAGTCGAATTCAACTTCACCTCTTTCTATCATTGAGGTAGCCTCTGCTTCAGATTTGGCTATCCCCTCAAATAGCATGGCGCCGATGATAGCTCCCCGCAACGGACCTGACATCCGTGCCCATTCAATCGGCGGGCCGGCATGGAGGAACAGATTGTCTTTCATCCCAGGAATGACATCACCAGCGGGAGCAACTGATCTCAAAATCGGTCTTGCTTCCATAAGGCGATTAACTGCAGTTTGGTTGGCCTGATCAATATCGATGGTCATTTCTTCATCCTCGCCAATAGAGATGCCAATTTTTCATTTCCACCTGCCGGAGGCCGCCACTCCACATGGACGGCTTGTGCACCCTGCGCTATGAGACTTTCATAAAAGGATTCCAGCCCAACATTCAGCGCGGCTAACGGCTGACTTAATTGTTCAAGGTTCACTGGCGGATATATGGTTTGCCGATGATTGCTAAAACGGAGACTGACATATTCAACGGCTTCTGCGGCCGTGTGAAACACAATTGCCCCCGCCTCCTTTAACCTTTCAGTCTGAGCCTGAAGATCCTGTGGGTCGTCGTCTGTGCCGATGACAATCGCGACGACTGCTATGCTTTTGTCGTGAATCTCCTTAATCACCGGGGCTAATTCACTGGCAGGGTCAGGATGCGAGCCTTCCCCCAGAACAACGTCGAGCAAAATCATATCAACTTCGGGGTCGGCCGCTTCCTGTCGCATGCGACGGATGCGCAAGTCGTTGTCAATCATGGGGTGTAAACGCCCAACCATAAAAAATTCATCACCCAGATCAATGATGGTATGCGCTTCACTTTTGAGAGGATCCTTCAGTAATTGGTGGTTAGCAATGGGCGCGTTTGAGTAAATAGGAGAAAGAAAGGACTGCAAACCAAGCAAGGTTTCGTACGCCAGGGTACCCCCTGAGAATAAACCGCGCAGATAACGACCGGAGTTTAGATGTCTTGGACCAGGTTCAGATCTCTGATCTCCAATCTCCACAGCCAGCCTGGCTGTCTCGCTCAGACTAATGGCAAATTGCAGATACCCTATCCTTCTGGCAGGTGGAGGATAGCCAATGAAATAAACAACAATTGGTTTTTCTGCGTTTTGGGCCGCTGTGATCAATTGAGTAGCTACGTCCGGTGAAGGTGGTTTGGAAATCAACACAATGACTTTGGTCTCAGGGTCACGCGCCAATAAATCCAAAGCCTGATTGGCTGTGATGGCGCCAATTTCAGATTTGAGGTCGCGTCCGCCTGTGCCAATCGCGTGGGAAATACCCGAGCCAAGCTGATGAATTTGGGCAGTTACAGCTTGAGTCCCGGTTCCCGAGGCCCCGACGACCCCAATCGGTCCGCGTCGCACACGGTTTGCAAATCCCAGGCCGATGCCGTTGATGATGGCTGTCCCGCAGTCGGGTCCCATCACAAGCAATCCTTTTTCACGCGCCGTCTTCTTCAACGCAATTTCGTCTTCAAGTGAGACGTTGTCACTGTATAAAAAAACATGTTTTCCAAGAGCAAGAGCTTCACGCGCCACATCCGCCGCGTAACGGCCGGGAACGGAGATCAAAACCCAATTCGCCTCTGGCAATTGCCTGGCGGCTGCGCTCAAGCTGCGCGGACGAAAATCCTGAGAAATAGTCGACGATTTTCTGCGCGTCAACAACTCATCAACTTGACCGATTGCCTGGGTTGCAGAAGTGTCATCATCAGCTTTGACCACGATAAGCAAATCATCGGGATTCGCCATAACAGACTCGGGCAGGAGATTGTTTGCAGCCAGCAAATCGCGGTTGGCTTGTGTTGCCATCACAACACCCGCGTCCACGATGCCAGGCAACTCTAGCAAGCCGCGTTGAAGCTGCATGAGCACAACCGAGTCGTAATAGGCTCCAGCACGAACATTCCATTTTGTGACCGTCATAGAGTTGCCAAAACCTTTTCCAGATCCTGTGCCCAGAACAATAACGATTCATCTTTGTACCAATTACCCACCACTTGCAGGCCTAACGGTAGACCAGCCTGATTTTTCCCGGCCGGCAAATTAATGGCGGGAAGTCCAGCCTGTGTCCACGGAAGATTCATGACCGGGTCGCCCGTGCTCTCCAAACCTCTAGGCGCCGTGCCTACCGCCGACGGACAAATCCATACGTCCAGGTTGTGGTCAAGAAAAGTTCGTCTTATTTCGGAGCGGAAATTATCGCGGGCGGAGAGCGCCTCCTGTAATTGATCATTGTTAATCTGCTGACCGCGTCGAATCAGTTCTGTGAATTTCGCTGAATAAAGCTCTTCATATTCACGAAACCAGTCTGCATGGACCTGGGCCGCCTCGGCAGACATGATCACATCATGACGCGCTTTGATCTCTGCAAAGTCAGACATCACCTGGATGTGTTGGAGCTCATAACCTGCATTTTCCAGCAACTTGCATACACTCTCAAAATGAGCCAGCCCCACTGGCGAGGCACTTTGTAAATAAGGACCGTCAGGGATTCCGAGCCGAGGCTTTTTTACAGGCTCAATAGGTTCGGTCCAATCCCTGTACAGGACCCGGGCTGCTTCGATCGCGCTCTCCGCATCAGGTGCGAAAAACCCGACATGATCAAGGGATGGTGAAAGTGGGATTACCCCCTCCCGTGAAATGCGATCATAGTTCGGTTTGAGTCCGACAACGCCACAAAAGGAGGCAGGACGGATGATCGAGCCAATGGTCTGAGTCCCCAACGCCAGATGACAAAATCCGGCCGCGACCGCGGCGGCCGATCCGCTGCTCGAGCCGCCTGGAGTATGTTCCGGGTTATGAGGGTTGCGGGTGGGGCCTGGAGAGAAGTAGGCGAATTCCGTGGTGACCGTTTTTCCAAAAATCAAGGCCCCGGCTTCTTTTAACCGCGTGACACTTTTGGCTTCTTCCCCTTGAAGTAAATCGGAGGGTAAACGACTTCCCGCCTGTGTGGTGAATCCCTCGACCCGGAAAATATCCTTTACACCTGCCAAAGCTCCAAACAATAACGGTCGTTTGATCAAGTCAGGATAACTGAGTACAAGTGTTTCTGCTTCTTCGTGCAAGCGTGTAAAGCGATCTTCTTCTGGAAGAAACGCGAGAATGGACGGTTCATGCTGGGTAAACCGTGCCTCTATCTGTGCAAGAAAATCAGGGAGCAATAATTGCCCGGCGCGTAAATCTTCTACCAATAAACGAGAAATCATAAATCTCAATCCCTTACGACTGTTTCATCTTCTCCGCCGCCAGTTTTACCGCATCTACAATGTGCTGATACCCCGTGCAGCGGCAGAGATTCCCGGAAAGCGCGTGACGGATTTCGTCTTCCGTAGGGTCCGGATTCTGTTTCAAAAACGGAATGAGCGTCATCAAAATACCCGGAGTGCAATAACCACACTGCAAACCGTGGGCTTCCCAAAATGATTGTTGCAACGGATGTAGGCCCCCCTCTCTCCCCCCATCTTCAAGCAGATGGGGGGAGGACGAGGGGGGCGCCAAACCTTCGACGGTGGTAATGTTGTAACCGTTTGCCTGAACCGCAAACATCAGACATGAGCGCACAGACTCGCCTTCGAACAGGATGGTACAAGCCCCACAGACCCCATGCTCGCAACCCACATGCGTTCCCGTGAGTCCAAGCTCGTGACGCAAAAAATCGCTGAGCAGCATCCGCGGCTCCACTTCACGCCTGTATTCCTTTTCATTGACCATGACGGTGATGGGAATAGACTGGGTCATTGAAGGAGTCCCTCGGCGCGCTGATTTGCCTGTTTCAAGGCTTTCCTGGTCAACACATGCGCTAAATGTTTTTGGAATTCTGGCGATGTGTGAATATTCCCAAACGGATTCATTTCTTTTTCACTCGCTGAAGACGCAGCGGCTTCAACCAATTCATCGCTCAATATCTGCCCCATCAACAGCTTTTCAGCTTCCGGTGTCTCAACTGGTCCTTCGCCGGCATTCAAATACACCAATTTGGCACGTTCGCACTTGCCGTTTGCATCCAGCGTCACAAGCGCCGCGACTCCCATCAACGCGTAATCTCCGGCACGCGGAGCAACCTCCATGAAGGACCAGCCTGTGCGAGAGGAATCCACTGGCAATTCAACTTCAACCAAAATCTCATCTGGCTCAAGAGCAGTAGTAAACATGCCGACAAAAAAGTCCCGCGCGTTAACCCAGCGTTCGCCTGATTTACTCTGTGCTTTGAGTCGCGCCTCTAATGCGAACATGAGGACGGGTAACTCTGCGGCTGGATCTGCATTGACCAGGCTCCCGCCGATCGTGCCGCGGTTGCGGATTTGCGGATGAGCAATATAGGGAACAGCTTCATATAAAAGCGGAACTCGTCTGGCGATGGAAGAGTCGAATTCCAACTGCCGTTCGCGTGTCATAGCGCCAACTCGAATACTATGGTTGTCTTCCTGGATATAACTTAAGGTAGAAATTCGATTTAGGTCGATCAGTTGAGTTGGCTGGACTACCCGAAAGTTCATGGCAGGTACCAGGCTTTGCCCACCTGCCAGGATTTTTGCTTCTCCTGCATATTGACTCATCAGGTCCAGAGCTTCTTTAAGTGAATCTGGCGCAAAGTATTCGAACGGAGCTGGTTTCATGAATCAGCCTCAATTATTTATTGGATGGAAATCTGCTTCGCAAGCCTGATGGATATTGCTCCGACCCTCGATCGGCTTAACGCGCGGCTTGTTCTCACTCCTGGACAGTAACCCCTCATATTTCCTTTTAATAACATTAATCTCTCCTCCAAAAGGATCTGAGATTTGGTCTATAAAAATAAAACACCACCAGGATACGATGGTTATGACTCGGTGAATGCAGGTCGGCTAAGTAGAATTATATCTTAAGCAGGAATCCCCTTGCCTGGAGAAGGCAATATTTGATCGCAAATTCGGCAAAAATGCGTGACGAAATTGCCAGATGAGGGTTATTTACTCCAACATGGAGTCTATGCAAATCTCCTTAGTTCCCTTCCACAAAATCTGCCAAAAGGGTTCGTATTATTTCGTCATGCAGCCTTCTGCATGGCGATTTTTATTTGGAGGTGCACATGAAGTTTGAGCAACACAGACTAATTTTTTCGCCCAATCGAAGAGTTTCTATCAGAGGAGTACGAGAGGAGTAATGCAATGTCTGGAAAAATGATGACAAAAAACAAAGTCTCGGGATATCTGCCCAATGATCAGCCCCCCATGGCGCAAATGATTTTGCTCGGATTTCAGCATGTGCTGACGATGTTTCCCGCTACGGTGCTGGTCGCGGCTCTGTGTGGTTTTCACGTTGGCACGGTTTTAACCGTCTCGGGAGTCGGAACCATCGTTGCCCTGCTTCTCGCCAAATGGCGGATCGGGAAATTCATCCCACTGTTCTATGGCTCCAGTTTCAGCTACATCGCCGCGTACCTTGCCATTGCTCAACAGATGACCGGCAGTCTGCCGCAATTCGGTGTCCCTGTGCCAGATAATGTTCTCAGCACCATGCAAGCCGGCATCGTCGTGACA
>Ga0068862_100005723_pt1 | contig 10370 bp, 10 predicted proteins | sample KBSSwiS52_FD_66598 | JGI IMG/M metagenome (GOLD analysis project Ga0068862, IMG submission 66598) | Switchgrass rhizosphere microbial communities from Kellogg Biological Station, Michigan, USA - KBS Switchgrass S5-2 | ecosystem: Host-associated > Plants > Roots > Rhizosphere > Soil ... | reverse complement strand
CGAGCGCGGCTTCTCCCGTTTGAGGTAGTCGGCGACCAGGCAGGCGCGTTCGTAGGGGCCGGGCGGACAGCGGTAGGGGTCCGCCGGCGCAGCGATCAGCACCAGCCCGCCGTCCGGCATCGCGCGCAGCTTGTCGCGCAGCAACAGGGTCTGCGGCCCGGCCTTCCACGCATGCGGCATGATCTCGGCCGCCGCCGCGTCGTAACCCTCCAGGGCGTTCCACACGAAATCGACGCCGGGCGACAGGACCAGCCGGTCGTAGGCCAGGCGTCGGCCGCTCTTGAGGCGAACCGTCCGCCCCGGGGCGTCGATCTCGACCGCCTCGTCGCGCACCACGGCGATTCCGGCCTTGCGCAGGCCCGCGTCGCCGAAGGTGATCTCGTCCATCTGCGCCAGGCCCGCGATCACCACGTTGCTGCGCGGGCACGACACGAGGTTCGCCTCGCGCTCCACCAGCGTCACATGCACCTCGGGCGCGACGCGGCGCAGGGTGCGCGCCACCGAGGCTCCGCCATAGCCTGCGCCGATGATCACCACCCGCGCGCCGGCCGCGGCGCGGGCGTTCGTCGCCGAGGCCGCGGCCAGGGCGGCGACAGCGGCCATGACTTCGCGGCGGTTCATTTCGCCTTCCCGCCCTTGGCGACGGCCGCGGCCGTCGCATCGATCTCGGCGTCGGAGTAGCCCTTGGCGATGCGGCCCATGATCGTCCCCGGACGGCGGCCGTCGCGGAAATCGCGCAGGGCCTGGGCGAGCTCGGCCGCGGGTCGTCCGGCCAGCCGGGGGATCGCGCCGCGGGGCTTGGCGTCCAGCCCATGGCAGGTGGCGCAGCTCTCCGCCATCACCGCACCTGAAGGCTGCGCCGCGACCGCCCCGGCCGCCGCAAGCGCGCCGGCGAGGCCCGCCGCGGCGGCCTGCCGCCTCAGGTCCACGCCAGGTCCTGCTTGCGGAACGGCGTCTGGCGGATCCGCTTGCCGGTGGCGGCGAAGATGGCGTTGGCGATGGCCGGCCCGATCGGACCCAGCGGCGGTTCGCCGAGCTCGTTGAAGCGGTCCGCGCCGGACAGTCCGCCGAAATGCGGCCGGATGTCGGGAATGTCGGCCATCCGCAGCATCGGGTATTCGTGGAAGTTGCCTTCGACGATGCGCCCGTTCTCGATGGTCAGACCCTCGTTCAGCGACATGTTGAGGCCGAACACCGTCCCGCCCTCGATCTGGGCCAGGGCCGCGTCGCGATTGAGCGTGCGCCCGCAGTCGAAGGCGGTGTCCACCTGCTTGATCGTCAGCTCGCCCTGGGGCGTGACGGCCACGCGCACGACGGCGGCCACCGTGGTGCCCGCGTTCGGCTTGCCGTCCATCCCCCAGTTGGCGATGGCGATCCCACGGCCCTCGCCGCGCGGCAGCGCCTGGCCCCAGCCGGACTTCCTGGCCACCTCGTTCAGGCAGAGCGCCCAGCCGGGATCGGGCCAGTTGGCGAGCAGCTTCAGGCGGTAGGCCAACGGGTCGATCTTCGCCGCCGCCGCACACTCGTCGATGAAACTCTCCAGGAAGAAGGCGTTGGAGTTGTACCCCGGTCCTCTATAGGCGCCGGTCAGGATGTGGAGCGGCAGGGTCTTGGACTCCACCTGCACGTTGGGGATCGGCCCGGAGGTCCAGACCGCCGTGGAAAGGCCGTTGGTGGAATGCCCGTGGCCGGCGCAGCGGGCGAGCAACGCCACCGGCAGGCCGTCGGGGCCCAGCTTGGCGGCGAGCTTGGTCGCCTGCATGGCGCGATAGCGGCCCTGGCGCATGGACTCCTCGCGCGACCAGATCACGTGCACCGGACGCCCGGGGACCTTCTTGGCCACCGCGACCACCATGCGCAGGTCGTCGTTGAAGATCCGCCGTCCGAACCCGCCGCCCACGTAGGTCTGGTGCACGTGGACGTTCTGCGGCGCCATGCCCGACTCTTCGACGGCGACCAGGAAGCCGAGTTGGGTGTGCTGACTGGGATGCCAGACCTCCACCCGGTCCGCCGTCACCAGCGCCGTGCCGTTCAGCGGCTCCATGTTCACGTGATCGCAGTAGGGCGTCAGGTAGGCCGCCTCGACCTTGATCCCGCCGGGTTGCGCCAGGACGCCCGGCGCGTCGCCGAGGCTTTTCTCCGGCGTCTCGGCAGGGGTTTCGCAGGCGGCCAGCGCGGCGGCGTGGACCTGTTCCGTCGTCTTCCACTGGGCGCCGGCGCCGTCCTCCCAGACCACCGGCAAGGCTTCCAGCGCCTTGCGGGCCTGCCAGTAGTGATCGGCCACCACCGCCACGGCGCTCTGCGCCACGCTGGCCCCCAGGGGGATCGGCGCCTTGAGGTTGGTCGGCTTGCGCGGTTCCGACGGGTCGACCACCACGACGCTGTGGACGCCCGGCATGCCGCGGATGGCCTCGAAGTCGTAGGACTTCAGCTTGCCGCCGTGCACAGGCGACTGCATCAGGGCCGCGTACAGCATGTTGGGCAGCCGCACGTCCATGCCGAAGACCGCCTCTCCCGTGACGATGGCCTTGTTGTTGAGCTTTCCGGGCGTGGCCTTGCCGAGGAACGTCCACTCCGCCTGCGGCTTGAGGTCCGGTTCCTTGTCCAGCTTGATCTTGGCCGCCCGGGCCGCCACGGCGCCGTAGCGCAGGGTGCGGCCGCTCGGCTTGTGGGTGAGAACGCTGTCCTTGGCGTCGACCTCGGCGACCGGGACCTTCCAGGTCTGCGCCGCCGCGGCCCGCAGACGCTCGCGGGCGCTGGCGCCGGCCTGCAGCAAGGTGCGCATGCGCGAGGGACCCGTGGAGCGGCCCGAGAAGTAGCCCAGGAAGCCCGCCGACTTCGCGTAGACGTCGTCCTCCAGGAAGTTGCGGTTCGTCGGCGCGAACTCGGCGCGCATGGTCGGCCAGGCGCAGGCCAGCTCCTCGGCCACGGTCATGCAGTGCTGGGTCATCACCCCGTTGCCGATCTCCGGCGTCGGCACGCGCACGGTCACCGTATCGTCCGGGGCGATGGTCAGCCAGGCGGTGAATTCGGATTCAGCGGCCGGCGTCGGTAAGCCCCAGGGCCGCTTGAAGTCGGCCGCGGCGTTGGCCCGGCCCACCGACAGCGCCATGCCGCCGCCCACGGCCACGACGCTGACCACGAACGTTCGCCGGTTCAGAAAGGTCGCGACGGTCATGCTCACGCCCCCTGCTTGGCGGCGCGGTGGATGCCGGCGCGCACGCGGCTATAGGTTCCGCAGCGGCAGATGTTGCTGATCGCCGCGTCGATGTCCTCATCGGTCGGCTGCGGCTTCTCCTTGAGCAGGGCGTCGGCGGCCATCAGGAAGCCCGCCTGGCAATAGCCGCACTGCGGCACGTTCAGCTCGATCCAGGCCTTCTGCAGCGGATGGCTCCCGTCCGGCGACAGGCCCTCGATCGTCTTGACGGGGCCGTCCACGGCCTCCAGCGGAACCTGGCAGGAGCGCAGGGCCACGCCGCCCAGCTGCACCGTGCAGGCGCCGCACTGGGCGACGCCGCAGCCGTACTTGGTTCCGGTCATGCCCAGGTGGTCGCGCAACACCCAAAGGAGCGGCGTCGAGGGGTCGGCGTCGACCACGTGGGTCTTGCCGTTGACAGTGATGGACTTGGTCATCTCGCCTCCCGCCGAACTCGCTTCAGGCGGGAAGAGTTAGCCCTCGTGGGCGGACATTCAACCGGAATTGCGCGGCGAACTCGGGCCCAGGTCAAGCCGGCTGTGCGGGGGACGACCCGGAGGCGGCGCGCGGCGCGCGCTTGATTTGGGAGCCGTCTTTCGCACAGCCCAGGTCCGCGGCTCCTCAACCACGATCACCGCCTGTTCCCCCGTCGCGCGGATCGCCGCGACCATGCTTTCGGCCAGCTCAAGCGCCTGTTTCTGAGAGTAGAATGGCCCGATCGGATGCATTCCGCGTACGAACCATCCGTCGCTCGCCTCATAGACCGCAAAGTTAATGCAAGCCATGACTGGGGTCCTCCGAAGCGACGACCGGCTTGTACTCGCCTATTTCATGAAATGGTGGCGCAAATTCGCCTGTAGGTAAAGCCTAACCGCGAATTCCCGCACCAAGGTGTGGCCCATCGGCAACGGGCGGCGTCCGGCGACAACGCAAACGGACTTGGCGTGGGCGGCTCAAGGGGCTACCGCCCAGGCAATGAGATCCAACAATCGGAGGGACATCCAGGTGCAATACGAAACCATCAAGGTCGAAAAACGCGGCGCGGTCGACTGGCTGACCCTGAACCGGCCGGAACGGCTCAACGCCATTTCCCTGCAGATGGTGCACGAGCTCGGGGACTACTTTGGTAGACTGTTCAACGACCGATCGGTGCGCATCGTGGTGATGAAGGGCGCGGGCCGGGCCTTTTCCGCCGGCCTCGACATCAAGGAGCGCGACACCCGCGGCGAGGCCGAATCCGAACAGCCGCCATTCGGGGCGGGCTTCGGCTTCCAGGGGTACCTGGCCGACGTCTATATCCGCATGCGTCGCTGCCCGCAGCCGATCATCTCCCTGGTGCATGGCCCGGCCTGCGGCGGCGGCTTCGCCTTCGTGCTGGCGTCGGACATCCGCATCGCCGGCGAGAGCGCGCGGATGAACGCCGCCTTCATCCGCATCGGCCTGTCGGCCTGCGACATGGGCGTCAGCTACTTCCTGCCGCGCCTAGTGGGAACCTCCGTCGCCTCAGAGCTGATGCTCACCGGCCGGTTCATCCACGCCCAGCGGGCGCTCGCCACGGGCCTGGTCTCCGAAGTCGTGCCCGACGACCAGCTCGAGGCGGCCGCCCAGCCCTACCTCGACGAAATGCTGTCGACCTCGCCCATGGGCCTGCGCCTCACCAAGGAAGGCCTCTCCATGGCTGTGGACTCCGGCAGCCTGGAGGCGGCCATGGCCATCGAGAACCGCAACCAGGTGCTGGTCAGCACCACCAAGGACGCCGCCGAGGGCCGCCGCGCCTTCCTTGAGAAGCGCCCCCCGGTCTATCACGACGCGTGAACCCGGGGCCGCCGCAGGAACCGCCCGACAGGAGAAGTTCGCGCGGCGGTCAATACCTCGAATTCTCCTCATAACTATCTGTTATAGCGATAATTATTGTGCTTTCTGAGGTGTTGACCGGGGTGTTGACCGGTCAACACCTTGCAAGGGGTCATGCCACCGATCGAACGGCCGAGATCTTAGCGCGGACAGCGCAGAACGGCAAGAACAACACAGGAACATTGGCGGCGGCCGGCTCGTCGGCCGTTCTCAGAGGGCGTCGCGCTTTCCCGTGAGCTGGCGCGGCGTGAAGCGCGGGCGGGGCATTTCAAAGAGCTCCTTCACCACCGCGTAGTCGGCGAGGTAGCCGCAGCGGGCCAGCGGTTGGGCCTTGGCCGTGTCGAACTGCCCGTTGGTCAGGAACTCCTTGCGGATATGCACCCCCACGACCTGGCCCAGCACCATCCGGGCTCGCACTGGCTTGTCGTTCACGTCCTTGAGCTGCAGCACCTGCAGAGTCTTGCACTCCAGCGCCGCCGGGCTCGCGGCCACGCGCGGCGGCCTGACCAGCCGCGACGGCGCCCACGCGATCCCCGCCATGTCGAATTCGCTGACCCCGGGGGAAAAGCCCTCTGAGGTGGCGTTCATCACGTTCGCCAGCTCGAGGCTCACGAGATTGAACACGAACTCACCGGTGGCCGCGGCGTTGTCCACGCTGTCGCTCTCGATCTCGCTGGAGAAGGCGACGATGGGCGGGCTGGACGAGAAGTTGTTGAAGAAACTGTAGGGCGCCAGATTCGTCCGTCCCTGCGCATCCACGGTCGAGATCCAGCCGATCGGACGGGGCGCGACGATCGCCTTTATGGGATCGTGGGCGAGCGGCTTTTCCTTGCCCCACTCGTAGAACAGGTCGCTCTCGAAGGGGGCGGCGTCCACGGCTCTCACCTGTTGTGCTGGGCGTCGTCGACCCGAATGCAGGTGCCGGTGACGAACTCGGACGAGGGCGACACGAGGTACAGCAGCGTCGAGTCGAGCTGCGCCGGGTCGCCCATGCGCTTGCGTGGGAAGTGGTCGCTGATGGGGCCGATCCGCTCGATCATCCCGTCCATCATCTCGGAGTTGAAGGCTCCCGGCGCGATGGCGTTGACGTTGATGTTGAACTTCGCCCACTCCACCGCCAGCGTCTCGGTCAGTCGGATGACGGCGGCTTTGGTGATTGAATAGAGCGCGGCCCCGTTGCCCCCGTAGTCGTAGGCGCCGGCCGAGGAGATGTTGACGATGCGCCCCGGCAGCCTGGCGTCCATCAGCCGCCGCGCGAACTCGCACGACAGGATGTAGGGCGCGCGCAGGTTGGTGCCGATCACCGCGTCGATCAGCTCCACCGGCATCTTCACCGCGCGCTGGGCGTCCGGAATGCCGGCGTTGTTGACCAGGATGGTCACCGGCCCGCCCAGCGCCTCCTCGGCTCGCCGCACCGCCGCCAGCAACTGGTCGGCGTCGGTGACGTCGAGCTGCAAGGCTTCGGCCTGCCCGCCCCGCGTCCGGATGCCCTCGGCCGCCGCCTCCAGCTTGTCGAGCCGGCGGCCGGTGAGCGCCACCTTGGCCCCCGCCCCCGCCAGTGCCTGGGCGAAGCGCAGGCCGAGGCCCGACGAGGCGCCGGTGACGATGGCGTTCTGACCCGCAAGGTCGATGGAAAAGTTGGGGGCCAGGCTCATCAACCGCGGCCTTTCGTAGGGATGTCCTTGAACGGCACGTCCTTGTCGACGCGGATGTCCCCCGGCAGGCCCAGCACGCGCTCGGCGATGATGTTGCGCAGGATCTCGTCGGAGCCGCCTTCGATGCGCGAGGCGGGAGAGCGCATCAGCATGGTCTGGAAGCGGGCGTTGGCCTGCGTCTGGTCCTCGCCGTCCAGCACGCCGCCCTGCCCCATCAGGTCCAGGGCGAACATGGACAGCTCCTGCATCGAGGCGCCGGCCACCAGCTTGCCGATGGAGTTCTCGGGCCCCGGCGTCTGGCCCTTGGAGAGCGCGGTGATCGCCCGCATGGCGGTATACTTCAGGCCGCTGGCCTTGACCGCATACCCCGCCAGCTTCGAGCGGACGCCGCTGTCGTCGACCGCCGGGCGACCGTCGATCTGGGCTTCCATGCAATAGGCGAAGAGCTCCGGGAACCCGGTCGGCATGCCCGAGCCGATGGACAGGCGCTCGTTCATCAGGGTGGTGAGCGAGACCTCCCAGCCCTGGTTCACCGCGCCCAGCCGCTGGGCGTCGGAGATCCGCACGTCGGTGAAGTAGACCTCGTTGAAGTGTTGCTGGCCGTTCGCCTGCTTGATCGGCCGGATCTCGATGCCCGGGGTCTTCATGCTCAGGAAGAACATGGTCAGGCCCTTGTGCTTGGGCACGTCCGGGTCGGTCCGGGTGATCAAGAGGCCCCAGTCGGCGTTGTGGGCGCCGCTGGTCCAGATCTTCTGGCCGTTGACGATCCAGTCGCCGGAGCCGTCCGCAGTCCGCTCCGCGCGGGTGCGCAAACCCGCCAGGTCCGAGCCGCCGGCCGGTTCGGAGAAGAGCTGGCACCAGATCACTTCACCGGAGGCCAGCCGCGGCAGGTGCTCGCGCTTCTGCTCTTCGCTGGCCCAGGCCATGACGGTGGGTCCGCACATGCCGTGCCCGATGGTGAAGGGCGCCGAGAGCGCCGAGAACGGACCCTCCTCCTGGCTCCAGATCACCCGCTCGATCGGGGTGAAGCCGCCGCCGCCATATTCCTTGGGCCAATGCAGGCAGGCGTAGCCCGCCTGCTGCTTCTTCTTCTGCCAGGCCTTGGAGGCGCCGATCGGGTCCTCGGAGGCGACCCCCTGGAAGCCGAAGCTGGCGGCACGGAGTTCGGCCTCAAGATGTTTGGGTGCATTGGCGTCGAGCCAGGCGCGGACCTTGGCGCGGAAGGCGGCTTCTTCGGGCGTGTCGTCGAAGTTCATCTGGTCATCCCCCTCAGGCCGCGGCCGGCGCGTTCTGGCGGCGCATGCGTTCGATCAGCAGGTCCTCCCAGGTGGAGAGCGAGCCCAGCCCCAGCGCCAGCATGTTCGAGCGGCGATAGTAGAGGTGGCAGTCGAAGGCCCAGGTGAAGCCCATGCCGCCGTGCACCTGAATGTTGTTCTTGGCGCAGTGCTGGAAGGCCTGGGTGGCCGAGACCCGCGCCGTCGCCGCCGCGATCGGGAGCTCGGCGGCGTCCGTCGAGAGCGCCCAGGCGCCGTAGTAGGCGTTGGACCGCGCCAGGGTGGCGGAGACGTACATGTCGGCCAGCATGTGCTTGATGGCCTGGAACGAGCCGATCTGGCGGCCGAACGCCATGCGGTCCAGCGCATAGTCGCGGGCCATCTCCAGCGCCCGGTCGGCGCCGCCCACCTGTTCGAAGGCGACCAGCACCGCGGCCCGGTCGAGCACCTGCTCGATGACGCTCCAGCCGGCGCCCGCGCCCAGCGGCTCGGCCGGCGCGCCGTCGAAGCCGACGCGCGCCTGGCTGCGGGTGGGGTCGATGGTCTCCACCGCCTCGCGCGTCACGCCGGGCCCCTCCAGGTCGACGAGGAACAGCGCGACCTCGCCGCCCGAGCGGGCGGCCACGACGGCGAAGTCCGCCACGTCGCCGTCCGGGACCGGAACCTTGACGCCGGTCAGCTTGCCGCCCTCGACCTTGGCCTGGATGGCGGCCGGCGTGACCCGGCCAGCCCGCTCGGCGAAGGCGAAGGTCCCGACAGCCTCGCCGCTGGCGAGCCTCGGCAGCCACGCCTGCTTCTGGGCCTCGGACCCGGCGATCAGCAGGAACTCGGCGGCGAGGTAGATCGACGACGATACCGGTACCGGCGCGTCGGCGCGGCCCAGCTCCTCGGCGAGCACGCAGAGCTCGAGCCGCCCCAGGCCCACGCCGCCGTATTCCTCGGGGATCGCCGCGCCCAGCAGGCCCATGTCGGCCAGGCCCTTGTAGAGCGCGCGGTCGTAGGGCTCCGGCCCTTCGAGGATGGCGCGCACGGCGGTCGACGGGCAGCGGTCGGTCAGGAAGCGGCGCACGGTCTCGCGAAGCTGCTTCTGGTCGTCCGAGAAATCCAGATCCATGCAGTCTTCTCCCTAATCGATTGAAGTTGTTCTTAAATACGTTCGATCGCGACCGCCGTCGCCTCGCCGCCGCCGATGCACAGGGCGGCCACGCCGCGCTTGAGGTTTCGGGCTTCCAGCGCCGCGATCAGGGTGGCGATGATCCGCGCACCGCTGGCGCCGATGGGGTGGCCGAGCGCGCAGGCCCCGCCGTTGACGTTCAGCTTCTCGCGCGGAATGCCCAGGTCGCGCTCGGCGATCATCGCCACGGCGGCGAAGGCCTCGTTGACCTCGAACAGGTCCACGTCCTCCAGGCTCCAGCCGGCGCGGGCGAGCGCCTTGCGCACCGCGGGCACGGGGGCGGTGGTGAAGAGGCCGGGCTCATGGGCGTGGGCGGCATGGCTGACGATGCGGGCCGAGACGTTCAGGCCCAGCTTCTCGGCCACCGAGGCGCGCGTCAGCACCAGGGCCGCCGCGCCGTCGCTGATCGAGCTGGAGTTGGCCGCAGTGATCGCCCCGTCCTTGGCGAAGGCCGGCTTCAGGGTCGGGATCTTGGCGATATCGGCCTTTCCGGGCTGCTCGTCCTCGGAGATGATCTCCTTGCCCTTGCGGCCGGAGACCTCCACCGGGACCACCTCGCGTGCGAAGGCTCCGGTTTCGATGGCCTTCCGCGCGCGGGTGAGCGAGCTCACCGCATATTCGTCCATCGCCTCGCGGGTGAACTGGTAGTTGCGGGCGCTTTCCTCGGCGAACGAGCCCATGGCCCGGCCGGGCTCGTAGGCGTCCTCCAGCCCGTCCAGGAACATATGGTCGAAGGCGGTGTCGTGGCCGATCCGCGCGCCGGAGCGATGCTTGAGCAACAGGTAGGGCGCATTGGTCATGCTCTCCATGCCGCCCGCCACGATCACGTCGGCGCTGCCGGCCGCCAGGGCGTCGTGGGCGTAGATGGCCGCCTGCATGCCCGATCCGCACATCTTGTTGACGGTGACCGCCTCCACCGACTTGGGCAGGCCCGCGCCCAGCGCCGCCTGGCGGGCCGGCGCCTGGCCGAGGCCCGCGGGCAGGACGCAGCCCATGAAGATCTGCTCGACGGCCCCGGGGTTGACCTTGGCGCGCTCGACGGCGGCGCGCACGGCCACGGCCCCCAGCTCCGTCGCCTTGACGGGCGACAAGGCGCCCTGGAACCCGCCCATCGGCGTGCGGGCGTAGGCGGCGATGACGATCGGATCGGTGCGGCTCATGTGTAACTCCTAAAGCGCGTCGGTCTAAAGGGCTCTGGCGATGACCATGCGCTGGAT
>Ga0068862_100005716_pt1 | contig 10376 bp, 20 predicted proteins | sample KBSSwiS52_FD_66598 | JGI IMG/M metagenome (GOLD analysis project Ga0068862, IMG submission 66598) | Switchgrass rhizosphere microbial communities from Kellogg Biological Station, Michigan, USA - KBS Switchgrass S5-2 | ecosystem: Host-associated > Plants > Roots > Rhizosphere > Soil ... | reverse complement strand
GAGTTGGCTGGTAAGCTGGCCAAGAGTGAGGCTGAAAAATTAGTTGAGGAGCGAATCAAGACAATCAAGCCGCTCACTCCTGAACTGGAAACTGAATTTGAAACGACCAAGAAACAACGTGATGAGTATTTGACCAAACTGCGCGAAGTTGATGTTTTCAATGATCCCGTTTACAAGCAAAAGTTTGTCGAGCGTCCGGCTGCGATCAAGCAATCTTTGGGTGAGATTGCCAAAACCTATGAGATTTCCGAAGCGGCTCTTTTCAAAGCGATTGATGGAGGACGCGCTACTCGGGGAGAACTGAACACGCTTTTGGAATCGGTTGGCGTTATTGATCGGGCTCAAGCAGCCTCTGAGATTTTGGAGCTTCAAGCGATTGAACAGGATCGGGCCAAGGTTGCCTCTGATTTTGAGGCTTCAAAGAAAGTCCTAAACGAAACTCGCGAAGGCCAAATCAAGGCCTATGTGGAAAAGCTGGTTTCAGATCGCAAAGAGGCTTTCACGAAACAGACTCTTCCCGCTATCGAAAAGGAAGCTTCTGAAATTGGTCTCTTTGATGGTGAAGAGGGAACAGCCCTTAAGTCTCAGATTTTTGAATCTGCCGGTAAATTGAATGAGCAGGATTTGGAGCGAATGTCTCATACTGATCGCGCCGCACTTATTACTTCGGCTTTTCTAAGTAAGCCTCTCGCAAATCAGGTTAAGACTTTGAAAGCTCGCGTAGCCGAACTCGAGAGCAAACTTGCCGATGAAGACGCAGGAACTCCTACTATCGGAGGCGGTCGTCCTCCCGGAACCCCGCCTCCTGAAAAACCAAAGTCCTTCATGGAACGTCTGCGGGCAGGTGAGGTCTAACTTTTATGGTCACTAACCAATTTCCCAATATCCTTTATGCGATGGTTAATGGCACATTCGTGCCCGTAGCCACACTCACGCTCACGGATGGGGGTCAATTGGTAATCACTCCTAGTTCTGGTGGTGGTGGAGGTGGCGGTTATGTCTTGCCGGTGGCAACGACCACCGTCCTTGGCGGCGTCAAGCAGGGGAACAACGTAACCATTGATGCCAGTGGCGTTCTTTCGGTAGCTCCTCCGGGAACAGGAACTGTAGATAGTATTGTTCAGGGCGGCGGGATTTTGGTAGATGCAACTGACCCTATTAATCCAGAGGTTTCCGTGACCGCAGACCCCTCCATTGTTAGTGCATGGATTAATGCTGCAAATGGGCCGCTTGGTATTTTTGTGGCCGATGCTACTGGTTCACTCAGTTCTATGGGCAATGTTTTTATTAATGGCGTTGCGGGTTCGGCTGGAAATGCTGCCTTTATTCTTACCACGCTTGATACCATGGGAAAATGGGCGGCGGCAATTCGTCAAGACGGCGTGGAAAATTATGCGTTCATACTCAATGAATCTAATTTAGGAAGTAATCCATTTGTCATTGAGTCGGGCTCACCGGATGGGATTTTTAGACTTAATGCGGCAGGCACTATTACTTCTCAGAGTAACAGAGTTGTGGTCGCCTTGGACGATGCAACAACTCCAACAAATCCAGTAACGCCTACGGGATGGATTAAAACCGCAGTGTCTGGCGTGGATTCCTGGCTACCTTACTATCAATGATCTTCAAACAATATAAACCCTTTTTCCTTGTCTTGGGGGCATTATGCCTCTTGGGATTCCTCATTCTTGGCGCAAGACTTCTGGCTATTGATGATAGCTACCGTCTCACCTTATGGGATCCGGCGCCAAGCGTGCATTCGCAGCCCATTACCATTGGCGACATCAAAGCCCAAACTGGTTATATTTTGCCTGTAGCCACGAATGTAGTCTTGGGTGGAGTAAAACAAGGGGCCAACGTAACAATAGCTGGGGATGGAGCGATTTCGGTTTCATCTCCAATTACTTCGTTGTCATGGTCGAGCATTACCGCCAAGCCGACTACTCTGGCTGGCTACGGAATTACGGATGCCCAGACCTCTACCGGAACTGTGGAATGGAGTCGTATCACGTCTACGCCAACAACTTTGGCAGGATATGGTATTTCTGATTCTATTGCCCTAACTTCTGGAAGTTATGCCAATCCGATATGGATTACTTCTTTAGCCTACACCAAACTTACAGGAGCACCTTCTCTTGCTACCGTGGCCACCTCTGGAGCTTATACTGACTTAAACGGCAGGCCAACCATCCCGGCCCAATTCGCACCTACTCAAGGTTCAAATGTATCCATTACAGGAACCTATCCTAATTTGAATTTTTCCGTTACTGGCCTTGGCTCCGGAACCGTTACAAGCGCGGCCTTGAGTCTGCCTTCCATCTTTACTGTTACCGGTTCACCTGTGACCACTGCGGGCACGCTTACGGGCACCTTGGCTACGCAAGCAGCCAACACTATTTTTTGTGGGCCAACTACAGGATCGGCGGTAATCCCCGTTTTTAGATCGTTGGTCAGTGCAGATATCCCTTCTCCAACGATTAATGACGGGGTAGTTCGGTCTATTGTTACCACCACATCTTCTACGGGATTTCAGGTTAGTTCCACACGCCCTTGTTCGGTGACATATCCGATTAGCTTATCAACCACGGCGAGCATTAGTGGCCCTGCGTCTGTCTTGGTTTATCTGGAAACCGCTAACACGAACTCCACAACTCCAAGCGACTGGACTACACTGATGAGCGTCAGCAATACCCAAAGCCTTTCACTGGCTGTTGTCTTGCAAAGTATTCAAGGTAGTACTGTTCCTTTGAGCTGGACGATCCCAGCAGGCAAGTGGGTTCGGATTCGTTCATCCATTTCCGGCACAGGCAGCGCATCTATTTTAGCCAGCGGCAGCCAGGAAGTTATTTGGTAAAAAAAGGAAAAATATGATCATCATTAAAACGACAGAAACTCGCTATACTATACCCGACATCTATACCTGTATTGCCACGGATGATCCTTCTGCAAAGACCGTCACTGTACGAATCAAGGAAGTTCCCTATTACCAGCCCTTCGTTCTCTGGAGTGGAGATTCCTATGACGCTGCTGGCAATTGGACGAATGCGGATATTGCAGCCGCAGTAGCATCATATCTTGCGGATCAGTCTCAAGGATAGCCATGGATAAGGAAAAGCTCTTTAACCTGCTTCAGACCTACATCCCAATGCCAGCGATTATTACGCTGCTTGGCGCGGTGGCCTTTGGTGTGTTGACTTGCTCAAATACGTTAAACCAGATCAACAATAAGCTTGGCAATCAACAGATGGTTCTCGATGCCCACACAGGTCACATGGACAAGGAGGATGTCATCCTGGACATTCTTAAGACCGACGTGACAACGCTTCGAGTCCAGACCGCCCAGATGCAAAAACAGATTGATCATTTACCTCGTAACTGATGCTGTTGATTCAGGTTATTCCTTCCTGTCCTAGTTGCCAGACGCCATTAGTGCGTTGCCGTGTCGTACAATCGACCAAGTTTATCAGCGACGTAGGCAGGTGCATGAGATGCTCCTCTACGGTGGTTAGACGGCGCGATGTTTCGAATCAAGAACGATATTCAGGATAAGGCGGGGAATTAGGTCATTCGTCATTCCAGCATTGGCAATGCGGATCTTTATCTCCGCAATGGTCGCAATATGGGCCAATGAGTTCGTGGATTAGATTAATTCTTTGCCCGCTTGTAGCCGACTCCATCCATCGCTCTAATGCGGAAACTGTTTCCTGATGAGTGGGCGCACACGCCGAAGCGACGGCTTCTGTAAATATTGCTAAAGCAGCCTTGTCGAAACGCGTAAGATTTATCCAGTTGTTTCCATCCTCTTGATGGACGGCAGCTTCGCCAATTTTAATTAGCTCCTCAATTTTCTTCTCGCTCATTTGGTTTTCCTCCTCCCCCGATAGCGCGTTGATTTTCTCTTTGGCTTCTTCGATGGTTTTCCAATCGGCTATAAGATCAATGTCATATAGCCATATTCGGTAGTGGTACAGTTTGAAATCCCGGTTGCTTGACCGCATAAGCATGTGGTAAGTTGGGACATGCGTAAAGACCTGAATCAGATTGCTGCCAGCATTGTCTCGATCACCACTGGAACGAAGCCAAAAGAGGAAGCGGCTAAAAACCCTGCTGCCGTGGCTCTGGGGCGATTAGGTGGGCTCAAAGGTGGAAAGGCCCGGGCTGATTCACTTAGCGCAGCCAAGCGCAAAGAGATTGCAAGGAAGGGTGCTACTACACGATGGGCCCGAGTTAACGCTGGTCGTAAGGATATTTGATCTTACCAGTCCACGAGTCTCGCGTTGAGCCGTGGTAGAAGGTGTATCGAGGTAATGGGAAGCAAGTTGATCCCACGAGCACGCCCAAGGCAAAGGCGACGATTAGATACCACCTATTCATGGCATGGGAACATTCGCTTCCCCAGAAGGATTTGCGTCAGGGTAAGCCAAGACATGTTGTCCGTGATAGTGACCTGCGCCGTCCAAAGGAAGCCATCCTGTATTATTATCCAAGTCTGTTCCCCACCGATATTTGTATGATTCCGTAGGAGCAAAGAAGTGAGGAACAACTCTCACAACATCTGAATCTTGGGGATCAAGTTTCCATGAGGGATCGACAAAGGCGCGGCAATACAAAAAAGCGGATACCAATATTCCGCAGACAACGGCGATGGCCGTAGCTTTCAGGTATTGTTCGGATATTCTTTTTTGGGCGCTTAGCTCCTGCAAGACTCGACGATATTCATGGTAAGCATCGGGCGGCATCAAATCGATTGCCGCCAATCGCTTCTTTGTTTCGTTGTCCCAATTGAAGACCGGAGTGCTTGCAGTAGATATCGTGTGCACCTGAAAAAAATAAAATACGCCTCCACCTTTTGACAAGCCAAAACCCGCAGACATCTGCGGGTTGTCTTTGTCGGCTTAGGCGATAGTCGGGGATGACGCCGCAGGAGTTTGGACAAAGAGTTTACGGTCTGCGCATGGCTAAGGGTTGGACTCAGGAAAAGACATGCTTGAGAGCAGGAATAAGCGTGCGCACCCTCCAGACAATTGAGGAACACGCTATGAAACGGCCCACAGTCGAAACGGTTAGGAAGCTTGCAAGGGCGTTTAAATGTGACTGGAAAGACCTTGTAGGCGAGGCATGAAATAAGTCCTTGCCAATTCCTAGGACGCTAGGATATCCTCAAGGAATGAAGATCGGAGACATTGAAGCAACGGTTGCACCCTTATTGGAAGAAGCCTTGAGACTGGAGAAAGAGGCCAAGGAATTACGTGCACTTGCTAAGGACGTAGAGGCCAGACTGACCAAAATAGCTGCTCCAGCCCCCGCCATCCTCACTCCTGACTCAGCGAGGGAGGTCACTCAGGAAACTCTAATTGCTGCCATACGGCGCAAGGGAGGCCGGGTAAAGCACTACGCTGAGCGACTCGAAACTACAGAGGCCAAGATTCGTCAGATTATCGAAGACTCTAACGGAACGATCAAAATAGGAGGCAAGGGCTGGATCGTTCTCACTTAACCACTTTAGCGTGTAGCTCAGCGGATAGAGCGCCCTCTCACATTCGTCCACGTTCGCAGCGGGGGCGTAGGAGGGAGGTCGTAGGTTCAATTCCTACCACGCTTACTTTTTTTTAGCAATCTCATTTTATACTTGACCGCTCAAGCATAAATGCTACTTTGAATCCATGAACAAGATTTCCAAAGAAGAACGCATCCGGGTTGTTAGCTGCTTGGTAGAGGGTAATTCTCTCCGCGCCACGACTCGGATGACTGGTGTTCATCGGACTACGGTCATGAAACTTTTGGCTGATCTGGGTGCTGCTTGCTCGAAATATCAGGATGAAGTTTTCCGTAATCTTTCCTGCAAGCGTGTTCAATGTGACGAGATTTGGAGCTTCGTTGGCTGCAAGGAAAAGAACGTGCCCAAGGGAGAGAAGCGTCAGGGCCGGGGCGATGTCTGGACTTGGACGGCAATCGATCCTGAAACCAAACTCGTTCCCGCTTGGTACGTCGGCAACCGTGATGCCGGGGCCGCTTACCACTTCATGCACGATCTCGCTGGACGGCTCGCTAATCGCGTCCAGTTGACCACAGATGCTCACCGGCCCTATCTGGCAGCAGTGGAGGATGCTTTCGGCACGGAGATCGATTACGCGCAATTGGTGAAGATTTACGGCAATCCTGAAACGTCCAAGTACAATGCGGAGGTTCGCTACTCTCCCGCCGTTTGCATGGGAGCCAGGAAAGCCCATGTCATCGGCAAACCGCTCTACGCCCACGTTTCGACCAGCATTTGCGAGCGGAATAACCTGAACATGCGGATGGGCATGCGCCGAATGACGCGCCTGACGAATGCCTTTTCAAAGAAGGTGGAGAACCTAGAGCACTCCGTAGCCCTCCATTTTATGAACTACAACTTCTGCCGTATCCATGGCAGCCTTCGCGTCACCCCGGCAATGGAAGCGGGCGTTGCCGACCGCGTTTGGTCTTTGGAGGAAGTCGTTTCCCTCTTAGATTGAAACTGTACCACTACCCCATATTCCCGACTCATCCGCATAATAGTCGGTATAGAGGTTATATCCCGATCCAAGATCGCATGTTTGCCCTATTTTTATTTTCATCTCCCCTCCTCCTTCCCCCACCGCTTGGCCCGATTTACAGCGAGCGCGGCGAGTTTCTTTTTGGACTTGGATTTACCGCCTTTTTTGCCCAAGGCTACAGTGTGTGGGTTTTTCTTTTTCATAGTAAGTAATTCTCCGCTTCGATCCGCGTCAGGAAGAAATGGATTCCACTAGCGCATTCCTCTTGAATCGAATCGTTGAAGACTTGCTTAGGCTCCATAATCTGACCGACCTTGTAAAGGAAGCTCGGGTCATGCGAGGAATTGCCTTCGCCAGATAGCACCTCTGCCTTAGACGCCCTGCATTTACGTCCTAATAGCCCTCCAACACGCTTCGCGTCAGCGGGAATGCGGAGATGGCAGATGACGCCTCCCGCAAGTTTTTTGAAGCCTTCAAACGCGCCAACCTCGGGAACGATTTGGGACATGGCTTTTACTAAGCTGCCATTTTTGATTGAGCTCAGGTCGGCAGAGCTCAGGTTGGCATAGCTCAGGTTGGCATAGCTCAGGTCGGCAGAGCTCAGGTTGGCATAGCTCAGGTCGGCATAGCTCAGGTCGGCAGAGCTCAGGTCGGCATAGCTCAGGTCGGCATAGCTCAGGTCGGCATAGCTCAGGTTGGCAGAGCTCAGGTTGGCATAGCTCAGGTCGGCATAGCTCAGGTTGGCATAGCTCAGGTTGGCATTAGCCGCTAGCGCGGCCTTTACCGCCTCTCCGAGTGTCTTGGATTCCTCTGACGTGAAGATAATCGTACCGTCGTATCTATTTTTAATTTGGATCATAAATTTATTTCTTTCCGAATTTCAACCAGCGTTTTTACGATTGTTTTCTAAAGCCTTAAGCTTGGCCTGAGATTTTGATCAAGTTCTATGGGCACAAAAAGGCCCGCTCGGTTGAAAACCTTGGCGAACCAAGTCCGGTTAATTCCGGCCCGAGCGGGCTACTGACGCTGACTTTGTGAATAACTGAAATTGTAATCGCGCGGGGTTTTCAAATCCGGCACCTAACGACGCCAACCTACCAACCCCATCCCGCCCGTCAAGAAATATCTTGCCACGAAAGGGGAAAGGGGGGATAAGGGAATCTGCGAGGTGGTTTAAAGAAAACACTTTCCCTTTCCTAGGCGCAAGGGGATTGTAATGCAGGTATCCACTCCTGTCCTCGCCTTTACTTTCCAATGAACCTCCTCAAGCAACTGGAAACCCGATAATGACCCAAACCTTCGCCCGAATCCTCGGCACTATGGTGTTGACTTATTTGAATGCCCATCACCTCCTAGGCGGCGCATTCACCCTGACGCCGGAAGAGACCGCTTACGTTGGTGACGCGATCATCTTCGCGCTGATGCTTGGCTGGTCTTATTTTGAGAAACTTTCCAAGGGTCACATTACCGCCACTGGCGCAAGCATCCCTCCCGCCTTTGAAATCCCCATCCGCACAGCAACCAAAGAAGTAAACCTCAACGATAAGATTGAAAGTTAAAATTATGGACACATCACGTGGTATCATCGCTCCTCTTGAAGATTTCAAAGCGGAGTTTCCCGAAATGCCGGAACCTGAATTTGTGAAGCGGTTTCGGCCCGTCGCAACAGTAACGCCCCGCCAAGCCATCACCAGTCAAGTTTTGGCTTACGATCCTTGTCCCTGCGGTTCCGGTAACAAATTCAAGTTTTGTTGTCATGCCAAAGATCAAAGCGAAAAGACCCAACGCCAAGCTGATGCCGCCGCGAGGAATTTTATCAGCGGTCTTGCATTAGTTCGCAAAGGAGCGACGTACTAATATGCCTCCTGAAATTCAAGGCGATTGCGAGCAAATAGAAGCTCAGAGCGTGATGGGAAATCCCGTTGCGGAAACCAAATATCTCCGCAAGGAACTCGACAAGTCGCTTCAATTTTTGAAAGGGTTGGAGCGCAAAAGCCGTGAACGCTCTTTGGTCACAACGAAAATCCAAGAGGCCATTATGTGGCTCGGCATGGACTTGAAAGACCTGAACGAGCCCAACCCTTACCCGAAATCATACGATCCCGCTTCGCCCGTTATCGAGAAAACGGCAGATGGACTCAAACTCTAAAAATATGAATATGAAAAATCATCTGCAATTAACCCCTTGGGACTGGCTCCTAGGCTTCCTCTCCATCGCGGCCATCGCCACAGCAGCCCTTCCGGGTTGCGCGTTCTTCACCGGCATCAAACAGGATGTCTATGCCACTTCTCTGGCCTTCCTGAGCAATCCCAAGGGCTACTTAGAATCTGTCGCGGTTCAAGCGCAACATGCGAACACCAAAGCTTCTGACATTGTGGACACTTTGGATTCGCTCCTAGAAGCGGCAGGATTGGCTCCAGCGAACTCTGAACAACAGAAGGCTCTGGATGTCCTTAAAGCGCAATTGAAGAGCGCACAAGGGCGCGTGGACGCGGTAAACGCGATCCTTGCGCCGAGTCACTTGGATGCGATTGTTAATCCTCCGGTTACTTGGATGAAGTTAAAGCCTAATCGCGATCTCAGGCCACCGCATGGATCGGTTAAAATCGCGAGCGCTTACGATTTGAGGAAGTGATGGCTATAATTCCCCTTCCACCTCCCGGATTACCAACCCACAATGAAAGAGGGGTTAGGATAATTTATATAAGCCAAGAGCGTTACGAAGCTCTTTGTAATGATCGGTGGGAAGGTGAACAAAAAAAGCTGTGGGCTTATGTAAAGCGGGATCGTTCAATCTTTCCAAAAACTCCACTCCACAAATTAGGGAGGCGCTAATGTTTACCTCCGTCCTAACCTTCCTCAGTGGCGTAGCTGGCCCGATCATCAACCTGTTCAAGAGCCGCAGCGATTTGAATAACACGCCTCAAGAGCGGGAGGATGTCGAGGCGCAGAGGATCGCGGCTGATGATGCCAAGAATCAGAAAGGCGTGGAGAATGATTTGAAGGGGGCCGGGTCGTGAAATGGCTCGATAAATTAAATTGCCGACTGTTTGGACATCATGGGCGACAAGAGTACAAGACCAACGTGATTAAAGGTACTGATGGAAGGGCTCTTCGAATCTGGCAAAGTTGTAAAGAAACCTGTTATCGCTGTGGAAAAGTATGGGAAACGCCATGAAGCCCTACCCCATTATTCCTAGTCTGATCCTGTGCTTAATGCTGACGCATTGCGCCACAATAGCCCCAGAGGTGAAGCAATCCGCACCCGTAACCTACACCGGCAACACCCTGACTCACGCCACCTACATCGCCGTTAGCAAGTCTAAAGGCTTCGAGTTAAGTGAAGGTCAGCGCGCTGAATACAACGCGCTAATCGAGATTTACAGTCATGGAACCGTTGCGCGGCCCCTAACGCCTCCCTTGATCAAAGATGAAGGCTTGTTCCTAATCAACGGCCAATGGTGGCAGGACGCACAACATCAGGTGCTTTATCGGGACATGCGGGATTGGCGGGATTCGGGGATTAGGGCGTCAACTTTTTTTAGCAGGAACTTGCCATGAGAATCAGACGGTCTACTCCATTCCATGGAATGGGCACGAGATGGCCAATGCCTCCTGATATGCCAAGTTCACACGAATTAGATGAAATAATTCGCGAGGGATTAATTCCTATCCCGCTGGGCAGAATGTCTGACGATGAGCGGGGCAAGTTTTTTGAGGGATGCCTCTCCATTCAAGAGCGCGAAGAAATCAATCTGGTAAATTTAGAGAGGGGCTTTCAACCTTAATGACCACTAGAATCCTTCTCACGATTAACGGAATTGATGTCATCATTGGCGACGATGAGCGGCTAACCT
>Ga0068862_100005715_pt1 | contig 10376 bp, 5 predicted proteins | sample KBSSwiS52_FD_66598 | JGI IMG/M metagenome (GOLD analysis project Ga0068862, IMG submission 66598) | Switchgrass rhizosphere microbial communities from Kellogg Biological Station, Michigan, USA - KBS Switchgrass S5-2 | ecosystem: Host-associated > Plants > Roots > Rhizosphere > Soil ... | reverse complement strand
CGTCTGACCAAATCCTGGAATCGGCGGTCGGACCGAATGGGATCGGCTACCATCTCTTGTTTGAGCAGCCAGAGATACCATTCTCGATCCTTATAAGCTTTCTCCAGCCATTCGAATGCGCGCTCCTTGTCACCCAAACCAATATAGATATACGCCCGATGGAAAGCGGGGACATACTCGCGCTTCGACAGTTGGTCCAACTCTGCGAGGACCTGGTGCGCTTCCCGTCTACGCCCAGACACGGCGTAGATGTGCCCGGTCACCGCAATCGCGTCCTTCATCCCCAGAGCCCTCGCCCGGCGCATCGCAGCCAGCGCTTCTTCATACTTCCCTTGTCGCTGGTAAACCAGGCCGGTATCAAAATGAGCCACATGGTCGTTCGGATCCAAGTCGAGCGCTCTGCGAAAATGTTCAAGAGCACGATCGTACTGGCCTGCAAAGTAATAAGTCATCCCCACCCGCCCGACACTCGTACTCGACGCCGGATCTAGTGCCTGCGCCCGCTCGGCCTCGGCGATAGCCTCTTCATGCCGCCCCACATTCGATAGATACGCGGAATACAATCCGTGGGCATGAGCGTAGCTTGGGTTGAGAGCGATTGCTTGTTTGAGATGCTTCTCCGCCTCAGGCCAGTCCCAGTTGTAATCCATGACTGCCGCTGCCAACGAGCCGTGCGCTTCGGCGAGATTGTCGTCCAGTTCCAGGGCTTTCGTCGCCATTTCTCTGGCCCTTGGGGAAACCTCCTTCTGAGGAAAGAAGCCTAAGCCGCCGAGAGAGTTGTATGTATCGGCCAGCCCCGCGTATGCCAGCCCGTATTGAGGGTCAATAGCGATTGCCTGTTCGAAGTACTCGATCGCCCGCTCCAGACTTTGGTATGTGCGCTTGCTCCAGACATAGCGGCCTCGTACGTAGGCTTGATACGCCTCGGCGTTGGCGGTATAGCGTTTCGCTAATAGCTCCCGCTCCTCGCCGGTCAGCTTCACCGCAAGCGACTGGGCGACTTGTTCCGAGATCGAATCCTGCGCCGCGAAGACGCTTGTGACCTTTTCGTCGAACTGACTTGCCCACAGCGATCGCCCATCCGCAACGCGCACAAGGCTGACGCGCACCCTGACTTGGTCCCCCGACCTTTGTATGTTGCCTTCGAGCACCGACTCGACACGCAGCTCCCGGCCGGCCTTTACCGCGTCCTGCTCAAGGCTCGTGTATCGGCGCACAGCGCTCAATGGACGCACAGTGATCTGTCCCAGGTTGCTGAGTCTCATGATTAAGGTGTCTGCCATACCCATCTCAAGAGCCTCATCGCGACTTTCGGTAACAAGCGGCTTGAACGGCAACACTGCGATTGACCTGATCGGTTGTTGCGGTACGGTGCGCTTCGGCCAGAAATAGTAAGCACAATACGCGAGCGCAATCGCACCCGCCGCAACAACAAGCGGCAGCCAGATGAATTTCTTCCTCCGCGCTGTTGTTTGACTGACTAATGGCCTCGGGCTGCCGCTCCTTCGCTCTGCAAAGACAGGCTCCGGAGACGCCGCAACTGACTCCGCTACTTCTGCGACAAAGCGATAGCCCCGGCGTGACACTGTCTCTATGTACTGATGCTCGCTGTCAACTGTAAGCGCCTTGCGCAACAGCGAGATGTTGTTGGTCAGGTTCGCTTCCTCTACGAACGTGTCTGGCCAAAGCATACGCATCAGCTCGTCTTTTTCGACAAGGTGGCCGCTGTTTTCCACCAGCACCAGGAGCAGATCGAAAGCCTTCGGCGTCAGCGGCAGAGCCTGCCCATCTCTGAGCAGCAAGCGCTCAGCCGCATCTATCAAGAACGGCCCAAACTCATATGAGCGCTTCGCCCGGCTGGTCATGACCATAAGATAGGACCTCTTTGAATTCCAATAGTCTGTTCTTGGAACAATCCTTTAACAGAATTTGGGAACTCTTAAGACTTCCATTTGACCTTGCAAGTATGGTCCGGGGCTGAGTGAACAGATGAAAGTCTTTTCGCACCGCCTCGACGCGTGAGGAAGCGTCATAGTTGTGAGGCTGCGAGCATTTTACGACTGGCCTCGAGCCGAAATCAACGGGTAGGTAAGGAGGAAAGCCATGAAGAATCAGAAGCGCGACGACAGCAGTAATTCTCTTGATCAACGAAAGAGACGATTAAGACCTGGAATCGCGAAAAGGATTTTCCTGGCTCTAGTCCTGACGGCGAGTGTGGCGATCTCAGCATTCACACAATCTCAAGGAAGCAGTGACTGCTCTAAGGTTAACGATGACAAGGCGCTGACATCCGGTGCGGAGTGCGCCGCAGGAAGGCCCTTCTGTTACGACACGCCCGTACATCTCAGCTCTCTTATCAACACGGCGGGCTTCGAGGGCGGGCCATCGCTCTCGGCCGACGGTCTGGAGCTCTACTTCGTCTCCGATCGCCCCGGTGCCCTCGGCGGCCCTGGAGATCAAGACATCTACGTGAGCCGGCGCGCTTCGACGCACGGCGACTGGGGCCCGCCCGAGCGCGTCCCGCCTCCGGTATCCAGCCCGTTCTTCGACCTCACGCCGTCTATCTCGCTGGAGGGCCTGTCCCTGTACTTCGCCTCGAATCGGCCCGGCCCTTTCAGCCCGCCGTGGCCGGACCTCTGGGTCTCACATCGAGCGTCCGTCAATGACCCGTGGGGTGAGGCCGTGAATCTTGGTCCTGGTGTCAACACGCTCCTCTTCGAGGGTTCGATCAGCGTCAGCCCGGACGAGCTCACCGCCTATTTCGCCGGGGTCACGCCGGACTTCATATTCAAAATCTACAGGTCGACCAGGAATTCAACAGATGAACCCTTTGGTCCGAGGGAGCTGGTCGATCCCCCAATCAACTCCGACGGTCACTCCTACGGACCATCGCTTACTCCGGATGGGCACACCATGTTCTTCGCAGCCGGGAGTGACAATCCATTTGCACCGGGCGCCATCAACCACATATACGTGTCACAACGCAAGAACAAGCACGAGTCCTGGGGTAATCCTATTTACCTCGACACCATAAACTGTGCGACGTGCTTTGAAGGGCTGCCCGCAATTCGCGGAGACGGCAAGGAGATCTGCTGGATGGGCGACCGGGGAGATGGCGACAAGGACATCTATTGCGCACAGCGACGCTAAGACTCTGGAAAAGCGGCTGAGACGGGATAACAGTCATTTACAATTCCCCAGCTTACGACTACACTCACCTGGCTTTCTGATTGAGTTTCCAGCGTACAGCCGGCACTGCAGAAGCCACTGCAGAAGCCACTGTGTCGGGAGAATTTAGAGTCAGTCATCGCGCGGGTGAAATCTATGCAGCCTGCCTTGTCCGCAGATCGAAGCAAAGGTGATGAGTAACATGCATACCAATCGAATCAAATTCATGCTGGTGATATTGGTGGCGGCGATCCCATTCGCATTGGCGCAAGACAAGCTGCCACCACCCGCAAAAAAGAAAGTCGATTACAAGCAGGATATCCAGCCTCTGCTCGCACAGAACTGCTATTCCTGCCACGGAGGGGAGGTCCAGCAGGCCGGTCTGCGACTCGACCTTCGACAAAATGCCCTGCGCGGCGGCGATTACGGCCCGGTCATCAAACCCGGTGACAGCGCAGCCAGCAAGTTGATTCATCGCCTTGTCGACGGTGATGGCGGTATGCAAATGCCTCCCGCCGGCGCGCTCTCCAATGATGAAATCGGGCTGCTTCGTGCCTGGATAGATCAGGGCGCAGAGTTTCGCACTGACATCGTCGCGCAGGAATCGCGGCCGCCGGTCGATTCCAGAGTCACAGCGCTGATCGCGGCGGTCCGCGCCGGAAATCGCAGTGAGATCGAAAGGCTGATCGCCGCCAGTCCAGAAGTGCTCAACGGAAAGGATGCGGGTGGGTCTACCGCACTCCATCACGCCGCGGGATACGGACCAATTGAGAATCTGCAACTGCTCATCGATAAGGGCGCCGACGTTAACGTCCAAAACCGACGCCGTTCGACACCGCTGCATTGGGCCATACCTAGCGAGGCCAAGGTGCGTCTGCTCCTTTCGAAGGGCGCAAATGTCAACGCGAAGCAGGTGGAAGGACGGACGCCGCTGTACCTGGCGGCACTGTTGGGCAATGCCGTTCCTACAATGCGGCTGTTGCTCAGCAAGGGCGCTGATCCGAAGCAAGCCAGTCTGATTGGGCAAACGCCATTGATGCTCGCGGCGGCGCGCGGCGACACAGCGGCAATGCAGCTGCTGATCGACATGGGGGCGGATGTCAACTCCGCGAATGGCGCCGGTGAGACGGCACTCATGGCTGCGTGCACAGGCGGCTATGCAGGTGCCGTAAAGTTTCTGATCGATCAGGGCGCGAACGTCAAAGCCACATCAAAGCGCAATGAAACCGCGCTCGGCTTCGCGGCCACAGCGGGCGTGCAGGCTTCGGTTGAGATGCTGCTCGCGAAGGGCGCGGATGTGAATATCCGCAATTTCCGTGGATACTCTCCTCTGATGTTTGCCGCAAGTTCGGACGCTTTGCCCGCCGGAGTTATCAGGGTCCTGCTCGACAAGGGCGCCGACGTCAGTTTTACCGCCGATTACGATGAACCGGCCAGCGCTCTTGCCTTCAAACGCGGCCACACGAAAGCGGCGATGCTGCTCGGCGCAGAGTCTCAATCTGCAACAGGAAGCGCATCTGACGGGAGTAAAACCATCGCCGTCAGCCATCGATTGATTCCGGAGGCCGTTAAATCATCTCTCGCGCTACTCGAAAAGCAAAGCGGCGTCTTCATTCGAACCGCCGGGTGCAACTCCTGCCACTCGCAGGATCTGCCATCCGCGGCCACGGGTCTTGCACGCGATTACGGGTTGGCAGTCACGAAGGCGTTTCCACAATTGCCCCTCGCGATGATGCCGCCGGCCGAGCAGGTGATGGACTTCAATGTTGTCAGCCCCACCAGCGTCGCCTGGGAGCTATTTGACGCGGGAATGAACCACGAGCCTAAGGATCAGGTAACGGACGCAATCGTCCGTTATATCCTCGCTTCGCAAACCGCCGACGGTTACTGGCACAACCCGGAGGGTCGTCGACCGCCGATGAACTCAGGTAAGTTTCAGACTGCGGCGCTGGCGATCTATGCGATGAAGAAATATGCGCCGGAGGCGGAGAAGCTAAATTGCGAAAGAGGCATCGTCAAGGCCGTGGCATGGCTGGAAAAAGCTGTTCCGGTGACGAATCAGGACCACGCATTCCGACTCCTGGGTCTCGGCTGGGGAGGAGGATCGGCGTCAGTGATTCGAAATGAAGCCAAGTCGATCGCCGGCATGCAGCGAGTGGATGGCGGGTGGAGCCAGTTGCCGGCAATGGACTCGGATGCCTATGCCACAGGAGAGGCCCTGTTCGCACTGGGTTCCGCCGGCAGGATGATGATCAGCGATCCAGTCTTCCGGAAGGGCGTGGAATACCTGCGGGGCACGCAGGCTGCCGACGGCTCATGGCGTGTCAAGTCGCGCGCCATCTGGTTCCAGCCATACTTCGACAGCGGATTCCCTTACGGGCGGGATCAATTCATCTCGAGTGCAGGAACGGCCTGGGCCGCCCTCGCGTTGACTCTCGCGACTGAACCTGACAAACAAGCGCGCCGCTGATGCAGCTTTAGCGTAGCTTGCACCCGTTCATCGGTAGGACGCGGCCTGGATTCCATACAACTCGGAGTACTGTCCGTGCTTCGCCATTAGCTCTTCATGCGTCCCGACCTCCACCAGCCGCGCACCATCCAGCACAACGATGAGGTCCGCCATGCGCACGGTTGAGAAGCGGTGGGACACCAGGATCGTGATCCGCCCCGTGCCCGAACTGCCGCGCGCCGCTGCGGCGTAGCGTTCGAACAACGCATGCTCGGTCTCCGCATCCAGCGCCGCAGTTGGTTCGTCCAGAATCAGAAGCAATGGGTTGTCACGCATGAACCCGCGCGCCAGCGCCAGTTTCTGCCACTGGCCGAATGACAACTCGGCGCCATCGGGCCAGGTGGGGCCCAGTTGTGTGTCCAGGCCCATCTTTAGCTTCGCCACCACATCGGAGGCACCGGCGCGATCGATGGCAACCGAGACGGCGGGCTCGTCTTCCATCCGCGGGACATCTCCCAGGCCCACCGTTTGCCGCGCCCGAAATTCGAACCGGAAGAAGTCCTGGAAGGCACCGGCCAGCCGATCCCGCCACCCATCGGCGGGCAAACGCGCCAGTGGTGTGTCGTCAACAAACACTGCGCCCGTGGTCGGTTCGTACATTTTGGCCAGCAATTTTACCAGGGTCGATTTGCCCGCACCGTTTTCGCCGACGATCGCGACTACCGCGCCTGCGGGCAGGAAAAGCGAGACATCGTCCAGCACCTGCCGCGAAGTCCCGGGATAAGTAAACGACACGTGTTCAAATCGCACACCGCGATTTACTGCTGTGGGAACGGGCAGGTCACCCCGCGCGGCCACCGTTGCCGCATAATCCTCCAGCCATGCCAGCCGTTGCGAGCCGTACATCCAGAATCCGCGCAGGAATCCGATCTCACCCACCGTCGCTCCAATGTACGCCGAAAGCCTCGCGCCCGCCGCCAGCAACAGCAGGACGGAACTGGCCGGAGCGTGGATGCCGTAAGCAACGAGAATCACCGCCCCGAGATATCCGAACCCGAAAACTGCCCACGCCAGCGCATGCCACATCGCCGAACCCGCTCTGGCTTTTGCCACTGGTCCGTACCACGCCTCCCACGCCGCTCTGCGTCGCGACACCAACTGTTGCCCGATGCCGATGACGCGCACTTCCTTGCCCGGCGGCGCGGTGGTTGCCACGTTAAATAGGTGACGCCCGAGCCGGTTCGTTTGCGCGCCGCGTTCCTGAGCTTTCTTTTCCACGTCCGGGCGCCATGTCGAGGTCAGCACGGTTGGGATCGCAAACACCGCCAGCAGGGCCAGCGCAGGGTGAATCGAGACCAGCAGTGCCATCGTCACACCCAGCCGCAGTATCCAGCCGATGGTGGAAAACACCGACATGTACATGTGATCGAGAACAAACACCTGATTGCGCAACATCGACAAACGATCCAGATACTCCGGCCGCTCCTGATGGGCCACCGTTGCGATTGAGGCCTGGAGTTTGGCGACGTGCGCTTCGAGAGCAATGGTTACGCGATCGCGAAATCGCCGCTGAACGCGCGTGCTGATAGTTCGCAGGAACCACGTCGCAGCTGCCGAGATGCCGAGGCCGATGGCCGAGCCACGCACCAGTCCCGGCGAATGCTCAACGATTCCTTTGCCCAGCAGCATCAGCCACAGGGCCAGCAGTGCATCCGGCAGTACCGCGAGTTGCGAAAGTCCAAATGCCGCGACCATCAGCCGCGGCTCATGCCGGTACCCGAGCTTGCACAACCGCCACATTGAGGAGATCGCCGGCGGCAGCGGTTCGATACCCTGCTCCGCGGGCTTCTTAGGTGAGGACGTCATAAGTGACTCCCTCCTCTTCCGGCGTCTGGAACCGCTGTGCCTGCAGATCGAACATGGTTCGATAGCGGCCGCCCAGCGCCATCAGCTCGTCGTGCGAGCCGAGCTCGATCACGCGTCCCTGTTCCAGGACGCAAATCCGCTCGGCCTGACGGACAGTGGAAAAGCGATGCGAAATCAGGATAGTAGTGCAATGCCGCGTTGCTGCCAGTAGCCGCTCGAAAATCTCCGCCTCGCCGCGGACGTCGAGTTGCGCTGTCGGTTCATCCAGCAGCACTACGCCCGCTCCCATACGAACCGATGCCAGAGCGCGCGCCAGCGCCACCCGCTGCCACTGGCCGCCGGATAGGTCGGTGCTGTCGCGATAGCCGCGTGCCAGTACAGTTTCGAGCGATGCCAGGTTCGCCGCGCCCGCCATTTCCAGCGCGGTGCGAATATGCTCGTCCGGGGCGCCGCCCGGCGCCACGTTGTCGCGCAGCGGAAGTTCGAGCTTGATGAAGTCCTGGAACACGGCAGCCACGCGCGAACGCCAGGAGGCTAAGTCGAATTCGCGGAGATCCACTCCATCAATTTCAATCGCACCAGCCTGCGGATCGTACAGCCGGCACAGCAACTTCGCGATAGTAGTTTTGCCCGCACCGTTTTGCCCAACGATAGCCAGCGACGAACCGGCCGGAATCGTTAAATCGAAATGCTGCAAAACCGGCGGCGCACCCGAATATCCGAACGTGACATCTCGCAGCCGGATTTCCTTCGCTGGCATGCCCGCCGCCGTTTGGGCTCCCGAAGTCAGCGCGCCCGCCTTTGCCATGGCAGGCTCCAGCCGGAGCACTGCTCCCACCGGCGCTGACGCTCCATCCAGAGCCCAGCTAAACCCGCCGAACCCAAGCATCGACACGCCAATCGCGCACTGGACGTAGACCACTGCTTCGCCTAAGGTAAGACGATTCGCCGCGGCCGCCATCGCCAGCGCCCAAAACACAACGACATTTGCGCCCACCACGATCAGGGCGCTCCACAGCACGGGTTGCTCCCGCAAGCGGGTGGCTTCGTACTGCAATTCGTGCAGCCGAGTGCGCCGGGCGATGAAGCGGTCGATGGTCCAACCGGCGAGCCCGAAAAGCCGCAGTTCCTTGCTGGCCGGAGGATCCACCGCGAGGCGGTAAGCATAATCCGCATCGCGTTGCGCCGCGCGCACTTCTGGGGTGTTCCGGTCAAACCACACTCCGCTTTCGCGAAGCAGCCAATGCGTGGACAGCCACGCGAGCGTCAACAAGATGGGCGCCCACCACGCATAGCCTGCCAGAATGACAGCCGAGGCGAGCCCGCCGATCATTTCCACCATGCCGCTGGCGATGAAATCCATGGAGACCGAAAGCGGAGGGCCGGTCATGCCCAGATCGAAATCCCGCGCCACCGTGAGATCGTTGGTCAGCGAAGGGTCTTCCAAATGCCCCATCCCCGCCGGCCTCACGCAGGCTTCGGTCAGACGGTCGTAGAGCCAGGCCGCGGTCCGGTCGCCCAGATTTGTCCCCACCGACTGGTGAATGGGACTCAGTACCTGCAACAAAATGAAGATGGCGCCGGTGATCGCCATTGGCAGGGCCAGTGCCTCACCTTTCTGGACCGCGCCCACGAGTACGCCCATGGCGATGGCAAACGCCGCCGGAAGCGTTCCGCGCAGCAGCAGGATGGCCCACCATGCGGTGGCGAGAGCGGGGCCGGCGCGAAACAACGCACCGAAGAACTGCCATTCTTTACGCGCTGTCAGTCTCTGGAACACCATAGTATTCTGCCACAGAACGCCTGGAGCGAATCAGCGAGCGAAGCGACGACTTTTCAGGAAGCACTCAACGATGCGATCACTTAAGTTCTACGCTGATGACATGTCCCTCAGTCTTACCGATGTTCTCTATCGTATGAACGACCGGGTCGCTCCATCGGACAAATCCGCTTTTGCGGAGATTCTCCACCGGCGGCTTACCGCGCTCCGTCGTACGCGTGTGAAAATCGGAGAGGTAGACCACTACCCGCCGTCCATGTGAATGCATCGGTTCGGTCTTGCCTGGAGGGACGTGCACTTCGAGGACGCGGACGAACGTATTCTCGAATACGAGCTTGTGCGTGTCTCCTGCTACCTTAAGCGGGTCCAGATTGTCCTGCTGCCTCGCTGAAGCTACGTGCCAGGTGACGACGAGAATGAGCAGTATCACTGCCGTCAAAGCAATCTTCTTTTTCATATTCTGCATATCCTCTCGTTGCGGACAATCGAAGGTTTTGGCTAACACCCGTACAAGACGAACCTCAACGATCGTCCATTGTTCACTATTAACTTGCAGGACGGGCCTAATCTTTGTCCCGGAGGGACAACAGATACTAGCCCAGCAATTTATTGCTGGGAAAGGGAGCGCCTGCCGGATCAGTGCCGTAGGCACGGCTGAAGATCCGTCTCCGTTTCATCGGCCACGATTTTCATCGGCCACGTCCTTCAGCCGTCCCTCCGGGACTAAACTGCATGGTTCGCAATCCCAGCAATAAATTGCTGGGCTACTGTCGTTTTGTCCCTCCGGGACAAAGAGAGCATCCGTCTCTCGTACAAGTTAATAATGAGCTCAATTGAGTGGTAAACCGCTCAGTTGCGTCGTATAAACAAGCATGTGAAACAGAATCTCGCAGGTGCTGTTCTTCTCATTCTTCTCGGGGCCGTTGTTCTCATCAGCCGGTCGCATGATATTGCCGCGCAAACTAAACCCACAGCGCCCAGGCTGAACGTGCTGTTCATCGCGGCGGATGATATGAACAATGCACTGGGTTGTTACGGGCATCCGCTGGTTAAATCGCCCAATATCGACCGGCTCGCGAAACAAGGCGTCAAGTTCGACCGCGCCTACTGTCA
>Ga0068862_100005711_pt1 | contig 10380 bp, 6 predicted proteins | sample KBSSwiS52_FD_66598 | JGI IMG/M metagenome (GOLD analysis project Ga0068862, IMG submission 66598) | Switchgrass rhizosphere microbial communities from Kellogg Biological Station, Michigan, USA - KBS Switchgrass S5-2 | ecosystem: Host-associated > Plants > Roots > Rhizosphere > Soil ... | reverse complement strand
CGGCTGCTCTCGCGCGGCCAGCACGATCACCGAGCTTTCGAACTGTGTTGTGCTCCCAAGTATTTCGAGACCAGGCGGCAGCAGGTCGGAGGGGACATCGTCGGGCGCTTTTCCCACCCGAATGTCCCCGCCGCCTATTCCAGGACCCAGATTCAGAAGCGCGAGGACGAGCTCGCGCGGGATGGGCTCTTGTGACTCGGGCGGTTTCGCGGCTGACTGCCCGAAGGTGATGGCCGGCGTCACGGATAGTATGATCACGGCGAGCGAGCGGCTGATTGTCGGGTGCATCGTCCGACCCTCGAGTGAAATCCGTGACTCCCGGCGCGGCCTGCACCGGTCTGGTTCAATATGTGTGCGGGACCGCGGTGGGACATACGGATCGCCATTCGGAATCGCCCGAGCGGCTCGCGTCGAGAAACCGTCTGTCGAGGTTCGATGAGTTCGCGCAACGCACCAACGAGGTCCGAGCCGCAAACGCCGCGGGGCGTCCGGCGCGCACTCTCCATCGAATGGAAGCTGCCGCTGTTGATCACCGCCGTGCTCGCGGCGGGACTCGCCGCGTTTCTGGCATTTACCTATTTCACGCTGGCTCGGCGCTCAGAGATGATCGTGCGCGACCGCTTCACGCACGCGTCCGGTCTTCTCGCGTCGGAGATCGCGGACGCGATCGCCCAGCGCAAGGCGGCGTTCGATAGCGTGGCCCGCAGCCCCGAGATCGTTGACTTCCTGAAGTCCGCCGGGAGGAGCCCGTCACGACCGAAGACGGACAGCGCTGCCGTGACCGCGCTCCTCGCGCGCGTCGTCGGCGGGCGTGATTCGCTCGCCGTGTTGCTGGTCGACACGACGAGGCGCGTCCTCGCATCCGCCGGAAGGCCGATTCCTCCGGAGATCCACGTGATCGCCCCGGAGGCCGTCGCCCCGACGAGCTCCGACGACGATCCCGGCGCGGTTCGTGTGAGCCAGCTCGTGAGCGTCGGCGATCGAATGCTGTTCTGGATCGTCGCGCCAGTCGTTGCTCAGAACCGGCGACTCGGCTACGTCCTGGAAGCGCGCTGGCTGCTCGGCGCGCCTAACGCGCTGAGAAACCTACGGGAGACGACGCGCGAAGATCTCATGCTGTTTTCGCGGAACATCGACGGGACCGGGTGGAACTACGCGCCCGGCGTGGCGATCCAGGCGCCGACGCATCGTGAGGTGACCCCCCTCGGCGTGACGCACGAGCGGCCGGGGACGGGACGGCTCATCGTCGAAGAGGCACCGATTGTAGGGACGCCGTGGCTCATCGTGATCGACTCGCCGGTGCAGACGCTGCTCGCGCGGCTCAAGGCCACGGTGGAGCGCCTCGCCTGGTGGTCGCTGCTCCTGCTCGCGGCTGGTGCTGCGCTGTCGTGGGCGATTGGGCGACGCATCACGACGCCCATTATTGCCCTAACGACGGCGGCGGATCAGGTCGCGATGGGAACCTATGAGCGACTGATACCGGTGGCGGGGAACGACGAGGTTGGCCGACTGACAGCTCGCTTTCACGAGATGGCCGGGCAGGTGAGCGAAGCACGACGCGAGCTGGAGCAGCGGGCGTCGGACGCTCAGCACGTGGCAGACGAGCTGGCTGGAGCGAATCGTCGGCTGCAGCAAGCGATGACGGAGGCCGAGTCGGCCCGAGCGGAGGCGGAGCGTGCGCGGGGGGAATCGGAGGCGGCCAATCGTGCGAAGAGCGACTTCCTGGCGATGATGAGTCACGAGCTGCGCACGCCGCTCAACGCGATCGCGGGGTACGCGCAGCTGCTCGAGATGGGAATTCATGGTCCCGTCACGGAACAGCAGCGCGATGCGCTCAGTCGGATCGCCCGCAGTCAGGCACACCTGCTCACGCTCATCAACGACGTCCTCAACTTCGCGCGGATCGACGCGGGCCAGATGCGCTACGTCGTGCAGGACGTGCCGATGCACGACACGCTCGCGGGGCTCGAGCCGCTGGTGGCGCCGCAGATTGCCGCCCGCCGCCTCACCTACACGTACGACGCCTGCGGACCCGACATCGTGGCCGCCGCCGACGGTGACAAGGTGCGCCAGGTCGTGGTGAATCTTCTGTCGAACGCGGTGAAGTACACGCCCGTGGGCGGAACGGTCCGGCTGGCCTGCGACGGAGACGGGCCGACGGTTCGCGTCCATGTGACCGACACGGGCCCCGGAATCGACCCGGAGCAGCTCCCGGTCATCTTCGAGCCGTTCGTGCAGGGCCACCGGGCACTGAACCGGCCTAACGAGGGAGTCGGCCTGGGCCTGGCGATCAGCCGGGACCTCGCGCGAGGGATGGCCGGCGACGTGACCGTGACCACCGAGCTCGGGGTAGGATCGACGTTCACGTTGGTGCTGCCGCGTGCGGCGCTATCAGGCCACCCGGATGCTTCGGACGTCCGATCCGGAACGCGTGCCGGCGATCAGGGCCGCGTAGGCGGCCGCGACAGCGTGGGGTTCGCGCCCCAGGTCGTATAGCCCGATCGGATCGACGTCGCCGCGCTTCTCGCGGAGCGCATACCGCCAATCGATCACGTCGCCTAACGGGAACCAGGAGAATCCTCGCACGGGTAGGCTCGCGGCAGCAAGACACGCTGCCGCACCCCACTGTTCCGAGAGCCAATCGGTGGCGTGCGATGCCGCACGGCTCGTCTCGGAGATGAAGAGGGGCAGCCGATAGCGGGCATGATATTCCCGGGCGAGTGCCGCGAGCCCAACGCGACTCGGCGACCGTGCCTTCTGCCCGTCGACACGCACGAGCTGCTCGGAGGTGATATAGTAATCCACGCCGATCCATCGCTGTCGGTGCGCACGCTTCTCGCGCAGGAACGCCAAGTCGGCGGTCGTCATCCCGGATCGCACGAGCAACTCGCTCATGGTGGGCGCTGGCGCCCGGCCAAGCGTCAGATCGAGGGCAGTGAAGCGGGCTTCGTTCCAGAACTGCGCTTGCTCCATGGCCGCCGGGCTCGAATCGGCCGGCGTGAACCGCTCGAATGACTCCGCCTGCACGATGATCGCCGACGGACGCTCGGCGAGGATGGCCGCCACGGCGCGCTCGTGGGCCACGCTCACGTTGCCTAACGTGCCAGCGAACGACTCGGCGCCGGTCGCGCACTCGTTCCACCATCCGACCATCGACGAGAAGTTCGCCGCGACGAATATCTCGTTCACCGGCGTGAAGTGCCGCACCCACGGATACCGCCGCGTGAATTCGCGCGCGTAGGCGGCAAGGTGGACGGGAAGTGCGGGATCCCGGAACCCATCGATCCAGTCCGGAACGCCGAAGTGACAGAGATCGGCAATCACGTGCAGGCCGGCCTCGCGTAGCCACGCCATCTGATCGTCGACGCTCGACCAGTCGTAGCGACCAGGAGCCGGATTGGTGCGATACCAGGCCGGCCCATAGCGCAGCGCATCGATGCCGAGCGACTGCGCCAGGCTGAAATCTTCACGCCAGCGATGGTAATGCCCGCACTGTTCCAGCTGATCGTGTCGACTGCCATCGGGAAGCAGCGGATAGCTGTTCTCGATTCCGGTCGCGAAGAGGAACCGGGGATGAACGCGCTCTGACTGCCGAACGATCGGTGTGATCAGCGGCACGTGCCGTGCGCAACCCACCAAGACCGCTCCAAGGCCTACGCCGGCCTCTCGGAGAAACGCGCGACGGTGCACGCTGCAATGACGCAGCGATCCGCGCGGCGGCAACGCGCACCAAGCAACGGCGGTGCCGCCGGTTTCGATCTGCCTCAGCGCGGACTGGTACGCCCGTTACCATACCAGCCCGATGGCTCACCGTGATTCGAGCACCTGCCGATCGCTGTTCAGATATGCAACGAGCGATGTGACCTCGCGCTGCTGCAGTCCAAGGTTCGGCATCGGCGAACCGCCCTGCCGCGATGGCGTGGATGGCGGGTTGGCGATGAACGCGGAGATGTAAGCGACGTCGAACCGCTTGCCGGTGAGGTTGGGACCGACGCCAATCTGCTCGTGGCAGGTGACGCACCCCTTCGCGACGAACAGACGCCGCCCGCGTTCGACGTCGTCCAGAACGCGCGTTAGGCTCGTGCCGTGTTCGACGGCCGCGAGCGGGACGAGCGTGATGTCGCTTTTGCCGAAGCCACTCCGAATCGTGATCGACCACTCCCCCGCGCTCGGCAGCGTGATCGACGCGGCGTACCGACCCAGCTGGCCACCCGGAGACACCGTGCCGGTGACGCTGAGGCGGCCGGAGGTCGCCTGGATGCTGCCACGCAGCTGCTCGACGGGGGTGTGACCGTGCTGCCGCACCGTGTATGACAGATCGACCTGCTTGCCCGCCTCGACGTAGTCGGGCAGGTCCTGCACCGTGATGACTGCCCATCCGCCGGCGTGCGCCATGAGCGCAGGGAGGAGACCGGGTATCAGGACGTGCAGCATTCTGCTCGCCAGCATCGCATCTACCTCCGGATTCGGGTTGCGGAGGTACGATGCCGACCGACCGTTGGGCGTTTATCGACAGGCGACAGGCGGCAGGCGGCAGGCTTGACTTGAAATCAGCATGTAGACATTCTACACCCAAGGGTGTAGACACTCTACAGGCGTGAGGTTAGCAAATGGCCAAGCAGGAGCGTGGCCTCAGCCGCATCGAGCTCCTCCAGGGAACGCTCGACCTCATCGTCCTCCAGACACTTCGCTGGGGACCGCGCCACGGCTACGGCATCGCACAGATGATCCGCGCGAGCTCGCGCGACGCCTTGCAGGTCGACACCGGATCGCTTTACCCGGCCCTGCATCGACTCGAGAAGAGCGGCGCGATCGCGGCCGAGTGGGAGACGTCCGAGAACCGACAGCGTGTGCGCGTCTACCGGCTGACCGCGGCCGGCCGAAAGCAGCTCGACGCCGAGCGATCGCGTTGGGAGCAGCTCTCCGAGGCGATGGCGGGAATTCTCGCCCCGCCGGCACGGGAGGCCGGAACATGATCGCGCTCTGGCGCCGCCAGCGTAGAGAGCTCGAGCTCGAGGAGGAGCTGACCGGCCACATACGCATGGCGATTGAGGAGCGTGTCGCTCGTGGCGAGCCCCGCGAGGACGCGGAACGCGCCGCACGGCGCGAGTTCGGGAACCTCGGCGTCGTGAAGGAGGTGACACGCGAGATGTGGGGTGGCGGATGGCTCGAGCGGCTGTCGCAGGATGTTCGCTACGGCGTGCGCACCCTACGCCGGTCGCCCGCGTTCACGATCGTTGCGCTGTCGACGCTTGCACTCGGCATCGGGGCGACGACCGCGATGTTCACCGTGGTTCACGCGGTCCTGCTTCGGCCGCTGCCCTACCCGCGGTCGGACCGTCTCATGCGGCTCGCGTACGACTACCCGAAGAGTCCCTTCATCACCGAGGGCGGGATATCGGATCGCCAGTGGGTCGAACACCGCTCGCGTTACCGCACGTTCGCGCGCGTCGCCGCGATGACACCGGGACTCGTGACGCTCACCAACGCAGGTGACCCGGTCCGGCTCCAGGAGGCCTCGGTCGCCGCCGGGCTGTTCGAAACGTTAGGCATCATGCCGGCACTTGGTCGCACCTTCGGACTCGACGATGAGCAGATCGGTAGCGAGCCGGTGGTGATACTCGGCGACGCGTTATGGCGCGAACGTTTCGGCGCCGACTCGACGGTGGTAGGACGGGCAATCACCATCGACGGCGTCCGCCACACGGTGCTCGGTGTCATGCCGCAAGGCTTCGCCTACCCGCTCGACGCCCGGATCTGGCGGCCCCTGCGGCTTCAACTGGCACCCAACCGGTTCCAGATCCTGTCCGTCATCGGCCGCCTTCGCGATGGGGCGACGCGCGCAGAGGCGGTCGCCGAGCTCGACGCGCTCGCGGCAGCGGATCGCGCGCGGGATTCCTTGATTAGCCAGGTCACGCCGCTCAAGGACACCGTCGTGGGAGATGTCTCGCAATCGCTGCTCGTGTTCGCGGGCGCCGTCGGACTGGTCCTGCTCATCGCCTGCGCGAACGTGGCGAATCTGTTGCTCATGCGCGCCACGACCCGACGACGTGAGATGGCTGTGCGGGCCGCGTTAGGTGCCGGCCGTCGGCGGCTCGTCCGGCAGCTCGTCACGGAGAGCGCGCTGCTCTGGGTCGGTGCGGGCGTCGCGGGCGCAGGCGTCGCGATGGTGGGCGTCCGCGCGCTCCTCGCGCTCGCTCCCCCCGGTCGCATTCCGAGACACGGGGAGATCGGCGTGGACGCGGCGGCGCTCGCGTTCGCGCTCGCCGTCTCGCTCGGTACGGGCTTGATCTTCGGGCTCATCCCGGCGATCCGCGCGACTCGCAGCAGCGTCCGCGACGCGCTCGCCGCGACCGCTCGCACGATGAGCGGTCGCGATGGGCGTCTCCGCGGCGCGCTCGTCGTCGCTGAGATCGCACTCGCGCTCGTGCTGCTGACCGGCGCGGCGCTCATGGTGGAGAGCTTCGTCCGGTTGCGCGGGGTGGAGTTGGGGTTCCGGCCTTCCGGCCTCGCGCTTCTGACCGTCGATCTTCCGGACGCCACGTACCCGTCCGCCCCGGCCATGCAGGCGGCACACCAGGCGGTGCTGGATCGCCTCGGAAGGATCCGTGGAGTCGCTGGCGCAACGGCCGTCAACTTCGTCCCGTTAGGCGGCGCGATGATCCGCGGCGACATCAAGGTTGAAGGTCGGACCATCCCGCCGGGGTATCTCGTGGCAAAACCAGCCGTGAGCCCTGGATATTTCCGAACCATGGGGATCGACCTGCGTCTCGGCCGAGAATTCACGGCGCAAGACGCGGCATCGGCGCCACGCGTGGCCATAGTGAGCCAGTCGGTGGCACGCCAGATCTGGCCCGACGTGAACCCAATTGGGCAGCGAATTTCGAACAAGGATGTTCCGGGACCGGGGGATTGGCTAACGGTGATTGGCGTCGTGCAGGACGTCGGGCAGACCTCGATCGACACGCATCGCGAGCCGGCCATCTACCAGCCCATTCAACAGCTCACACAGACGTTCTTTCTCGGGCACATGTCGTTCGTCGTCCGCGCCGCTGGTGATCCCGCCCTGATCTTGCCGGCGATGCGGCGCGCGCTGCGCGACGCGGATCCGAATCAGCCCATCGGATCCATCGGCACCATGGAGTCGGCGATTTCAGCGACCGTCGCGGAGCCGCTCTTCCAGGCACGGCTGATCGGCGCATTCTCGGTCGTGGCCCTGGTGCTCGCTGCGATCGGCATCTATGGCGTCGTTGCGTACTCGGTAGCGGAGCGCACGCACGAAATCGGCATTCGCGTTGCGCTCGGCGCTGGACGCGCCGACGTGATTGGCATGGTGCTCCGTCGTCTGCTGGTACTGCTGGTCCCCGGGATGGCATTCGGCGTGATCGGCGCGCTGGCGACGACGCGTGTGCTGTCGTCGCTCCTGTTCGAGATCAGACCTAACGACCCTGCGACGTTCATCACGGTTGCGGTGCTGCTCGCCGCCGTGGCGATCATGGCGGGAATGGTGCCGGCTCGACGAGCCAGCCGAGTCGATCCACTGGTCGCGCTCAGACAAGGGTAGCTGACCCCAACGAGGCGGAAACGCGGCCTGTCCCTCGCTCGTTCGGCGTGTCCCAATTCCGGCTTCGTCTTCGATAGATGGTTTTAGCCTGGAGCGTGATCGACAACCGGGACTTGTTGGGGATTCGTTCGGCTGAACGGCGCTTGTTCCGCCCGGCGACGATCGTGGGCGTCTGGTCCGTCGTCGCCATAGCGGCGGCGCTGCAGGCAGTTGCCCTCGTCTGGCTCGACGGGCGCGCCGACATGACGGGCGCCGTTCTCGGGCGACTCTCGATCATTCCGCTCTGGGCAATCGGAACGCCGTTCATTCTGCGGTCTGCTGCCCGATTTCCGGTCGTTGGCGCGGGACGTCGCGTCGAGATCGCGTCAGCCGCGGCACACGTCGCGCTCGGTTCGGCCTTCATCGTCATCTCAAATCTTGCGATCAGAGTCCCGATCGCGTTCTCGGAGCGCGGTGGACTTCTCGTGCTCGTGCGATCGACCTCTCAAGGTGTGGCCGAGTATTTCCCGGCGGCGCTGGTGGTGTATGGCGTGATCGTGGCGATCGGGCACTTCGTGTTCCGCCCGCCGGCTGCCGATCCGCCTGCGACCAACACTGCAAGCCCTCCGGCACCCTCGACGGAGCGTGTGGAAGACGCCGTGGTTTCGAGTGGCGCGACGGGCACCGAAGCTTCCGCGGCCACAACCACAGCCGCCGCCCTGATGGATGGTCACATCGCCGTCCGGCAGTGGAACCGGGTTCACTTCGTGCGCGTGGAGGACATCGACTTCGTCGAGGCCGAAGACAACTACGTGGTGGTGCACGCGGCGTCGCGGGCCTACAAGGGCCGCGACCGCATCAGCGATGTCGCGTCGCAGCTCGACACCCGTCGATTCGTGCGCATCCATCGGTCGACGATCGTGCACATCGCGAAGATTCGCGAAGTGCAGCCGCTCACACACGGCGACCACGCGGTGATTCTGCGCGACGGCAAGGTGCTTCGCGTGGCGCGGAGCCGACGGCAGGCGCTGGAGCTGGCGTTAGGCCTCGAGCTGTAAGACCCGTTCTCATCGGCCCGGTCTGTATTCCGCGGCGAGGAACACCGTCATCGGATCTTCCGGCGGCACCCTCACGAACCCGGTTCCCTCCGGCCCGCCGTACCGTTTGACCCACGCCGATGCGAGGCCGAACTCGTCGAGACCCAGCACGGTGATCGACTTGTCGGGCTCGATGCCCCAGCCGCCGCGCCAGCGCTGTTGAAGACCCCACTGTCTGCCTGCATCCGTTGCGCGGACGCCGCGCTGGTCGAACATCGCCGCCTCGTGCGGAACGCCCAGCAGCTTCGTCGCGTTTCCCCACTTGAGCGCCGATAGTCCGCCGGGGTTGCCCGTCTTTGGATCACGCGGAAAGAGCACCGGCGGAATCCCCGGCCACACGACCTTGCCACCCGCATCCAGGTAGCGACGCAGCGGCGAGCGCTCGAACGCCGTCGTGTCCACCGCTGGCGGCGGCAGGTGATCGACCGCGAACACGAGCACGCTCGGCTCCCGGTCGGAGATTCGCCCCTGTAGGAACTCACCTAACGCTTTCTCATCCAGGACCTGGTAGCCGCGGTTGCCGAAGTACCGCGAGAGGAGTACCGGGTCGGGAACCGATGCCGACTTGATGTACGTGGAGTCGAAGAACACCGCGCGGTGCACCGGCGTCGGCGACACGCGCAACGCGTAGACGCCGGCGTCCGTGCTTCCCACGAACACCAGGTCGCCGGATGGTGTCGGCGACGAGTAGACGGTGCTTGCGGTTCGGAAGCTCCACAGGAGGTTCCCGGACTTCCGGTCGATCGCGTTCACGCGCCCTGCGCCATCGCCGACATAGATCACGGTCCCGGCGACCGCGGGCGACGACCAGGTCACGCCGGTCTTCGTGCGCCAGAGCTCCTTGCCGGTAGCGGCATCGAGCGCCTGGACAAACTGCGCGTCGGAGCTTCCCGCGTACACCACGCCGTCGACGACCGCGGGAGATGTGTTGATCCACGAGACCTTGTGATCGAAGCGCCACTTCTCCTTTCCATTCTCGGCATCGATCGCGTAGATCCATCCGTCGCGCGCGCCCACGAACACCGTGCCATTCACCACAGCGGGCGACGACTGCACGGTTCGGCGGTCGAATCCAAAATCGCCTGAGTTCAGCTTCACGCCCTCGGTCTCGAACTTCCATTTCGCGGCGCCAGTGGCGCGGTCGAATGCGTAGACGCGCCCGTCGGCCGATCCGACGTACACGCGTGAAGCGTCGACCGCAGGGGACGCCCGGACGCGACCCTCGGTCTGCGCATGCCATTTCTCTTTCCCTGTCGCGCCATTCACGGCGTACACGCGTCCGTCGCCGGCGCCAAAGAACACCGTACCCTGATCGAATGCCGGCGACGAGGTATAGACGTCGCCACTCTCGTGGCCCCACGGCCACGCCATGAGGCGACCGGTCGTGAAAGTCCAGCGCTGTTTTCCCGTCGCGGCGTCGACCGCGAACAGCTCACCATCCCGCGTGCCGAAGTACACGGCGCCGCCACCAACGGCAGGTGAGGAAAAGATCGGATTGTGCGCGTCGAACGCCCACTTTCGCGTCCCCGTTGAGCGATCGAGCGCGTAGAGGTGGCCGTCACCGCTCCCCACGTAGACGGTTTGGCCAAGCACCGCGGGCGACGACACGACGTCGCCTTCGGTCATGAACCTCCACTGCAGCCCCGCGAGCGATTGTCCTGGCGAGGCCGCATACACGCCGCTGTGGGCGGCAGTACCTCGGAACATCGCCACGTCGGAGCGATCCTGCGCGGAGATTGC
>Ga0068862_100005707_pt1 | contig 10384 bp, 8 predicted proteins | sample KBSSwiS52_FD_66598 | JGI IMG/M metagenome (GOLD analysis project Ga0068862, IMG submission 66598) | Switchgrass rhizosphere microbial communities from Kellogg Biological Station, Michigan, USA - KBS Switchgrass S5-2 | ecosystem: Host-associated > Plants > Roots > Rhizosphere > Soil ... | reverse complement strand
AGCAGGCGCAGCTCCAACAACAAGCCGAAGCGCTGGGCCGGCAGCAGGCGCAGCTCCAACAACAAGCCGAAGCGCTGGGCCAGCAGCAGGCGCAGCTCCAACAACAAGCCGAAGCGCTGGACCAGCAGCTCAAGCAGCAGGGCGAGGTCCTCGGCCAACAGCAGGCGCACCTCCGACAGGACCTTCTTGGTCGCCAGGAGGAGGCGCTGGACGGCATGAGGGGCCGCGTTTCAAGCGTGGAGCGAAGGCTCCGACGAATGCGCTCTCTGTTGACGGACGGCCAGGAGGAGGCGAGGCCGGCCCAGGTCGAAACGAAGAGCGCGATTCGTCAAGCGCTCGACGAAGATTTCGACTACTTCGGGTTGGAGGAGCGCTTCCGCGGGAGCGAGGAGCAGATCAAGGATCGCCAGCGGATGTACGCGGACTATTTCCACGGGCAGGAGGAAGTCCTCGACATCGGCTGTGGGAGAGGGGAGTTCCTGGAGCTGCTGAGGGAGCTGGGAATCAAGGCGAGGGGCGTGGACGTCGATACCGACATGGTTCTGCTCTGTCGAGAAAAGGGTCTCCATGTCGTCCAGGAGGACGCCTTCAGCTGTCTGGAGAACTTACCTGACGACTCGCTCGGCGGGATCTTCGCTGCTCAGGTGATCGAACACTTTCCCTCTGACCAGATCATCCGGCTCGTGAAGCGGTGCTACCAAAAGATCAGGCCAGGCGGGGTGGTCGTTCTGGAGACCCCCAACCCTCAGTGCCTGTCCGTATTCGCCCGCAGCTTCTACATGGATTTCTCCCACGTCTGGCCGTGCCACCCAGAGGCGATGCGGTACCTTCTCGAGTCCGTCGGTTTCGAGGAGATTCGGGTCGTGTTCTCCTCGCCCGTGAACGCCTCCCTCGGCATCCCCCCGGTTGCCGACGCCCGGGTATTCGGGGAGGAGACTGACCGCTTTAACCGGACGGCAGCCTTCCTGAACGAGCTCCTCCTGGGGCCTCAGGATTACGCCGTTATTGGTTGGCGCAAGGGGTGAATCAGTGAACTCCGGCAGAATTCAGGGTCGTAGTGTATGACGCAAGGGAAAGTCGCCGTGACCGAGCAGGGAATTCGTGAACGCATTGACGCCCTCGCACCTTGGTTTCATACGATCGATTTGGGCAGTGGGATTCAGATCCGGCGAGATGTGGTGCATGGCGGCGACGACAATTATCCGCAGCACCTTTGGGCACGTGTGCGGCGCGCGCTGCCGTCGAACCTTGCCGGAATGCGCGTCCTCGATGTCGGGTGCAATGCGGGGTTCTTTTCCGTTGAGATGAAGCGACTAGGGGCATCATACGTTCTGGGGATCGAGGCGGTCCCGCGGTATTTTGAGCAGGCGAAGCTCGTGCGGGATGCGCTTCATCTCGACATCGATCTTCGGGGGCTCTCAGTCTACGACGTGTCGGAGAACCTGGGAACATTCGACGTCACACTATTTCTCGGTGTCCTGTACCACTTGAAGCATCCGCTGCTGGGCCTGGAGAGACTGGCGGCGGTCACCACAGGAACACTCGTCGTCGAGTCGGCGATCATCCCGGATCCGCGGCCGTCGACACCAGGAATTCGGAATTACGGGGGCCTCGTGCACGAGCTGCAATTCGTCGAGAACACCCCGAGCGTCGAGGCTGTCCAGAACTGGTTCGTGCCTTCTCTGGATTGCCTGAAGGGGTTCCTGCGGGTGACCGGATTTGGGGACATAGTCTCCCAATCAGTTGAAGATGACCGTGCCCTGGTAGTTGCCCGTCGGAGCGGATGATCGAGGCAGGTGTGTCCTGTCGAGCTACTTTGGGATGTGACAACCCACTCTAGGCCTGACTATTCGCGAGTCGTTGCGCCGCCAACCCACGATCGTCGTTGACGAGCCCACGGCCATCGCGATCACCCCAGCCGATGACATTGGGTACGGTGCCGCACATTCCCGGCATCGATCGGACGTCTCGGAGATCATCACCCAACACGGGTACGACTGCTGCCAAGCTCAGGAGATTCATTTCACGCGTGCCCCCTGCGATACGCCGACGGCGCCGACCTCGAGCAGAAGAACTGGCGCGCCACGGAAGCTCGATCAGCCGCGCCGCCGCCGACCTTCGTCGGACGATCGGGTCGCGATCACAGACAACGCCGAGCCGCGCCTGAACGTGCTCGAGTACAGCCGCGGCCGCCACGTCGCGGGCGATCGCCTCGTCTGCAAGCCGCCGCTCTTCGCACCCCGCGCCGGCAAAAACAGCTTCATGGGCTACGGGCGCTTCCTGGTGGTCGAGAACAACGCCGGCCACGACGTGTTTCCGGCGACGGCGCCCAGGAACACCGAACCGGGTGGGGCCGCCCGCGTCGACCTCGGCACGCGCGCCGACGGCCGCCGCGTCGTGCGGGAAAGCCGCGAGATCTCGCAGACGACGGCACCAAAGCTCTCGCTCGCGAACGGGCTCGTTCACCTCTACACCGCGCTCGCGGCCATGCCGCCGCGGATCGACGCCCACTATCTCAACGCGTTCGACGTCCGGACCGGCGCGGCCCTCCATCGCGCCTGGACCGACATGCGCCTCAGCTACGACTACCCCTGCGCGCCCGCCTCGATCGGCCCCGACGGGACGGCCTGCCTCGAGAGCATCCCCGGTTTGCTCGCGGTGCGCGATCGCTAGGCCGTGCTCTTCACCTCGCCGATCTTTCTCTTTCTCTTCCTGCCGATCGTGCTGGCGGTGAACGCGCTCGTGCCTCCGCGCCTCCGGAACCTGTGGCTGCTCCTCGCGAGCCTGGTCTTCTACGCCTGGGGCGAGATGCTCTTCACGCTCGTGATGCTGACCGCCATCGCCGCGAACTACGGCTTCGGCCTCTGGGTCGACCGCGCGCGCGGCACGCCGGCGGCGCGCGCGGTGCTGGCGCTCACGGTCGCCACGAACCTCGCGCTGCTCGCGGTCATGAAGTACAGCAACTTCGCCGTCGAGAACGTGAACGCCGCGCTCGCCTCGATCGGCGCCACGGGTTTGCCGCCAACAGCGATCGCGCTCCCGCTCGGAATATCGTTCTTCACCTTCCACGCGGTCAGCTACGTCGTCGACGTGCACCGCGGCGACGCGGAGCCGCAACGGAACCCGCTCGACCTGGCGGTCTACTTCTTGATGTTCCCGCATCTGATCGCGGGCCCGATCGTGCGCTGGCACCACGTCGCGCGCCAGATCGTCGCGCGCGCGGTGGACCGCGACGAGGTCGCGCTCGGTGTCCGCCGCTTCATCGTCGGCCTCGGCAAGAAGACGCTAATCGCGAACACGCTTGCGGTCCCCGCCGACGCGATCTTTGCGCTGCCGCCGACGGAGCTCACCATGGCGACGGCCTGGCTCGCGGTCCTCTGTTACACGCTGCAGATTTACTTCGACTTCTCGGGCTACTCCGACATGGCCATCGGGCTCGCGCACATGCTCGGGTTCACCTTCCGCGAGAACTTCGACTACCCCTACACGTCGCAATCGATCCGCGAGTTCTGGCGGCGCTGGCACATCTCACTCTCGAGCTGGTTTCGTGACTACCTGTTCATCCCGATGGGCGGGAGCCGATGCGCGGAGCCGCGCGTGTACGGGAACCTGTTGACCGTCTTCCTGCTCTGCGGTCTCTGGCATGGCGCGAGCTGGACCTTCGTGGTGTGGGGGCTCTACCACGGCGCGTTTCAGATTGTCGAGCGCCTGGGTCTCGCGGCCATGCTCGCACGGACATGGCGGCCACTCCGCCACCTCTACGCGCTCGTGGTCGTGATGTTCGGCTGGGTGCTCTTCCGGGCGGACAGCTTCGGACACGCGCTCGCCTTTTTCGCGGCTCTGCTCGATCCGACGCGCGCCGGGGTCGCGGGCGCGAGCCTGGCCCTGCACGCCGACGCCGCGGTGCTGACGGCCGTGGTCGCCGGCGTCGTCGGCGCGACCCCCGCCGTGCCGCACCTCGCCGCGTGGCGCGCGCGGCTGATCGCTTCGGATGCATCCGCGGCGGCGCGCCGGCTCGATGGTGCGCTCGCGTGGGCCGAGGTCGCCGTGCTCGCCGGCGTCTTCTTCCTCGCGGCGGCGACGCTCTCGGCGAGCACCTACAATCCCTTCATCTATTTTCGCTTCTGACGAGGTCGATGGCAGACGGCGCGGCGACGGCCACACGACGCACCGTGAATCTGGTGCTCGTGCTGCTTTTCTTAGCCGGCGTCATCGCGCCCTGCCTCGGGACGGTCCTCCGTCTCCAAACGGGCGGCATCGCGGGCGAGAACCGCCCGTTGGCGCGGCGCCCCAGCTTCGCGGTCGGCCCACGCCAGCTCCCGCGCCAGATCGACGCCTGGTTCAACGATCACTTCGGCTTTCGCAACGTGCTCGTCGAAGCCCACGGTCTGATCGCCTACGGGGTCTTCGGCGTCTCGAGCTCGCCCGACGTCGTGCCCGGCCGCGACGGCTGGCTCTTCTACGCCGCCGATCGCATCATCGAGACCCGGCGCGGCCTCTTGCCGTTCACGCGCGAGGAGCTGGCCGCATGGCAGGCCACGCTCGAGGAGCGCCGCGATTGGCTGGCCGCGCGCCGCATCCGTTACGTCTTCACGGTGGCGCCCGAGAAGTCGAGTCTCTACGCCGAGCTGCTTCCTCCCGCCCTGCAGCCCGTCGGCGATCAGACCCGTGCCGACCAGCTCCTCGCCTGGATGCGCGCGCACTCGACCGTCGAGATCGTCGACCTGCGCGAGGCGCTCCGGGCCGCCAAGGCGCTCGATCGGATCTACCACCGCACCGACACGCACTGGAACGACCTCGGCGCGTTCGCGGCGTACCGGAGCCTCGCGGAGTGGATGCAGGGGCCGTTCCCCACGGTGCGGCCGCTCGACGCGGGTGAGTTCGATCGTCAGGTGCGGATCACGCCGGCCGGCGATCTCGCCGGAATGTTGGCGCTGATGCCGCTGCTCTCCGAGGCGCGCACCACCCTCGTCCCGAAGACACCCTCGCCGCTCGTAGCGCGGGACCCAACTGCGATCATGAAGCGCCGGACCTACCTCCCGAATCAGGAGCCCAAGGTCTTCGAGTGTCCGAGCGGAGAAATTGCCAGCGTGGTCGTCGTCCACGACTCCTTCGTCCTGCCGATGCGGCCTTTCCTCGCTCGCCACTTCCGCCGCTCGACGTTTCTCCACGCGGTCTTCGCCCCCGAGGTCATCGCGGCCGAAAGGCCCGACCTCGTGATCGAGGAGATGGTCGAGCGCGTGCTCAGCCGATCCGGCTTTCTTCCCGCGAGCGAGCTTGCGACGTTCGACGCCGCGGACGGGTCGTGGCGAGTCAGGGTGGACCGATAGGCTCAGCGAGCCAAGCGTCCTCAGTTGCTGACGAGCACTAGATCGATTCGGCCGCGCCTGATGAGCTCTAGCCTTTCGCCTCCCGATAGGCGTCGATCGTCCGGCGCAAGCCCTCCTCGAAGGGCGTCTTGGCGAGGAACCCGAAGCTGGTCGCCGCGCGCGAGGTGTCGAGCATTCGGCGGGGCTGGCCGTCGGGCTTGGAGGCGTCCCAGACGATGCGGCCCTCGAAGCTCGTGAGCTTGGCGATGAGCTGGACCAGCTCTCGGATCGAGATCTCATGTCCCGCTCCCAGGTTGACCGGCTCGGCGCCGTCGTAGCGCTCGGCGGCGAGCACGATCGCCTCCGCGGCATCCTCCACGTAGAGAAACTCGCGCGTGGCGCTGCCCGTCCCCCACACCACGATCTCGTCGAGGCCCGCCTCGGAGGCGTCCACGCACTTCTTGATCAGGGCCGGAATGACGTGGGAGGTCTTGGGATCGAAGTTGTCGCCGGGGCCGTAGAGGTTCACGGGGAGCAGGAAGATCGAGTTGAACCCGTACTGCTGGCGGTAGGCCTGCGACTGCACGAGGAGCATCTTCTTGGCGAGTCCGTACGGCGCGTTCGTCTCCTCGGGATAGCCGTTCCAGAGATCGTCCTCGCGAAACGGCACCGGAGCGAACTTGGGGTACGAGCACACGGTGCCGACGGCGACGAGCTTGGCGACGCCGCGCAGGCGTGCCTGCTCGATGAGCTGCGCGCCCATCATCAGGTTGTCGTAGAAGAACCGGCCGGGGTTCTCGCGGTTGGCCCCGATGCCGCCCACGACCGCCGCGAGGTGGATGACGATGTCGGGCCCCGCCGCCTCGAGCATGCGCACGATGTCCGCCTCTCGGCGAAGATCGTACTCGCGGCTGCGCGGCACGAAGGGCGGCGGGCAGCCGCGTTCCACGAGGGCATGGACCACACATGCCCCAAGGAAGCCGGCACCGCCCGTCACGACCACGCGCTTGCCCGGCCAGAACCCCGTCATTGAAGCTATGCGCGGGTCAGGGCCTGGCAGCGGTCGAGGTCGGCCTGGGCCATCATTCGCACCAGCTCGGGGAAGTGCACCTTGGGCTCCCAGCCAAGCCTCTCGCGCGCCTTGCTGGCGTCGCCGAGCAGCACGTCGACCTCGGCGGGCCGCTTGAACGTGGGGTCGATCACCACGTACTTCTCCCAATCGAGCTCGGCATGGTCGAACGCGAGCTGCACGAGCTCGTTGACCGAGTGGCTTTCGCCGGTCGCGACCACATAGTCGTCGGGCGCCTCTTGCTGCATCATCAGCCACATCGCCTGCACGTAGTCGCCCGCAAACCCCCAGTCGCGCCGCGCGTCGAGGTTGCCCAATCGCAGCTCCCGCTGCAGGCCGTGCTTGATGCGGGCGGCGGCGTCCGTCACTTTGCGCGTGACGAACTCGAGCCCGCGGCGGGGCGACTCATGGTTGAACAGGATGCCCGAGCAGGCAAAGAGTCCGTAGCTTTCGCGGTAGTTGACGGTAATGTCGTGCCCATACACTTTTGCGACACCGTAGGGGCTTCGCGGGTGAAACGGGGTGCGCTCGGTTTGAGGCGTCTCCCGCACCTTGCCGAACATCTCGCTCGAGGAGGCCTGGTAGAAGCGGATCCCGGGATCGACGAGGCGGATGGCGTCGAGCAAGCGCGTCACGCCGAGCGCGGTGAACTCCGCCGTGAGAACAGGCTGGGTCCACGAGGTCGGCACGAAAGACTGCGCCGCGAGATTGTAGACTTCCTGGGGTCGGCTGTCCTCGAGTACCCGGATCAAAGACAGCTGGTCAAGGAGGTCGGCCTGCTTCATGACGAGCCGCGGCAGCAAGTGCTCGATGCGCTCGAAGTTGTCCTTGCTCGCCCGCCGCACCATGCCGACGACGGTGTAACCCTTCTCCAGCAGAAGCTCGGCCAGGTAGGAACCGTCCTGGCCCGTGATCCCCGTAATCAGTGCGCGCCTGCCGTCCACGCTGCTCCTCTCCGCACTCGGCGAGATTCCCGGGCGCAGGGTCAGACTACGACAGAATTCGTTGAACGCGCAATCACTTCACGCCACTCCTTACCCGGTCAGGAGAAGAAGCGATAGCGAAAAATGTGCGCGATGGCGCTCACCCCATCACGCCACGTGATCTTCTTCCCCTCGGCGTACGTGCGGCCGTGATACCGGATGGGCACCTCGTAGATGCGCACGCCGAGCCGGGCCGCCTTGATGGTCAGCTCGGGCTCGATGCCGAACCGCTCCGACGTCAGCGTGAGCCGCCGCACCACGTCGGCGCGAAAGACCTTGTAGCCGACCTCCATGTCGGAGAGGTTCAGGTTCGTGAGGATGTTCGTGACGAGGGTCAAGAACTTGTTGGCCATGTAGTGCCAGAAGTAGAGGACGCGGTGGGCGCCGCCGTGAAATCGGTTGCCGAACACCACGTCCGCATGGCCCTCCAGAATGGGCTCGAGCAGGATCGGGTAGTCCCGCGGATCGTATTCGAGGTCGGCGTCCTGGATGATGACGATGTCCCCGCGCACCTCGGCCAAGCCCGTGCGAATCGCCGCGCCCTTGCCGCGGTTGACCGGGTGCCGGACCAGTCGAAGGCCCTCGGCGCCCGCCGCCACGAGCTTGTCCACCATGGCCGCCGTCTCGTCCTTCGACGCGTCGTCGACCACGATGATCTCACGGGGCAGGTCGAGGGGGGCCGCGTGGATGCGCGCGATGATCTCCGTGATGGTGTGTTGTTCGTTATAGGCGGGCACGATGATCGAGACGAGTGCAGCAGCCACGGATCCGACGGTACAACAGCGCTCCCCGGATGTCCAGGATACGCATCGCGTCAACCGCGAGGCACCTGGTCGATGCGCCCCGAGCGCACGTCGTCGAGCAAGCGCGACATCTGTTCGGCGGTGCGGCGCCAGCTGAAGCCGCCGACCCACTTGAGGCCGCGCTCCCGCAGCTCCTCGCGAAAGCTGGCATTCGCCAGCACCCGATACATCGCGTCCGACAGGTCGATCGCGTCATAGGGATCGACCAGGATGGCCGCGTCGCCGCCCACCTCCGGCAGCGAGGAGCTGTTCGAGGTGATCACCGGCGTGCCGCAGGCCATGGCCTCGAGCACGGGCAAGCCGAAACCCTCCCGGAGCGAGGGCAGCACCAGGCAGGCCGCCCCCGCGTAGAGGTCCCGGAGCGCGCGCTTGCCGGCATAGCCCTGGAAGCTCACCACGTCGGAGAGGCCGAGGGTTTCCACCCGCTCTCGCACCGCCCGGGCATACGTGGCCTGACCCTCACCGCGGATGATCAGCCGCGTGCCGCGGTGGCGTCGCCTCAGGATGGCGAGGGCATCGAGCAGGCTCAGCAGGTTCTTGTGAGGCAAGAGATTGCCCACGTACAGAACATAGCCGTCCCCGCACGGTAATCGGGCCCGGGGAATCCCGTTGATGTGATACGCGTCCGGGTCATAGCCGGGGTAGATCACCCGGACTCGCTCGGGCGCGATCCCGTAGCTCTGGATGATGTCGAGGCGGGTGCTGCCCGAGTCCGCCACGATGATCCGTGAGCTCCTGAGGACCCGCGGCACCAGCGAGCGGAAGTAATACTGCTGGCGCGGATACTCCGCGGGAAAGTGCAGCGGCAGCAGGTCGTGCACGACGGTGACCTGGGGCACCGGCGAGCCCAGAATGGCCTCGGGGACGGTATTCAGCAGGACACCCATCCCGGCCCGCCGGGCCCGGAGGCGGAGCGCGGTTTGCACCCAGATCAGTCGCGAGAGATGCCCGCGCAGCCCGCGCTCCGGCCGCACGAGCTTGGTGCCGGACAGGACGCACGCGCGAAGGCCGCCGAGGGCGTGCGGGCACGACGTGTAGACGCGCAGGTCGTCGCGGATTGCGTCGAGAGACCGGATCAGGTTGATCGCGTAGAGACCGAGACCGGTCGGGTTGTCGCCGATGATGGATGCGTTGATGCCGACGCCACTGGGCTGCCCCACGCTTGCGCTCCTCCGATCAACCGCGCGCGACCGCGCGGGCCCTGGTCATGATATGCACCCTGGTGACGCGACGCGAAGCCTTTCCGCCGCCGGCGCAAGCCGCGCTCAGCGGGTCCTCGGCGCACCGAGCGCGCGGCGATAGACCGCGACGGTCTGGTCGACCATGGCTCGAACCGCGAAGTGCTCGAGCACGCGCTGGCGGCCCGACTCGCCCATCTTGCGCCGGCGCGCCGGGTCGGCGACGAGCCCGGCGATAGCGTCGGCGAGGGCCCGGCTGTCCTCGGCCGGCACCAGGAGCCCGGTCTCGCCGCTGACGACGACGTCCCGATGCCCCGGCACGTCGGTGGCGACGATGGCCAGGCTCGCCGCCATGGCCTCGAGCGGCGCCAGCGGCAACCCCTCCTTCAGCGACGTCGCCACGTAGAGGTCGAGGAGGCCGTAGATCCGGATCGGGTTGCCGAGGAATCCCGTGAAGACGACCTTGTCTTGAAGACCGAACTCGGCGACCAGGCGCCGGATGCGCGCTTCCTCGCCCCCGCCGCCCACGAGGAGCAGCGTCACCTGGGGCAGCCGGTCGGCCAGTTGCCGAACGGCCTGCAGGAGGATCTCGAAGCGCTTGACGGGATCCCAGCGACTGACACAGCCGATCACGAACTCGTCGGGGCCGAGGCCCAGAGTCTCGCGCCGGATGGCGGACTGGCGGATCACGCGGTCCATCTCGTCCAGATCGATGCCGTTCACCACGACAGCGCTCTGATCATGCGTGAAGAGCCGGAGGCCGAGCCCTTCCGCCTCCTGGGAGGCGGAGACATTGATGATGACCTGGCTGATCCGCGAGAGCTGGCGCTCGAGGCCGAGGTACAGCCGCCGGCCCGCGCGGGAGTAACCGCTGTAGTGGATGCCGTGAAACGTGTGGACGGCGGGCACGCCCAGCGCGCGCGCCCCGATCCGGCCGTAAAGCCCGGGCCCTTTGCCGTGCGTGTGCACGATGTCGACGCCATGCCGCTTGATCAGCCGCATCGCCAGCGGCAGGTGACGCACGCCGAGGCGGGACAGGGGC
>Ga0068862_100005706_pt1 | contig 10385 bp, 28 predicted proteins | sample KBSSwiS52_FD_66598 | JGI IMG/M metagenome (GOLD analysis project Ga0068862, IMG submission 66598) | Switchgrass rhizosphere microbial communities from Kellogg Biological Station, Michigan, USA - KBS Switchgrass S5-2 | ecosystem: Host-associated > Plants > Roots > Rhizosphere > Soil ... | reverse complement strand
CTTGCTGCGCCGACTCATTTGAACGCCCCCAACCCACTGAGGATCAAAGTCACGCAAACGGCCAGCATCGGCAACAGGGCATAAGGCTGCGGGAAAACCGCATGCACAAAATATCCGAGGACGAAACCGCGCACATAGGGGAGCAGCGCGTTCATTTCCGTCTTCCAGCTCGGCCCGGAAGAATGGAACTCCGTCTTGCACTGCGCGCACCACACCATGCCGAACTTCCCGTCATATCCGATATCCGGGATGACCCTGGTCGAGGCGCATTTTGGGCATTTCACGGGCTCGACGGTCATTTGATCCCCAGCCTCATCTCAATCGCCGTCGTCACCCATTTCTCAATCGTCTCCTCAGCCAGGATCGCGGCTATCTTGACCCGCCGGTGGAACTCTGGCTCCACAGGAATATTGAGCCGTCTCTTCCCATCCTGAGACGGGAGCTGGGACTTCCGCGATGCAGCCGACGGGCTCATCTCCCCCTCCGCGCCAAATATTCCCGGAGCACCTTCTCGATCCAAGCCTCCAGCTTCATCACGTCCTCCGCAACAGCGACACGGACATCGCGGTCCAAATCGGCCGGGAGCCAGACGCTAAGCTGGCGTTTCATATCTCTGGTCTTGCCGACCGCCTCGGCCACCTGCTTACGCGATTTCGTCGCTACATTTTTTGGTGGCTCGGCCGGCTGCAAATCGGGGGCCGGGATTTTCGGATCGATCAGCTTGTCAATCTCACGCTGCAATTCCGTGCGCGGCGGTTTCTTTGTCGTCGAAGCCGGACGCGCCTTCTCGGTATAGCGCTGTTCGCGCATCTCCCGGAGACGATCTGTATCACCTTTTGCCATGTTAGCTTGTTAGCTTGTTAGGCGACTTGGGTCAAGTGGAGTGATTGATTTCAAAAAAATAAATTGGAAAAACTCCTTGCGCGGGTCGCACTATGGGGCAGACCGTACTCCCCCGGCGGGGGTGGGTGGGGGTGGCCCCCTCGCGCGCGTGCTATATATGCGCGAGAAGGCGCGTGGCCATTCGCATAATGTGTGTTATGGTAAATGCGCTATCCCGACCACGGCTAGGAGGCTCGACGTTGCCCCGTGACGGGCGGAAGCGCGCGCCGCTGGTGGAGTGAGTGCGCATGGCAACCCCCCGCCCAAAGCCAAGCCTAGCCGCCTCAGGCCACATCACGGCACAGCATCGCGGGAAGGCCAAGCACTGGCGTTGCGACACGACAGTCTTTTAGGGCCAACTCGCTCCTGGTCTTCAGGCAAGCGCATGATTTCATCCATGGCGACGCGAGCGCGGATCACGCCAAGCAAGGCTGGATAGGCAATGAGGCATGCCAGGAGAAGTGACAGCGACGGCGGGATAGGGCGCGTTCCGTCCAGCCAGCGCCTTACACTGCGAGAATCCACGGCATGCCAGCGTCCAAGCTCGGTTGCGGTGAGGCGTAGCGCGGACAGCGCGGCCCGCAATTCATCGGGTTTCATGGTCGGGATGGTCGCACTGATCGGGGGGAAACGTCAAGCTGGCCAATGGTCGCTGGAGTTATCCACAGGCAAAATGGAATGCAACCAGAAGTTGGTTTACACGGACCGTGTGGTCCGATATATTGAGGGCACAGCAGACGAGATGGCAACATCACAGACGCTGCAAGGGCTCTGACGACGTAACCCGGCCCTATGTCGGGACAAGTCACCCTAGAGAGATGCATGGTCGCGATGACTTGCGTACCTTGCCTCGCTGAAAGCGCGGGGTATTTGCGCCAAGTGCCGCCCTGTCATGGGCGCGTGATCATGCATCGAGACATTGCCGCTTCGCTGGCTAGCCAGACGGAGTGAACAAACATGCAATACACTGATGCGCACAAGCAGCTTGCCAAAGCCATCATGGATACACACAAGGCGCGTGAAGCCTCTTACATCAAAGGCGGTCCCGACAGTTGGGGCCATTACGGCCTGTCCATCCATGAGGCAGCCGAAAAGCATGCGCCAGCCGAGTTTTTTGAGCCTGTCGCCTGCCTGTTGACGGCAGGATATGGCGAGATTTTCGACTGGTGCGACAACGTGCTGAAGTCCTGACTGCATGGTTAGCCGGGCAACCGGCTAGCTTGCGAAGCGGCAATGTCGTGAGTCATGTCGGATTGTTCTCATAAAGGGCAAAACCAGTGAGGACGAAATCATGCGCATCGACCTTGATCATCCCAAAATGCATACAGCCTTCGGAGTTTTCTTCGTTGGCTTGCTCGGCTTTATCGGCTTGGCGCTGTATGCGTGCACCCTGTGACAACATCAGCAGCCGCGCAAGCGGTTGCCCTTTCTGTGAGCAATCCGACATGAGAAGCACGATTCCCATAGGATGACTTGCCGTGTGCAATCATCAACCCTATCGGAGAATCACCCATGGCTATCACCAAATATTCCGCGACTTTTGCCAATAACGAGACCGTGACGCGCGATTATGCCCGTCCGCTGGCTTTCGCTTGGCGCGTCGCCTATCACGTCACCGCTACTCCGGAGACGAAAGCCGTCAAGAGCGGCTTTTCCGCCACCCAGGAAGCGGCTGAGAAGGCCACCAAGCTGGCCAAGCGCTTCACCGTGGATACGGCGGAGATCGTCGAAGCCAAGGCCGTCGGCACTGTCGCCAGCAAGGCCAAAGCCCCGAAAACCAAGGCCGTCAAGCCCTGCGCGGTCAATGACCTCGTGCAATTCGACCTCGCTACGCATATCCCTGGCGTCAACGCCACGGTTGCTGGCGTGGTGGAGAAGGTCGGGCGCAAATTCGCCTATATCAAAGTTGCTGGCGCGCTTGATCCTATCAAGGTTGCATTCGCCAATATCAATCCGCAGTCTCCGGAACCGCTTGCGGTTGCCGCATAGTAGCAGTTTCCCGATGCGCGCGCATCTCGAAAACGCTTGGAAATCAACACGCAAGTCATTCTCTGGGAGTCGTGCTTCTCACTCGTATGACGGCCTTTCATGGGCAACCATGTGAGGCATTACTATGGCTAAGTTCGATGTCACTTATGAGATTGTCACGCACGAAAGCGCGGCAGAAGGCGAGGCCGAAGAACGCGGCTTCGTTGCCGAAGGCGTATCGCTCCGCGAAGCCTACAAGCTTGTCGGATGCTACGCGCTTGAAGCCGATTGCTGGCCAGTTCATGGCCCGCGTTGGTTCACAAACTTCGAATATGACGAGGATTTCAGAACCGGCGCGCGGGAAAGCCGCTCGCTGCATCTGCCGAATCATCTCACGGAAGCCAGCCGCATGCGCATTGCGCGCTTGCTCGGTGTGGTCAAGTAGCAGTCGCAACCGCTTCGGCGGTTGCCTTTGAAAGCCCGTCATACGAATGCAGCGTCACCTTGGAGCAGCCAAGGGAGACACATTATGGGCAATTCCCCGGAAACCATCCCCGATGCATACGCATCCGATGAAACCCTGAAAGATGCGTATGAACGTGGCTGGAGCCATGGGCATGGATTCGCGTGTCACAATGTCCCCGGCTTGGGCCAGGAATACTGGCTCGATGGCGAGGGCAAGGTGACTGCGGACGCGGACAACATCCGCGATATCCATGCGCATCTCTGCTACGACGCGGAAAGCAACTCGCGGCAGTTCTCGCCTTTCGAGTTCACGGCGCACGAATTCAACAGCGCCGAGGAGGACGAAGACGGCAATCATGATCCTGATCTTGAAGGCCGGAGCGAGGAACTCTGGGAAGCATTCGAAGCGGGCATTTCCGACTCTATCTCCGCCGATCTTGCCACCTATACCGATGCTGATTACGACATCGAGGCTTGATCGCGGCAGCAGCCGAGCAATCGGCTGCTCTTAGCTGGCGCTGCATTCTGTCGGGATTGCTTTTGCGAGCAATCCGGCATGACTCACAAAACCGATATATTCCTTTGAGAGAAGGGCAGGGTTCTATGCCAGCAAGCGTTGAACCGTTGTCGGCACCCGCCAGCGCATCCCCTGGTAATCCGTGACGCCGGGCCGTGACCGAGACGCATCAGCCTTGCACCCTGCCCTTCCTTCAAGGGAATATATCGGCGTCTCATTGCCCTTGTGGGCGGCTCATGCCGCACAACAGGGGAAAATGCACATGGATAAACTGGACGAATTCACGCTCGCATATATCGAATGCATGCTGTGGTCATCCGATGACAACAGCGATCCGGAAACGGGCGGGGAACCGCTCGATTCGAATTATAGCATTGAAGACATTGCTGAGGAAGCGATGCGGACAATCATGGCTGATTGCGCGGCTTTTCAGGGCAGTTCCGCCTATCTTGCGGCGGAACAGGCTGGCGAGGCCGCCGTATATCGCACGCACAATCGCGATGGCGAGTATTATAGCGTAGCGGCGCAAGCCGGTCACGATTTCTGGCTGACGCGCAATCATCACGGAACCGGCTTCTGGGATGATGGCCGCTGGCATGAGCCGCACGGCGCCGCCATGGATGAACTCGCCAAATCGTTCCGCGAAGTCGATCCATACATCGGCGACGATGGTCAAATCTACATCAGCTGACGGCCTTCGGGCCGCCTTCATGGGCAATGAGACAAGCATACCCCGCTGCAATGATGTGGAGCCATCCATATCAAGGGGGAAGTCATGAAAAACACTCAGATTTTGAAGGTTCTCGAAGACAAGCAGATTGCCGTCGAATCAACCTTCGTTCCCTGGAGTCGGTCGCGCAACTATGACGAGAGCAAGCCGATTTCCGGCCGCTCGCTGAACTGGAAAGTGCGACTGGTCTACAAGGGGAAAACCATCATCGAAACCGATTATAGCGCAGGCATCGCGCATTGTCCTAGCTACAAGGCCAGCGTGGCATTTCGCATGTCAACCGACATGAAGAACCGCATCCACGATGAAATTGAGAAAGGCTTTGCGCAGCGCGGGCCGGAAGGCCAGCAAGGCTGGTCGGACAAAAAGCGTCCAATTGTACCGGAAACCTGCGACGTTGTGCATTCACTGCTCATGGATGCCGACGCCATCGACCATGGCGGCTTCGAGGAATGGGCCAGCAATTTTGGTTATGACACCGACAGCCGCAAGGCTGAGGCTACCTACCGGGCTTGCCTGGAGATTGGCCTTAAGCTGCGCAATGGGCTCGGCGATGAACTCGTTTCCGAATTGCGGGAAGTTTTTCAAGATTACTAGACGTGCAGCCGCCTTCGGGCGGCTTCACTTCATTGCAGCGGAGCATTCGTCTTGATGAGAGACGGAGGAAAAGAGCATGGCGACATATCAATTCATCTTCGAGCGCGTCACCCAGTACACGGTGGACATCCAAGCGCCCGATCTTGAGGAGGCGATGAAGCTGGCGAAGACGGCATTGGATGACGAAGAAGGCGGTCCGGAAGCGTGGCCCAACGAGATTGTCACCGAGATCATCGTCAGCGCCAACACCATCTGAGCCCGACGGCCCTTGTGGCCGTCTCTTTTCCAGACGAATGCGCATCCGTTTCGGTGAGAGACGGAGGAAAGAGCATGACCAGACTGATTTCCGAGGAGATCGAACCAACCTTTGCCCGTATCATCGGCGTGATGTTCGCCAGATGCGAGGCTGCGGCAGGCGATGACAACAACCTCTATTTCGCCTGTAACAGCTTTTGGTGGGCCGTAATCGGCATGGAGAAGATTGCCATTGCCGTGAGGGGGCGCGCCGAAGGCTCGGATTGCCTGCATTTGTCGATTGCTACCAGCAGCCATGTCCGCATGGCGGCGGAATACATCAAAGGCAAAATCGGCATCGATCCTATGTTCAGCGAAGATCGAGACTGGAAGCACTGACGGCCTTCGGGCCGTCTCTTTCCGAAACGGATGCATAAGCCTGCCCTGTCGGCGAAAGCGACGGAGGGCATTACCATGGCAAACTTTGATATTCCGCTGACTGTTGCGTTTTTCCTGATTTGCACCGGCATTTTGACCTGGACAGCCCTCGCCATCGCTGGCGTGTGGACTGTTCTGGGATGGCTGGAGGCTTTGCTTGATCGCATTGCCCCGCGCAAGCGGGCTGTCAGGATCTATCGCCACTCTTGAGCGGAAGGGAATCGGCGCGCAAGCGTCGCTTTCCCCCATGGGGCAGGCAGCAGCGCCTCTATGGGCAACCATGGAGGAAACCATGCAAAAGATCAAAATCACCGTCATTCGCGAGCGCAAATCGCTTGAGAAGGCGGAGGTTGAGGTGGAAGTGAACCACGGCGACTTCGTCGATGACGTTGTCGGCTGGGCCGAACTTGCCGCCAACGATCTCAAACTTTGGCAACAGATCGACCATCACGATTACACCTATGCTCCTGAAGAGGATGAGTGGAAAATCGCCCAGGCCGCCGCCAAAGAATGACAGGAGGCGCAGCCCTGGCGGCTGCCCTTAAAGGCGCTGCAACTCCGCTTCCACAAGGCGAAATTCTTTGTGGAGTATACCAAAAATGGCCTCAACACTCTATCGCCTTGATCGCGAAGAGCCGAATTATTTTCGGGTCTATTACCGCGCTCATGGTCGCCTGTATTGCCTTCAGAATGATGGCGGATACGGGAAAAGCGAGCTGACATTCTATGCCTGCTCGCGTGATGGTGAGCCCTCACATGCGCTGGGATTCATCCCTAACCCGGATGAATTCGACAGGTATGTGGAGCCATGAAAGACGGCCGAAAGGTCGCCTTTTGGAAACGGAGGAGAAGAGCGCATGCCCCATTATCGCGTCCATCTGGATAACGGCCAATATGTCAGTTTGGCGGCCGAAACCAGCGACAAAGCCGTAAAGCTCGTTCTGGAAGGCGAACGGTTACCCGGAATCCATTCCTGGCCTGCCGCGGTCACGCGCGTTGAAAGAATCGACGAAGACGAGGTGGCGCAATAGCGCCCCTCACCTTTCGCGCCGGGCCGCGTATCACGCGCGGTCTCGTCTGAGGGGTGAGCATATGAACAACAAGAAATCCGGCAGCAACGACAATACCTCGCCGGGATATGACAAAGCACGGGAGAATTTCGACAAGGGGAAATCCCCGAGCGAAACCCGGCGCGATCTCGATAACCAAAAGCGGCAAGAACAGGTCAAGCCTGTCGAGCCGACCAAGAAATAGCACAGAGTGCGGCCTTCGGGCCGCGCCACTTCCCCGACAGGTCGCCGCGCAATCGGCGGCCTTTTTTGGAGGTGAAAATGAATATCGACAACATCAACCGCGTTATCGCCGCTGTCCGTGCCGAGCCGCATCATTTTGTGATGCAGGATTGGAACACGGCCGGCGGTGACAGTGGCCCTGCCGTTCGCCTCACGCTCGCCAGGAACAACCCCTGCAACACAGCGGGCTGCCTTGGCGGGTGGATGGATAGCCTTGCTCTGTGCGATATCGCGGACGGAAAGATGGCGGCTCCTGTCGTCTCCGGTGAAGATCTTAAGGACGGTATCGGCTCCCAGCTTTATCTGGCCGCGCGCTTTATCGGCATGGCCGAATCCGAGCAGGGCTGGGGATCTGGGCTGGACATGCTGTTCCACATGGATCGCCATTTCAGCATGATACGATTCGACCGTCTACCGCCGAAGGCTCGCGCCGAAGCCGGAGCCCGTGCCCTGGAAATCTTCCGGGATAACGACGGCAGGTCCAACTGGACTCGAGCCCTCGAAGAGACCGGCCTTCTGGGATACATGGAAGGCGGCGAAGTTGCTATCGACGGCCAGACCTACAGATAAGAGCGCGGGGACTCCGGTCCCCCGCTTTCTTCGTCCACAATCACGACGAGCCGCTGCGCAATCAGCGGCTCTTTTTGGAGGTGGACCCATGAATGTTGAGAATATTAACAAACTTATCGAATACGTGAAGGCCCGTACTTGGCGCACTGGAGACTGGAGCAAACGGCAAGACTGCGCTTGCGGAATGATCGCCGACATCCTCCATGGCGACCGCGACCGCTCCTATGACGCATCTTGCGGCTGCCAGATGATCATCAATTTTCTTGACCTGTCCGGCAGAGAAGATGGTGACGCCATTTACGCCATGAGCACTTACACCAAGGCGAATGGCTTCAGGATTCGCGGCGATGACACATACGACCACTTCGCGGCGCTCTCGCTTGAGCAGCAAAACGCCGTCCTGGTCGATATGCTGGAGCGCTTCCGCGATACCGGCGAGGTGGTTTGGAATATCCCCTAGCAGTGCAATGAGCGCCCGGCCTTCGTGGTCGGGCGCAGCTTCTCCGTGTCAGTTGGTGCAGAAAATGCACCAACTCATCTGGAGGTGCGTGCGTATGACATTCAAAAAGAATGACCGCGTGAAATATGCCGACCAGGGCGTCAAACCTCGCCTACGCGGCCTATCCGGCACGGTCAGGGATACCACACGCGCCGGCTGGATCATTGTCGATTTTGACAATGGCTATGTTGGCGTGATGTGTGCAGCCATTAATTTGGAAAAGCCAAATCCACGAGGCCATCGTGGTCGCTCGTGATTTCCACGGCAAGCGCGCCTGGGCGGAAGCCTGGGCGCGTGAGCGGCAGCCCCATGTCGGCACTCTCACGCTCGACGGCCGCCGTATTACCGGCTACCGGGCGCAGGGCTATGGGGAAACCGCCAAGGCCAAGCACCCGCGAGTCTGGTGTGTCGTCGAGCTTTGGGTGTATGAAGGCGCATCCCACCTTGGCACATATGGTGGAGATGTCGCGATTCTGTTAGAGGAAAGCATGCCACCATGAAAATCTATGCTATCACATTTCTGGCGGTTGCGGGGCTGACCTTCGGCTTCGCAACCACGCCGCTCGATACGCTGTATTGGCTGCTGTTCACGCTTGAGCTGCCATCCGCCGTAATGAGCATTCTTCCCGTAATCATCCTTTACGTCGCCGTTCAACTGGCGCTCTATTTCCCCGCCACTGCAATCATTGTGGTTGCGCTTGTGGCTGGATATGCAAACAACCGCGCGGGACAGTGATCCCGCGCACTTCCCCCGCATAAGGCCGTTGATATCCGCGACGGCCTCATTTGGAGGAATTCATGGCAAAATTTGAAGTACGCGTCGCAATGGGACTCGTCGGATGCAGCAAGAAGGAGATCGTCGAAATCCCCGACGATGAGCTGGCCGATATGGACGATGGCGCCATCGAAGATATTATGCGCGACCAGATGTTCCAGATGATCGACTGGAATTACGAGCGCATCGACGAGTGAGCAGGGCGAGCTTCGGCTCGCCCAACTCTCCCGCGTCACGTCGCCAGCAAGGGCGGCGTTATCTGGGAGAAGCGCATGAATTTCGACTTTGAACGTAGGCTGATTTCCCTGATCACCGAGGCGCGCTCCATCGGCCTCGATAAGGAAACCATCATCTCCGATTTGGAGATGCGCATTGCCGATCTGCGCGGGGAAATTCACGAATGACCACCTGGATGTTGATCATTTTCCTCGCTTATTCCAATGGAGCCGCTGATGTCGGCGGTTCTGTGGCGCTGCAATCGGAGAAAATCGATTTCTTCTCCGCTCAGGAGTGTCGTGATGCCAAGGCGGAAGTCGAAAAGGCTATCAAGGCCGAGGGCTTCCGCCGCTCAATTGCTGTGTGCGTCAAGCGCGGCGTGTCGCTCTTGGAAGTTGCGCCGCAGTCCGGCGAACTGAATATGCCAAAATTGAAATAATCCTGCCCAGGGGCGAACCGAGGGAATTTTATGGCTGAAACATCACTGCTGATCGCAAATGAAAAGCTCCGGAAAGCCGAGGAAGACATCGCTATTCTTCGGCGGCTTGTTGACCACACCATCGCGATCATCGTCGCGGCCGGCGGCCGGGTCGAGATCCCTTGCGACAAGATGGAGGAGTGGTCAAGCAGAGAGTGGCGTCACGAAAATGACGGCACGACGCACATCTTTCTGACCATTTAGTCCGATCATCCGCCTCTTTCAACCCATCAGCAATGGTGGGTTGGGACGGGCGATTGAGTGCCCGACAACGAGGAGACTACAGCATGCGTAAACTGATCGTCACTGCCGTGATTGCCACCCTGCTCTCCGGCCCGGCCTTTGCCGCTTGCGACTTCCGGGCGGATGTGCAGCCCCTGGGCTGCGGCGTGGTCCCGCAGACGGGCTGGAACCCCTTTGCGTCCATCGCGCTGACCGCTGAGGAGCTGGCCGCGCAGGATGTGGCCAACGCCGCATGGCGTGAGGAAGCCTATCATCGCGCGCAGCAGAACCGCCGCGATGGCAACCTGTCCGTCTATTTCGCCGCCCAGGATTGGAATGGCGCGGTCGGCGGCGGCAAGAACCCGAATCCCACCGGCGGCCAGATCGGCGCTGGCATCGGCGACTAGCAGAAACGGCCGGGGCAACCCGGCCGCCTTCCCCATCAGCTTCAGGGCTGATGCGGCGGGCGGCCAATCACGGCAACCCGACTGAGGCTGGGGCC
>Ga0068862_100005704_pt1 | contig 10386 bp, 7 predicted proteins | sample KBSSwiS52_FD_66598 | JGI IMG/M metagenome (GOLD analysis project Ga0068862, IMG submission 66598) | Switchgrass rhizosphere microbial communities from Kellogg Biological Station, Michigan, USA - KBS Switchgrass S5-2 | ecosystem: Host-associated > Plants > Roots > Rhizosphere > Soil ... | reverse complement strand
CTCCTGCGCCGGCCGGGCGGCGGCCTGGCGGCGGTGCTGCGCGACGCCACGGCGGCCAGGGCCTATGAGCGCGACCTGGAGCGGGCGCGCGACCTCGCCGAATCCCAGAACGCCGGCAAGTCCCGGTTCCTGGCCAACATGAGCCATGAGCTGCGCACGCCGCTCAACGCCATCATGGGCTTCTCCGACATCATGCGGCAGCGCCTGTTCGGCCCGCTGTCGGACCGCTACGGCGAATATGCCGAGCTGGTCCATGAGTCCGGGGCCCACCTGCTGGAGCTGATCAACGACATCCTCGACATGTCGAAGATCGAGGCCGAGCGCTACGAGCTGGCGCGCGAGGCGTTCGACGCCCGCGAGGCGGTCTCGGCCGTCCTGCGCCTGATGCGCGGCCAGGCCGACCGCGCCGGCGTGCAGCTCCGCGGCGTCCTGCCCCGCGAGCCGCTGGAGGTGGACGCCGACCGCCGCGCGCTGAAGCAGATCACCCTCAACCTGATCTCCAACGCCCTGAAGTTCACGCCCAGGGACGGCTCGGTCACCGTCACCGCCCAGGCGGGCGGCGGCGCCTTCGAGCTGGTCGTGGCCGACACCGGCGTCGGGATCAGCGCCGAGGACATGGCGCGCCTGGGCAACCCCTATGAACAGGCCGGCGGCGCCGAGGAGCGCGCGGCGGGAACCGGCCTGGGCCTCTCGCTGGTGCGCGCCTTCTCACGCCTGCACGGCGGCGAGATGACCATGGAAAGCCGGCTGGGGGAGGGGACCACCGTCACCGTCCGCCTGCCGGTCCTGCTGCCGGCCGCCGCCGCGGCCGCCGAGCCGGTGTCCTAACGCAGGGCGAGCTGCAGGAAGGCCTGGCCGGCAGCGAAGTCGCCGACCTCCACATAGGCCCGGCGGACGGTGTCGCCGGGAAACACGAAGTCCACCGCCACCGCCTCGCGCGGGTCCAGACCCGCCATCCGCGCCGCCGCCTCCTGTGGGAAGCGGAAGGCCCAGCCGCCCTTCATGTCCTTGCCGGCCAGGTCGGCTCCCGCGCGGCTGCGCGCCTGGGCGGTGTAGGTCCGCAGGGCCGAGGTCTGCGGCAGTCGCCGGTCCAGCGGCATGCGCCCGGCCAGGTCGGCGCCGCTGCGGTCGAGATAGGGGCCGAGGCTGCGGTCGGTGTCGCGCAGGACCAGCCGGGCCGAATAGGGCTCCGCCCCGTCGGGAAACGAGGCCACGGCCACGAGCGCGCCCTCGCCGTCCTTGCCCGCCAGGCCGAACGTCATCCGGTTCCAGCCGAAGCTCACGTCCTGCGCCAGCCGCCAGCGCGCGGTGCGCCCGGCGCTGCGGTCGGCGCGCCAGGCGCTGATGTCGCCCGGATAGGCCATGCGGGTGAGCTTGGAATAGCCCTCGAAGGCGTTGCGCACGCGTGAGGCCGCGACGGCCAGGTCCGGGGAATCACAGGGCGTGCGGCCGGCCTTGGCCCGCGCCCGCTGCGCCACCGCCGCCAGCTTGGCCGCGTCGGATCCCCCGCGCAGCGCCGCGTTGCGGGCCTGGGCGCGGCCGGCGTCCAGCGCCGCGGCGACCGGGGCGGCGAACAGGTCGCACCGCACGTTCGCCTCGGTCATCACCGTGCGCTCATAGAGCACGTCCAGGGCGCCGGCCCGGGCCAGGCCCGGTCCCGCCAGCACCGTCGCGGCGATCATCCAGGACGTCCGCCGCAAGGCGGCGCGGCGCGCGGGCGCTTGCGGGGTCGTCATGGAATTCCAGGTCTCGTATGCTGCGGTCGGTGCGGACCTTAGGCCGCCCGGCGTTTCCGTTCGGTTTATCGAGGCCCTGCCAGATGCTGCTCGCCACCGACATCTGGGTCGGCGCCCTGATCCGCCGCGCCGAGCAGGGCGGCGCCTTCGCCACGGTCGCGCGCAAGGGCGACCTGCGGGCGGGCGCGGTGCTGGTCAAGGTCCTGAACCGGCCGGAGGGGACCGCCCGGCTCTACGCCGAGGCCACCCGCGGCGACGGCGAGCGGGTCTGGATGCGCCCCACCCCCGCCGACCAGGAGGCCGAGCTCGACCGCTACATCGAGCGCGCCGTGCGCATCGACCCCGACATCTGGGTGGTGGAGATCGACGACCGCCAGGGCCGCCACTTCCTGACCGAGCCGGTGGAACGCGGTTGATCGCCGCTTAACCGCCTTCGTGCACCGGCCTGAAAGCCTGCGCGTGCTTTGATCGGGCCGGTCGCACGATGCTGTTTCTCCTCAATGAAATCGTCTTGAACGTGGAAGGCGTGCGCCTTCCCCGCCACCTGGGCCCCCGGCGGCTGCAGGCGCTGTCGTTCTACGACCTGATCCGGCTGGGTCAGGAGCTCTACGCCGAGGCCCCGCTGCTCTATGACCTGCACCCGGCGCGGGCCGAACGGCTGGCGGCCCTGATCATGGCCAAGGCGCCGGCGATCAACGGCGCCCAGTTCGTGGCCCCGGACTACGGCTGCGCCATCGACGAGGTCCACGCCCGCTTCGCCAACATCGAGATGGGCGTGCTCGCCGGCCTCAGCCGCGCCCAGCGCGCCGACGGCCGCCTCGCCCTGCCGGTGGTCGACCGCATGGTCTGGAAGCGGCTGGCGGCCTGAGGTTTCCTTCGAATTCCCTGATCGCCTTCAAGGCTCTGCTTTGGAGATCGGCGATCCGCTTTTGAAAACCGCGCTCGCAAATGTCGGCAGCACGACCAGGGTTAGGAGCGTCGCCGTCAAGAGTCCGCCGATCACCACCGTCGCCAACGGCCGCTGAACCTCAGCGCCCGCGCCAGTCGCTATCGCCATGGGCATGAAGCCAAGGATCGCGACCAGCGCCGTCGTGAGCACGGCCCTGAGCCGGGAGACGGCCCCTTGGACCGCCGCTTCCGCAGGCGGCTCCCCTGCTGCGACCCGTTCCTTGATCGCCTGCATCAGAACCAGGCCATTGAGGGTGGCGACGCCGGACACCGCAATGAACCCAACCGCCGCGGAGACGGAGAACGGCAGGCCGCGAAGCAGCAAGGCCAGCGCCCCGCCTACCAGCGCGAGCGGGACACAGGCGAAGACCAAGGCCGCCTGCGAAGCCGAGCCAAGGGCCAGATAGAGCAGGACCGTGATCATCACAAAGACGGCGGGGACCACGAGGCTTAGGCGGGCTTCGGCCCGTTTCAGGTTCTCGAACTGCCCACCCCAGTCCAACCACATGCCCGCCGGCGCCTTCACCTCGGCGGTCACGGCGGCCTGGGCGTCGGACACGAAGCCGCCCAGGTCGCGACCGCGAACGTTCGCCTGCACCACGATCCGGCGCTTGCCGTTCTCGCGGCTGATCTGGTTGGGGCCTTCGCCGAGTTGGAAGCGGATCACCGAGCCAAGGGGGACCATGCTCGCGCCGTCGTTCACGGCGAGCGGTGTTTGCGCCACCACGGCCAGGTCGTTGCGAGCGTCCTCGGGCAGGCGGACCACGATGTCGAAGCGCCTGTCCCCTTCGAACACCCGCCCGGCCTCGCGACCTGCCAGGGCGATCTGAACGGCGTCGGCGGCCTCTGCGGCATGGACCCCGTAGAGCGCAGCGGTCGAGCGATCCACCTCCGCCGTTATCATCGGAAGCCCGGACACCTGTTCAACCCTTACATCGGCGGAACCGCGGACCTTGCGCAGCACGCTGGCGATCTCGTTCGCAGTGCGCTCCATGCCCGCGAAATCGTCGCCGTAGACCTTCACCGCCACGTCAGAGCGGACGCCGGAAATCAGTTCGTTGAACCGCATCTGGATAGGCTGGGTGAACTCGTAGTTGTTGCCGATCTGACCCGCCGCCACCTTCTCGATCTTCGCCACCACGTCAGCTTTGCTGAGGCCGCGGTTCGGCCAGTCGGCGCGATCCTTCAGGATCACGAAGGTGTCGGAAATGCTTGGCGGCATGGGGTCAGTGGCGACTTCCGCAGTGCCGGTCTTCGAGAAGACCAGCTTGACCTCCGGGGTCTTCGCCAACGCCCGCTCCAACCGCGCCTGCATTTCCACCGATTGCTCAAGGGATGCGCTCGGGACGCGGATGGCCTGAACCAGAACGTCCTTCTCGTCCAAGGTCGGGATGAACTCCCGGCCGAGGTTGAAGAAGATCACGATCCCTACGACCAGGGCGAGGCCGGCGCCAATCGCGACCCGCACAGGCACGGCCACGGCCTTGCGAAGCAACGGCTCAAGGCGCTTGCGCACGGCGGCTTCGACGCGGCCCTCATGCGCCGACTTCGGCGGCTTTACGAGTAGAGCCGTCATGGCCGGAACGAAGGTGAAGGTCAGCACGAAGGCGCCCGCGAGCGCGAGCATGACGGTCGCCGCCATGGGCTGGAACATCTTGCCTTCGATGCCCTCCAGCGCGAGCAACGGCAGATAGACCAACAGGATGATGGCCTGTCCGAAGGCGGCGGGGCGAACCATCTGACGAGCGGCGGCGACACCTTCCTCAAGCCGTTCCGTGGGCGTCAGGTCGCGACCGGCTTCCGCGCGCCGCATGCCCAGGCGGCGAAGGGTGTTCTCGACCACCACGACCGCGCCATCCACCAGCAGGCCAAAGTCCAGAGCGCCCAGGCTCATGAGGTTTCCGCTGACCCCGAACCGGTTCATTCCGATCACGCCGAACAGGAAGGCCAGCGGGATCACCGCGGCGGTGATGAACGCCGCCCGGAAGTTCCCCAGGAGGACGAAAAGCACGGCGATCACCAGGAGCGCGCCTTCCGCCAAGCTGGTCTGAACCGTGTGGATTGTGCGGTCCACAAGGTCTGTCCGGTTCAGCACGGCTTCGGTGGTGACGCCCGGCGGCAGCGACCGGGTGATGTCCTCGAGCCGGTTGTTCACGGCTTCCGCAACGCGACGGCTGTTCTCGCCTGAGAGCATGAGCGCCGTGCCGATCACGACCTCTTCGCCGTTGAGCTGGGCTGCGCCCAACCTCGCGGCGTGACCTACCTTCACCTGCGCCACATCCGACACGCGGACGAGGAGCCCCTTGCGGTTGGTGATCGGAGCTGCGGCCAGGTCCTCGACGGTTCGCACGCGGGCGTCTGCGCGAACGACATAGGCTTCGCCGCCCTTTGAGACGTAGCCGGCGCCCGCCACCGTGTTCGCGTGCTCGACGGCTTCCACCACCTCGTTCAGGCCCACGCTATAGGCGGTCATGCGGGCGGCGTCGGGCAGGACGACGTACTGCTTCACGTAGCCTCCGATCACGTCCACGCCCGCGATGCCCTCGACGGTCCTGAGCTGCGGCGTGATGATCCAGTCCTGGACGGTGCGCAGGTAGGTCGCCTTTTGGCGCTCGCTCACCAGGCGTTCGCCCTCCGGGGTAAGGTACGATCCGTCGGGCTGCGGCCCCGGCGTTCCGGCCTTAACGGCGCGCGCTGTCGGCGAAATCCTGACGGTCCACATCAGCACTTCGCCCAGGCCGGTTGTAACGGGGGCCAGGATGGGTTCGGCGCCCGGAGGCAGTTCGTCCCGCGCCGCCTGAAGCCGTTCGTTGACCTGGCTTCGCGCGAAGTAGGTCTCTGTCTGTTCGGTGAAGACCGCCGTGATCTGGCTGAACCCGTTGCGCGAAACCGATCGGGTTTCGACCAATCCGGGGATGCCGGCCAAGGTCGTCTCGAGCGGGAATGTCACCCGCTGCTCAATCTCTTCCGGTGACAGGGCGGGTGCGACGGTCGTCACCTGAACCTGTCGGTTGGTGATGTCGGGCACGGCGTCGATCGGCAGGCGGAAGAGTTCGAACATCCCCCAGACGCCGAGCGCCACGGCCAACAGGACGACGACGATGCGATGGCGCACGGACAGCGCCACGATGCGGTTCAGCATGGCGGGTCCTAGTGCTCGTGCTCGGCTTCGCCCTTGGAGAGTTCGGCCTTCAGCAAGAAGGCTCCTCTCCCGGCGATGCGTTCGGCGCCGGTCAGCCCGGCTACGATTTCCGAGTATCCCGCCCCACTGCGGCCAACGGTGACCGATCTAGGCGTGAAGCCGTTGGCCACAGCCACGAACACCACCGTTCGCCCGGCGACGGACTGCACCGCTTCGCTCGGCACAGAGAGGGCGCTACCTCCTTTGTTGCGGACGGATGCGCTCACCGCGCTTCCAGGTGTGAGGCGTCCGCCGTTCGATCGTGCTCGGATCACCGCCGCCCCCGTCGTGTCCTGCGCCAGAGGCGCAATGCCGACGATGACCGCTGAGGCTTCGGAGCCGTCAGGCCCGATGATCCGCAGCGCGCCGCCATGCTTGAGCTGCGCCGCGACCTCAGCGGACGCGCTGAAGACGACCTCCAGCCTTAGCGGGTTGGCGACATCGGCGAGGGCGGCGCCTTGCGTGACATAGCCGCCGGGCGAGACTTGAACGGCCGTGACCACTCCGGCGATGGGCGTCCTCACGATGACCTCACCCGCTGAGTTCGGCGAGCCCAACGCGGAGGAGCGCGCCTGAGCGGCGACAGCGTTTGCAGATGCTCTTGCCGATGCTGTCCGCGCCGCCTCCCAATCCTGCCGAGACACCACCCCGGCTTTTAGAAGCCCGTCCTCGCGCGCGAACGCCGAGCGCGCCGCCTGAGCTTCAGCCTGGGCGGCCCGCACCTCTGCGGTGACGGTCGCACCCTCAGGGCTGCGGATTGCGATGAGCCCCGCACCCGCCTCGACCTGCCCTCCAGGCGAAACAAGCAGGCGTTGGACAAGTCCCGACACGGGCGATCCGATCACGGCATGAGCGTCGGGAGCCGCCGCCACCCGCCCGGTCAGGCGCAGGTCGCCAGCACCCCCTTGCGCGACGGTCACGATGCTGACGCCAGCCGCCGCCGCCTGTTGCGGGGTCAAGCGAACGAAGTCCGCTTCGCCTTCCTCGTGCTCTTCGGCATGGTCCGGATCGCCCGCTTTCGGCGGGGGCGCATCGGTCACCCGTGCGACGCCGAAGCCCACGCCAAGCGCCGCGATCAGCGCGGCTCCGGTGAGCAGCATCTTCCTGTCGACGTTCATCGTCTAAGCTCCGAAGGGCGTACGGCCAGCGGCGCGCGCCGCCTCGGCTTCCGCCCTGACCTGATCCAGGCGAGCGTCCACCGTTCGGGTGCGAGCCTCAGCCAGGGCTCTGCGGGCGCTCGTGAGTTCCAAAAGGGCGATGCGGCCGGCCTCGTAGCCAAGGCGTGCGAGGCGATAGGCTTCACTTGCTGCGGCTTCCCCAGCCTGCGCGGCCTGTACTCTCGCTGCAGCGCTTCGCGCCTTTGAAAAGCCCGCCTGCCGGTCGGCCTCAGCGTCTAGCCGTGCTTGCTGAAGGCGGGCGTCCGCCGCGCGAAGCTCGGCCTGAGCGGCCTGCGTCGCCCCCCTGTTGCGATCGAATATCGGCAGGGGGACCGACAGGCCAGCGATCAGGGCCGTGGCGTCATCGCCCGCGAAGCGCCTGACCCCCGCCGATACGGTGACATCCGGGTTGGCCTGCGCCCGCTCTACGCGCACCCGAGCGGCGACGGCATTGCGTAGCGTCTCGGCGGCGGTGACCGCCGGGTTGATCGGCCTGGCGCCTTCCAAGGGCGGTGAAGGTGCTCGTCCGAGCAGGCTCGCGCCGAGCGCATCGTATGTCGTCGACGATCCCGCGAGGGCGGTCAGGCGGGCAAAGGCGGCGTCCTTCTTGGCCCGCGCCTCCTCAAGATCGGCGAGGGCGGCGTCGGCGTCGGCTTCCGCTCTGACGCCCCTGAGCGCGGCTTCCTTTCCCGCCTCGACCAGCAGGCGCGCCGACCGCGCATCCGACTGTGCGGCCGTGTGAAGCTCCTCGGCGTGCCGGACCTTTTCCAAGGAAGCCTCCGCCTCAGCATAGGCGACAGCGAGGCGAGCCGCGAAGTCCGCCCGCGTAGCGGTCTGGCGTGCGTTGGCCGAAAGCAGGGTGGAACGCGCGGCCTGAACCCGCGCCTGTCGCTTGCCTCCAAGTTCAAAAGTCTGGCTGAGCGAGAGGGTCGTCTCCGCGGTGTCGAACCCGTCGTAGGGACGCACGCCAGCGAAGTTCTCGGCCTGCAACGAAAGCTCGGGATTTCGCCACACCCGCGCCTGCCGAAGGCGTGCCTCCGCAGCGTCCGACTCTGCGGCGCTTTCCACCAGCGTGGGGGCGTTGGCCGAGGTCCTGAGCAACTCGTCATAGGTCGGCGCGGTGGCGGCGGCGGCAGCCCCTCCCACGACACATGTCGTTGCGACCAGGCTCGCGAGCCTGAGACGATAGGCGTGCATAGAAAGCTCCCATTGCAGCTAAAAGCGAAGGCGGCGAAGCCGCGTCGCTCAGGCTGTGGGAGGTGGCGTCAGGGGTTCTCTGTTGGCGCCGAGGAGGATCACAACGTCTGTCGGAGCATAGGTCGCCGGAAACCGTGAAAGTCGGACCGCCGCGCTTTGGGAGACAGACGTGGCGGCGGCATGCCCGCCGCAATGATTGGCGCAGTGCGCGCCGCCGACATGCTGTTCACCGCCTGCATCAGCGTCGCCAGGATGATGGGCCGATGCCGTCGCCGGGGCGTCTGAGGTGACGAGGTGTATGTCCGCATGACCCGGCCCAGCCGTGAAAGTGAACACGAGCGCGGTCACGAAGGCCAGGACCGCCCACGCTCTTCGCCATGTCGTGTTGCCTAGAAGGGTCATGCGGTCGCCAGACTTAGCTCAGCGCGAGCTTGTCGAACGATCCTTATCGCAGAGTTCGTGAACAATGCAGCCATCGAGGTGGCCGGCGAACGTCGCCTGCCATTGCGAAGGAGGGCGATACAGCGAGTCCTCACCTCTACCACCCCACCGGGGAAGTTCGGAATGTGCGCTGCCAACCACATCGCCGCGATGAGCGTATGCGCCACAGCCGCCCGTATGATGTTCTCTATTTGTTCTTGTCGCGACGCCCGCGTCGCGCTAAGCTTCTTAATCGCCGTCACGGCGCTCGGGTGGGGCGAGGCGTTTGCCGGTCAATGCCTCTGGTCAACGCCTCGCAGCTCCTCCTCCAGTTCCGGATGCTCTATAGGTCTTTGAAAAGTTAGCAGAATTGGTTAGTCCACGGCGCGTGCAGCCCTCCAGGAGGGTGCTGACCGCCACTTGAATATGTGTTTGCCACCGAAAGCGCGCGCCCGGTCAGCGCCAGCCGGAACGCCGCGCGCGCTTGCGGGTTGGACTCCGCGCCCCGGAGGAGGGGCGCCATGGCCCACGACGAACCCGCCTTTTCCCACCTGGCCGTCCCCCTCGACCTGGAGCCGATGGAGGCCAGGTCGGCCGCCGAACTGCCTGCGGGCGGCGGGTGGCGCTACGAGCCCAAATGGGACGGCTTCCGGTGCCTGGCGTTCCGTGACGGCGACGCGGTGGCGCTCAAGGCCAAGTCCGGCAAGCCCCTCACCCGCTATTTCCCGGAAATGGTCGAGGCGCTCCGCGGGCTTCCGGTCGATCGCTTCGTCCTTGACGGCGAGCTCACCATCGCCGTGGACGGCGTCCTGTCGTTCGACGCCCTGCAGATGCGTCTGCATCCGGCCGAGAGCCGGATCCGCAAGCTCGCCGCGCAGACCCCGGCCTGCCTGCTGATGTTCGATCGCCTCTGCGATGACCGCGGCGGCGCGTTGCTGGAGGCGCCGTTGCACGAGCGCCGCGCGGCCCTGGAGGCGCTCGCCGATCGCGTCGGCGCCTCGCCCTTCGTGCGGCTGTCGCCGGGCGTCCAGGACCGCGACGCGGCGTCCCGCTGGCTGGAGGACGCCAGCGGCGAGCTGGACGGCGTGGTCGCCAAGCGCCTGGACGACCCCTACCAGCCGGGCGAGCGCGCCATGTTGAAGGTCAAGCGCCTGCGCACCGCCGACTGCGTGGTGGGCGGCTTCCGCTACCTGGCGGGCGCGCGCCTGGTGGGGTCGCTGCTGCTCGGCCTCTACGACGACGGGGGCCGGTTGGACCACGTGGGCTTCACCTCGACCATCGCCAACGCCGAGCGCGAGGCGCTGACCCGCCGCCTGGAGGCGATCGCCGAGCCGCCCGGATTCACCGGCAAGGCGCCCGGCGCGCCCAGCCGCTGGAGCGACGGGCGCTCGGCGGAATGGACGCCGTTGCGTCCCGAGCTGGTGGTCGAGGTCCGCTACGACCATGTCACGGCCGACCGCTTTCGCCACGGAACCAGGCTGTTGCGCTGGCGGCCTGACAAGGCGCCGCGCCAATGCACCTTCGAGCAGCTTCGCGGCGTGGTTGCGGCCTAGCGCAGCGGCGCTCCGGGATGCTAACCCGCGCCCATGAGCCATTCCCCCGCCGCCGAGGCCGCGCGCCGGCGCACCTTCGCCATCATCTCCCATCCCGACGCCGGCAAGACCACCCTGACCGAGAACCTGCTGCTGGCCGGGGGCGCCATCCGCGCGGCCGGCCAGGTGCGCGCCCGGGGCGAGAACCGCCGCAC
>Ga0068862_100005702_pt1 | contig 10390 bp, 13 predicted proteins | sample KBSSwiS52_FD_66598 | JGI IMG/M metagenome (GOLD analysis project Ga0068862, IMG submission 66598) | Switchgrass rhizosphere microbial communities from Kellogg Biological Station, Michigan, USA - KBS Switchgrass S5-2 | ecosystem: Host-associated > Plants > Roots > Rhizosphere > Soil ... | reverse complement strand
ACCTGGTCGTGCGCCAGCACGTTGATCGCGTAGTGATCGGCCTGCTCGAACGCGGCGAGGCTTGTGGCGCCGCGGTTCAGGCTCCAGATGACGAGCGGAGGGTCGAGGGACAGCGAATTGAACGAGTTCGCCGTGAAGCCGACGAAGCCGTTCGGCGGCCCCGGGGCGCAGATGACCGCGACGCCCGTCGCGAACTGGGCCATGGCATCGCGGAACTCCCGTTCGCTGAAGGCGGAAAGGGGCGACGCGGCCGCGCCCAGTCGTTTTGAGGATGTCGCCAAGGGGTCGATGGTAGCAGTCGGGCCTGCGGGCAGGCCATCGGGACGATGTGACGAGGCCCCTCACCCTCCTCCCATCCCCCCAACTCTGGCGCAGGCTTGCTAAACTGACTTGATGACGCAGCCGCTGCAGAAAATCATCACCAACCGCTACGGCGGGCGCAACCTGCCGGTGACGCTGGTGTTGCCCGACGGCGGGCGGGTGCCATTGTCGTCAGAGCCCGAGGTCGAGATCCTCGCGCGCACCTGGCGGGGCTTGAAGGCGCTCGCGGCGCCGGCCATGGGCGCGCTGGCGAAGGCCTACGTCCACAACGACATCGATTTCACCGGCAGCGCGCGGCGGGCGCTCGCGATCGCCGAGGGCATGGTCGGCGATGTCGCCCACGGACGCGATTCGCTGGTGTCGCGCTGGCGCGTCTGGCGGCACCAGCTCCGCAGCAACCGCGCGAATATCCGCTACCACTACGACGTCTCCAATGCGTTTTACCGGCTCTGGCTCGACCGGCAGCTCGTCTACAGCTGCGCGTACTTCGCGGCGGAGGACGCGACGCTGGACGACGCCCAGACGGGCAAGCTCGAGCACATCTGCCGCAAGCTGCGGCTCAATCCCGGCGAGCGCTTCCTCGACATCGGATGCGGCTGGGGCGCCCTGCTCTTCCATGCGGCCGAGCGGCACGGTGTCGACGCAACCGGGATCACGCTGTCGAAGAACCAGTTCGAGCACGTCAAAGGCGAGATCGCCGCGCGCGGGCTGACCGGACGCGTGAAAGTCGAGCTCCGCGACTATCTCGACCTGCCGGAAGACGTGCTGTACGACAAGATCGCGAGCGTGGGGATGTTCGAGCACGTAGGCATCGCGCGCTTCCCGAAGTACTTCGGCAAGATCATGAGGGTCCTGAAGCCCGGCGGCCTCGTGCTCAACCACGGCATCACGCACAACGCGCTCGGCGCGCAAAGCCTCGGCAGCGGGATCGGCGATTTCGTCGAGGAGTACGTGTTCCCGGGCGGCGAGCTCGCGCACGTTTCCAGGGTCATCGAAGGCCTGGCGGCGCAGGGTCTCGAGGTGATCGACGCCGAGGCGTTGCGCGAGCACTACGCGAAGACGCTGTGGCACTGGTGCGAGGGGCTCGAAGCCAACGCCGATGCGGCGCGTGCCGAGGTGGGCGAGGAGAAGTACCGGGTCTGGCGCATCTATCTCGCCGGCTCGGCGCACGCGTTCGACCGCGGCTGGCTGTCGCTCTGGCAGCTCCTCGCGGGCAAGCCGATGCCGGACGGCCGGTTGCCGCATCCGCTGACCCGCGAGTACATGTACGACGCGACGAGGTAATACGCTCGCTCAGCCATTCGGCTTGCAATAGCGGCGCCCCGCCTCCACTTCCGGCGGATGACGACCTCTCTCCAGATGACGCAGCCCCAAGAGTCCCTGCTCAAGTTCCCCACCGCGTTCCCGATCAAGGTGATGGGGCTCACGCAGGACGGCTTCGCCCAGGCGATCGTGACCGTCGTGCAGAAGCACGCGCCGGACTTCGAGCCCTCGACCGTCGAGATGCGCGCGTCGAGCCACGGCAAGTACCTGTCGTTGACCTGCACGGTCAACGCGGTCTCGCGCGCGCAGCTCGACGACCTCTATCGCGACCTCACCTCGCATCCGATGGTGGCGATGGTGCTGTAGGTCGGGTGCCCGGCCCCGGGGGTCCGACGCCAGTCGCGTCTCTTGACGCCGGGGTCTTTCTGCAGCAAACTATCGACGTATTGTTTTCTGGAGAAAGAGCGTGCGCGCGAAGGCTGCCCGCGCCGTGGCGCGGCCCAAGCCGGCAACCAAGCCCGTCAGCGACGCTGCCGTCCTGACGAAAGCAGTCGTGCGCGCGGCGCAGCTGCTGTCGTTTTCGCAGCGTGAGCTCGCGCGCATCCTCGGCGTGTCCGAGGCGACGGCATCGCGGCTTTGCGCAGGCAGCTACCAGCTATCCGCCGCGCGCATGAAGGAATGGGAGCTCGCCCTGTTGCTCGTCCGGCTCTTTCGCTCGCTCGATGCCCTGTGGGGCCACGAGGAGGCCGCCCACACCTGGCTTGCGAGCCATAACGTCGCGCTCGCGGCGCGGCCCCTCGATCTCGTGCCGACCATCGAAGGACTCGTTCGTGTCGTCAACTACCTGGACAACGCGCGAGGTCGCCTCTAACGCCGCGCCGTTGCGCCACGCGCTGTGGCGCGCGGTCGAGGCGCAGCACGTGGTGTCGACGATGGCGCTCGTCGACACCGTCGAGGAGCAGCATGCGCTCGAGCGGCTTCTCGACGATGCGAAGCCTCCTATCCCGGCGGAGGCCGCGCACCTCCATTGGCTGCTGTTCACGCCGTTCCGCTATCCGCCGCCGCCGGGCGGTTCCCGCTTTCGCGGTCCGAACGATCCCGGCGCTTTCTATGGAGCCGACGAAATCCGGACCGCCTGCGCCGAGCTGGGATACTGGCGCTGGCGTCACTTGCAGGATTCGCCCGCATTGTCCGCGATGCCGACCAAAGCGCAGACTGTCTTCCAGGTGAAACTCGACACCGGTGCCGTCGACCTTCGCGCGAAGCCGTTCGCACGGGACCGGTCCCACTGGACCGATCCCGCCGATTATTCGCGTTGCCAGGCGTTGGGCCGGACCGCGCGCGAAGCGAAGGTCGGCGCCATCCGGTACGAATCGGTGCGCGATCCGAAGCACCAGGCGTGCTGCGCTGTGCTCTCGCCCGCCGCCTTCACTCCCGCGGTTCCGCTCGAGCAACAGACGTGGATGCTGTCGGTCGCCCGCGATCGTGTGATCTGGCGGCGTACGCATGCGCTGGATGCCGAGGAGCACGAGTTCGCCGCCGCCGAATGGTCATTGTCCGCACGCTAGGCCGGACCGAGTACGAGCCCACGTGGCGCGCGATGCAGGCGTTCACGTCGGCGCGCGGGCCGGATGCGTCCGACGAGATCTGGCTGACCGAGCATTCGCCGGTGTACACGCTGGGCCTGGCCGGCCGGCGCGAGCATCTGCTGCGCGACAACGGTATTCCGATCGTCAAGGTCGATCGCGGCGGACAGATCACTTATCACGGGCCCGGGCAGCTCGTCGTCTACCTGCTGTTCGACTTGAGGCGACGACGGCTGGGGATCCGGGCGATGGTCCGGGCGATCGAAGTCGCGGTGATAGAATGGCTCGACACGCTGGGGGTAAGCGCATACGGCAAGCCAACGGCCCCGGGCGTCTACACGACGCTGTCCGGGACCGAGGCCAAGATCGCCGCCCTCGGATTGCGAGTGGCCCGCAGCTGCACGTATCACGGCCTGGCAGTGAACATCGCGATGGACCTCGCCCCCTTCCACGACATCGACCCGTGCGGCTATCGCGGGCTCGCCGTGACGCAACTCGCCGATCTCGGCGTCGCGATGTCGGTCGAGCATGCAGGCGCGGAACTGGCGCCGATCGTGTCTTCCCATCTTGGCGGAACGTGACGATGGACGAGCACATCAACGTCAACCCTAACGCCACCTTGGCCTCCGCCTCGAACGCCGCCGGCGTCAAGCACAAGGGCGGCGAGAAGACGGCGCGCATCCCCATCAAGATCGTCCCGGCCGAGCGCCTCAAGAAGCCGGACTGGATTCGCGTGCGTGCGCCGTCGTCGCCGCGATTCAACGAGATCAAGCGGATCCTGCGCGAGCACAACTTGCATACCGTGTGCGAGGAAGCCTCGTGCCCGAACATCGGAGAGTGCTTCAGCAAGGGCACGGCGACGTTCATGATCATGGGCGACATCTGCACGCGGCGCTGCCCGTTCTGCGACGTGGGGCACGGCCGGCCGCTGCCGCTCGATCCGGAGGAGCCCCTCAATCTCGCGAAGACGATCGCCGCTCTGAAGCTTCGCTACGTCGTGATCACCAGTGTCGATCGCGACGATCTGCGCGACGGCGGCGCGCGCCACTTCGTCGATTGCATTCGCGCCGTGCGCGAGCATTCACCCGGCACCCAGATCGAAGTCCTCGTCCCCGATTTCCGCGGCCGGCTCGAGCGCGCGCTCGATGTCCTGGGCGAAGCGCCGCCCGACGTGATGAACCACAACCTCGAAACCGTGCCGCGCCTCTACAAAATCGCGCGGCCGGGCTCGGACTACTCGCATTCGCTGCGGCTGCTCGACGAATGGAAGATGCGCTTTCCGGCGACGCCGACCAAGTCCGGATTGATGGTCGGCCTGGGCGAGACCGACGACGAGATCCTCGCGGCCATGGGCGACATGCGCGCGCATCGGATCGACATGCTGACGCTCGGCCAGTACCTGCAGCCGACCGCGGGACATTTGCCGGTGCTGCGCTACGTCCACCCCGATGCGTTCGCGGCGTTCGAGCGCGAAGCGTATGCGATGGGCTTCCGGCATGCGGCGGTCGGCGCGCTGGTGCGCTCGTCGTATCACGCCGACCGGCAGGCCGAAGAGGTGCTGCAGGAGTCGTAGGAAAACTGAGGGAAACTTAGCGAGGTCCGGGCGGCCCGGCGTTCACCGGCCAAAGGATCCACATCCGGCCGTCCTGCTTCATCCGGCCTGCCTGCCGGCCCGCGTCGTCGCCGAAGCCCCAGAAGAAATCGCCTCGCACGGCGCCGCGAATGGCGCCGCCGGTGTCCTGCGCCATCATGAGCCGCGAGAGCGGGCGCGACGTCAGCGGATACGTCGTCGCCAGGAAGACGGGGGCGCCGAGAGGTATCGAGCGCGTGTCGACCGCCAGCGTGCGCTCGCGTAACAGCGGCACGCCCAGCGTCCCGATCGGCCCGTCGATCTCCGCTTCAGGTGTACCGGGCGTCGGCGCCGGGACCTCGCGAAAGAATACGTAGCTCGGATTTTCGTCGAGGAGCGGAAAGAGTTTGTCCGGGTTCTGCCGGCCCCACGCTTTGATTCCCTGCATCGACGCCTTGTCGGCGGTGAGCTCGCCTCGGTCGATGAGGATGCGAGCGACCGAGCGGAACGGATGGCCGTTCTGGTCCGCATAGCCCACTCGCATGATGCCGCCATCGGCGAGGCGCACGCGCCCGGAGCCCTGGATCTGCAGAAAGAATGCTTCCACCGGATCGTCGATGTAGACGAGCTCCTTCATTCCGCCGGCCGGACGCTTGCCGCTGTCGATGTCGGCGCGGCTCCAGTAAGGGATCACGCGCTTGCCCTCGACGCGCCCGCGCAGGCGCCGGTCCTTCAGGTCCGGATAGAGCTCGGTCAGATCGATCGTCAGGAGATCATCCGGCGCGGCGTACAAAGGCACCGGATAGCGGTCGGAGCGAATACGGCTGCCATTGAGCAGCGGCTCGTAGTAGCCGGTGATCATGCCGGTGTCGCCGCCGTCGGCGGCGGTGACCTGCCACGGGCTAAAATGGCGCTCGAAGAATGCTCGGACTGCGGTCTTGTCGGTGGCGACGACGCTGTTCGATTGAGTGCATGGCGCTTCCCAGACGGCGCGGGTCGCGGGGGCAGCAACGAGCGCCGCGCATCCGGCGCGGAACGCGGGCCAGATCTCGCTCAGGTTGTCGTCGGACCAGCCAGGCAGCGCGCTCCACGCGACTTGCGCGTACTTCGCGGGCAGCGAGGGTTGCGCGGGCGTTGCGGGCGCGACGGGCGCCGTGCCCGGTGGCCGTGGCGTTTCGCGCGGCCGAGTCGTCGTCGCGCAGCCCGCGACGGTCAGGAGAGCTGCGAACAGTATCGCAGCGCTGAAAGGCGCGTGCGCCGCCAGGGGGCGTAGCAAGGAACGTGAGGAGCGGGACAAGATGCTATGGTTCTTCCTGGAAGCGCTGGTAGCGCTGTTGATTGCCGTGGCGATCGTCATGTGGACGATGGGATCGCGGCGCCGCAAGCCGCCGCCGGCTGCGGACGATGCGGCGGATCGCGACGAGCTTCGGTAGGCCCTAATGCAGCGTGCGCGGAACGGAGAGCGTGAAAATCGGAATGTCCGCGTCGAACGCGTGGCCGTCGGCCGCAACCATCTGGTACGTGCCCTGCATCGTGCCGACGGCCGTCTGCAGGCTGGTGCCGCTCGTGTATTCGAAGCTCTCGCCGGGCTGCAGCAGCGGCTGCTGCCCGACGACGCCCGCCCCCTTCACTTCCTGCACCTGATGCTCGGCGTCCGTGATGATCCAGTGGCGGCTGATGAGTTGCGCAGCGACGGCGCCGGTGTTCTCGATCGTGATCGTGTAGGCGAACACGTACTGATGGCGCGACGGATCCGATTGCTCGGAGAGATACGCCGTTTTCACCGCGACCGCGATGCTGTACTTGCCGTCGTCCGCCATCGATGAGCAAAACCACCCGCGAAAACGTGACGACGATTATAACCCGATGCCCCAATACCTGATTGCGCCCTCGCTCCTGTCGGCGGACTTCGCGCGCCTGGGCGACGAAGTGCGCGCAGTGACGGCCGCCGGCGCCGATCTGCTGCACTTCGACGTCATGGACAACCATTACGTTCCCAACCTGACCGTGGGTCCGCTCGTCTGTGCGGCGATCAAGCCGCACGCGACGATTCCGATCGACGTCCACCTGATGGTGAAGCCGGTCGATCGCATCGTCGCCGACTTCGCGCAGGCCGGCGCCGGCATCGTGAGCTTTCACCCCGAAGCGTCCGAGCACGTCGATCGCACGATCGGGCACATCCACGACAACGGCTGCAAGGCAGGGCTCGTGTTCAATCCCGCGACGCCGCTCGACTGGCTCGATCACACGATCGACAAGCTCGACCTCGTGCTGATCATGTCGGTCAACCCGGGGTTCGGCGGACAGTCGTTCATTGCCGGATCGCTGCCCAAGCTCGCGCTCGCCCGGCAACGGATCGACGCCGCGCAGCAGCGCACCGGACGCAAGATCCTGCTCGAGGTCGACGGCGGCATCAAGGTCGAGAACATCGCTGCCGCCGCGAAGGCCGGCGCCGATACGTTCGTTGCCGGCTCGGCGATCTTCGGCGCCCCGGACTATCGCGCGACGATCGCGAAGATGCGCGCGGAGCTCGCGACCGTGCGATGACGCTTCCGCCGAAGGTCGAGGTGAGCGCGATCGCGTTCGATCTCGACGGGACGCTGCTCGACACCGTCCACGAGCTCACCGCTGCCGTCAACGCGCTGCTCGACGAGCTCGGCTATCCGCCACTGTCGAGCGAAGTCGTCGGCACGATGATCGGCAAGGGAATGGCGAACCTCGTCCGCCGCGTGCTCGCGCTTGCTGCCGGTGTGTCCCCGGAAGGGGTCGACGAAGCCGAAGTGAAGGACGCGCTGATCCGATATCAGGCCCATTACGCCTCGCGTCTGGGCCACGAGACGCGTCTCTTCCCAGGCATGGTGCCGGGACTCGCGCAGCTTCGCGAGATGGGGATTCCGCTCGCGGTGATCACGAACAAGGCGACGCGATTCGTGCGACCGCATCTCGTCGCGGCGGGCATCGACGACTACTTCTCCGTCGTGATCGGGGGCGACGATCTGCCGACGAAGAAGCCCGATCCCGGCCCGTTGCGGCATGTCGCGGCGCTGTTCGGGATCCCGACCGGCCGGCTGCTCATGGTCGGCGATTCGGGCAACGACGTCGAAGCCGCCCGCGGGGCCGGCTGCCCGGTGTGGATCGTCCCCTACGGGTACCGCGAGGGCAAGCCGGTGCACGCGCTCAACGCCGATGGTATAGTCGAGTCGGTAAGTGACTTGGCGGGATTGGTTCGCTACGTCGCTCCCTCCGAGCCATGAACGCCGAACTCTTCCGCCACGCTGCCGCCGCCTCCATCATCGCGCGCTGGCGGCGCTCGCCCGTCCACCGCTGGCGCTGACGTCCTTCGACGGCGTTTCGCGCAAGCGACGCCTTCCGCGCAGTCCGCAGCAGTTTCGCGACGCACTGCCCCCGCAGGCCCCATCGAAGAGATCGTTGACGCATCATGACCGAAGCCGAATTCCGTACTATCGCCGCACAAGGCTATAACCGCATCCCGCTCGTGCTCGAGACGTTCGCCGACCTCGACACGCCGCTATCCCTCTACGTCAAGCTGGCGAACGAGCCGTATTCGTTCCTGCTGGAGTCGGTCGTCGGCGGCGAGCGGTTCGGCCGCTATTCGTTCATCGGGCTTCCCGCGAAGGTCCGCATCCGCGCGCGCGGCACGGCGATCGAAGTCGACGACCGCGGCGCGATCGTCGAGCGCCACGAGGGCGATCCGCTCGCCTTCGTCGGCCAATTCCTGCGCCGGTACCGCGCGGCGCCGCGACCGGGGCTGCCGCGCTTTTGCGGAGGCCTCGCCGGTTCGTTCGGCTACGACACGGTCCGTCACATCGAGACGAAGCTCGCCGGCAGCGCGCCGCCGGCGGGATCGGGTCTCGCCGACGTCCCCGACATCCTGCTGCTGCTGACGGAAGAGCTCGCCGTCGTCGACAATCTCGCCGGCAAGATCTCTCTGATCGTCTACGCCGATCCCGGCGAGCCGGACGCGTACGAGAAGGCGCGCGGGCGTTTGCAGGCGCTGCGCCGCAAGCTGCGCGAACCGGTATCGATTCCGTTCCAGACCGCGAGCCCCGTCACGCAGGCGCAGAGCGAATTCGGCAGCGAGGGGTACCAGCAGGCGGTGTTGCGCGCAAAGGAATACATCGCGGCGGGCGACGTGATGCAGGTCGTGCTGTCGCAGCGGATGAAACGCCCGTTCACGTCGTCGCCCCTGTCGCTGTACCGGGCGCTGCGCTCGCTCAATCCGTCGCCGTACATGTTCTATTACGACTTCGACGACTTCCACGTCGTCGGCGCCTCGCCGGAAATTCTGGTGCGCAAGGAAGGGAGCGCCGTCACGCTGCGGCCGATCGCCGGAACGCGTCCTCGCGGTGCGACGAGAGAGAAGGACGAAAGTCTCGCTGCCGAACTCCTCGCTGATCCCAAGGAGATCGCCGAGCACGTGATGCTCGTCGATCTGGGACGCAACGACGTCGGCCGCGTGGCGGAGATCGGGACGGTGAAGCTCTCCGATCGTATGGTCGTCGAGCGCTACTCGCACGTGATGCACATCGTGTCGAACGTCGAAGGCACGCTGCGGCCGGGATTGAGCAGCATCGACGTGCTGCGCGCGGCGTTCCCCGCGGGCACGGTCAGCGGCGCGCCGAAAGTGCGCGCAATGGAGATCATCGACGAGCTCGAGCCGACCGGTCGCGGCGTGTACGCGGGCGCCGTGGGCTACATCAGCTTCCAGGACGACATGGATACGGCGATAGCGATCCGCACGGCGGTCGTCAAGGACGGCATGGTTTACGCGCAGGCCGGCGCCGGCATCGTCCACGACTCGGTGCCGGAATCTGAATGGACCGAGACCGAGAACAAGGCGCGCGCGATCTTCCGCGCCGCGGACATGGTGCAGGCCGGACTCGACACGGGCGAGTGAGCGGCCGCAGGAATATCACCGGTATGATCGACCCATGCTTCTGCTGATCGACAATTACGACAGCTTCACCTACAACCTCGTCCAGTATCTGGGCGAGCTGGGCGCGGACGTCCACGTGCATCGCAACGACGCGCTGACGCTCGAGCAGATCGCCGCGTGGGAGCCGGCCGCGATCGTGATCTCGCCGGGGCCGTGCACGCCGACTGAAGCCGGAATCTCGGTGCCGCTGATTCAGCGGTTCGCCGGGAAGATTCCCATTCTGGGCGTTTGCCTCGGTCACCAGGCGATCGGCCAGGCATTCGGCGGAAAGATCGTGCGCGCGGAGCGCGTGATGCACGGCAAGGTGTCGCCGGTCACGCACGACGGCCACGGCGTTTTCGCCGACCTGCCGTCGCCCTTCACGGCTACGCGCTATCACTCGCTCGCGATCGAGCGGCAGACGATGCCTTCGTGCCTTGCGATCACGGCAGCCGCTGACGACGGCGAGGTCATGGGCGTGCGGCATCGCGAATGGCCCGTCGAGGGCGTCCAGTTTCACCCGGAAGCGATACTGACGGAGCACGGCCACTCGCTCCTGCGCAACTTTCTGAAGCGCGCGGCTTGATGCGCGTCCCTAAGGGACCAGAGCGCGCTTCGTTCCGATCCCCAACCGCGAACCAGGATCCGCCATGACCATCACCGCCCAGGAAGCGCTGCAGCGCACGATCGAACACCGCGAGATTTTTCCGGACG
>Ga0068862_100005700_pt1 | contig 10391 bp, 6 predicted proteins | sample KBSSwiS52_FD_66598 | JGI IMG/M metagenome (GOLD analysis project Ga0068862, IMG submission 66598) | Switchgrass rhizosphere microbial communities from Kellogg Biological Station, Michigan, USA - KBS Switchgrass S5-2 | ecosystem: Host-associated > Plants > Roots > Rhizosphere > Soil ... | reverse complement strand
GCTGCGGTGTCTGAACGATGCGCGTCATTTCTGACCCGCTGCTGTCACCGGAGGTGGAGTAGGCCGGGCCAAGCGGCAGGCAGCGCACCTGCATGCCGTCCTTGCCGAGATTCTCGCGATGCCGTTCGACCAGCTCGCGCGCCCATGGCTGGATCTCGTCAGGTTTGAGATCCGCAGCGACGTTACGCGCGTACTTGGGCGACACCTTCAACCACAGCCCCGAGAGGTCGGGCCTGCCGTCCGGTGCGCGTGGCGGCGGCGCCGTCAGATTCGGCTTGCCGTCAGCGGTGCGCGGAATGCCGCTCGTGGGTTGCTTGAGCCACTGAGCCGCGGCCTGCGCGCTCAATGCGATCGTGAGGATGGAAACAAGGGCTGCCTTCATAGCGTGGCCGATCCTATCTGTCCCAGGGGAACTTCGCCGTCGGCGGATTGGCGTAGCGCTTCATCGCCAGCGTCAGCTTCGCGCCCGCGCCCGGCGCGAGCCGCACCGTGAAATCACGCGCGTTGATCGAAGTGGTTCTCCCGTTCACGTCCGCCGAGAGAATCTGGTGCTCGCCGTACCCGCCACCCTGCACGACCACTGTCCGCGGGGTCGTCGGGCTCACATTCACCAGCGTCACGACAGTGCGGGCGTCCTTCAACTCCGACACCAGCGCGCCCACATCGTCAGGCACGCCGGCCCGGCGGCGGACGGGATCGAAATACCGCAGCCGCGCGCTCAACAGGCTGCCTTCACGACCTGGAACCAGTGCGCCCCACATGACCTGCACCATTCCACCAACGGCCGCCGGGTTGAATTCCATCGCGTTGTCGGCAAGCCTGGTCTCGGGCGTCGTCGGATCTTTGTGCATCTCCGCGATTCGTCGAGGGATGCTGTCGAGATCCCGTTTCAACACCGTTTCGGGAAAGCCAGGATTCGTGCCCTCCAGATACTCAACCCAGGCATCGCGCCCGATGCGCAGCCGATCCGCGGGCTTCATCGACCAGTACCACAGTTCGAGCGCGCCTACGTTCCAGGGCGCTGTCCGCCAGCCATACCAGCCCTGGTCCCCGTACATGGTTGGATACTCCGTGCGTCCATCAACCGTACGGGAATGGGAGTTGACCGCGTCGATCATCGCGCGCCACGCATCGGCGTACTTCTGATCGCCCGTGACGAGCAGAGCGTTGGCGAATCCGACCGTCGCTCGCGGAATCCGGTTGCGATCTTCGCGTCGGCCGGTGACCGGATTCACCGGACTGAAGCCCCAGCCGTAGGCGTTGTTCCACCATTTACCTTCAGGCCCGCCGATTGTGCCATCGAGTGCCACGTAGCTCGGGATGATGCCGCCGTTCTGCTTCATCCGCACCAGCCACCCGTCCATGTAATCGATGAGCCATCGCTTGTACTTCGCTTCGTTATCCAGGAGATAGGCGTTGAGCGGCTGCGTGGTGGCGACCAGATTGAGGAAGTGATCGCCGACGACGTCGGTGTACTCCTGATAGTGTGCGAGGAATTGCTCGTAGCTGCCCTCCCCATGCAGCGCGACAAACTTCGAGACGTCGAACGGATCCCCGGCCCAGTCGAGCGCGTCTGCCTTCCGGAGCATCGGGCCGCGGCTTCCATTGATCATCGACTTGATGATCTTGTGCTGCGGATCGTAGTTGGGCGCGTCGGAATCCTCTCCCATGTAGAACGCCGCATAGGTCCGCGCCCGCTTCTGGTAGGCAGGCAGCGTCGGCACCGACAGCGCCAGCAGGTTGAATGTTCGAAGCGCCTCGCCATGGTGCATCCAGTCGGACTGCACCGAAAAATCCTTGTAGTACATGCCTTGGCGACCGATCGGCACATCGGTCGTCCTTGCATCGGTGAATTGGCGAATCATGCCCTCCCACGCCCGGAGATGCAGCTGAAGGATCTCGTCGCTGGCCCCCAACGCATGCAGCTCCGGCCACCCGGTCGTGTTCTCGAAGGCATCGTCCGGGCCGTCGTTGGCACCCCATCGGACGACGTGCCGAAAATAGCCGCGCTCGTCGTAGTACTTCGCGAAGAACGCTCTCGCCGCCGGAACGCTGTCAGCGAGAATCCGCCGCTGCAGCGTTGCCCACTCGGGCGCGGGCATGGGGCTGGCGATGTCGATCGTGGTCCCGGCGGCCCCAAGGAAAGTGAAGGGCAGAAGGCAGAAGACCCAAAGCAACGACATCTGCCAACCTCCAACTCCCAAACAGCCAGATGGCTTGGGAGTTGGGAGTTGGAATTCGGGCGTTGACATGTTTCAGCAGTTAAAAGTCGTACTTCATCGCGAACTGCATGATGCGCGGATCGCCAGACGACGTGATGCGCCCGAAGGTCGCAGCCGAAAACGTCGTGTTCGGGTTATCCAGCAGGAACCAGTTGAACGCGTTGAAGGCCTCGAGCCGCGCCTCGAGGCGATGACTGTTGGCGAACCGGAACAAGCGTACGAGCGACAGATCGACGACGTGACGCGCCGGACCATCGTAAGCGTTGCGTACGGAGTTGCCGTAGGTGCCCAGCGCAGGCTGCGCAAACGCCAATGGATTGAGCCAGTTGTTGATTGTCTTGTCGCCATACGGATCGGCGAGCACCTGATCCGCCCGCTGCGTCGTCGCCTGGATACCGGAGAGCGCCCGGTCGGTTCCGGTAAACACTGTCAGCGGAGTCCCGGAATTCGCGCGGTAGATCCCCGAGAGTCGCCAGCCCGATCCGAGGGCACGCGCAGTCGCGTTCTCGAACTGCGGTGTCTCGACGCTCGCGCTGAGGTTGAAGATGTGCTTTCGCCACGTGCTGCAGCGTCCCTTGTCTTCCTCGAAGATGGCGTCGCGTTCGGCGTCTGAAGGAGGATTGATCAGCGAAACCGGCTTCATGTATCCAGTCGCGACGTTCAGCGGCGCTTGACCCTGGCTGATGAGTCCCTCGCACGTCGAGATGGTGTAGTTGGCGTTCGTCGTGACCCCTCCCGCGGAGCGCTTCTGAATCGAGAGCAGCAGACCGTGATAGTTCTGCCAGCCCGCGTCGGTGATCCAATCGAGGTAACCGTAGTACTGCCCTACCGGAGGATTGACCTGGCTCAACTCCCGGCGGAGATCCAGCGGCGCCGTCGAGCAGTTCGCGAACGTCTGCGTCCCGCCGGTCGGCAATCGCAGCGTGCACGGGCCTGTGGCCGTTGCACCCGGCGGGATCACGCCGGGGTTTCCGTCCACGACGCCCCACATGTTGACCAACCTGTTGCCGGTGTAGGTCGCCGAGAACGCCATGGCGTCGCCGACCTGGCGCTGATATCCCACGTTCCACGCATGGTTGCGCGTGCTCCTGATGTCCGTTGGCATCGCGATGAAGAGCGAATACAGCGCAGCGCTATACGGGTAATCAGCCCCACCGAGAGGAACCGGATAGGGATTGGTGCGGCCGACTGCACCCCACGGATCGTCGAGCCGCGTGTTGGTCAGGCGCTGCTCCAGGCCGAACGGTGGCGCCGAGCGCGAGTCGAAGAAGAACTGACCCGTCACGAAGTCGCCCGTCATCCCGTACCCCGCGCGTATCGACTGGCGACCGTCTCCCTTTGGATCCCACGAAACGCCGACTCGCGGGGCGATGTTCGACCACACGATGTTCATGCCGGAGTTACCTGGAAATCCGGGATCGCCAGGATAGTAGAGGCCTGCCGGAGCCTCCGGGTATACGGTGCTGCGCACGTTGTTCCACATCCGATCGACATCGAAGGTGTAGACCGCCTTGTCCACGCTGTCCTGCGGGAACCAGGGTTCCCAGCGCGCCCCGTAGTTCAGCGTGATGTTCGGTGATACGCGCCAGGTATCCTGCGCGTAGAGGGCGAAATACGGCTGCTTGATGTTCTGGCGGAAGGGCGTGGCTTCGCGGAACTCGAAGACGCGTCCCAGGAGAAAGTCGGCGAGCGGCAGGCCGGTAACGCCGCCATTAAACGAGAACGGCCCCATCGATCGAACGTTCGATTCGGTCTGCCAATCCGACATGGCTACCGCGCCACCGAAACCGAACTGGTGATTCCCGCGCACCATCGTCAGATCGTCGGAGAGGGAATAGGTGTTCGGCTTGTAGTACGAGAACGTCTCGGTGCCGGTATTGATCGAGAAGGCACCCGTGATTGTGAGGTTCATGTACTCGGGAATGTAGGTGAACATGTTCACGCCGACATCCTCCGGGCCGAACAGCTCGGAGTGCGTGCGGATGACGCTGGTGCGGCTGACGGAAAACCTGATGTTGTTGACCATGGCATTGTTCAACACCATCGAGTCGCCGACGGCGAGTGAGTGCACGGTATTGTCGCGACCGCCAAGCGTCGCAGCCAGAATATTGCCTCCGGCGTTCTCGAATGCCGGATCCCAGAAGGTCTTCGACAGCAGGTAGCGGGCGAACAGCGAGTGATTCGGGTTCAGCTGCCAGTCGATGCGGCCGATCGGCATGTCTTCGGTGGGCTTCGTCGGACGTGAATATGCGATCTGCCCGCACGGATCGCTGGTCGTCGGCAACATGCCGGCAATCTTCACGGCTGCCGGGCTGAACAGCGCCGGATTAATCCGGTTGTTCGCGAAACCGAGCGCCGGTGGCAGTGTGAGATTCCCCTGCGCGCGGCACTGGGCGGAGGCCACAGTCGTGAAGTCGCCGTTCATCATCGCCGCGGTTGGAATGAAGGTGATGATGTCGGCAGGTGTCTGCGTCGTGCGCGTGCCCTGATAAGCGCCGAAGAAGAAGATCTTGTCCTGCACGATTGGTCCGCCCAGTACGCCACCGTACTGGTTTCGCACCAGACCGTCGCTGGCTCGTTCGCCTGTGGTCGGATTGATCGCCGCAAACGGCGCTTTCGCGTTGAAGCGATGGTGGCGAGCAAACTCGAACACATCACCATGGAACAGATTGGTACCGGCCTTGGTCGCCACGCTGACGGTTCCGCCGGCCTTGACGCCGTTCTGCGCGTTCTGCGAGCTCGTCTCTACGCGGAACTCCTGCATCGCATCTGGAAACGGCAACGGCAAGTTCACACCGTCATACCAGTTGTTGTGCATCGCCCCGTCCAGCAGGTACTGCACGCCGAACTGCTGGCCGCCCGCAACCGCGATGCCGCGACTCTGCGTCAGGCTCCGGCTTGAAGGATTACCGGTGTCGACGGCGCCGCCAGCGAGCACGACGAGCTGGGCCACGTTGCGTCCTTCCAGCGGCAGGGCCTCGACGGCTTCGTTGTCGATGACCGCCCCGATTGCCGGGTTGCGCGTCTCGACGAGTGGCGTGGCCGCCTCCACTGAAACCGTTTCTTCGAGTGCGCCCAGCTGCAGCTTCACCGGTATCACGGGATTGCTGTTCACCTGCAACACGATTCCGGTCTGCACGTAAGTGCGGAAGCCGGTGAGTGTTGCCTCCAGGCGATACGGTCCAATCGGCAGATTGGCCAACGTGTACGAACCCGTGGCATCGGTCACGGTGTCTCGGCGAAAACCAGTCTCGTTATGGAGAGCAGTGACGGTGACACCCGGCAGCGCTGCGCCGCTTTCGTCGACGACCGTGCCGTTGATTTGTGCGGTGGTCTGGGCGGACGCGTGAAAAGTGCCCAGCGGGGAAACGACTCCGAGGGTGAGCAGCAGACGCAGAATGCGGTTCATTCAGGCCTCCTCGCCGCGCGTACGGTGACCAACAAAGGAAGGCGGGAACCGACGATTGGGGACAGATACTACACCCGGGAAGGAACGCGTGGACCAGTCTCGTACGCAGGTGACGGCACAATCTGGCCCTGACAACCTTGTGTGATATACGCTTCCGCGATGACGTGGTGGGCGGGATTCTGGCGCGCACCGGTTACGCTCTTGACCCTCGTGCTCGCGATGAGTTGCGGGCACTGGGCGCAGGGTGTCCTCGCTCAGCAGCATCCGGCCACCACCCGCGCCGGCCTCGAATCGATTCAGATTCGACCCAATGTGCACGTCATCTTCGGCGCCGGCGGCAACGTGACGGTTCACGTGGGTGAAGACGGGCTTGTCGTAGTCGACAGCGGGTCGACCGAGATGGCTCGCGCGCTCCTCGACGCCATCAAGGGAATCTCACCTCGACAGATTCGCATGGTCGTGAACACCAGTGCAGACCTGGATCATGTTGGCGGTAACGCCATCATCGGCGGAGCCGGGGTTGGGCTCAGCCCGGACCCCTTCGGTGACGGCAACCACGCGACCGTGCTCGCTCATGAGAACGTCCTTCGCCACCTGAGCGCGCTCGGCACCAACGGAGCCGAATCGCCTTTCCCGATCAAGATGCTGCCCAACGACACGTTCACGTCCAGGTACCGGTCGTTCTACGTCAATGACGATGCGGTGCAGGTCATCCGTCAGACCGGTGCCCATTCCGACAGCGATGTGATGGTGCTCTTCCGAAAGGCCGATGTCATCGCCACCGGCGACGTCATCGACCTTCGGCAGTTCCCCGTCATCGATCCACAGAAGGGCGGCAGCATTCACGGTGAACTCGAAGCGCTCAACCGTCTGCTCACTGAGTTCGTCGTCCCAGGTGTACCGCTCGTGTTGAAGTCCGGCCGCACGCTGGTGGTGCCCGGCCACGGCTATGTCGCGGACTACGCCGAGGTGGTGGAGTATCGCGACATGGTGACCGTCATCAAGGACACGATTCAGGACTTGATCGACAAGGGCTTGACGCTCGAGCTGGTGAAAGCCGCCAATCCTACGAAGGGCTATCGGGTTCGGTATGGATCCGATAACGGTCCATGGACAACGGACATGTTCGTCGAAGCCGTTTTCAACGGGCTGAGTCGCAAGAAATGATGTTCCGCGTAGACGCGCCGATGGGACGTATCTTTTCGTCGTTCATCGCGTTGGTTTTCGTCTCGCCGCTGCTGGCAATCGACGTCTCTGCGCAAACACCAGGCGCACGCGGCGGCACGGCGTCCGCGCGCGCCGACGGACCCATTGATCTCACCGGCCAGTGGGTGGCGATCATCTCTGAGGACTGGCGATGGCGCATGATCACGCCGCCGAAGGGCGACATCGTCAGCATTCCGCTCAGCCTTCAGGGTCAGCAGGCGGCCGAGGCATGGGACCCGGCCAAAGATGAAGCCGCCGGTGAACAGTGCAAGGCCTACGGGGCGCCAGGCCTGATGCGAGGTCCGATCCGCATGCGGATTTCCTGGCAGGACGACAACACGCTCAAGCTCGAAACCGATTACGGCATGCAGACGCGCCTGTTACGGTTCGGCGCAGCCGCGGCTCCCGGTCCACGCAGTTGGCAGGGCGACACCTCGGCGCAGTGGATCGTGCGGGGCGGCGGCGGACGCGGCGCACCGCGCTTCGGCTCATTGAAGACGATCACGAGCAATCTCCGCCCCGGGTACCTGCGCAAGAACGGAGTGCCTTACAGCGAGCGCGCGCTTTTCACCGAGCATTGGGACGTCCATTCGCTCCCGAACGGCGACAAGTACCTCGTGAACACAAATGTCGTCGAGGATCCGGTGTACCTGCAGGCGCCGTTTCAAACGGCCATCCACTACAAGCTCGAACGCGACACTTCCAAGTGGGATCCAACACCATGCGACGCGAGATTCTGAAAAACACGACACACCGAGGCACTGAGGCATCCGCCTCCGCCAAGGCTACGGCGGACAGGCCTGGGCGCCGAAGCCAGAGGCGAAGGCGGCTGTCTCAGTGTGTCGTATTCAGTGTGCTCTGGTTGATGAGTGTCCCCGCGTTCGCGCAAGTCGAACTCGGCGGCACGTACGCCATCCGCATGCACGAGGACTACATCGAGCGTGGTCCCGGCTCCTACCTGGGCGATTTCACCGGCATGCCACTGAGCGATGAGGGGCGCGCCAAGGCCCTGAGCTACTCGTCCAGTCTCCCTTCGACCATTGAACGACAATGCCTGGCGCAGTCACCGTGGGTGGGTCTGTACCGGCCGCTCGCTCTCCGCTTCTGGAGCGAGGTCGACGAGTCCGGCCGCGTGGTGGCCTGGGTGATGGCGGGAGACTATCTGCGCGATCACGTTCGCATCTGGATGGATGGACGTCCGCACCCTTCAGCCAACGCCTGGCATTCCCCATCCGGCTTCACCACTGGACATTGGGAGGGCGACACGCTCGTCGCGCGCACGACACACGTCAAAACAGCGTGGATCAGGCGCGGCGTCGGCATCCCCGGCAGCGATCAGTCGACATTCACCGTCTTCATCACGAGACGCGAGAATCTGCTGACGATCATGAGCGTTCAGGAAGACCCGATCTACCTCACCGAGCCTCATGTCGTGAGCCGCGTGTGGGAGTTCGATCCGCGCGCGAGTCAGGGTCCTCTTCGCGACACGTGCAACGTCGGCGTCGAGATCCCGTCGCTCGAAGATACCGGTGAAGTGCCGCACTATCTCCCCGGACAGAATCCGGAAGAGGACTTCATGGTGCGCACGTACAACATCCCGAAAGAAGCGGCGATGGGGTTCGCGCACACGCTCTATCCCGAGTATCGCAAGACGCTGCGATCGGTGTACAAGCCGCCGGAGTCGTGCGGCCGTTACTGCTGCGGATGGATCGAGCGACAGGGATTACCGGGTGCAGCGCCGGGGCTGACGTGCAACGACGGCAACTTGCCGCCCGCGCTCAGGAAGGCGATCGCGGGCACAGAGCGATAAGAGAGAGAGGCCGACGCGACTCACCTGTTAGAAGCAGGCTATGACATCAGGACCATTCAGGAACTGCTTGGGCATCGTCCGTGAGCATGACGATGATTTTCACGCACGTGCTCAATCGGGGAGGGTGTGGTGTACGGAGCCCGCTAGACCAGCTCGGACCGGGACAGCCAGGGTGACGGGATAGGTCGCGACCGACGCAGCCATTCCCAGGATATCCAGATCGACCTATCCCGGTCGCCCTGATCGTCCGCTTGGTGACAAGTGCCGGGAGTAGCGACGGTTACAGCGCAAATTGAATCACAACTGGCTCGGCGATAGACTGCAGTCGCCCTGTAGTAATCGACTACCGAGTTAAGCCGACTACTCGTTGGGCCGACGAACCACGCGTGATCACTCAAATCGTTGAGGGTGTTGACGGGGCGCGCCAGGCTCGTGGTGTCGTCGTCGTTATTGACGTCATGCGCGCTTTCACGACTGCTGCGTATGCATTCGGCGCAGGCGTTGTCGAAATCGACCTCGTGACGACCGTGGAGGAGGCTCTGGCTCTCCCAGGATTCCGAATGGGGGAGGTTGGTGGGCGCCTGATTCCAGGATTTGATCACAACAACTCGCCGAGTCAGCTCCGTCGGCGAAAACTCGTCGGGCAAAGGGGCATTCTGCGGACAGGCTCGGGAACGCGCTGTGTGGCGGAAGCCACTAACGCGACAGAGATCTGGCTCGGGAGCCTGGTCGTGGCGTCAGCGACCGTGCGTGCACTGGCGAGCCGAAGCGAAGTGACACTTGTGGTGTCCGGGGCGCCAGCCGAAGGCGAGGAAGATCTCGCGTGTGCAGAGTTGATGGCAGCTTGGCGTCAGGCGAAGCCCTACTCCCGTGACTCCGTAGTCGCTGCGGTCAGGACGAGTCGCGCCGCCAGTAGGCATCGGGCCGGGGACCGCGATTTCCCGCCAGAGGACATCGACTGCGCTGTGGCGATCGACGCGTTTGACTTCGCTATGAAGGCCGAGTGTCGGGGTAATCGCTGGACTGCGAGGCCAGTATCTCTAGCGGCGTCGCCTTGACGGCGGCCCAACATCCAAATGGAGCCGACGCGCCAGTCGTCTTGTGCCAACATGTCGCCGAGACGCGCGGCTCATTTGGCACGTTAGGCATACCTGTCGGTGGTTCGTTCTCCCGAGGTAACGATGATGAGAGGAACATTGGCGCTATTGGTCTCGGTGCTACTGATCCCGCATGTCGTCGCCACCCAGACGAACGCGAGTCGTTTTGCCGCATCTCAAGGTTCGGCCGAATCCGTGCGTATTCCCGTGGAAGAGGCTTCCATCGCTGGTCTCCAAGCCGCTTATTCTTCACGCCGAACTACCGCGCGTGCCGTCACGCAGGCTCATCTCGATCGCATCAATGCCTATGACAAGCGCGGTCCGCTCCTCAATGCACTGATCACCGTCAATCTCCATGCGCTTGAAGAAGCGGACCGGCTTGACGGCCTGCTGAAGGCGACCGGCAAACTCGCCGGACCGCTGCACGGCATTCCGGTCATTGTGAAAGACAACATCGACGTGGCGGGCCTTCCCATGACATCAGGCTTCCAGGGATGGAAGAACTATTACCCTCCAGCCGACGCACCCCTCGTGACCAAGCTGCGCGCGGCGGGCGGTATCATTCTGGCCAAGTCGTCGTTGTCCGAGTTTGCCTACGGCATTGCTGACAACGTCAACTCGGTGGTGTCTGGCTTTGCCCGCAATCC
>Ga0068862_100005696_pt1 | contig 10395 bp, 6 predicted proteins | sample KBSSwiS52_FD_66598 | JGI IMG/M metagenome (GOLD analysis project Ga0068862, IMG submission 66598) | Switchgrass rhizosphere microbial communities from Kellogg Biological Station, Michigan, USA - KBS Switchgrass S5-2 | ecosystem: Host-associated > Plants > Roots > Rhizosphere > Soil ... | reverse complement strand
ATGCGCGTGAGGAGATTAGTCATTTCAAGGGCGTAGCGACTGGCAAACATATCGAAACAGACTTGAGGGACTTTACCGATGAGTGCCGTTCCCCAAATCAGTTCGTCAAGCCGTCGGACGTGCTCCGCGAGTTTACCGGTGGCCGTGGGTCTGTGCTTGCGAAATGCTTCAAGAGAATTGCAGTAGTCAGCGAGCGTGTCAGCTTCGGGAATTGTTTCGAGCAGTGATCGGAAGTCCGGCCAGTGCGAAATCGTGTCTGCATGTTTACCCCGTGCGGCAGGCGACGTGACTTGAATACTTCGAAAGGCCGCCATCGCAGCATCGAGTTCAACCAGGATCTTCGAATGCTCAGTTTCGTTCACGTGGCTGGCGCCCGTCATCGCAGACAGTTGGTTAAAGGACAGTCCCTGGCCCCGAACGTCGCGATAAAGTTGTGCCAGCGCGTTGGCGAGTTTGCCGCGGCCAACGCCAAGCGTCAGACGCGACACTTCTTCATGGCCTGCACTAATGAATTCCGAAAGAACCTCTTCGACGACCGCCTCAAGCAACATCGCCGCGCGGTGTTCGTCCAGCAAAACAAACTGCGGATCGATGCGCGCTTCAATAGGGAACTCGCGCAACAATCGCGCACAAAAGCCATGAATGGTTGTGATGATCGCGCCATCAAGCGTGCGCTTGTAGTTGAGCCACTGCTTACGTTCGTCACCCTTCGTCGACGCAAGAATCTGATCAAGTTCTTTACGGAGTCGTTCGCGCATCTCGTTCGCGGCGCGATTCGTGAAGGTGATGGCGACAATCTGATCGATTGAAAGTTTCTGCGTGCGGAGAATGTGAAGATAGCGTTCAACCAGAACGGTTGTCTTACCAGATCCTGGTCCGGCAGTTACGGAGATATGCTTGCTAATTTCGTAAGCAGCAGCTGCTTGTTCTGGCTCTAGTGTTCTCTTCTCGCGCATAGTCGAATCGATCGGAGCAGGAGCAGCAGGCAGGAACAGGAAACCGACGGTCACTCAGGTACGCCTGCTCCTGCGCGCTGCCGCTGCTCCTGACTTACTGCTCCTGCGTGCTGCTCGTGCTCCTGGTTTTCTTCCTTTGGATTCGATATCGTTCGTAGCGGCACACCGCGCGGTAATCACAGAAGCGACAAGTCTTCTTTCCTTCCGCGGGATTAACCGGAAAAGTGCCACCGCGCATGCCGTCAACAAACTCCCACAACCGCGCGATAGCCTCGTCTCTAATCTGTTGCCATTCCTGATCACTCAGCAACGAACCAACACTGTGACCCAACTGCGTGTACCCTTGATCACTTTTACGGTGCAGACCTTTATTCCGACGATCGTTTGCACCGCGAATGACGTAGTAGCCGCCCCCGGCAACGCGCGACTCGGGTAGCAACAGTTTTTCCAACGCTTCGAGATAGATCGGTATCTGCAGGCTGCGACCTGAGCGAATGTCTTCCTTCGTGTTGCCGGTCGATAGTTTGTAATCGTAGGCGATGAGTGTGTCGTCTTCCGCGAGATCGACGCGATCGATCTGTCCGCTGATCTTGATCGACTCTTCGCCGACAAATGTGCCGCGTTTTAATTCCAAAGGCTGCGGTGTGGACGCGGGATCCTTCGCTGATGAACGCGTATTGCCGAAGGCGATTTCAAATAGCGCCGGCAACACATTGAGCCCGCTCGCCCGTTCCTGAACTTCCATTTCGTAGAGCAGGATCTGATCAAGCAGGATCTTGCGAATCTCTCGATCGATCTGCCAAATCTGCCGGTTCAGTGGTGGCACCACTCGCTCATGTTCATCAAAGACACCGTCAGCGATATCGCGCAGTTCCTTTTGTAGCTTTTCCTGATCGATCGCATTCAGCGGTTCGCGACGATGACGCTCGAAGAATCTTCTAAGAATGTCGTGAAGCAACTTGCCGGCGTCGATTGCTTGCAGATCGAGCGCAGCTTCGCCGCGCGGCTCGAGTCGGAGGAGCCGCTGTGCAAAGAAGCGATAGCCGCAGTTGCCGTAGACGCTGAGGCCGCTGGCGCTGTGCACGAATTCGTCGCCAAATTTTAGTCTGACCAGGCGCAGCAGATCCGGATCGGTAATCTGACCATCGTATGGCCCAAATCCACGATCGGCTCTTTCTCTTTCAATCTCGATGCGATGAAGGGCGGCCTCTGTCAATAAACCATCGTTGCGCGCGAGAGTGAGAAGCTTCTTAACTCGTGGCTCCGGCAGGAGCGCTCCTCTGTCAATGGAATACCGGTGACGTTCCTGTTGGCGGACCAGCGCTATTCGAAGTTCGTTTGCGCTCGATATCTCTGCAACCTTCTTGCCGTCGTAGTCGCGGCGAATCGTCTCCGCGTTTATCTTGAACGGCGCAATCGCTCGCCTGAGTTCATCGATGTAATACGAGGCAACGGTTTCGGCATCATCTTCCAGCAACAATGGCCGGGTTAGATAGAGTCGCTCCGAAGCACGACATGCGACCTGATAAAAGTAGTGTTCTTCCTTTAGTAATGTGGCAGGAGAAATATCTTCAAGGATCAGTCCATAGCGTTTAAGGCGATCGCGTTCTTCGTGTGGATAGATCCAGTCGCGTGAAGCTCGCAAAGGGAAGCCGCCTTCAACCAGGCCCGCAACAAAGATCGCGCGAAACTTGAGACCACGGATGTCAGTAGCTTCGAGCACGCGCAATCCAGCGCGATCGGCGGCGCCAAAGATCTGGGTTTGTGATGCCAACGCCCGGCGAACTTCCGCAATGAAGGTCCCGAGTTGAGTGACGTGCTCGACGTCTTTGCGAGCTTCGCCAACAGTCAGGTCAATACTCTTAATGGAAGCGACAAACGCTCGACGCAGGCATTCAAGACCGTTGAAGTTGAGCATAACTTGCGGCAACTCCTGATCGTTCGCTGTTTGTCGAACGGGCCTCGCGATCTGTTCTCTAAACTGCAAACTCTCAAGCAGCCGCATCAACTCGACGCGCAGCGACGCGGGACTCGCTTGCTGCGGCACAGCTTGAACCAATTCTGCAAACCTGCGAATGACCAGGGAAGTCCATGCCAGGGCCGCCGGATGAATGTCCTTCGACGGCCGGCGTTTCTTCTCCAAACTTTTGTCGTCAAGCGTGGCGGTCTCCGCATTCTCAACTTGATCAGCGATGTCTGCATCGCGATCGACCGCACCGGAATCGATGTTAAGGATCTCTTTTGTGGCTTCAGCATGCGGCAGCTCACGGATTAACTGGGCCGCACGGTCCAACCACTTCGAGACAGGAAGTTCGCCACCAACGTATGCGAAGGCGTTCTCAAGCGCGTCTGCATCCCAAAAACCAATCCGGTGCCGGCGCTTTAATCGCGGAGTGTCGTCTTTGTTCGCAGTCTGATCTTCGTAGAGAAGGTGCAGATAGGTTGAATCAAACTGCGCTGACAATGTGTCGAGATCAGATTCCCCAAGCTGGAAGTACTCTGACTTGATTAGATCGGCAAGCGGACTGATACGGAGTGGGACCGAATCGCCGCTCGATATTTCTTCAAGAATCGCGAGGAGTTTTAGCACAGCGCGAATCGCCGGCACGTCGTTCGTGTCAACGCGGGGTTCGAGATTGCACGGCACTGACTCTTCGCGCATCACGCGCGAAATCGTGGTGGCATATGAGGCGCGTTGCCGAACGACCAGAGCGATGTCGGCCAGTTTGTAGTTCTCAGACAGCACGAGGCGTTTTATTTCGCGCGCTATGGCACGAATCTCCGTATCGCGGTCGCCACACTCCAGGTAACGAATGTTTGTTTGTTCAGCTGCCGTGGAATCGTCAGCGACAGCAAGGTTGGTATTGAACAAATTGGATCGCAGCATCGAAAGCACGCCGCTTGTAGGAACGTGATCCGAAGTTCGTTTGGTTTCGAACGACGTAATTGATCCGAGCTGTTGGATGGTTTCCTGGAACGGCAGAAAGATCTCCGGATTCCGCTCATCGTAATCAAGATTCACAAGCGTTTCGGGGATCGCGGGAATTAAGTTCCGGAGAATCTCACCTTGCACGGGAGTGAAATCGAAAAAGCCGTCGAGAATTAGCAACTTGACGTTTGCGAGCCAGGGTAGTTGCGCCTGCCCACGCAGTACGTGCAACGCGCGAAGTTGATCGGCGTCGTCTTCGGTAAGCTGGTTCCGCTCGAGCAGACCGGCGTACGTTGAATAGATTAGAGCGATCTCGCTGTCGTAATCGATCTGCGATTTGCCGGAGGTCGACTCTGACGACAGATCCTGTTTTCGTTCTTCGACGATACGCGTGAGTTCATCAGGTAACTTGCCCGCTCGCTGTATTTCACCAATCAGCGTAGAGACCGTATTAACGCAGCCATCACGAGTAGCAAGCGGAGCCAGTGCCTTCAGTTGCCGGCTTGCCTGGAGCTGGGCGAGGACCTGCGACACGAGACTCCTTTTTAACGGTAATTCATCGCGGTCAATCGGGATGCGTGGTGGAAGCCGTTGACCGTCTGCATCGAGTGCCGTCGTGAGGATGCGTCTCACAAATCCACGAAAGAGATAGACGGGAAGTTCGCCCCAAAGGCCGCGGTTCGTTTGCCCGTCGAGTATTCGTTCGGTCACTAACTCGAGCAGTGGACGTGACGCGGCCAGGTATAGAAACTCGTCGCTCCGGTTAGTAGCGACAAGTTGTGAGCAACGCTCGATCAGGCGGGCACGGTTGTGGCCCAAAACAGGACCCAACAAGATTTCGTTCACAGTGCTAGCCATAGATTAATAATCGGGAGGAGAAACAAGAAGTGAGACGGGGGGACAGGGAGACGCGGAGACACGGAGAGGACACGGCAAAGGGGATCACCGCGTCCCCGTGTCTCCCTGTCTCCGCGTCTTCCTTCGCGTCCTGATCCTAGTTCTCTCCAGCGGTTGCTCCTTGCGATTTCAGTAGCGGCATTTCTTCTTCGCCGTTTTCTTCAGCGTCAGCAGCAACGAGGTCGGGGAAGAGACCACCTTCGTCGAGAGTCAACGGGAGAGCTGTTTTATCAATCGGTTCAAGTGTCTCGACTTCTTCACCCGCAATTGCGCCCCGCTCCTTAAACTTGCGCGCTGTGACCAGCACGCGCGCTTCAAGTGAGCGAACACCTTTGTTGTAAGAATCGAGCGCGCGATCGAGATTTCTCCCGATATCGTCGAAGTGATTAGTGAACACTCGAAGCCGATCGTACAAAGTTTTTGCGAGGCTGCTGACTTCTTCAGCGTTAGTAGCCATCTGCTCTTGTCGCCAGCCGTACGAAACCGCTTTTAGCAACGCGATCAGAGTCGTCGGAGTCGCTATGAGCACCTTCTCAGTTACGCCGTCTTCGATCAACTTTGGATCCTGCTCGAGTGCAGCGCTGTAAAAGGTTTCGCCCGGAAGAAACAGCAGCACAAACTCTGGCGTCGGTTGGACCGACTCCCAATATGATTTCCGACTCAACGATGTAATGTGCGCACGAACGAGGCGTGCGTGCTCCTTCAATTTGTTGACGCGGACCTCGTCGTCACTCGTGGAGATCGATTCGTAAAAAGCGTCGAACGGTACTTTTGAATCGACCACGATCGTGCGATTACCAGGCAGGCGCACGATCAGGTCGGGTCGAATGCGGCTCTCTTCCGTGTTGACCGTTTCCTGTTCTATGAAGTCGCAGTACTGCAACATGCCTGCGAGTTCCACGACGCGTCGCAACTGTATCTCACCCCAGCGTCCGCGCACGTGCGGGGCCCGCAACGCCCTTACGAGGTTTCCAGTTTCAGCTTGAAGCTGACACTGCGAGGTTGCGAGCGCTTTGACTTGTTCGCGCAGTTCGACATAAGCGCCGGCGCGTGTCTTTTCCAGTTCACCGATCTTGCCGTCGACTTTTTCGAGTGACTCCTTCAGCGGCTTGACGAGCTCATCGATGGCCTGTGTGCGCTTTTCCAGATCGCCTTTAGCCGTTTCCTGGAAACGCTCGAGATTCGATTTTGCTAAAGCGAGAAACTGCTGATTATTGCTTTGCAACGCATCGGCGGAGAGTGCTTTGAAGGTGTCAGCGAGTTTATGTTGCGCTTCGTCAATGAGTGCGAGTTTTTCGCGATTAGCTTTGCGCTCTTCTTCGAGTCGAGCCTGGATAGCTGACAACTGGGCTATGGCGCCGGCATTTTCGCTCCTTAGTTTGTCTGCCTGCACACATTCGCGATCGAGCATTCCCTTTAACTCTTCTATCTGCGCTTCTTTGCCTGAAAGACGTTCGAGAATTGTTGCGCGTTCAGTTTCGCTTTCGCGTCGCGCGCGCTCATATTCCGTTTTGCTCTTTCCCCGATTAATAAGCCAACAGATCGCACCGCCAATTGCGGCGCCAATCAGAAAGAGTGCGATGGTTGAAAGCATTCTATTAGGTTTCCTCTAACCGATAGGTCGTAAGGGGCCTATCGGACCTATAGTGATCCGACAAAAAGCACTATACCAGACGTTGTTGCGTGAATGAAATGCCGTCCCGCGTGCGGGCCTAACCTGTGTGTATAGGACCAATTATCGATCGCCAGATCATCTCCCAAAACACGCCACCATTCGCTCGTAAATCTTTCGGGTCACGCGCACGTCGTTGAGGTTGTACTCGCGGATCTCAGCCAGTCTGCCTTGCTGATAAAGATCAAAAACCTTACTTCCTTCGACGTCTGCGGTCTTACTCGATTCAATTCCGAGCGCCCACGCGATGTCGTCGAGACTCACGCGGCTCCGTCGATCGCCCAGCCACCATTGCCGCATCGTGTCGAACACACCCCGCACGTTGTAATCCGCGAGATTCACAAAGGGTCGAGTAGAGATGCAGTGCACCAAGCATCGCTGAAAGATAAACGGCAGATCAAAACTGACGATGTTATGACCGACGAGTTCATCGATTTCAGGATCAAACGATTTCATGAACGTCAGAAAATCGATGAGAGCCTGTTTCTCTGACTGTTCATTGCCGTCGACGTCGATGCCAAATACATATTCGGCTTGTGGTTGTTCGAATCCGGAGAATTCAAAACCCGGAATTCCACCCACGTGGACGGCAATTGAAAGTATGCGGCCTGAAGTTGCGCTCAACGAGCCCAGTGAATAACAACGCTCTTCTTCCGCGGCTATGTCGTCAAGGTAGCGCTGCTGTTGTTCGAGTCGCATATTGCCGAGACGCATAAGTCTCTCGAGTTGTGGACCAACGCGTTCGCGAAAATCCGGCAACGTCAGCGTCTCGATATCGAAGGTGTAGGCCTTGGGCAGGATGGGATCGGATCCTTGATGTTCGCGATATGTCTCGATGGTGATCGGCCGATACTCCGCAACCACAAATTGCGGGCGATCCTGGAACGACTCGAGCTTGCCGGTAATTCCCCACAAGCCTGGGCGCATCTGTTTTTGGCTTTCGATAACTTCGCCCCAGATCTTTAGCGCCAGAGTACCGGATGAGTTACGGGCGATTGCGTCGTAGAAGAGTCGGCCCTGTTGCGTGCGACGTTCGCGGACCTGGGTGATGAGAACGATCAACCAGAGATCTTCACCGTGAGGGATCTCTGGAATGGGAATGTTACCTTTCATCTCTTATCTATCTGTCCTGTAAGCATGAGGGCGATCATTTTGTAGTCGCCCATGAACGACCAGAGCGGATATTGAAACGTTGCTGGTCGGTTTTTTTCGATCACAAAATGCGCAAACCACGCCGCGCCGTAGCCGGGGATGAGTCCTAAAGGGAACAGCCACCAGCGTCGTGACGCAACGAAGTAGATCATCAGCAGCGTTCCGAGCACGGTGCCGATCAAATGCAACCAGCGCGTTCCGGGCTTGCTATGTTCGGCCATATAAAACGGCCAGAACTCTTTGAAAGATGTGTAGCGTTGATTACTCATCGCGTCGAAGCAGAAATCATTGGTCAGTTATCATTTGCGGATTTTCATTTGTCAATTTCGAAACCACCTATTGATTTATCTGAAATAGTAATTCATCATGTCAAATGATATATGACTAATGATTAGCCCATCAGTTCCTGAAACTGCGCCTGATTCACCGGCTCGATCCCCACCAATTGGAGGTTCTCTTCAACGTGATCGACGTTACTCATCCCAATCAATGCCGTTGTGACTCCCGGCGTCGAGCGAACAAACTGAATTGCAGTTTGCGCATCGGTTGCCAGCGAGCCCAACTTTGTGCGCACGCCATCGGGTAAACCGCGCGCAACGCGTCCTTGCAATAGCGACGCACTCGCCACGGCAGTTATACCAAGCGATGCAGCAGCCTCCAAGACTGACACGTGATCTTTTTCGATCGTGTGGTTCGCGAGCGTCAACGCTTCGGGCATTGCGAGGTTGTAAGGCAACTGAATGAATCGGAAACCGTGTTGCTCACCGCCTACATCTTTGGCGATCTCCACCATCCGATTCAGAGAATGATAGTCGGTTGAATTGGCGGGAACGCGGAAACCATTCCACGTTGCTACGCCGTACATCCGCAGCGCATTGCGTTCGCGATTCGTTTCCAAAGTTTCAAACGCTGCACGCAGTCGATGGTAAAACTCCGCCTCGCTTACGTAACCCAACTGGGATTCAGGGTTGTGAATGTAATAAACGTCGATACATTCGATACCAAGATTTGCGCGCGACTGGTCAAGCTGGTTTTGCAGATACGCCGGAGTCATGCAATGGCTGCCGCCGACGATGTCGTCGAAGTTTGCGATACCGGGTTTGACAAACGTCTCTTCGACGTATGAACGAACATCCTTTGGAGGCGCTCCGTCGAAAGGCAGGTAGCCACCTTTGGTGCAGATCACGAACTCGTCGCGCGAAAAGCCCAGGTCATTGGTGAGTGTTTCGAGGGCGGCGCCAATACTTCGTTCGCTGCGTTGGAAGCGATAATTGGCCGCGGAGTCGATTGTATTCACGCCTAATTGAGCAGCGCGGACGATTGCTTCTTCGTAGTTTTTATCGGTCGCGGCATTTGGCTGGCCGAGGTAAGTGCCGATGCCGATGGATGAAAGAAGCAGGTTCTGTTGGTTGCGGAAATGATTATTGGCGGCGCGTCCCTCGAAGCGATCTCGATAACGAGTCGTGCCCTCGGTGGTGGCATAGCTTGCAAGTGTCATAACGTTGAGCGGATGTTAACACTCACCGATAAGCGCGGCGAGACTAATTCATTTGAGTGACGAACTCCTGCCCCCCGTCTTCCCTCTCCGCTCGGACTGCACCCGCTGTCGCACCTTTGCCTCTGCCTGTGATAGCTTGAGATTGAATCTTCAATACTCAGGGAATAGTCATGTCTCACTTTCTTAACTGGCGCGACTTCGAAGGCGTCGCTCCACAGAAGTTTTACAAAACCACGCTCTGGCAAGGCGCTCACGTGATGATTGGATTGAATTGTCTGGAGCCCAATCAAGTCCAGCCGGTTCATGCGCACCAGGGAGCCGACAAACTCTATTATGTTTTGAGTGGCCACGGACACTTCACGATTGGCGATGAACAGCAGGCGGCGGCTACCGGGATGTTAGTAGTTGCGCCAGCCGGCGTCCCTCATGGCGTGGAGAATCAAAGCGACGAACGTCTATCACTTCTTGTGGCTATTGCTCCCGGAGTCAAATGAGTCGAGTCTACCTTTCTGAAAACAGTCGTAGCTCTTCTCTTGACCTCTCTCGCGAAGCTATCGATCAACTATCTTCCCAGGCATCACAGCTCGTAGCCGAATACTTCAGCAGCATCACGGAGCGGCGCGTCTTTCCCGACACGTACGCTGGCAAGCTAAATACGCTGATCGATACCGAACTCGGCGTCGAAGGCGAGCCTCTTGAGAAGCTTCTCGATGAATGTCGAACCGTTATCGACCTGAGCCGTCACAACGGACATCCGCGTTTCTTTGGCTATGTTGCTTCACCTTCAACTCCGATTGGTGCTTACGCTGATCTCATCGGCGCGGCTTTCAATCCAAACATAACCTGTTGGCGTTCAGCTCCGGGCGGTACCGAGATTGAAAAAATAGTAGTTCGTTGGCTCGGATCGCTCATCGGTTACGACACAGATGCCCGCGGCTTGCTAACCAGCGGCGGTTCGATGGCGAACATGATTGCGCTTCTGACGGCGAGCCGGCGCAAGGCTGGTTACAACATTTCAGCATCCGGCCTTTGGAACAGTGGACCACCTCTAACGCTTTATGTCTCCGAGGAAGTGCACATGTCAGTGCCAAAAGCCGCCGACATCCTCGGTCTCGGTCGAGATAACGTGAGGACAATCAGATGCGACGAGAACCTCCGCCTGGATGTCGAAGCCTTGCGACGTGCGATACAGGACGATCTGTCGAATGGGTTACGACCATTTTGCGTCGTCGCGAGTGCGGGCACAGTTGGAACAGGTGTTGTCGATCCACTTAATCACCTGGCAGACGTC
>Ga0068862_100005693_pt1 | contig 10397 bp, 3 predicted proteins | sample KBSSwiS52_FD_66598 | JGI IMG/M metagenome (GOLD analysis project Ga0068862, IMG submission 66598) | Switchgrass rhizosphere microbial communities from Kellogg Biological Station, Michigan, USA - KBS Switchgrass S5-2 | ecosystem: Host-associated > Plants > Roots > Rhizosphere > Soil ... | reverse complement strand
GCCTGGTTCTGGCGCGAGACGTTCCACGTTTTCACCACGCGCTGGCCCGAAGCTCCTGTGGTATCCCCTGACCTGCCTGACGAGGCTTCGATGAATTCCTTCCTTCACGCCCTGCGCGCGGGCCTTCGGTCGCTGAATCGCGTCCCGGCCTTGACTGCACTCGTCGTCCTTACACTCGCACTGGGCATCGGCGCCACAACGTCCGTGTATTCCGTGGCGCGAGCCGCGCTGTTCGGTGCACCACCGTTTCCACGCAGTGATCAACTGGCGCTCGTGTGGGAGACGGAGCGTAACGGCGGCGACAGCAACGTCGGGTACGCGACGTACGAGGACATGTCCCGCGAGGGCGTGTTCGCGTCCAGTGCAGCCATGAGTTACTGGACTCCGACAATCAGCGACGGCACGGAAACGACGCGACTCGCCGGGCAGCGCGTGACGTGGCGGTTCTTCGACGTGCTTGGCGTGAAGCCGATGCTTGGTCGCGGATTCCTTCCGGAGGAAGATCGTCAGGGCGCAAATCGCGTCGTGGTGCTGGCGCATGGTCTATGGAGCAGCCGGTTCGGGTCGGACAGCACGATTGTCGGGCGCGACATCATGGTGAACGGCGTTGCGTACCGGGTGGCGGGCGTTCTCCCGACCACGTTCGAAAGTCTGCTCGCGCCGGGCACTGAACTCTGGGCCCCGCTGGGATACGACACGAGCCTCGAATGGGCCTGCCGCACCTGCCGTCATCTGCGGATGGTGGCGCGAACCCGCGAGGGCGTCACCGCCGGCCAGGCCGACCAGGCGGTGGACGCCGCATACAACCGGTTGAAGGCCACCTTCCCGGACCAATACGCGGGAGCAGGGATGACCCTGACTCCGCTGCACGAGTTTGTCGTTCGCGGCACACGTCCCGCACTCCTCGCGTTGCTCGCCGCGGTCGGACTGGTGGCCCTCATCGCCTGCTTCAACGCCGCGAACCTGCTCCTGGGCCGGGCCCTGCGACGCGAGGCGGAGTTCGCCGTGCGCGTCGCGTTAGGCGCGTCGAATCGGCGGCTGGCGTCGATTCTCGTCGCCGAGGGACTCATCATCGCGATCGCCGCGGCGACGCTGGGAAGCCTGCTCGCCGTGGTGGGGGTCGACGTGGTCGTGACGCTGGCGCCCGAGGGCGTGCCCCGGCTGGACCAGGTTCACATCGACGCGACCGCGCTCCTGTTCGCGGGAGGGGTTGCGCTGGTCACCAGTCTCGCCGCCAGCGTGCTGCCCGCGATCACGCTGTTGCGGGCTGGTATCCAGGGCGGCATTCGTGCCGGGGCGCGCTCGCTGGTTTCCGGACGCCATCGCGTGCGTGGTATGCTGGTCGCGGGCGAGGTCGCCCTCGCCGTCATGCTCGTGTCCGGCGCCGCCTTGTTGTTAGGCAGCGTCAACCGGCTGCTCGCCGTGGACGGTGGATTCGCCGTCCAGGACCGCCTGACGATGGAGCTCTCGCTGTCAGGACCTCGCTTCAACGACAGCGGTGCAGTCACGCAGGCCTGGCGATCGGTGATCAACGCCGTTGAGGCGGTGCCGGGCGTCAGCTCCGCCGCCCTGGCGTCGCAGGTGCCGCTCGGCGGCAATGTCGACATGTACGGCCTGCATCTGGAGGGCCAGTCGGGGCGCAGCGCTGCGGATGACCCGTACGCCCTTCGCTATGCCGTTACCCCGCGGTACCTCGAGACCATGGGAGTCGCCTTGCGCAGTGGACGGGCGCTTGCCAAAACGGACGTCGCCGGATCTCCGCCCGTCGTCGTTCTGAATGAACTGGCGGCGACGACGCTTTTCCCCGACGGGAGCGCGATCGGGCGTCGCACGCGAATCGGTGGCGGGGACAGACCGACGTACACGATCGTGGGAATCGTGGCGAACACAGTCCATGAAGGACTGGATAAGCGGCGCGACATGCAGGTGTACGTGCCGTCGGATCAATGGGGCGAAGAGAGCGGAATGACGCTGGTGGTCCATACCTCGACTCCTGTGGAGTCGGCCACAGGTACGATTTCGCGTGCGGTTCGTGAGGCAGTTCCGGGGGTCGCCATATCCAAGGTGGCAACGCTCGATCGCTTGATGGACCTGTCGACCGCTGACCGCCGATTTGCCTTGGCGTTGCTCTCAGGCTTTGCCGGGGTGGCGCTGGTCCTCGCCGCGGCGGGACTGTTCGGGGTGCTCTCCGCGACCGTGGTGGAACGGACTCGAGAGATTGGTGTTCGTACGGCGCTGGGTGCGCCACGGGGACGAATCCTGGCCATGGTGGTCCGCCAGGGCATGGTGCTGACGGGAACCGGCCTGGCGTTCGGGTTATTCGCAACGTGGGGATCAACGCGCGTTATTGCGTCGCTGCTCTTTGGTGTTGGGGCTTCTGATCCAGTTGTGCTGGCTGTCGTCGCGGGTTCGCTGGTTGGCGTTGCGCTTCTTGCCAGCGCGCTGCCGGCGTGGCGGGCGTCGCGTGTCGATCCGGTGATTGCTTTGCGCGACTCGTAGGCAGAAAGGCCCGCTTGCTTGACCGGCTGTCCGAGTTGTCCTAACGTCGTCGAGTCCGACTGAGCAACGGGAGCCGAGCCGTGAGGTCATCACACCGTGTTTCGTTGCGCCGCGCAATCGTGGCGTTTGCCCTGTTGCTCGGTTCTCGAACGGCGGCGGCCCAGGTAATTCGCGGCACGGTTGTGAGTGAAGGCGCCGGCGCTCCCGTGCGCGGCGCAGTTGTGACGTTGCTGACCAGCACCGGAGCGGATGGTGGACGTCGCGTCCTGACGGACAACGACGGTGCCTTCGCCATGCGCGCGCCGGGGGTGGGCTCATGGATGATCGAGGTGCGCGCGATCGGTTACGCGCCCCGCCGGACGACCGCGAAACCCGTCGGGACCGGCGAGACGACGCTGGAGCGCATTCAGCTCCGGCAGGTGGCCACGCGACTGGCCACCCTGCGCATCGAGGCGCGATCGGCCTGCCGTCGTGCCAGTGAACTCGACGCGGTCACGACGGAAGTCTGGGACGACGTGTGGGCGGCGCTGGCGGCGGCCCAGCTGGCGCGCGAACAGCGGCTCGTCCGCGCCGAAGTCTTCGTGTTTACGCGTGAAGTGGACGTGTCGACCAGTCTCGTCATGCTCGAGGAACGTGGCGTGGCCTCGGTCCTCGACGAGAGCCCGTTCCGCACCGCGTCACCGAAGGAGCTCACGACGCAGGGCTTCTGGCGCGCGTCCCCGTTAGGCACGGTCGAGTTCCACGGACTCGACGCGGCGACCATCATTTCCCCCGAGTTCCTCGCCGGTCACTGCTTCAACCTCGTGCGGCAGGACAGCGCGGGCACGTTGCGTGTTGGCCTGTCGTTCAGGCCCCTGAACGACCGGCGCGCCGACGTGCAGGGGAGGCTCTGGCTGGACGCCGACAGCCGCGAACTGCGTACCCTCGAGTTCACCTACACGGGAATCAAGTTGCGCGGGCCGGCAGCCGGAGGCCGGCTCGGCTTCACGCGTCTTCAAAACGGTGTCCTGATCGATGATCGCTGGACGATCCAGCATCCGTTCGAGAAGACGCGCCCGGTGGGGACTCAACGCACGGGCATCGCGGCCGCTCCGGATCGCGCGACACGGGCGGGAATGACGCTGCGCGTCGGGGGCGGATTCGTGCTCGCGGACTCCGCGCGTACGCGACAGTTCGCGACCGTGACCGGCATTGTGAAGCAGGGTGCCGGTCCCGCCGACAACGCGTCGGTCGAACTGGTCGGCTCGGGCCAGCGCTTCGTGACCGACTCCACCGGCGTCTTCCTCATCCAGGACGTGCTGCCGGGGACCTATGAGGTCCGCGTTATGCGCGCCGGCCCCGCGGAACGCGGCGGGTTCGTGCAGCACGGGCAGATGGTGCTGGCCCCGGGTGACGTGGCGAACGTGACGCTCGACATTCCGGACGTCGATGACATCGCCGCCGAGCTGTGCCCGAAGAAGGAAGAGGGCAAAGCTCCACTATTCGTGGTGCTGCGCGAGGAAAACAGCGGCCGGTCGGCCCCGGACTACCGGATCGAGGTGCGCTGGGGGCCGTCCCACAACGTGTTAGGCAACGAGATTCCACCGCAGGGCGGCGTGCGCGCGCTGACCGATTGGCGCGGAGAGTTTGTCGCCTGCGACGTGCCCGCCGGCGCCAGTGTGAGCTTCCGAACGACCACCGGCGAGGCGCAGTGGAGCATGCCGATTACCGTTGGCGGCAGGCTCAATGTGCTCGAGATCGCGGCGGATACGTCGGGGACGAGGGAAAGACGATAGCGTTGCTGGTTGCTGGTTGCTGGTTGCTGGTCCTGGCTGCTGGTTGCTCGCGCTGGAGCTGGGCGCACCAGTACCAGCGCAAGCAACCAGTACTAGTACTAGCAACTAGCAACCAGCAACCAGCGTTACTGTCTCGGTCCTCCAGCCCTCCCATTCCTTATTCGCGGTGGCAGCTTCGCCCACTGATCCGCCGTGAGGATGGCCTGCGCCTGACGTAGCGCCGCCTGCTGGTTCGCCTGGACCTTCTCCAGCTGTGGCCGCAACCGGGCGTTGAGCGCCGCCATGTCCGGGTTCGCACCGGCACTCTCGACGTCTTTGCGCACTTCGTCCGCCAACGCGGTGTTCTTCGCGTTCAGCGAGTCTGACACCAGTTGCAGCTTCGTCACCTGCTCCTCCGTCAGCTTGAGCGTGTCGCGCAGGTTGATGATCTGGAGCACCGGGTTGAAGTTCGCCAGAGCAGCCGCAAACCCGCCGGCACCTGGTCCTCCAGGACCTCCGCCGCCGCCACGACCACCACGCCCGCCGAATGCCGCGCCGCGCACGGCGTCAATCGCCTCGCGTGCCCGGTCAGGGCCCACCATCAACCGCGCGTTCAGCCCGATCTGGAATGGAACGCTGATCCCGTTCGCGCCCTGCCGCGACGCGCCGAATCGCTCGTTCACCTCGTACACGTACGAGTTCGTAACCGGATCAAAACCGCGCGCATAGAGCAACACGTTGTCCTGCGACCGGATCGCGCCCCAGCCGTGCAGGTTGTTCTTGCCATGGAAGAGTTCATCCATGCCGCCGAGCAGGTTCTGCGTCGTCACGGAGATCATCAGTCGCCGGTTCAGCCCGAGGGTCTGTGGCCGCCAGTTCATCTGCAACTCCATGCTCGGCTGCCAGACGCCGCGACAGGAATTGCGTGCCGCGGCGCTGCCCATCTGACTCGTCAGGCAGTCGTTTACACCCGCCGGCGCCCCGGCGATCAGTTTTGTCATCGCCGCAGCCACCGCGGGGTCCGTCGATGCCGATGACGGGTCGAAGATGAACGCGCGGTCATTGCGCGAACCGTCGCCGTTGATGTCGGATCCCACCAGCGGCGTGAACGGCGCACCTGATGACACTCGCGCCGTGCCGGTGACCTCGAGCCCAAGGTTGATTGGCCAGGTCAGCGATCCCGTGAGCGAATGCCGCCGGTCGAACGAGCTCACCGACCACTCGCGTACGTTGGGATTGCCGGCCGTCGTCGCGGAGCCGAAGCTCCCGCCTCCGCCGCCAGCGCCACCGCCGCGTCCGAACCCGCCGCCCAGTCCACCAAACGACCCGCCTGACGACTGGTCGTCGGAAAAACCCATCGTGTAACCGATGTTGAAGATCGCGCCGCGGGTCGTCAGGCCCTGCAGCGACACCGTGAGCGACCTCGAGGTTGACCGCAGGTCAGAACCGACGTCGAACACCTGCGCAAACGCGGGATCCAGCCGCGACGCCAGCATGTTGGTGACGCCACTGGCCGGCACGATCGTGGAGGCGGGCACGAATACCGGCCGGTTCCCCTCGTTCGCGAGGGTGAACTGAGCCACAGGGTTCAGGTTGAGGTCCGTGTACCCCGTCTGCGCCACGCCGCGGCTGAAGCTCGCATCGACATTCAGGTTGTAGCGGTCGAAGATACGCCGCTGCGCACCTAACGATGCGCGCCAGGCCCTCGGCGCCTGGAAGTTTTCGTTGAACACCGTCACCGACGGCCGGGCGCGCGGCACGAAGGAATTCCCGCCGTCCACGCAGGTCGTCGGGACGGACAGGGGGTTCACCAGGAAGTTGTCCCAATCGGGCTGTGGCACCGCATCGCCGGTGCAGACCAGTTGCGTCTCGCTGTTGGCCAGCCCCGTGGCCGACGCTGCCTGCGAAAACAGGTTGGAACTCACCGTGCTGCGGAACTCGCCGATGCCGCCGCGAATGATCGTGGGATTCGCGCCACCGCCGCGTCCACCAAACTGGCCAGCCGGACCGCCACCTCCGCCGCGACCGCCAAAACCTCCACCACCACCGCCACCGCCACGCCCACCCCGGCCGCCGTCTCCGCCGGGACCACCGGGAGCTCCGACCGTCCATGTGAATCCCACGCGCGGACTGACACGGACCTCACTCGGCATGAAGCCCGTGCTCCGGCCGAAGGAAGACTCCACCGCCGGGTTGTACGCCGGCGCGTCGCCGAACCGGCCACCCTCGAGGCGCGCACCGTACGTGACCTGGACGTTCCGCCGCGCGCGCCACACGTCGCCCAGGTAGAGCGCCGCGTTGAGCTGCGAACCCGAACGCACGTTAGGCTGCAGCGTGCGCGTGAAGCTCGTGGCATGTCCGGCTTCATAGTCCGCCAGCGTGGCGAACGTGTATGTGCCGAACCGGTTGCTGGTCACGTCCTGCTCGAAGCCCGACACGTTGAACAAGCCGCCGAGCTTGTAGCGATGGGCCTGCGTCAGCCACGACACTTCGTCGGTCATCTCGAACGTGCTGCTGCGACCGTCCTGTGGAAGGCCGGTGTTGCCGCCAAACGTGAGCGTGGAAACGGCGCGCGTGGTCGCGTCATCCAGGTCCGACGCCACCTGAACGCGCCCGGCCGGAAGCGCCATGAATGAGCGCGCCTCATTTCTATTGATGGAGGTGTACGCCTTGAACTCGTTCAGGAACATCCCGCCGAAGATCGACGTGTACGTCGCCATCAACCCGCCGCCCCAGCCCTTGTTGGTCCCGCCCGTCATCGGCAACGACAGCGTGCCTACGCGCGACGGATCCTGGTCGTTCCACCGCCAGTCCGCGCGCACCGAAAGGGAGTGGCCGTTCTCCAGCAACCAGTCGAAGCGGCCAATGGCCGAGACGTTGTCCTGGACGCGGTTCTCGTTGTAGAAGGCACCAGGCAGCATGCTGCTCGCTCTGGTGATGGCGAAGAATCGCTCCACCGAATCGGGATGCACGCCGAAGCGTGCCAGCGTGCCGGCGTCCGCGTTGTACAGCGAAGGCACGATGTCCTCGCGACGACGGAGTTGCCCCGAGACGAACCCGAAGAAACGGTCTTTGATGATGGACCGCCCGACTCCACCGCTGAACTGGTTCTGCGTGTAGCCCTGCGCGAGCGGTGATTCTTCCTCACCGGTCAGCACGAGTTCGTCGGCGCGAAGCGCATACGAGAAGTTCCCCTGCAACGCATTCGTGCCCGAGCGCGTCGTGGACGCGATCTGCCCGCCCGAGAACTGCCCGCGAGTAATGTCGTAGGTGCTCGTGATGACGCGCGTGGAGCGCATTGCTTCCGACGGCACCTCGGTTGAACCGAAGGAAAGGCCGTCGAGCGTGACCGCGTTCGCCTCGGGTCGCAATCCGCCGACGGAGAAACCGGCGGCGCTGCTGTCGCTGCCGCCGATCGAGACGACCTGCGGTGAGAGCAACACGAGGTTCAGCAGGTCACCGGCATCGATGGGAAGCCGCGCCACCTGTTCCGGCGTGAACGCGCGTTCGATTGAGCCGGGAGTTGGGAGATCCTGCCCGCCCCGTGGTGCCTGACGAGCCTGCACCGCGACGGTCGAAAGGGTCGTCGCGTTTTGTGTCAGCGTCGCGTCGGCAACCAGGCGGTCTTCGTCCGAGATCCGTCGCAGTTCACTGGATGCCGGCGCGAGGCCGATCGCCCGGATCACGACATGGTATTCACCACCACCGTCGGGAAAGAGGATCGTGTACCGGCCCTGCGCATTCGTGCGCGCGCGCCGCGTGACGTTCGTCTCGAGCGACGTGACTTCAACGGTCGCATCCCTGATCGGGAGGCCGTTGTCGGCCTTCACCGTGCCGGTGATGATGTCAGTTGTCGCGCCGATTTGCGCCACCGCTTTGGACGGGATGGCGACGACGGCTAATGAAAACAGTGCCGCGCCAAGCCGGGCCGCGATTGCGCGCAACTTTTTGCCGTTCAAGTGCTTTCAGGTTGGGGTGGCCACCGATGCGGCCTTTGACGTCCGGGTCCGAACGTGGTTAAGGCCCGGTTCACGTAATACGCCGCTACGGGCTCGAACGGTGAACTGCCACGTTGTCCGGCCGGTTTGCCAACGTGGCCACCTGCCGCCATCCGGTCTTGCCATCCTGGCAAACATTCCGCGGCACGGCCAATGCCTGTTACCGGCAGACAATTGAACCGACCGGTCCAGCGTGGCCGGCGTAACTACTTGAGGATTCACACGATGACTACGATTTCCCCTCTCAACGGTGTCCTGAGTCGGATGGCCACTCTGAGCCGCGCGATGGATGACGTCATTGGCCAGACCAACGAATCCCTGAACGGTCAGTACTGGGTTCCGTCAATGGATGCCTGGGAGACCGAGCAGGCGTTTGTGGTCCAGGTTGACCTTCCTGGGCTGACGCCCGAACAGGTCGACGTCAGCTTCGACCGCAACACGCTCACGGTTCGCGGCACGCGTTCCGACACCATCCCGACCGACAAGGGCGAAAAGCGCGTCTTTTTCGTCGAGCGTTCGCCCGGTTCGTTCAGCCGGACGCTGCGCTTCCCGCAGTACGTCGAGGCGTCGAAGATCGACGCGAAGTTCGAGAACGGCGTCCTGACGGTGACGGTACCGAAGTCGGAGGCGGCGAAGCCGCGGAAGATCACGATTACCTAAGAGTGCAGAGCGCAGAGTGCAGAGTGCAGAATTCACAACTCTGCATTCTGCATTCTGCATTTTGCATTCTGCATTTCGGTTACTTCGTCCCCATTCTCAACCCAACAAAGAACGTCCGTCCCGGCCCCGGCTCGTAGTACCGGCCGCCCGCGGCGTTGACCACCACGTTCGATGCCCACGTCTTGTCGAAGATGTTCTCGACACCAACGACGGGCTCCATCGAGAAACTGGTCGGCACCTTGAAGGCCACTCGGGCGTTCAGGATCTGGTAGCTATCAGCCCAGGCGGTGTTCGCGTTGTTTGCCGCAACGCGGCCGGCGTGCATCAACTCGAGCGCCGCCGTTCCCCACGTCGGGCTTACGCTCGCGAACGCATTCACCGTCACCGGCGCCACGCCGGGCACCCGGTTGTCGTTGAAGCTCGTCCCCGCCACCACGAAGTCGTCATAGACGTAGCGCAACCACGTCGCCGACACGCCTAACGAAACCGGGCCGGCCGGGCCGGACACCCCGACCTCCGCGCCGTGCCGGGAGGTCTGTCCCGCGTTGCGGAAGAACTGGCGGCCCGCGGCAGCGCCGGGCACCTGGAACGGGATCAACTCGTCTTCGGTGATGATCGTGTAGATCGCCGCGTCGTACGTGATCGCGCTGTACGCCCCCTTGAGCCCCACTTCGTACGACACGCCGCGCTGCGGCTTGAGGTCAGGGTTCAACCCACCGACACCCGTCGGACTGTTGGCAAGTTCCGTAGTCGTTGGCGTCTCGAACGACGTCGAGATCGTCGCGTAGGCGGACGACAACGCGCCGATCCGCCAATTCACCCCCACCATCGGCGAAACGGCCGACATCGTGCGCGGCGGCGGCTCCGCGAGGGCCGGGTCAGTGGCCCGGCGATCAGTGACCTCGAATCGCGTGCGATCGCTGCGCACTGCGCCCGTCAGCGTCAGGCGGGACATCGCCATGAACTCGCCACGCACGTAGGCGCCCAGCCCGGACACGCGCTCCTCCTGGTTCACCGTCTGCGAACCGCGATCGTCGGTCCCCGGGCAGGTTGCCGGAGGCCTCGTCGCGAGGCCGGCGCAGTTCGTGTAGTTCTGCCGATCGTCGCGCTGGTTGAGCAGGTCGGCGCCTATCGCCAGGCGGAACGGGCGAACGTCGGACCCACCGGTGTACTGCGCGCGCACCGATCCGCCGGCGGTCTCACGATCCAGGTCGATAATCGCGAACGACTGCGGGTTTTCGAGGTCGCGCCAGGCGGCCTGACCACTCGCAAGGACGGTGATCGAACCGAAATCCCGCTCGGCCTGCAGCGACAGCATCGAGTTCCTGACGACCTTTCCCGCCTTCTTGATGATGTTGTTCGAGTCGGGCAGCGTTGGGTCACGGTCCATCTCGGCCTCTGTCAGCGCGCCCGGGTTCTCGGCTTCCGGAGCGTCATAGAAGGAGCCCGTGAGCTGGAACTGCGTCCCGCCGAACGCTTCCCACCG
>Ga0068862_100005692_pt1 | contig 10397 bp, 5 predicted proteins | sample KBSSwiS52_FD_66598 | JGI IMG/M metagenome (GOLD analysis project Ga0068862, IMG submission 66598) | Switchgrass rhizosphere microbial communities from Kellogg Biological Station, Michigan, USA - KBS Switchgrass S5-2 | ecosystem: Host-associated > Plants > Roots > Rhizosphere > Soil ... | reverse complement strand
AAGCGCGAGCAGAAAGAGCAGCACGTTCGCGTCGATGCCGATCTCGCTTGCACGCGGAATCGACCGCGGCGCCTTCGAGACGAGCAGCTTGCTTCCCCAGTACGCCACGCCGACGCCGAGTACGCTGCCAATCGCCGTCACGACCACGCTCTCCGTGAGAAACTGGCGGGCCAACCGGCTACGGCTCGCGCCAAGCGCCGTCCTGACGGCCACTTCGCGGCCCCGTGCCGCGGCGCGGGCGAGAAACAGGTTCGCAACGTTCACGCACACGATCAGCAGCACGAGCACCACCGATCCGAGCAGCACCAGGAGCGCCGGACGCACGTCACCGACGGTAGCCTCCGTCATTCCCTGAACGCGTGCGCCGCGCTTCGCATTGAGACCCGGGTATTCCGTCTCGAGCTGACGCGCGATACCGGCGACCTCGCGATTGGCGGTGCCCAGCGTCGTTCCCGAAGCGAGGCGGCCGAGGATCACGTACGAATGCTGGCCGCGCGTTCGCGGGTCGTTCGACTCGGCGGCTGGATACCAGACCGCGCTGTTGCCCGGGAACCCGAACCGAGGCGGCATCACGCCGATGACCGTCGCCGGTTGCCCATTGATCGCCAGCACGGATCCTATCGCGTTAGGGTTCGCGTTCAGCCGCTGCCGCCAGAACTCGTCGCTGACGATCACGACCACGGGCGCGCCCGGCCTGTCTTCGTCCGGTGCGAACCCGCGCCCCATCGCCGGCGTGGCACCGAGCATCGGGAACAGGGTCGTGGTCACGAGTGTGCCTGATACGATCACAGGCTCGAACGACTTGCCGGTCACCGTCGTTTGGCGTACCGAGAGCGCCGCGAGCTGACTGAACGACCTGGCGCGGGTTCGAAAATCGACGAAGTCCGGATACGAGCTCGAGGTTCCGACCTTCGCCGAGTCGCCGTCCGTCGGGGATCCGAACAGATACACGAGACGGTCGGGATCCGTGTACGGCAACGGCCGAAGCAGCACGGCGTTGACGACACTGAAAATCGCTGCGTTCGCGCCGATACCTAACGCGAGCGTCAGCACGACGACGGCCGTGAATCCGGGCCAGCGAATGAGCGTGCGCAACGCGTAGCGCAGGTCTTGTGAGAGCATGGAGCCGTTTCCGTAGTGGCGGCGAAACCAGAGAGCATCGGAGAATGCGCCGAGCGCGCGGAGCAGCAGCGGGGCGCGTGCGGCGATCGTGACTGCGCCAGGGGGGCGTCGAACCTGCCAGGCGTACGTGAGCTCGCCCATCCACTCCGCGTGCCATTCCGCGCGCCGGTCCGCCGGAACGAGCCGCGCGCAGGCCGCGACGACCCACGTGCCCGGGGGCCGAGCAGCGCCGCGGCCGAGCGGGTCCGAGTCGGTGCCTGGCGGACCGGTGTGAGGGACGACGACTTGTGTCACGCGGTTCGGGGCTCCGGCGACGGGTTCGGACCATCGAAGGCGCGCTGCAGCGTCGGGTAGCGCTCGACCGCGTCCCGGACCGCTTGCGCGCCCGACGTGGTGACGGTGTAGTATCGGCGTGGTGGGCGCTGCTCGGCGCGCGCGGTCTGCGCGGCCTCCCAGCGCGATCGCAGCAGCCCCGCGTCCTCGAGCCGACGGAGAACCGGGTACACGGTACCACTCGGCAACCCGGTCGCATCCGAGATGTCGAAACCGTAGCGGTAGTGTCGAGAGACGGCCAACAGCACCATGGCGGTTGGCAGCGTGAGGCGGGGCGGTCGAGGCACGAAGGCTCCGGGGCTATGTAAAACTCTACATAGGTAGAGTCTTCACCGCGGACCGGTGGATGTCAACGCTGAATGCGATCCAGGCGCCTCCGGTAGGGACGGGGCGCTCGTCAGGCGGGCCAGGCCGTCAACGACGGCCGGTGCGCTCAGCGCGTGGTGCCAGTGGCGCTGTCGGCCCGCGTGACGACCGAACGGAACAGGGTCGCCAGGTCGCCACGCCGGACGCCGTCTTCGGCGAGTCGTCGCGCATCATCCACACGGCCGCTCGCGAGCAGACACTCGGCCAGCCCGTAGCGCACGTCGGGGCGCGCACGGTCACCCGCCAGCGCGCGCTCGTACAGCGGGAGCGCCTGTGCGCACATCCCGGCAACACGATACTGCGTCGCCAGGTAGTTGAGCGGCGACGCATCGGACCTGGTCGGATTCAGCGCGATGGCCCGCCTGAGATGTTGCTCGCCGGCGGCGCGCTGCCCCTGTTCGAACATCATCTGCCCATAAAAGAACTGGGCACGATAGCTCGACGGCGCATCTCTGACGGTCTGAGCGAACAGCGTGGCGTCGTCGCGCCAGACCGGTTGCCGGAGCGCGCTGTGAACGGCACCGACCACCACGATCACTGTGGTCGCGCACACCACACCAGCGCCCGCGGCCAGGGCGTGCCCGCGTTCACCGGCACGCTGCACGACCAGCATCGCGAGCGCTGCCACCAGCAGCATCGCGCCCACGCTCGGCAGAAACAGGGTGCGCTCGGCCACGAGCATCACCGAGAACAGGTTGCTCACCGGCAGCAGCATGACTGCCGTCCACACCAGGCCGAGACGAGCCGGTCGACGGATGGCGTCGTGCACCGACCGCGAACCTGACGCGACGAAACACAGTGCTGCGCTCGCCAGGATAATGAGCCCGACGACGATTTCCGGCCCGGGGCCGTTGGGGATGGCGATCTCGTGCGGGCTGTAGTCCGCCGAAAGGTGCGCGGGCCACGCGAGCAGACGAACCCAATGCGGCGCGACGACCAGCATTACCCACAGTCGCGCGATGCCGTGCACCGGCACGAGGTGCTTCTCTCCGATCGTGTCGCCGACGACCATCGTGCGGGTCACGATGTACGCAACGGCAACCGCGCCCAGCACGAAGAAGAGTGGCGCGACGCGGCGAAGGCGATCATACAGGCCATGTTCAGCCTCGTGAGGACGTACGGCGAACAGCTCGAGCGCCAGCAGCAACGCCGGAAGCAGCACTCCGTGTTCCTTCGAAAGGCACGCGATGGCAAACAACAATGTGATCGAAACGATCACGCCGGGTCCGAGATCACCACGCTGTCGCCCTCGCACGTACATGACGGCAGCAGCGAGCATCGCCACCGCTGCCACGAGCTCGCATTGACCAACCACGTTCGCGACTGCCTCGACGTGTACGGGGTGCACCGCGAACAGGGCCGCGCCGACGAAGGCAGCGCTGCGCGGAAGGAGCAGGAGGAACAGCGCGAGCACGAGCACCGTGGCTGCGGCATAGAGCGCGACGCTCGTGACGTGAAACACCCAGGGGGCGCCGCCCCCCGCGGTCCATTGAACCGCGTATCCCAGTGTCACGATCGGGCGGTACAGGGAAGCCCCGAACTGTGGCGGCCAGTAGGGTTGGAGGAAGAGACGCCACCAATCGTGCAGCGTATGGACGCGGGCGTTCCCCGCGATGAGCGCCAGGTCGTCCAGCGCGAATCCGTTGCGGAGCCCCGTCGCCGACGCAGCGATCGCCAGCGCAGCGACGGCGGCGTACAACGGCAGGCGGGGTCGCTGAGTTGGCGTGAGCATTCGGCGATACGGGAAGGGTCCTGAGATGACGCTCGCCGCGCCGCGGCGTTTCCGCACCGATCTGTGCCGACCGTCCCTCTCCGCTTGTCGGTCGCGCTACGCGCTCTTAGCGTAACGTCCCCGCCGGCGGTCGCCGAGCGGACGAGACCTCGGAACGCGAGAGATCCCATGGTACCGATTCAGCTGTCGCCGGCTCAACAGCGCGCGCTCGACGCACTCAACAGCGCGATCGACCGAAACGACGTGGTCGAGCTGCGCTCGGCAGGCGGCATGGGCCGCACCGCGGTGCTGCACCGGCTGCACGAGGAGCGTGGCGGCGCGCTCCTCGACATGCGTGCCGTAATGGACGACATGCAGCAGTCCGATCCGCTTGCACTCGAAGAAACCGTCTACCGACGACTCGTCGCGGAGCTGTCGCAGCATCCACTCGTCATTCTGGATGACATGCAATGGCTCATGCACGTCGTCGTGGGGTGCGGCTCTTATCCGCGCGGGCAGTACCTCCAGGCGACGCTGAGCGCCCTCGCCGATCATTGTGCGGCGACCGGAACGCATCTGGTGCTCGGCGGAGAGCATTTCTCACTCGACATCGTTGCATCGAAGGGTCGGGCCATCGTGCTCGAGCCACTCGATGCGTCCGACTATGCGCACATCGGGCGTGCGGTGCTCGGTGAAACGCGCGCGTCGGCGATCGACTTCGCGAAAGTGCATCGGTTCGCGCGCCGACTGACCGCGCGCCAGCTCCGGCGAACGTTCGAGTCGTTCGCTCCCGATGCCCCGCTCGACACCGACAGCGTGATCGACGAGTTGCGATCGCAACAGCTCGCGAGCAACGTCGACATCGACGAGGTCCAGAAGGTGGAGCTCGCGGACCTCAAGGGCATCGACGACGTCATCGCGGCGCTCGAGGCACACATCATCATCCCGCTGGAGCAGGTGGAGCTCGCGGCCGAGCTGGATCTCAAGCCGAAGCGCGGTGTGCTGCTCGCGGGCCCGCCGGGCACCGGAAAGACGACAATCGGCCGTGCGTTGGCGAGACGGCTGCGGGGGAAGTTCTTTCTGATCGACGGGACGTTCATCCACGGCTCGCAGCACTTCTATGCTCGCGTGGCCCACGTGTTCGAGGCGGCGAAGCAGAACGCGCCCGGCGTCATCTTCATCGATGACAGCGATGTCATCTTCGAGAGCGGCGGCGAATCCGGGTTGTATCGCTACCTGCTGACGATGCTCGATGGGCTGGAGAGTGAGAGCGCGGGCCGGGTCTGCGTCATGATGACGGCCATGGACGTCGGCAACCTTCCGCCGGCGCTCGTCCGCTCGGGTCGTATCGAGCTGTGGCTCGAGACGCGGTATCCCGACCTGGCTGCCCGCCGCGCCATCCTCTCCGACCGCGTGTCGGCTCTGCCCGACCCGTTGGGCGGTGTGGACCTCGACCCATTGGCGGAGGCGACGGAAGGTCTCTCGGGTGCGGACCTCAAGCGGGTCGTGGAGGACGCGAAGGTGCTCTTCGTATACGATCGGGCCCGCGGCATCGCGCCGCGTCCGGCGATCCAGTACTTCACCGAGGCGGCGAACACGGTGCGGGACAACGGCGAACGCTACGCGCGCGCCGAGGCGCAGGCTCGCGCCGCCCGGCCGAACCGCCCACAGATCTTCGACATCCCAGGCGCGATGTTCGCCCATGCGATCGCCTTGAGCGACGGCGCCATGGGCTCCGGGAGCTGACCGTGTCGCTGCGACCAGCCGTGCCCATCTGGATGCGTGCTCAGCTTGACCGGTCGTGCTCACGGCCTACATTGCACGGCTCACGACCCACCGGGTAGCAGACCGACCTGGCGGGTCTCCGACGTGCGCATGGCCGCGTCGGTTTCGAGCGAGACCTGGGGAGCGTTCGTGGCAAACGAAAAAGTCTGCCCGCAGTGCGGTACGCGCTACGAGGCAGACCACATGTTCTGTTTCCTCGACGGCGCCGCGCTGATTCAGGCCACGAACTCGACGGATCTCGTCGGGTCGATCATCGCCGATCGGTATCGCGTCGTTTCGAAGCTCGGCGACGGCGGTATGGGCCAGGTGTTTCTGGCGGAGCACGTCCGCATGAAGCGCCGGTGCGCAGTGAAGGTCATGCGCCCGCAGCTCATGAGCGACCCGGTCGCGGTCGTCCGCTTCAACCGAGAGGCGGAAAACGCCAGCCAGATCTCCCACCCGAACGTCTGCGCCGTCTACGACTTCGGCGAGACGGCCAATGGGCTGATCTACCTGGCGATGGAGTTCATCGACGGCGAGCCGCTGTCGCGAACGCTCGAACAGGAGGTTTCCCTCATCCCCGTTCGCGCGGCCGACATCATCTCCCAGACGGCCGACGCGCTCAGCGCCGCCCACGGTCTTGGGATCCTGCATCGGGATCTCAAGCCGGACAACATCATGATTGCCAAGTCGCGCGCTGGAACCGACCACGTGAAGATCGTGGACTTCGGTATCGCGCGCGTGATGGCGAAGGAATCGCAGCAGCTCACGTCGACCGGAATCGCGGTCGGCACGCCGGAGTACATGAGCCCCGAGCAGTTCGCGGGTGATACGCTCGACGCGCGGACGGACATCTACTCGTTGGCGCTGGTCGGGTATCATGCGCTCACGGGAGCACACGCCTTCGGCTCCGGCAGCACTACGGACCATCTTCTCGCGCGTCTGACGCAGCCGCCGCGTCGGCTTTCAATCGTGAAGCCGGATGTCGCCTGGCCGGATGCACTCCAGAAGGTGTTCGACAAGGCGCTCGCGGCGGACCCGGCGCAGCGCTATTCCGACGTGTTGGACTTTGCCCGGGATTTCACAGAAGCTGTTACAGAGCTGCCGGTTACGACGACGGAAGAGCACTATCTCAGTGCCATCGCGACGCGGCGGCTGACGCCGCCCCGTACGTTCACGCCGGCACGCGGTGTTCCCACGCTCGACGTTCCAATCACGGGAGCACGCGACGAGTCCGCGAGTGCTCCCGCGACCGCGACCGCCAGTGAATGGATCGATTCCGGCGCTGCTGTGGCACTCACGACGCCGTCTCAGGAGCAGCCAACCGAGCAAATTCCGCCCGCGGTGCTCCCGGGAGCACCGAGCGGCGGGACAGTTGATCGGACGATACCGCCCGGCGATACCGGAGAAGTGGCGGTCGGCACGTACGATGATTCCGACGAGCCAACGGTCTCAGTCCCTGGCCTCGATACCGTTCCTCGGCGAAAGAGCCGCGCGGGCCTGTTGGTTGGCGGAGGAGTGTTGGTGGCGGCGGTCGCAGGGTTCGCCCTCTTCATGCGCCCGAGCTCCGCGCCGACGCCCGAGCCGGTCGCTCCGCCACCAGTCGCTCAGGCACCGGCTCCGGTCGTACCGACCGTGGATTCCACAGTCGCGCCAGCAGCTCCGGTCGAGTCGACAACAGTCGCCCCGGCGGCGATCGGGGCGACCGCCTCTGGCCTCGCGCTCGACTCTGCAGTCACGCGCATGCGCCCGGGCGTGGTTGGTGTGCTCTCGACGGAAGGCCGGGGAACTGGATTCCTCGCCGACACCGCGCGCGGCACCGGGCTCGTCGTCACATCGTCCGCACTGGTGCCCAGCGACAGTATCATCGATGTCCAGGTGGATGGTGCGACCCGCATCCGCGGGCGTGTCGCGGCCAGCGATCGGACCGCCGGTGTGGCCGTCGTAGCCGTCGCCCTTCAGCCCTGGCAGGGTTATCGAGTCCTCGCGGTCGGCGGGGATACTCTCGTGAAAGCCGGCGACTCGCTTGTCGCACTGGGATCTTCCTTCACATCCTCCGCGCGACGCGGGGCAGCCCGCGCCGGAGATGACGGCAAGTCCCGTCCGGCGCTGAGCATCACCCGAGCCGATGCCGGACGACCCATCGTCTCGGCGGCGCCGTCGGTGGTCGCGCTCGCGACGCAGCGCGGTGGTCAATCGACGTTCGCGATGGCGCCGGCGATCGACGCGGCCGTTCGCGCGGCGAAGACCCGCGTCGGCCGAGACGGATTCACCGCGCCCAGCCCCACGGTGCTTCCGGCGTGGCCGGCGCCCGCGTATCCCGCCGAGGCCACGCGTGAGTCGGCCCGGAAGGACACGATCGATCTCACGCCGTACCGCGCCTCCGCGCAGGGCTACCGTGTCCTCGCGATGACGCCGCCGGTCATCGCCTGGCGCGACTCGGCGATCGCCCGCACCAAGGCCTACTGGGATTCGCCGTTCCAGCTCAACAAGTATCCGTACGCGCTGATGGACCCGATCCAGGCATGGACGGGTTTGCGGCCGACCGTGAGCGAGCGGCGTCCAGTCATCGTGCTCAGTGTCGTTCCCGACGGCGTTCCGTTGCTCAAGTACAAGACGTTCCCGGACGTCAGCGATCCGAAGTCCGATCGTACGGAGGTTCGGTCTGCGCGACTCCTTCGGGATGGCCAGCAGATCGTCGCCCTCGATTCCGCGCGCTTCGCGGCCGTCGTGAATCCGAAGGATTATCAGGATCGAAAGCGGCCCGTGCGTGACGAGCGCCTGCTCGTGTTCCGCCTCGACGACTTCGCGAAGACCGGTGCGTACTCGGTGGAGATCGCCGGGGGCGGACGTCCCGTGAACCTCGTGCTGCCGCAGGCGTTGCTCGACGCCGTGCGCCGCGACGCCGCCCGCTGGCGGTCGGCTCGTTAGGCTCCGACGCCCGCGTCGCGCAGCGCCGCTGACGCGATGCGGGCCGACTCCGCCAGCACCGCCGCGCCCACGAAGATGCTCTCTTCGGCCGCCGTGAAACGCGGCGAGTGGGCCGCGAGACGCTCGCCGCCCTCCTCCCGCGCTCCGACGCGCATGAAGCATCCCTGCATGCGCTCGAGGTAGAACGCGAAGTCCTCGCCGCCCATGTTGGTCACGCCGAACGGGACGACGGCCGCGTCGCCAAGCACCGCGGCGGCAGCCTGGCGCGCCCATGCTGCCGCGTTAGGTGGGTTGACGATGGGCGGGGTCCCCGGGTGGACCGTAGCACGTGCGGTGAGCTGGTAGGCTGCCGCTACGGCCTCCGCGAGGCGTACGACCTCGTTGCCGATGGCCGCACGTGTCTCGGGCGTCGTGGCGCGGAGCGTCCCGGTGAGCACGGCACGCTCGGGGATGATGTTCGATGCCGTCCCGGCGTGGACCGTTCCCACCGTCACGACGGCCGCCGCGGCGGGATCGATGCGACGCGCGACGATCGTCTGCAGAGCCGAGATGAGCGCCGCGGCGCCGACGATCGGGTCCGCGGATTCCTGGGGGCGGGCCCCATGGGCGCCCTTTCCTACGAGCTCGATGTCGAACGTGTCGGTCGACGCCGCGAGCGGCCCGGTATCGGCGACGACCTGACCCACCGCGAAGCGGCGATCCACGTGGCCGCCGAAGATGGCACGGACGTCGTCAAGCGCGCCCGTTTCGAGAATGGCCTTCGCCCCTTCGCCTACTTCCTCCGCGGGCTGGAGCACGACGAGCACGTCGCCAGCGGCGGGTTGTCGCGCGAGGAGGAGCGCGGCGCCCACTGCCCAGGTGCCGTGAATGTCGTGTCCGCAGGCGTGCATGATGCCGGGCGCCGACGAGGCGAACGGCAGCCCCGTCGCCTCTTCGATCGGGAGCGCGTCGATGTCACCGCGCACCGCAACGACGGGTGCGGAGCGGTCACGCCCCGCGAAACGCGCGACGACCCCCGTCCCCGCCACACGCGCGACGTCCGCCGCACCGAGGGCCGTCACGGCGGACGCGAGGCGATCCGCCGTGCGCTGCTCCTTCCATGACAGCTCGGGGTGCTGGTGGAGGTCGCGTCTCAATCCGATGAGGAGGGAGACGTCCGCCTCCGTGAACAGCGAGCGGAGCGAGGGGAGCAGTACGGCGGGGGGTGTCACGACGAGCCGACGCTTGCAGTCCGGACCGTCAGGTTCTCCACACGATCCATGTCGACCGAGACGCCGATCCCCGGCTTGTCGAGGGGAACGTGCACCATCCCCGACTTGTCCATCGTCCACTCCGGCGTCACCACGTCGCGCTCCCAGTAGCGCGCACTCGGCGAGACGTCGCCCGGCTTCGTGAAGTTCGGGAGCGACGCGAGCGCGACGTTGTACGCGCGGCCGACGCCGCTCTCGAACATGCCCCCGCACCAGACCGGCGTCCCGTGCTCCTGACAGTAGTCGTGGATGGCGATCGAGGGGCCGAAGCCGCCGACGCGCCCCGGCTTGATGTTGATGATGCGTCCGGCGCCTAACGTGTGCATGTCGATGGCGCGGTCGAGCGATGTGATGGACTCGTCCAGGCACACCGGCGTCTCGAGCCGACGCTGCAGCTCGGCATGCCGAACGAGGTCGTCCCACGCCAGCGGCTGCTCGATCATCATCAGGTCGAGCGCGTCGAGGGCGGCGAGCTGATCGACGTCGTCGAGCGTGTAGGCGTTGTTCGCGTCAGCCATGAGCGGAGCCTCGGCGCCAAGCTCCTCGCGCGCGGCACGCACGAACTCCACGTCCGAGCCGGGCATGATCTTGATCTTCACCTTGCGATAGCCCTCGGCGAGCGCCGCTCGTGCCCGCTCCACGAGCGCTGCCGGTGACTGCTCGATCCCGAGCGATATGCCGGTCGCGATGGTGTCCCGCGTCCCGCCGATGAAACGCGCCAACGGAAGGCCTGCCTGCTCGGCCGCGAGCGCCCACATGCCCATCTCGACGGCAGCCTTGGCCATGTTGTGGCCGCGGAAGTCCTTGTCGAGCACGTCGTGGACGTCACCGGGGTGCGCGAACGAGCGCCCGATCACGCGTGGGGCGACCCACTGCGAGATAGCCATCCACGCGGTGTCGGCGGTCTCGGGCGAATAGTT
>Ga0068862_100005691_pt1 | contig 10398 bp, 9 predicted proteins | sample KBSSwiS52_FD_66598 | JGI IMG/M metagenome (GOLD analysis project Ga0068862, IMG submission 66598) | Switchgrass rhizosphere microbial communities from Kellogg Biological Station, Michigan, USA - KBS Switchgrass S5-2 | ecosystem: Host-associated > Plants > Roots > Rhizosphere > Soil ... | reverse complement strand
CACCGCGTCGACGTCGCGGCGGGCCAGCACTTCGCGGTAGTCGCGCGTGGTGAAGAGCTGACTGCCCCAACGCTCCCTGGCGAGCGTCAGCCGTCCGTCGTAGACGTCGGCCGCCGCAACAAGCTCGACGCCGGGCGTCCGCAGCGCCGAGATCAGATCCTGCTGGCCGCGTATCCCGACGCCGATCGCCGCGAAGCGGATACGGTCGTTCGACGATGGCGTCTGGGACGGCGCGGACGTCTGCGCGCGCAGCACAATCGGCGCGGTTGCCGCGGCGCCGCCGACGGTCTTCAGGAAGTCACGGCGTGTACGTCGATTCATAGTCCCCTCAGCAAGTGTCTAGTCTACGACCAACGGTAGCTTCACGGACTGTCCCGCGAGCTCCGCCGACCGATCGGCGGCCAGGCACACTTCCATCGTGCGCTGCGCGTCGAAGACGCTGATCGAGGTCTCGCGATTCTCCAGCACGCAGGTCACGATCTCGTCCATCTCGGCCTGAAACGGGTGGTGGCTGACATCCGCCGTCTCGGGCATCGTGCAGTCGATCCGGATCGCCGGCCGGCCCGCCAGATCGGTGGCCGCCTGAAGGCGGACGTCCGGAAAGGGATTCGCGGCGGCCAGCGCCTCGAGGTCGAGCGGTTCGTCGAGCCATTGCAGCAGGTTCTGGCGCAGCGTCGCGCGATCGCCCATGAGCTCGACGACGAACGTGTACGGCAGCTTGAAGTCGGTGGAGCTGCTGACGTGGCCCAGCGCCGATCCTTCGAGTGTCATGTTCGCCATGATCGAGGTCGGCCACTCGTAGCCTTCGGTGAAATGGGTGTGGAGCGCGCTGACCGCCGTCGGTTCGAGGCCGGAGCAGAAGCGCAGGGCGTCCACGGCGTGGCATCCCGCGGCGAGCAGGTGACTGCGTCCGCTCGCTCGCGTGCGCACCCACTCCCAACCGCTGTACCAATCGGTGACGTTCGACAAATACTGCGTGCGCGCAAAACGGATCCGGCCGAGCCAGCCCTCCGTCTGCAGCCAGCGCGCGAACTTCAAGAACGGGTTGTAGCGAAGCTCGAACGAGACAATGGTCCGGACGCCCGCGGTCCGCACGGCGTCGCGCACGCGAACCAGCTCGGGGACGTCGAGGCCGGTCGGCTTTTCGAGGACGAAGTGCTTGCCGGCCCGCGCCGCGCCGACGGCTTCGTCGGCGTGCAGGTGGTTGGGCGTCGCGATCGAAATGATGTCGACGTCGCGCGCCGCCAGCAGCTCCCCGTAGTCGCTGGTCAGCCGAACGCCTGCGAGCGTGACGCCGGCCTTCGACAGCGACGCGCGCGCCCGCTCGACGTCGCGGCCGCAGATCCAGGTGACCCGCGCGTGCGGGTTCTTCTGAAATGCCGAAATGTGCTGCGCCGCGCACCAGCCGGTGCCGCACACGGCGACACCAAGCGTCCGATCGGGTGTGGTCATCAGGGTGGCCGTAGCCTAAACCACAGCGGACGCGAACGCAAAAACTCCGGCGATTTCCGCTTGAACTTCTGGCGTGGCTCGCAGACGATACCGTCGGCTCCACGGAATCGCCTTGCAGCGGGGGGACGTATGAACTCGATGATCTACACCCCACGGGCACGACGCGTCGCGTTGCCGATCACCATCATGTACCGGCGCGCCGGCGAAGAGGGGTGGCATCCAAGCCGCGTGGTGAACCTGAGCGAATCGGGCGTGCTGTTCGGTCCAACCGAATTGACGCCCGGCATGTCGGTCGAAGTGATCCTCTCGCCGCCGATGCAGGTGGGGAACCTGCCGACCGGCAAGCAGGTCTGCTCGGCCGAAGTCGTGCGCGCGACCGAGGTCGGCGCCGTCGCCGCGCGATTCGAAGAGTGCCGCTTCCTCCTGGAGAGCTGGCTGTAAGCTTCGCCAGCAGCGCGCCCTCGCGATCCGCGCTATCGTCTACCTAGGCCCGCATGGAGACGCTCGATCCCCCCACCTCGACCGTCGAGGAGTTTCTGGAACGCGTTGAGCGTCTGAACGCGCGCTACCGCGCCGGCGACATGCGCGTGCACGTCCCGGAGGCCTTTCGCGAGAGCGACCGCGCCCTCGACGATCTGGTGCGCGACCTGCTACCCGCCTCGCACGCCGCCCTGGAGGCTGCGTCGAGCAGCCTGTTCTTCTCGTTGCCGGTGGCGTTCGATCCCGCGCAATCGGTGGGGCCGTACCTGGCGATCGTCGATCGCGACGCCGTCGGCGAACCGTATCGTTTTCTCGACATGGGCGCGCTCATCGCGACCCAGCCGTTCGGCGAAAACGATCCGGCGGTCGTCCAGGCCGTGCTCGATTCGCTGCCTTACGTCGCGTCCCGGTATGCGCACTCCGAGTATCAGACGGTGCTGTCGCTCCGGCTCAAGGCCGCCCTGAACCAGATCGCGCCCGCTGGCACGCCGCGCCACTTCATCGTCAACACCGGCGCCGAGGCGGTGGAGAACGCGATCAAGGCCGTGCTGCTCAATCGCGTGAAGACGACGGAGGACGCCGAGGGCGGATTCATCGTGTCGTTCGAGGGCGCCTTTCACGGCCGCACGCTCGGCAGCCTGGCCGTGACGCATCGGAAGAAAGCGCGCCTCGGGTTTCCGACCTTCGACTGGCCCCACATCCCGTTTCCAGTCGAGGAGGTCCGGGCGCCGAAGGAAACGCTGCGCCGCGAAGAGCGCAGCCTCAAGCAGTTGTGGGATCTCCTCGTGTCCGGACGCTTGCCGCGCGCGGAGAAGAGCCGGGACACCTTCCGGCGCGAGATCGACGCGATCGACGAGTTCCTGGCGCGCCCCGAGCGCGACGTCGACGACTTCGTCCAGACGCAGCACGCGCTGCTGACCGCCGACGTCGTCAGACGATCGCGGCGTGTGGCCGCCGTGCTCGTCGAGCCGATTCAGGGCGAGGGCGGCGTTCGCATCGCGAGCGCGCGGTTCATGCGCCAGCTGCGGCTGCTCACGCGGATCTACGACGTGCCGCTGATTTTCGACGAGGTGCAGACCGGATGGGGGATGACCGGCCGGCTGTGGGCGCACGAGCTGTTCGATCTGCCGTGCCCGCCCGACCTCGTCACCTGGGCGAAAAAGGCGCAGAACGGCGTCCTGTTCGTCAGCGAAGCGCTCGCGACCTTCTTCCAGGAAGAAAAAAAGTTCAACACGACGTGGGAAGGCGACTCGGTCGGCATGGTGCGGCTGCTCGCGGTTCTGGACAAGCTGGATCTCGACGCGGTGCGGCGTACCGGCGACCGCGCACGGCTCGGGCTCGAGGCGCTGTCGCGCGACTATCGAGAGATCCTGAAAAACGTGAGGGGGCCCGGCGTCATGCTCGGCTTCGACGTCCAGCGCGCCGACCTGTGCGACGCGCTGCTCGATCGCGCGTTCCGGCGCGGGCTGGTGCTGCTCAAAGCCGGCGAGCGCACCGTGCGGCTCTACCCCCGCTACGACACCGAGCCGCAGGCGATCGACGAGGCGCTCGCCATTCTGCGGCTCGCCATCGAAGACCTGGTGGGCGGACGCGCCGCGGGCGACGTCGCGCCCGCCGTCAAGGTCCGTGTCGGAACGTTGGCCATCCCGCTCGATACCGTCGATGTGGTCGATGTGCCGCGTGCCGATTTCGACGCGCTGAAGCAGCAGATCCTCGAGGTCGAGCAGGAACGATACGGTCCGGGTGCACCGTACCCACCCGATGTGCTGCGATCGGGGCGGCGGCCGTTGCTGCAGTTCCAGCTCGAGACGCTGGAAGCAACGATTGCGAACCCGGGCGCCATCGGCGTCGTGCTTCGCGACCGCGTGTCGGGCCGGATCGTCGGCTACGCCCTCGGCAGCGCGCTCGAGAACCACGACGAGGAAGGCGTCAGTTCCGATCCGCGGTTTGGCGAAAACGATGCGTTCTATCTGCAGGCCCTCGCGATCCTGCCCACGGTCCAGAACGCGGTGGAGCTCGAGCAGCATCTGCTCGACGCGCTGCGCGACCGTCTGGTCGCCGCCGGATACCTGTATCTCTCGACGCTGATCGAAGAACGGATACTCGAGACCGGTCCGGAGTGGCTGCGGCTCGGGGCGGTGCTTCAGCGGGTCGAGAACTATCTCCGCAGCGGGATCACGTTCGTCTATCTGCAGGTGCCGTTGCGCGCTGTCAGTCCGTGAGGGGCGCGCGGCTCCGAGCGCGCCGAATCTACTTGCCGGCGCCGGCCATCCCGACGACGCGAACGAGTCGCGAGACCGCCGCGCGTCTGCCGCTGGTGCCCACCAGGACGCCGGTGATGTCATACAAGCCCGGAGGCAGGCTCGAATACTCGAACACCGCCAGCCGGGGCGCGTTGCGGCCCTGGAGCTCGACACGGCTGCTGCGATAGAAATCGGGCGACTGCGCGACGACCTCGAGCGCCCGGTTGTCGTCGCTGGCTTCCACGGTCGCGCGCACGCTCACGAACGCCGGCGCGGGCGCCGTCAGCGGGGAGACCTGCAGGGTCAGCGGTTGGTTGCCGTCAAGCGTGCTGGCCCCGGTCAGCAGGCAGGTACCTGCGGCAGCGAGGATCGCGAGTTTCTTCATGCTGATCTCCTGCGAGTCGAAGCGGGGGCCGTGGGAGTTATCGGCGGACGCTCGCTCGCTGAGTAGCGGCGCCGGAAACTCCGGCGGGGTGCCGGGACGGACGTTCCTGAGGGGGACGGAGGTTCCTGAAGGTGACGGAGGTTCCTGGCGGGGACGGAGGTGAAGGTCGTTCGTGTCTCATCTTGGACGGTAGTTGCACACGCGCGTGTCCGATAATCGGACGTCCGCAACTTTCAACTAGCAGAAACACAAGTGATTTGATGGCGGCCCTCGTGGCAGTCCGTTTGCCACTGGCCTTGGCGTCCCCCATGAGCAAGGCGCGCTCTGCATCGATGGCGTTGGCGACGCCAGATCCGTTGCTCTTCGACGCCATGCAGATCCCCATCGGCCGCGCGGAGAGTCGCGGCCGCGACCGGCGTGTACACACGCGTCTCACTCCGGTTGAACTCGAGAACCCGATCACGGCGCGCCTGAAGTACGGCGATGCCGTCACGCTCGTCGATCTTTCAGAAGGCGGTGCGCTGCTGGAAACGTCGATGTTCCTGCGGCCCGATGCCGACCTGGTGCTCGAGCTCGTCGATCCACGCACGCGCGACGTGACCGACGTGGTGTCACGCGTGCTGCGCTCGCAGGTCTCCGGACTGCAGGGAGGCATCAAGTACCGCGGCGCCTGCGTCTTCAACCGGCCGTTTTCGCACCCAGCGCTGTCCGCCCCGCCACCGCGCCGCGCCGCCAGCGCCGACGATGCGCGTCAGCTCGAAGTCGCGCTCAAGACGATTGTCGAAGGGTTTTTTCGGCGATCGACGGCGTCAGCCGGCGCCGGACGCTGGCGCGACGGGTCGGCGCTCATCGATGCTTTGGGGCGGCTCCGCAAAGCGGCGGAGCAGCGGGACACGCCCAACGACCGGCCGATCGCCCACGTGCTGCGAACGACCATCCAGGCGCTGCAACGGCACGACTCCGTCGACTCGGTGATGGCGCAGTTTCGCGACGCCTTGTCGCCGCATCTGCCGCTCTTGTCCATTCACACGCAAAGGCCGGCGTACGCGCCGTCACTCGACCGCGAGCGTGTGACCTTGAACATGTCTACCGACGCCGGCGACCCGCCGGTCGCGGTCACCGCGGAGTTTGCGCCAGGATTCGGTCTCGACGCGGCTCAATTCCGACTCCTGAAAGTCAGCGCGTACCTCGTGGGGCTGATTGACCACTGGTGTCCGTCGAGCCCCGTCCCGGCGACGAGCGCCGTGCCACAGGTCCGGACAATCGCCCCCTCGCCGCCGTTCACGACGACCGGGCCGGATCTGCCGGCCGGCTGGCAGCGTCTGGTGCTCCGATGCCTCGGTGGCCAACTGCTGCGCGGCTATTCGAAGGACTTTCATCCGGATCGCGCGCACCTGTACTTGTGTCCGACGATGACCTGTTCAGCGGCCGAACGGCTGCTGGTGCCGACGATGCGTGTGAAAGCGGTGTTCTTCGTGAAGGATCTTCAGGGCCAGCCGGGTCGCGTGCACGACAACACCTTCGATCATCAGCCGCGCGGCCGCAAGATCGAGGTCACCTTTCAGGATGGCGAAATGATGATCGGATCGACCCTGACCTATAAACCGGATGGGCGCGGGTTCTTCCTCCAGCCTGCCAATTCACAGGGGAACTACCTCCGCATCTACGTGGTGAACGCCGCCATCAAGCACATGCGGTTCCTCTAGCGGGCTGCTGGGCGCTTGGCTTACGCCGCCGCTTGCGCCTTGGCAGCGCGAGGCGAGCGCCCGGCGCCTCCGTACATCTTGACGACCGCAATTCCCGCGAAGACCAGCAGCGGCGCCACGACCACTCGCCAACCGAACGGCTCGCCAAGCATCAGAGTACCCAGCACGACTGCGATCACGGGATTGACGTAGGCGTAGAGGGAAACCGTCGAGAGCGGCAGGTGTTTCAACGCGTAGACGTACGCGGAGTAGCCGACGAGCGACCCGAGCACGATCAGATAGAGCTCCGCGGCGCCCGATCGCCACGTGAACGTCAGATGCGTCCATTCGCCGCGCAGGGTCGCGGCAATGGCCATGATGAGGCCACCGAACAGCATCTGCATCGCGGCCGTGCCGAGGGCGTTTTCTTCGCGCGCGTGCCGCCGCGAGTACGCCGACCCGAGCGCCCAGCCGATGCACGCCAGCTGCAGCGCGACGACGCCGATCGCGAACAGCCGTCCTCGATCGCCGCCGCGCGTCAGGTCGGGCCATACGAGCACGAGGATCCCCAGGAAGCCGATCACCAGGCCGATCGCGCCACGGAACGAGAGCCGTTCGCCCTTAGGCAGCACCGACTCGATGCCGGCCATCCAGAACGGCGAGCACGCGACGACGACGGCGGCAACGCCGCTGGGCACCCATTGCTCCGCCCAGATGACGCCGCCGTTCCCCATCCCGATCATCAGGAAGCCGAGCAGCGTGAGGCCCCACCAGTGCCGCGGCCCGGGCAACCGCTCGCCACGCAGCAGAAGAATGACGGCAAGCGCGCCGCCCGCCGCGAGATAGCGAAGCGCGCCGACGCTCGCGGGCGGAATGGTTTCGAGCGCGACGCGAATGCCGAGGTAGGTGGTGCCCCACAGCAGGCACACGGTGATCCACGCGAAGTAGGCGAGCCGGACGTGGTCGGTCACCTTCGTGCTTGGCGCGCCCTCTCGAGGCGTCATGGCTCCCTCCGGCCGGCGATCACCGCGTCCTCTTCTTCGTCGCCGACGACGATCGGCAGCCGCGGCGATTCCTTCATGCTGCCCAGCACGATCGTGGTGCGGGTCGATCGCACGCCGGGCACGGCGCTCACCTGATTGCGCAGCAGCTGTCCGACGTGCTCGGCGTCCCGGGCGCGCATCTTGAGCAGCAGGCAATCGTCGCCCGCCACGTAGTGCACTTCGAGGACTTCAGGAATCGCCGCCAGGCGCGCCGCGACCTCACGTTCTTCGTCGCCGACGACGTTGGTCCGGACGGCGACGAACGCCAGCATCCGCTGGTCCACCGCGTGCGGATCCACGAGCGCGACGTAGCCGGTGAGAATCCCCCGCGTTTCCAGCTTGCGGATGCGCTCCATGACGGCAGACGGGGCGAGCCCGACCACTTTGGCGATATCGGATTGGGAGATGCGGGCGTTATCCTGGAGGAGGGTCAGGATGCGGCGGTCTGTTTCGTCGATAGTTCTGTTTCCAGCCACAGAAACAGAATTTTATTCTAACTATCGAAGTTGTAGCAAGCGAATATTCAGAGCAGTGTCAGATCAGTCGTGCAGCACCACGCTCATCAGCGAGCTGTTGACCTTGAGCCCGCCGTTGTACTCGATGAAGCCGAGCTTGCGGAACTTGTTCATGAAGAAGTTCACTCGCGACCGCGTGGTGCCGATCATCTCGGCCAGCACCTCCTGAGAGAGCTTCGGCAGCACACGCTGTGGCACGTTCTGTTTTCCGTACCGTGCCAGCAGGAGCAACGTGCGGGCGAGCCGCTTCTCGCTCGAGTTGAAGAGATGATCGACGAGATCCTCTTCGATCCGGATGTTCCTGGCGAGCATGTGCGCGATGAAGCGGTCCGAGAACGCGTGCTGCGAGTGCAGGAGTTTGACCATCGCCCGCTTCTGCACGACGAGGACCCGGCTGGTCTCGACGGCCGTCGCCGTCGCAATGCGGAGGGGCTGGCCGGCGAGCGCGCCCTCCCCGAAGAAATCGCCGGGACCCACCATCGCGACCACGGCTTCTTTTCCCGATCCTGACAGGATGGAGAGCTTCACGCCGCCGTCCTGGACGTACAGCACGGTGTTGCACGGGTCGCCTTGCGCGAAGATCACATCCGACGGCTTGTAGGTGACCTGCCGTCTCGAGTTCCCCACCGAGTGGAGAAATCGCTCCAGGTCGAAGGCGGGCCGCGGGCTGCGGACCTTGCTCATGTCAATGAAATGATGACACGGAACGGGTGTGCCGTATTGAACAGGAGACGGCGTCGCGGTTGCCTATGCTGGATCCATGAACGTCCGTCCGTCCGGACCAATTCCCGGGGCCTTCGAGCCGCGCCCCGGGCACTCAGCCGCTGAACCAACCGTCGCGGCAGCGCTGCTGGTGACACCACACGCGCTTGACGTTCCTGCGCCGGTCGCCGATCGCGAACGACTCGAGCGCCAGCGTGAGGGTGGCGGCGCGCCGAGCGAACGGAATGGCCGGGGACACAGGACGATGTTCGCGCGGGTCTTCGACTTCCTCCTTCGTTAGCTCTACCGCTGCGTACGACTAGTTTCTATCAACAACCAGGTTGTGTTGTTTTGAACACCGGCGGGTAACAGCTCAAGCGTACGCTGGTGCGAGTGAAATGCCATGCTTCATGAATTCGTGACCGTCAACCGCGACGAAATCATCAGCCGCTGCAGGGCAAAGGTGGCGTCGAGGTCAATACCGCCCCCCACGGCGGCAGAGATCGATCACGGCGTACCGCTGTTTCTCGGTCAACTCGCCGATGCGCTGCGCCTCGGGCTCTCGTCGAGTCCGGAGATTGGCCGGAGCGCCATCCTGCACGGGCACGACCTTCTCATTCGAGGTTTCAGCGTCTCTCAAGTCGTGCACGATTACGGCGATGTCTGTCAGTCGATCACCGAGCTGGCCATGGAAATGGGTGCCCCGATCGGCACGGACGATTTTCGGCTGCTCAACGCGTGCCTGGACGACGCGATGGCGGGCGCCGTCACTCAGTACGGACGCGAACGTCATCAGTCCACGATCGACGGCGAAAGCGCCCGTGAGAACGAGCGTCTCGGGTTCTTTGCGCATGAACTGCGAAACTTGATCCAGACCGCGCTGGTCGCATTCGAGGTCGTGAAGTCCGGAAATGTCGGAGTCGGCGGCAGCACAGGAACGGTGCTCAAGCGCAGCCTTCTCAATGCCCGCGATCTCATCGGCCGGTCGCTTGCCGAGGTGAGGCTCACCCAGGGCATCCAGAATCGGAAGCCATTCCTGGTCACTGAGCTCATCGAGGAACTCGCGGCGGCGGCGACCCTGTTGGCCGACGCCAATGGCATCACCTTGACGGTGGTGCCACCCGACGGTGCGGTAGCCATCGAGGCGGACCGCCAGGTCCTCGCAGCGGCGGTGACCAATCTGCTGCAGAACGCGTTCAAGTTCACCAGGCCGCGAACCGCGGTCACGCTGCGCGTCCGCGCCAGCGCCGACCGTGTCTCCATCGAGGTCGAAGACGAATGCGGCGGCCTCCCGGCTGGGAATGCCACTGACCTCTTCCGCCCGTTCGAGCAGCGAAGCACCGATCGAACCGGCCTGGGTCTCGGGCTGGCGTTCAGCCGATGGGCCGCTGAGGCGAATCAAGGCCGGATTTCGACCCGCAACCTGCCTGGCACAGGCTGCGTCTTTGCCATCGACCTGCCGCGGTGTCCGGTGTCGGCTCTTGCGATGGTCTAGCGCTCTTCAGATAGTGTCGCTGTTCAATTCAGAACATCGGGCCTCGATCCAGCGGGCTACCGTTGTCGCATGAAGTCATCGACTGCTCGAACTCCCGCGTTGGCGAAGCCTGCGAGATCCTCGCGGCTGGCCCCATTCAACGCGCAAGCGTTTCTCGATTCGTCGGGGGTGGCGAAAAGCGTCGTCGAGTACGCGCGAGGCGCGACCATCTTCACGCAAGGCGATGTCTGCGAGCACGTCCTGTACATTCAGACTGGCGGCGTCAAGTTGTCGGTCCTCTCGAAGACCGGTCGTGAGGCGGTCGTCGCGATGCTCGGGCCGGGTGACTTCTTCGGCGAGGGGTGTCTGGCGGGCCAGCCGATCCGGATGGGCAGCGCCACCGCCATCACGCCGAGCGT
>Ga0068862_100005689_pt1 | contig 10399 bp, 9 predicted proteins | sample KBSSwiS52_FD_66598 | JGI IMG/M metagenome (GOLD analysis project Ga0068862, IMG submission 66598) | Switchgrass rhizosphere microbial communities from Kellogg Biological Station, Michigan, USA - KBS Switchgrass S5-2 | ecosystem: Host-associated > Plants > Roots > Rhizosphere > Soil ... | reverse complement strand
CCGTCCCACGCCGCGGAGTAGACGATCGTCTGGCCGTCCGGAGCGAAACGGGCGCCGGTCAGGAATCCGCGGCGAAACGTGAGAGTCCGGGTCGGCGGCTTCGGTGCTTCGCGGTCGCGGTGCGCCTGGAGCTTCGCTCCGGCGAAAAACGCGAACACCGAGAGGGCCATGGCGGCCAGTCCGACGGCGCCGAGAAGAGCCCGGGAAGGCCGGAACCGCCGCGCCGGCGCCTGAGCGACGCCGGTCACCGAGATCCCGGAAGCGTGGTCGCGCAGGGCTGCGAGGTCGCGCGCGAGGTCGCGGGTCGAGGCGTACCGCTCTTCCGGGTCCTTGGCCAGGCACCGCTCGATGATCCAGACGAGGTTGGCCGGGGTCTTCGGCGCGGCGGCGGAGACCGGTTCGGGCTCGTCCTGGATGACCGCGGAGAGAGTCTGGACCGCCGTCGGCCGGTCGAAAGCCCGCTTGCCGGCGGCCATCTCGTACAGGATCGCCCCGAGAGCGAACTGGTCGGAGCGGAAGTCCACGGGATGGCCGCTCGCCTGCTCCGGGGACATGTAGCCGACCGTCCCCAGAACGGTGCCCGGCTCCGTCCCGCGGGTCACCGTCTTCAGGTTCGTCGCGTCGGACGACTCGAACCCGGCGGGGACCAGCTTCGCGAGACCGAAGTCCAGGATCTTGATGTAGCCGTCCCGTGTGACCATGACGTTCTCGGGCTTCAGGTCCCGGTGGACGATCCCCGCGGCGTGGGCCTTGGCCAGGCCGTCCGCGATCTGCGCCGCGATCGACAACAGGCGGCGCAAGGCAACGGGGCCCGAAGCGAGCAGCTCGCGAAGGGTCCGGCCTTCGACGAGCTCCATGGCGATGTAGGAGATCGGTCCGGCCGACCCGATGTCGTAGATCGTGACGATCGAGGGGTGATTCAGGGAGGACGCGGCCCGGGCCTCCTTCTCGAATCGCTGCAGTCGCCCGGCGTCCGCGGAAATGTCCTCCGGCAGCACTTTCAGCGCGACGCTGCGGGCGAGCCGTTCGTCCCGGGCGCGATAGACCTCTCCCATGCCGCCGGCGCCAAGCGGGCCGAGCACCTCGTACGGACCGACGAGGGTGCCGGATCGCAGGGTCACGGCAGCTCCCGGCTGCTCACCGTCGAAGCCGTGGACCCCGTCTTCTTCAGGAGCCGGAAAACCAGGCGGGCCGGACCGATCTTGATGACGTCCCGGTCGGCGAGCCGCGCCGGCTTCTCGATCTTGCGGCCGCGCACGAATGTTCCGTTCTTGCTCCCGAGATCCTCGATCGTGGCGCCGTCGCCGTCGAGAACGATCCGCGCATGGCGCCGGGAAACCGAAGCGTCGTCGATCCAGACGACCGCCGCCGAGTCCCGGCCGATCACGTTCTCGGAGGCATCGAGCGAGATCTCGCGGGGACCCCAGACGAGGCGGCACGCGAACGGCCGCGGGACTCCGCCCGGGGGAGCGGCGGAGTCCGCAACGAACGCGTAGCCGAACCGGCTCACTGTCCGGACGAAGCGCGGTTTGCGGGCGTTATCGCCCAGAGCCGCGCGCAGCTCCACGACGAGGTTCGCCAGATTCGCGGGGGAGACGAAGACGCCCGGCCAGAGATGGTCGTGGATCTCTTCCTTCGAGACGGCATCCGGGCGGCGGCGAACGAGCAGCTCCAGGAGAGCGAATGCCTTGGGCGAAAGCGGAACAGGTCGACCCTTTCGGACGACCTCGCGGGTCTTCGAATCGAATACGCAGTCGCCGACGGCGAGCCGCACGATCCAGAATCTTACCCGCCGAGCCCGTTTAGCGTGCCGAGTATCCCTGCCAGGCGAAGTAAAGGAAGAGGAGCACCATCACGATCAGCACGAACCGCGCGATTCCCATGAGCCGCGTCCGCGCGACCGGGCGGGTTCCCCGGGGCTTCGCGCCGGTCACCGCCGCGATCACCCCGATTGCGACGGCGAGACCCAGCCAGAAGATCCAGCTCATCGGGGTTGGAAACGAGAAACGAAAATCGTCAAAAGGAGCAAACGGAGCAAACCTATCTCGACGATTTCATCCATGCAACGCACTTCTCGAGCTCCTTCCGCATCGTTTCCGGATCGGACGCATGGTAACGCCAGCCGTGCCCGGGCAGGACCCACTCGAAACGGAAGTCGAGCAGCCGCTCCATCGAACGGATCTGCTCGGTCCAGGAGTACCAGCACGCGTCCCGGAACGCGACGAGCCCGTTTCGCCGCTCCGACCAGGCCAGGTGGTCGCCGGTGAAGAGGAACTTCTCCCGGTAGAGGAGCACGGCGTGGCCCCGCGTGTGGCCGGGCGTCGGGATCGCGAGGAGGTCTTCGGAGAGCGCGACCGGGTCGTCGCCCGCGAGCTTCCGCTCGACGGAGCGCGTCTCCCCGGTGACGTCCCGCTCGTGCAGGATCCGCTGGCAGCCGAACCGGCGGGCGAAAGCGGCGTGGTCGGCGACGTCGTCGCGGTGCGTCAGGAAGAGTCGCGCGACGCCACCCCGGCTCTCCAGCGCCGCGAGCAGGGGATTCGCGGCGCGCGGCGAGTCGACGAGCACGTTTCCCTCGGGCCTCTCCACGAACCAGCTCCAGGCGCCGAACGAGTCCTGCGACGTGAAACCGCAGAACGAGACGTTCTCGGCGACCGGCTCCGGAAACGCCGCGATCGCGGGCCGTGCGTCGGCGCGGGACACCGTGCCGATCGAGCCGGTGGGGCAGGCGACGAGCGCCATGAGCGAGCGCCGGCGCTCGGCCGCGTCGCGCGGCTGATGCGCAACGTACGAGAAGGACGCCCCTTCCGCGAACACCGCGGGCTCGATGCGCCGGCAGGTGTCGCAGTCGATGCACGTCTCGTCCACGTAGAAGTCGCCGGCGACGTTCTCGGCGAGGCGTCGATCGACGGAGGCCATTTAGATCCGGTCGAGCTTCTCGCGGGTCCGCTCGTTCACGACGTTCCCGGTGTTCCGGGTCGTCTTCGGCTCGAAGAGGAGAACGTGCGCCTCCTCCTCGGCAACGGGGCAATGCTCCATGCCTTTCGGAACGATGACGAACTCGTTTTCTTCCACGACGACGTCCCGGTCGCGGAATCGCATGGTGAAGCGGCCCTTCACCACGAGGAACATCTCGTCCTCGGCGTCGTGCTGGTGCCAGACGAAGTCCCCCTGGAACTTCACCAGCTTGACGTAGGAGTCGTTCACCTCCCCCGCGATCCGGGGGTTCCACTGATCATCGAACTGCCGGAACTTCTCCTCGAGGCTCACCTTGGGAACGCTCACGGGGTCACATCCTTCCGGGCTCGGGGATTCCGAGAAGCCCGAGCAGCCGCGACATCGCACGGCGGAAAATCCGGGCGACCGCGATCCGGCGCTCGCGGACCGCGTCGTCCTTTTCGCTGACGATCGGCTGGCGGTGGTAGAAGTGGTTGAAGGCCTGCGCGAGCCCGTATGCGTGCCGCGCCAGGGTCGAGAGCTCGAGCGAGTCGACCGCCCGCTCCGCGACCTCCGGGATCGCGGCCGCGTCGAGTACGAGAGCCCAGAGGTCGTCCTCCCACACCTCGGAGCCGCCGGCGGGGGAGCCGCCCTCTTCTCCCAGGCCGCGCTCCGCGAGCTTGCGGAAGATGTTCTCGGCGCGCACCAGGGAGTACTGGAGGTACGGCCCCGAATCGCCCTCGAAGTTGAGCGCCTCGTCGAAGTCGAAGGCGATCAGCTTGTTCTTCCCGAACTTCAGGAGGAAGTAGCGGAGCGCCCCGACCGCGATCGACCAGGCGTCCTTCTCCGCCGCTTCGTCCCCCTCCGGACGGCGGGCCGCGATCTCCCGGCGGGATCGCTCGAGCAGGAGCTCGACTAAGTCGTCGATCTTGACCCCGAGCCCCTTGCGGCCGGACATTTCGACGAAGGGCTTCTTCTCGTCCTCCTCGGAGAGCCGGTACTCCTCCTGGAAACGGTCCGCGAGGTCCCGCGCGGCCCGCGGGGTCAGCGCCACCATCTCGTAGGAGAAGTGAACGCTCTTCTCGGCCTCGGCGGGGTGGCCGAGCACCCGCAGCCCCTCGCGCACCACCTTCTGCAGATAGGACTGCCGGACGTCGATGACGTTGACGACCGCTTCGCCGTGTCCGAACGCGGGTGCGCCCGGATCTCCGTCGCCGTGGGATGTTCGCCACAGCGGTCGATCCCGCACGGACCGGGGGATCTCCTCCTCGCGGACCGAGCCCGAGTTCCAGTCCGGTCGGTGGCGCTCGTACGCGAAGTCGATGCCGAGGAGCCCGAATTTCCAGAGCTGGTAGGCAATGTCCTTCGCCGTGTAGGTGACGGTGCCGTTCGACCGCACGAGGATCTTGTCCGGCTCGTCCATCCCCGCGAACTCGGGCGACTCGTTCAACCGGAGGACCCAGCATCCCTTGTGGCGGCCATCCTCCTCGAGAACCACGGCGCCGGAGCTCTTCAGGAGCTCGAAGGCGCGGGTCCAGAAGTGGCGGCGCAGGATGTCGCTCTCCCGCGGGAGGAGGTCGTAGGCGATGTCGAGGCGCCCCATGGTCGCGAGGTGCGCGGAGACGATTGCCTCCGAGAGGGCCTCGGCGATCCGCGCGGCCTCGTTATCCCCGTGCTCGATCTCGTGGAGCGCCTGCACCCGCCACTCGACCGCGTCGGCGTCCTCCTCGAAGAGGCGGGCGACCTCGGCATAGACGTCCCAGCACAGGTACGCCAGCCCCTTCGGATGCCGCGAGCCGTCGGGGAGCGGCTCTCCCTGCGCTGCCTTCCGGATGTCCTCGGCGGAGCGGACCCCCTTCAACCGGGTCAGCCCGGCCACGACGTCGGCGACCTGGACGCCCGTGTCGTCCAGGTAGTTCTGGACCTCGACGTGCCGCCCCAGGAACGTGAGCGTGCGGGAGAGAACGTCCCCCAGCACGGCATTGCGCAGGTGTCCGATGTGGGCCGCCTTGTTCGGGTTGATGTTCGTGTGCTCGACGATCGTCTTTCCGGGGCGGGCCGCGGAGGGGAGTGGCTCCTCCAGCATCGCAGAGACCAGGCGGCTGCGGTCGAGGAAGAAGTTCAGGTAGCCGCCCCCTTCGACGCGCGCGGAGCGAACCGCCGCGGGCAGCTCCACGGCCCCCGCGAGCTCGGTCGCGATCGCGCGAGGCGCCTTCCGCAGCGTCTTGGCGAGGTCGAAGGCGGCGGGCGAAGCGAAGTCGCCCAGTGCGAGAGACGGCGGGCGCTCGAGCACGACGCGCTCGAGCGACGCTCCCCAGAGCCGCTCGGCCGCGCGCGCGACCGCCGCGGCGAGGTTCCCGCGGATCGATTCGAGGGAGTCGGGCGCGGTCATGGGGCGGGCATGTTAGTCCAACGGTTGCCCGCGCCGCGCCGGCATAACCCGGGCCGCGGGCGCGTTACCATCTCCTCCATGGAGAACGTCGTCCGCTCCGTCTCGATCGAGACGAGCACCTCGGAAGCGTTCGATGCTTTCACCCGCGTGGGGGAGCTTCTCTCCTGGTGGTGCGAGGGCGCGCTCGTCGGCCGGCGGCCCGGTGGCAACTGGGCGGTCGGATTCACGGACGACCGTGGCGGAACGCAGGCCACGATCATGGGAAAGATCGAGACCTACGAGCCGGGCCAGCGGCTCGCGGTCAGGGACATCTCGTACGAGCGCCGCTCCGGCGAGCCGCTCGAGGGCCTCTCCTTCCTTCTGACGTTCGTCGAGGACGACGGCAAGTGCGTCGTCACCGTCGAGCAGGCGATTCCGGACGCCGGCCCGGCGTACGAGGCCTACCGCGGCGAGGCGGGCCCCGGCTGGGAGCAGCGATTCGCGGATCTCAAGCGCTACCTGGAAGGTCCGCGCAGCCGCCGCGTGCTCGTGGAAGCAGGCCTTCCCGAGAATTAGCAGCTTAGAATCGGCTTCGTGGAAGTCGCCGGCGTTCCCTGCTCTCTCTGCGGCGGCACGGGCTGGGTCCTCGAGGCGATCGAAGGACGCAAGCAGGCGCGCCCCTGCTCCTGCCGCGGCGAGAACATCGCGCGAGAGCGGCTGGAGAGCGCCGGGATCCCGGAGCGATACCGTGCCGACAACTTCAGAAACTTCGACGATTTCGAAACTCCCGCGCTCGTCAATGCCAAAAGGGTCGCTCGGGAGTTTGTGGATTCGTATCCGGTGGTCGAGTCTGGATTGCTATTCGTTGGGCCTGCCGGGCGCGGCAAGACACATCTCGCATGCGCGATCTTGACCGAGCTCGTCGTGACGAAGGGGGTCTCCGCGCTGTACGCGGACTTCTCGGACCTTCTTCTCCGCATCCAGACGAGCTTTCGCCCCGACGCCGACTCGTCGAAGGAGTCGGTCCTGACACCGTACGCCGACGCGGAGCTCCTCGTGCTCGACGAGCTCGGAGCTTCGAAGCCGCATCCCTGGGTCCTCGACGTCCTCTACAACCTGCTGAACACCCGTTACAACCGGAAGCGGATCACGATCGCGACCTCGAACTTCGAAGACGAGCCGGACTCGGCATCCGGCGAGCGCGAGAAGCTCGAGGACCGGATCGGCTACCGGCTCCGCAGCCGCCTCTACGAGATGTGCACGCTCGTGCCGCTGCGGGGAAAGGACTACCGAAAAGAGGTCCTCGGCACCCACGTCCGGTCCCGCTTTTGAGCCGCCGAAATCCACTCGGTCCCGGGGCTCTCGCTCTGCTCGCGCTGGCGCTCGGCCTTCCGTCCGGCTGCGCGAGCGGTCCGCGCCCGAAACCCGCGGGGGCGCCGGCGCCGGCGGTGGTCGAGGCGCCCCCCGCGCCGACGCCCGAGCGGCGGCCGCGTCGCGGCGCCGCGCCGGGGATGGCCGTGCCGGCGCTCTCGACGCCGTCCGGCGTGGCCTATCGCGTGGGGCTCCAGAGCGACCTGGCCGAGTTCGCGTACGGCTCCGCGGGAGAGCCCTGGATCGTGGCGTCCGCGGGTCGCGCGGAGATCCTCCGCGGCCCGATCGTTTTCCGGCCCGAGATTTCCGCGGCGGCGGCCACGGCCCGCTTCACCGTTCAGGCCGCGGCGTTTTCGCACGAGGAGCCGGCCCGGGCCCTCCTCCAGAAGCTGTCGACGGATTTCGCAACGGCCGGTTCGGTGGCGTTCTCGGCGGAGCGCGGCGTCTACCGCGTCCTCCTCGGGAGCTTCGCGACCCGGGAGGAAGCGGAGGCGCTGGCCGGCAAGATCCGCGCGGCCGGGCAGCAGGCGATGGTCGCCGACGGCGCAGTCCGGTCGGGGACGGCGGCTCCGGCCGCGGCGATCCTGGTGACGGCGGAGGACGGCGCGGCGAGGCGTCTCGCCTCCCCGGTCGAGATCTTCCCGCCGACGCCGGGAGCGGGCGCTCCCGTGTCCGTCGCGGTCGATGGCAAGACCTACCGCGGGAGCCTGCGGGTCCAGACGAATCCGCGCGGCACGCTGAACGTCGTGAACCGGCTGGACCTGGACGAGTACCTCTACGGCGTGGTCCCGGCCGAGATGGGCCCGAAGCGGTACGACGAGGTGGAGGCGCTGAAGGCGCAGGCCGTGGCGGCGCGCACCTACGCTCTCGCGCACCGCGGCCAGTTCGAGGCGGAGGGCTACGACCTCTGCGCGACCCCGAAGTGCCAGGCGTACGCCGGACTCTCGGCCGAGGATCCGCTGTCGAACGGCGCGGTCGACGCGACGCGCGGGCTCGTGCTCGCCTCGGGGGGAGCGTTCGCCGACGCGCTGTTCATCTCGACGTGCGGGGGCAGGACCGAGAACGTCGAGAACGTCTTCGTCGGGGACGCCGCTCCGTACCTGGTCTCCGTCGATTGCGGAGAGCTTCCGACGATGGCGCTCGCCGGAGCCCGCGTCAAGAGCGCGCCGTCCTCGGGGCGCAGCGGTCTCGAGTGGCGCGGCGCGGTGCTCGCGGCCCACTCGGCGGGCCGCCGCGCGGGTCACGTGGCATGGGTCGCGACCGCGCAGCGCTGGGCCGGGATCGAGAAGAGCGCGTCGCCGCCGGCGTCGCTCGCCCCCGCCGCCGTCTACCCGTCGATCCTGCAGGCTTTCGACCTCGGGGAGGCGCGTTCGGTCCACGCTCTGCCGCGCGAGCAGCGGTACTACTCGGAGTATCCGGCGGCCACCGGGCGCCTGACCGGCGCCGCGCGCGAGGCCTATGCGTTCCTGCTCCGCTTCCGCTTCGGTGCGGGTGAGCCCCTGCCGCCTCCGGACCGCCGCCTCTCCGACGAGGAGTACGCGGGTCTTCTCTTCTCCGGCTCGCTGCGACTGCTCGGCGTCACGGAGCAGTCGGGCAAGTTCCTGTCCCGCGAGGGCGCGAACGTGTGGGTGCGGACCGCGGAGGGGCGCGTCGGGCTTCCGGTCGACCCGGACCTTCCGTTCGCGCGGAAGGTCGGAGACCGGTACTTCGCGACGTCGTCTCTGACGCTGCGCCCCGGCGACCGGCTCCGGTGGTGGAAGCGGGGCAACCAGGTGCTCGGGATGTGGGTGGAGCTCGATCCGGCGGGCCCTTCCTTCGAGCGGGAGTCCTCCTGGACCGAGTGGGTGCGGCGCGCCAGCGGGCGCGAGCTCGCGCGGCGGATGTCGGCGCGTGTCGCGGGAACCGAGGTGCGCGACCTGACGGTCACGAAGAGGAGCTCTTCCGGCCGGGTCGTCGAGATGCGCGTCGTGACGGACGCCGCGGAGATCACCCTGCGCGGGTTCGACGTCCGGCAGGCGCTGGAGGTCCCCGAGATGCTCTTCACGTTTTCGCGGACGAAGGGGCCCGACGGAGAGATCGAGTTCGTGTTCCTGGGGCGCGGGTGGGGGCACGGGGTGGGCCTCTGTCAGAACGGCGCTTACGGGATGGCGCTGGCCGGCGCGACGTACGACGCGATCCTCCGGCACTACTACAGCGGGATCGACATCGTGCCGGCCCAGGGGGTCAAGGCCCTTCCGCCGTCTTTCCGGTAGACGGTAGACGATAGTCGGGGGCACGACTCCGATAAAATCTTCTCCATGACTGCGGTTCTGACGGCCGAACAGAAGGCGATCCGCCAGGCGGCGCGGGAGTTCGCGGAACACGAGATCCGTCCCCACGTCATGGAGTGGGACGAGGCGCAGCAGTTCCCCCGCGACGTCTTTCGGAAGCTGGGCGAGCTCGGCTTCCTCGGCACGATCTTCCCCGAGAAGTACGGCGGCGCCGGTCTCCACTACATGGACTACATCGGGGTCATCGAGGAGATCGCGGCGGTCGACGGCTCCGTCGGGCTCTCACTCGCGGCGCACACGTCCCTCGGCACCAACCACATCTACCAGTTCGGGACCGAAGAGCAACGGCAGAAGTACGTTCCCCGGCTCGCTTCCGGAGAGTGGCTCGCGGCGTGGGGCCTGACGGAGGCGGAGGCCGGCTCCGACTCCGGCGGAACGCAGAGCACCGCGGTCCGGGACGGCGACTCCTGGGTGGTGAACGGCTCCAAGAACTTCACGACGAACGCTTCGGTCGCCGGGGTCGCGGTCCTGATGGCCGTGACCGACCGATCCTCCGGACGTCACGGAATCTCGTCTTTCATCGTCGAGCTCGACAACCCCGGCATCCGGGTGGGCAAGAAGGAAAACAAGCTGGGAATGCGCGCGTCCGACACCTGCACCCTCGTGATGGAGGACTGCCGGATCCCGGCGGGCAATCTTCTCGGCGCCGAGGGGGACGGCTTCGTCAACTCGATGAAAATCCTGGACGGCGGCCGCATTTCGATCGCGGCGCTGGCGCTCGGCATGGCTCGGGGCGCCTGGCAGGCCTCGCTCGCCTACGCGAAGGAGCGCCGCCAGTTCGGCCGGCCGATCGCGGAATTCGAGGCGATCCAGTTCTACCTGGCGGAGATGGCGACCGAGATCGACGCCGCCCGCCTCCTGACCGAGCGGGCCGCGCAGGCGCGTGACCGGGGCGAAGAGACGACCCGGATGTCGGCGCAGGCGAAGCTCTACGCGAGCGAGATGGCGGTCAAGGTGGCGGATCGCGCGGTGCAGATCCACGGGGGGTACGGCTACATCAAGGACTTCCCGGTCGAAAAGTTCTACCGGGACGCGAAGCTCTGCACGATCGGCGAGGGAACGAGCGAGATCCAGAAGCTGGTCATCGCGCGCAGTCTGCTGACGGAAGGTTCATGATCCCGGCCCCGGCGCCGGGGATTTCCGATCTCGTCGAAGGCGTCCTCGCCCGGGACTCCCGCCGAATCGGCCGGGCGATCTCCGCGGCGGAGTCGGGCGCCGGGATCCCGGAGCTCTCCCGACGCATCTTTCCGCGGACGGGGCGCGCCCGCATCGTCGGGCTGACGGGCCCGCCCGGCGCCGGGAAGTCGACGCTGGCGCTCAAGATCGCGGTCGCGTGGAGGAGTCGCGGCCGGACCGTCGGAGTCGTCGCAGTCGACCCGTCCTCCCCCTTCAC
>Ga0068862_100005688_pt1 | contig 10399 bp, 10 predicted proteins | sample KBSSwiS52_FD_66598 | JGI IMG/M metagenome (GOLD analysis project Ga0068862, IMG submission 66598) | Switchgrass rhizosphere microbial communities from Kellogg Biological Station, Michigan, USA - KBS Switchgrass S5-2 | ecosystem: Host-associated > Plants > Roots > Rhizosphere > Soil ... | reverse complement strand
AAGCGCGGGCGTGACGTGACGCGCTTCGTTGCCGATCTCGAACGCTGGATTATCGGCGCGCTGGACACCTTCAACGTCAAAGGCGAAGTGCGCGAAGGCCGCGTTGGCGTGTGGGTCGAGCGCAAAGGGCCGGGCTGGGCGCGCGAAGACAAGATCGCAGCGATCGGCGTGCGCTTGCGCAAGTGGATTAGTTTTCACGGCATCGCGTTCAATGTTGAACCGGACCTGGAACATTTCTCCGGCATCACGCCGTGCGGAATCAGCGGCCCGCAGTTTGGCGTGACGAGTCTGGTCGATCTCGGTTTGCCGGTAACAATGAATGATGCGGATGCAGCGCTGCGCGCATCATTCGAGCGTGTGTTCGGCGCAACAGAAAATGCGCCGCCGCCTGCGTGATGCTGAAACAACAACGCACGGCGTAGAGCATCAGACTTAATTGCATCCACCGGCGACGCGGCTCACACCTTGCACTCAGAGGTGCTCAAGATGACCACGCCCGCCGACAAGACCGCCAAGCGCATCAGCCTTGAAGATTGGTTCGTCCGCTACGACGCGGCCGATCTCCTGAAGTCGCTGAAGCCTTCGTCGCGCGGCCACGTGCGCCAGCTTCAGCCGCCCGCCGATCGCATCGCCGTGCGCGCCTAGAGCCCTCCGATCACCCTTAAGCCTCTCAAAGGCGCGCCTCGCCGGGCGCGCCTTTTTCTTTGGTTTTCATAGGTCCTCCAGCCGCCCTGAACATTTCGACAGGCGCCTGCGTCCAAAGCCGCTGAGGCGCGCATCTGTGTCGGCAATAGGGCGGAACAAGCCCTCGGATATGGAGCGTACGATGGAAGCCGATGTCTTTGTCCCGTTTGTTTTTTTTACCTTCCTGGCGATCGTGATCGTGGGGCCGGTGCTGGTGAAGGAGCGTACCAAGCGCTCCGCGCACGAGCTCGTTGGCCAAGCCTTGGCGCGCGGCCAGCAACTCGATCCGGCGCTGGTCTCGCAACTGACGCAGAATATGCTGGATGAAGGCAACCGCGCTCGCAAAACACTGGGCAACGGTGTGATCTTGCTGGCGCTGGCCGGCGGCTTCGTCGGCGCGGGCTACGTGGCCAGCGGCTTCGACTCCGACGCGATGCAGGGCTTCATGATCCCAGCCGTGATCGCGGGCGCGGTCGGCCTCGCCTTCCTCTTGCTCGCGATCGTCGATTACATGACAAAGCGGCGCGAAGCCTAACGACAAAAAAGAGAACGGGGACTTCAGGAGGCTGCGGCGACGCGGCCTCCTTTATGTCATGTAATCGACACTGGGGACCCGTCTGGCTAGCCTTTGCGTTCGGGGCGCGAAGGGATGTTCATGCGGATTTTGCTTGTGATTGCAGCGCTCGCGTTGGCCGGCGCTTCGTGCGGCTCGACGGGGACCGTGACACCGACAGTTCAGCGTGTCGCTGAGCCGCTGCCCGTGGAAGCCGGGGCGTGGGTGGAGCTGACGCCCGCACCGGTGCAGATCGAGGGCCGCACCATCACGGCAACCTGCTCGGACGCGCCGGATACCGATCCGGCCTACCGCTTTTGGGCGCGGCGCGGCATCAGCAACAAGCTGGTGATCTATTTCGACGGCGGCGGCGCGTGCTGGGATGACGTCACCTGCTCGATCGCACGGCGCGCGGCGGACGCGCGCGAAAGCGACGGCTTCTACAAGGCCGAGCTGATCCCTGACGACAACCCAAACCGGATGAGGGGGATCTTCGATCTCGATAATGCGCGCAATCCGGTGCGCGATTGGAGCTTCGTGTTCGTGCCGTACTGCACTGGCGATGTGCATTCGGGCTCCAACACCGCAACCTACACCAACCCGGACACCGGCGAGCACTACACGATCCAGCATCGCGGCGCCGACAATTTCCGTGTGGTGCTGGAATGGATCCGCGCCAACTTCAATGCGCCGGAAGAAATCCTGGTGACGGGATCTAGCGCGGGCGCCTATGGCGCGGCGACGCACTTCGGGCGCATCCGTGATGTGTTTCCAGGCGGGCGCGCGGTCATGCTGGGCGACGCCGGCCAGGGCGTCACGACGCCGGACTTCCTGGAACGGCGCAACGGCAATTGGCGCTACGACCTGCCGGCCAACGTGTTTGGCCACGACGCGCAGCTCACCAACGATGACGACATCGTCGCCACACTCGCGGCGCACTACCCGCAAGATCGCTTCGCGCAATACACTACAGCGCACGACATTACGCAGTCGAGTTTCTATGCGCTGATGGGCGCGCAGAACGCATGCCAGGCGTGGACACAGAAAATGGCGCGCGATCTGACGACCCGTCAGGAGCATGCGGCGAACTTCCGCTCTTATCTGGCGTCAGGCAGCTCGCACACGATCCTACGCTCGCCGCTGTTCTACACGGAGCAGAGCGGCGGCATGGCGTTCGCGGAATGGACGCGCGCGCTGCTGGACGATGCGCCCGAGCCCGACAATGGCGCGTGCACGGAATGCCTGGCGCAACGAGTGCGCTGCCCGTTCTGATTGGAGTAGACACGAACTGACACTCGCGCCTCCGGCGAAAAACACCGCCAAGCCCTTAACGTCGTTGTGGACGCCGCGTGCTTGAGCCATCGTCCGCGTCAGGACGACCGGCATGGACCTACGGCCCGACTACAAGCAGATCGAAGCGCTTTACGAGGCGCGCCGCACGCCTGACCGCATCATCGCGCACTACGCCCTTGAGCGCCAATTGGCGAACGAGCTGCGAAACTCCACACGCGCCGAGCGCGACGCCGGCCTTTACCAAACCGCTTACGAGCGACTACTGAGCGGCCTCCCCGATCACCCTCGCAAGACGTTGCATTTCGGCGCGCGCGCGGCCCGCATGCAGAAATACGTGGAGCGCCAGGTGGCGATGCTGACGCGGGAGGTTGGCGTGGGCGACGTGTTCATGGATCTGGGTGGCGGCGATTGCCGCGTGGCGGTCGGCGTTGCGCCGCACGTTGCGAAGGCGATCGTGGTCGATGTCAACGACGCGCTTGTCCCTGAGATGCTTCCGCCGAACTTTGAATTTGTGAAGAACCACGGCGTGGACATCCCGTTGCGTACGGAAAGCGTTTCGTTCGTTTACTCCAGTCAGCTCATGGAACACCTTCATCCCGACGACGCGCTGGAGCAACTCGGCGAGGTGTTTCGCGTACTCAAGCCTGGTGGCCGTTACCTCTGCCGGACACCGAACCGTGTCAGCGGTCCGCACGACGTGTCGATGTTCTTCTCTGAGGTCGCGCAAGGGATGCACCTCAAGGAGTATTCGTACAAAGAGCTAGATCCGATTCTGCACCACGCTGGCTTCGCGCGGACGCGGGTGTGGATCGCCCCGCGCGCCTTTCGGGCGTTCACTCTGCCGCAGTTCGCGGCCGAGTTGATTGAAGCGGGTTTCGCGGCCGTGCCGAGGCGGTTCCACACCAAGATTTGCCGGAGCCATGTTGCCCGTGCCCTCTTGGGTATCACCATGATGGCGGAAAAGCCGGTTTAACGTTTTGCTCGCCGACTGCGCGTGGGTGCGTCGTTTTCCGCTCTTGATAGTCATTCTTAGTAGCGATAGTCCCAGCCCATAACAGGTGGGGACGAGCATGATCCGTCGGGGACTTTCGCGCACGCTGGCGCTGACTACGGTTTTGACTGCGTTGCTCGCACCGCCGGTGTTCGCGGCGGATGCCGACGTCGATCAGCAAGAGCCGATCACCGTGATCGGCCAGCGCCCCTCCTACGCGCAGGACAACACCTCGTCGGCGACTAAGACCGACACGCCGCTGCGCGACGTGCCCCAGTCGGTATCGATCATCACCAACGACCTGATCGAGGATCAGGCGATGCGTTCGATGGCGGACGTGGTGCGCTACGTGCCGGGCGTGTCGATGGGCCAAGGCGAAGGCCATCGCGATGCGCCGACGCTGCGCGGCAACGCGTCGACCGCGGACTTCTACGTGGATGGCGTGCGCGACGACGTTCAGTACTATCGCGATCTCTACAACGCCGAGCGCATCGAAGTGCTCAAGGGCTCAAACGCGATGATCTTCGGCCGCGGCGGCGGCGGCGGCGTGATCAACCGAGTCACCGAATGGGCCGATTGGTCGCCGGAGCGCGAAGTTTCGTTCACGGCGGGCTCCTACGAGCAATTGCGTGGCACGGCGGACTTTGGCTTTGCGCTCAATGATGCGGCGGCGCTGCGCCTCAACGCAATGTATGAGCAAGCGGATTCGTATCGCGACTTCTTCTCGCTCGAACGCTACGGCGCGAATCCGACAGCGGCGTTCCGCCTTGGTGAGAACACGACGATCCGCGCCGGTTACGAGTATTTCTACGACGACCGCACCGTCGATCGCGGCGTACCATCTGAGAACGGGCGTCCTTGGGACGGAAGTCGCTCGGCTTTCTTCGGCAACCCGGACTTCAGCCACATGGGCGCCGAAGTGAATGCGCTGACGGCGCACGTCGAGCACGAGTTCAGCGGCGACATCACGCTGCGCAACAACACCGTGTTCGGCGACTATTCCAAATACTACCGTAACATCCACGCCAACTCGGCCGTGAATGGCGTGGGCGATGTGACGCTGCAGGGTTATCAAAGCACCACCGACCGCCAGAACGTGTTCAACCAGACCGACCTGATCTGGCGCACGGAAGCCGGCGGCATGCGCCACACCGTGCTCGCGGGCCTCGAGTTCGGCGGTCAGGAGACCGACAACACGCGCGCGCCGAACTTCACCGGCCTGCCGACCGTGAATGTCTCCAATCCCACGACGACGGCGACCGGCGTGATCCCGACGCCGCTGCAGACGGACAATCACGTCCACGTCGATGTGGCCGCTGTCTATGTGCAGGACCAGATCGCGTTCAACGATCAGTGGCAGCTGATCGCCGGCCTGCGCTTTGACCGCTTCGATCTCGATTTCGATGATCGCCGCGCCGCCAACGCCGATTTCTCGCGCGACGATGAACTGGTTTCGCCGCGCGTCGGCGTGATCTATCGCCCAGCCGAGCCGGTTTCGATCTATGCGAGCTACAGCGTCTCCTACCTACCGCAATCCGGCGACCAGTTCGGTTCGCTCGACGCGACCACGTCCGAGCTTGATCCGGAGGAATTCGAGAACCTCGAACTGGGCGTGAAGTGGGATGTCTTGCCGTCGCTGGCGCTGACGGCGGCGATCTACCAGCTCGACCGCACCAACACGCGCGCGATTGATCCCAACACCCTGCTTACCGTGCTAACGGGCGCGCAACGCAGCCAAGGCTTCGAACTCGGCATCGCCGGTTCGATCTCGGACAATTGGGAAATCCAAGGCGGCTACGCCTACCAAAGCGTGGAAATCACCCGCACCACGACCGCCGCGCCCGAAGGCCGCGTCGTGCCGTTGACGCCGGAGCACACGTTCTCGCTCTGGAACATGGTCCACGTCACGCCGCGCCTCGGATTGGGCGTGGGCGTCGTGCATCAGAGCGAGTCATTCACGTCGATCTCGAACGCCGTCACGCTGCCAGAATTCACGCGCGTGGATGCAGCCGTGAGCTACGCGCTGACCGACACTCTGGAAGCGCAGCTCAACATCGAGAACGTGTTCGACGAAGAGTACTGGGCGACGGCACACAGCGACAACAACATCATGCCGGCTTCGCCGGCCGCCGCACGCTTCACGATCCGCGCGCGGTTCTAGGCGCGCGGGTTCAGCATCCAGTCGTGCTCGATCTCGCCGATCGATGACGCGCTGGCGCGCGCGCCATCCATGAACCAGATCCCGAGCGGGCCATTCTCGTGCCAGACGAGAAGGTCGTCTTTGCCATCACGGTTGAAGTCGCCGATCTCGGCGATGCTCCACACACGCTCGATAAGACCGACAGCTTCGTTCCTGGGCGTCGCGCCGTTCATGAACCAGATATTGGTTTCACCGCCCGGGTCGCGCCAAAGAATGTCGTCCTTACCGTCGCCATTGAAATCGCCGATGCCTTCGACACTCCAGATTCTGTCGGCGGCGCCTGCGCCCTCGCCGCGGCGTTCGGCCCCATTCATGAACCAGATGCCCATATTCCCCTGCGCATTGCGCATCAGGATGTCGTCTTTGCCGTCGCCGTCGAAATCGCCGACGCCTTCAATGGTCCACTGCGCTTCGAGCGGACCGAGATCAGCGCCTTGCGCGGCTTCGCCGTTCATGAACCAAACACCCAGAGTGTGCCGATCACTACGCCAGAGAATGTCGTCCTTGCGGTCGCCGTTGAAGTCGCCGATCGCGGCGACGCGGAAAGCGTGCTCTTCGCGGCCGATGCCGGCGCCGCGCGGCTCCGTGCCTTCGAGAAACCACACACCAAGCGTGCCGTTCGCATTCCACATCAGGATGTCGCCGCGGCCATCGCCGTTGAAATCGCCGACGCCTTGCAACGCCCATGAGGGCTCAAGTGTGCCAATGATCGCGGCGCGGGCGGTCGTGCCGTCGACGTACCAGGCGTTGAGCGCGCCGCCCTCGTGGCGCATCAGGATGTCCGACGCGCCGTCGCCGTTTAGATCAGCGTAAACGCGGCGCGCTTGCGCTGGAGGCGCCGCTTCCTCGCGCTGACCGCAGGCGCTGAGCACGACGAGGACTGCAATCGCGCAGGCGCTAAACATGCCTTTGGCGGCCAGAGTGTGCATAAAAGCTCCGATCGGAAAGCCGGGTCCGGCGGGCATAAAAGGCCAAGGCGCCCGTTTCAAGCATCCGTCGCTGTTTCACAGCGATCAGGCGCTCGTTACTCGACGGGCTGTCATGGGAGCGTAAAATTGCCGCGTCATGGCGCGCGTCACCCCTCTTTGGCGATCCGATGAGATCAGCGTTCATCGCTTCGACCATCCGGTCGAGCATGAGGATCAGGCTTACGAGGAAGTCGCCGACGCGTTCAGGGCGAGCTTCGTCGAGGAAGGCACGTTCGATCTGCACATCGGCGAAGGCCGCTGGCGCGTGAATGCGGGCGACGCGATGCTGAGCCATCCCGGCATGCACTTTCGCACCGGGTTTCAAGGCTCGGGGTTCAATGACACGTGCTTGTCGCTGACCTATCTGGCGGCCAACGACGACGGCTTTGATCCTGCGCGGGCCTGGGCGAAGCGTGGACGGCCGGTGGTGATGGCGAGCAATCGTGTGCGCTATCTGCGTTGGGGCTTGGCGCGCGCCGTCGAGCACAGCGCGCCGATGCTGGTGGAGTATTGCGCGACGGAGATTTTCAACGAAGCGCCGCGCGCCAGCGCGGATTTGTTCAGCGAGCACAAGTTCGGATGGTACGCCGAGCGCGTACAGGCCGTGCGCGAGCGAATCGAGCGCGAGTTCGCGGATGCATTCACGGTGTCAGAGCTGGCGCGCGGCATCGGCATGAGCATGTTCAACTTCACCCGCGTGTTCAGCGAACTGACGGGCCTGCCGCCGCATCGCTATGTGTTGAAGGTGCGGCTCGACGCGGCGCGGCGGATGCTGCGCGACGGGCGGAGCGTCACCGAGACGTGCTTTGCGTGCGGCTTCAACAATTTGAGCCACTTCAGCCGCAGCTTCGCGCGGCGGTTTGGGCGTGCGCCGTCGCAACTGCTCAGCCAAATTTAGCAGGAAAGTGCAAGCGCCTTAGGCCCGGCGCAGGGCATCTGAGCGGGCTTTTGCCCACAAGGACTTGCTCATGCGTTTTGTTGCTTATCCCCTGCTCGCGGCCGCCCTCGCCGCGTGCGCTACCGCCGACGCCTCGACGGCGGAAGAAGACATCCGTGCCGTCGCCACGCTCGACACAGCCTATCAAGCCGCCGTCGAGCGCAACGATGCGGACGCTATGGCGGCCATCCTGCATGAGGACATGATCCTCGTGGTCGGCGCCGGCACGGTGGTGCCGCGCGATGAATTGCTGCGCATGGCGCGCGATGAGGACATCATCTACGAGCGCCAGGTCGAGGATGAGGGCACGCAAACGGTGCGGCTCTACGGCCGCGACACCGCGATCGTAACGGCGCGGCTTTGGCTCAAGGGCACGCAGAACGGCCGGCCGTTCGATCAGCGCCTGTGGTTCAGCGATACCTACGTGCGCACGCCGCAAGGCTGGCGCTACGCATTCGGTCAAGCGTCGATCGCATTGCCGGCGAGTTAGCGGCGGCGCACCTTACCGTCGCCACTCGTCGCGGCACGCTTGGTTGGCGCGGCAAATAGTGGTGAAGGTGCGCCATGCTTCGTTCCCTGCTCGCCGCGCTTTGTCTCTTTGTCGCAAGTTGTCAAACCGGCGCGTCGGGAAACGACGACGTGGCGCGCATTGCGCAGATTGAAGCGAATCTGCCGCCTGCAGTGGTGCTCGAAGGCCGCCCGGCGACGGGCCGCTCGCTTGCCGCGGCGATGGCGCAAGACGGCGTACCCGGCTTGAGCATCGCGATGATCCGCGACGGGCGGATTGCATGGACGCGCGAATATGGCGTCACCACACCTGGTGGCGCGGCGATCACGCGCGAGACACGGTTTCAGGCGGGATCGGTCAGCAAGCCGATCGCGGCGCTGGGTGCGCTGGCGCTGGTCGAGGACGGCGCGGCGACGTTCGATGAGGACGTGAGTGCGCGCTTGAGGCGCTGGCGTCCAACATTTGCGGATGGCGTGAGTGGGGCGGTGACGCTTGGTGGTCTACTCTCACACACGGCGGGCACGAGCACGCCTGGCTTTCCCGGCTATCGCACCGACGCAGGGGTGCCGACGCTGGTGCAAGTGCTCGAGGGCGCCCCTCCGGCGAATACCGAAGCGGTTCGCGTGGTCAGCGCGCCCGGATCGCGACGCGCCTATTCGGGCGGCGGGTACGAGATCGTGCAGCTGTTGATCGAAGATGTGTCCGGGCAAAGCTACGCGGACTGGATGACGGTGCGCGTGTTCGCGCGCATGGGCATGACGCACAGCGGTTTCGAGCAACGGCTGAGCGCCGCCGATCGGCGCACGCATGCGATGGCGCACGGCGCTGATGGCGCGCCGATCGCGGCGGGCCCGCATATCTATCCGGAGCAAGCGGCGGCGGGCTTGTGGTCAACGCCGAGCGACCTCGCGCGGGCCCTGATTTGGCTGCAAGGCGCGCTCGCCGGCGAGCATGGTGCGGAGACACGGGACCTAGTGCGGCGAATGCTGACGGACACGCCGCCGTCGCGCGGCATGGGCTTCGACGTCGGGGGCGCGCCTGGCGCGCGCTGGTTCTCCAAGAGCGGCGACACCGAAGGGTTCGGCGCGTTCGTTGTGGCGTACGAGCATGGCGATGGCGCCGTCGTCATGGCCAACGGTCAGTCCGGCGCGGCGTTGGCGCGTGACGTCGTGCGCGCGATTGCGTCGGCCTATGGCTGGCCGGATTTTGGCTCGCGGGTGCGGAGTGCGGTGGACATCAGCGCGGCGGAGAAAGCGCGGCTCGCCGGCCGCTATCGCTATCGTGCGGGCGAGTTCACGGTGGCGCTTCAGGATGGCGCCTTGTTCCTGTCGTCACCGGGCGATGAGCCTGATGCTGCGTTCGCCGCCTCTGCGAGTGAGATCTTCACGCTCGCGGAAGACGCAAGTTTCGTGTTCGACGCCAGCGAGGGGCCGGCGCAATCGGGACGCATTCTGATCGGCGCTTCGGAATTGCCGTTTCAACGGATCGATTGAGGCTTGAGCGGGCTTGACGCGAGCGCGGGAATGTCTGCCTTGATCGGCGGGTGAGCGCGCCCACCATCTTTGTCGACGCCGACGCCTGCCCGGTTAAGGAAGAAATCTATCGGGTGGCGCGGCGGACGGGGTGTCCGGTGCAGGTGGTGACGAACAGCTTCATGCGCGTGCCGCCGGATGTGACGCTGACGGTGGTGGATGCGGGGCCGGATGTGGCGGACGATTGGATCGCGGAGCGCGTAAAGCCGGGCGATATCGTGGTGACGAATGATATTCCGCTGGCGAGCCGCACGCTGAAAGCGGGCGGCGCGGCGTTGGGTGCGACGGGGAAGGCGTTCACGGAGAGCTCGATCGGCGCGGCGTTGGCGCAGCGGGAAATCATGGAGCATCTGCGTTCGATGGGCGATGTGGTCGGCGGGCCGAAGCCGTTTTCGCAGGCGGATCGCTCGCGGTTTCTGTCGGCGCTGGATGCGGCGGTGATGAAGGCGAAGCGGGGCTAGGACCTATCGGGATTCCGCGAAAAGCTTTCGCTGGGCGGAATTGATGCTGAGCTCGTCCAGATCGACCTCGCGTTTGGATGCGGGCATGTGCTGCCGTCTGGAGTGGGAATCGAAAAAGATCGTGCCGTGAATGCCATTGGCGTCACGCTTGAGAATTGGGCGCTCCCAAATCGCCTCAAGCACTCGATTTGCTTGGGCTTCGCCGACTCGCTGAACAAAGTCCTCGGAAATTTCCATATCCTGACCAATGGTCGGGAAGATTTGATTGAACT
>Ga0068862_100005682_pt1 | contig 10408 bp, 11 predicted proteins | sample KBSSwiS52_FD_66598 | JGI IMG/M metagenome (GOLD analysis project Ga0068862, IMG submission 66598) | Switchgrass rhizosphere microbial communities from Kellogg Biological Station, Michigan, USA - KBS Switchgrass S5-2 | ecosystem: Host-associated > Plants > Roots > Rhizosphere > Soil ... | reverse complement strand
ATCGCCGCCGCGCCTGGCATCTTCAGTCCGCTGCGGGACGCGATTGCGGCAGCGGTGCCGCCGTCTCGCTGATCCGGGGCGCGCCGGTCTTCGGCAGCAGCGCCACCGCGCACAGCGTGACGGTCGCGATGCCGGCCATCGACCACAGCAGCGTGCTGAACCCGGCGGCTTTGACCACCGGCCCCAGCAGCCAGACCGCCGACGAGCTCACGCCGAACGAGACGAAAAGCCGCATCCCGCTCACGCGCGAGCGCATGCGGTCGTCGACGAAGCGCACGATCATCGCATCGGTGAACGGTATCGCGCCGAAGATCACGATCATGAACGCGATCTGCAACGCATAGAGCGTCCAGCCGGTCGCGTTCGCGGCAAGGATGAAGAGCGGCACCTGCGTGGCGACGACGGCGAGGTAGATCCGGCGAATCGGATAGCGGTCGATCAGCAGCCCGATCGCGACCTGCGCGAACGAGGCGATCACATAGACACAGGCGAGCAGCACGCCCAGGACCGCCGGATCCTGGACGATGCCGGCGAAGCGCTCGCGCAGCAGCTGGCCGTTGCCGTTCGTCGTGAGATTGAACAGCAGGCTCGACGCAATGGCTGCGATGGTCATCACCGCGAAAATGCGCCCCAGCGGCGGACTGTCGTGCGCGCGAGGCGTGCGCGCGCCGTGCGCAGGGGGCGCGAGCTCGCGCGGCGACAGTCGCGCGAAGATCACGCCGCAGGCGAGCGAGAGCAATGCCGGCACCACGAAGGCCGCACGCCAGCCCGCATACTTGACCAGGAAGCCCGTGGTGATCGCGGCGAGCGCGACACCCAGGTTGCCGGCAAGCCCGTTGACGCCGATGGCGAGGCCCGGACGCCTGGCGTTGCGGACGAGCATCGGAATCCCGACCGGATGGTAGATCGACGAGAACGCGCCCATCAGCGTCAGCGCGCCCGCGAGCTCCCAGGCATTGCGCGTCAGCGCGACGAGCGCCGCGGACACCCCCATGCCGAAGAAGAACAGGAGCATCATCTGCCGCCGGCCCCAGAGGTCGCCCAGGCGCCCTGCCGGCAGCGATCCCAGACCGAACAGCAGGAAGGCGCCGACGCCGTAGGGCATAAGCGATTCCCAGTCGGCGAAGCCGAAGTCGCTGGCGATGGCCGCGACCGCCGTCGCGAAGATCAGGAGGAACATGTGATCGATCGCGTGCGCGATGTTGAGCAGCAACGCAACGGGGCGGGTCGGGACGCTCATCGCGGTGCTCCTCCGGCCAGTCGCTCGAGGTCCGCGAGAAGTGCGGCGGGAATCTCGATGCCACGGGCCGCGGCGCCCTCGGCGAGCGCGCGTCGGCGTTCGCCGGGGAGGCGCACGCCTTGTTCCTTCGTCATTTCCGCGACGAGCGATTCGATTCGATCGAGGAAGATCTCGCGGCCCGCGAGCGCATCGGGGTCGATCACCAGAAACGCCTGTCCCAATCGAGGCCGGTTGCCCTCGTCGACGAAAAACGAGGACGCCTCGAAACCCATTGCCGCGCCGGTCAGCGCCGTCACCATGACCTCCACGACGAACGCCAGCATCGCGCCTTTCGTTCCGCCCATCGGCAGCATCGAGCCCGCGAGGCCGGCCTTGGGATCGGTCGTCGGCTGACCGTCGGCATCGAGCGCCCAGCCGAGCGGGATCGCACGCCCTTCCTTCGCCGCGACCATCAGCTTGCCGCGCGCCACTTCCGACAGCGACAGGTCGATCACGACCGGAGGTGAATCGCGCCGCGGAAATACGGCCGCGATCGGGTTGGTGCCGAACAGCGGCCGTCGTCCGCCAGCGGCCGCCATCGCTGCCGGCGAATTGCCGAGCGCGAGGCCGACGAGCCCCGCCGCGCCTACCGGCTCGAGATGGTAGGCGGCTTCGCCGAAGTGATGGCTGTTGGTCACACCCGCGAAGCCGATTCCGAATTCGCGGGCGCGCTCGATCGCTTCGTCGACTGCGAGCGCGCAAGCCGGAAATGCGAGACCGCAACCGGCGTCGATCAGCACTGCGCTGCCCTTTTCGCGAAGGATTCGTGGCTGCGCCGCTCCATCGGCGCGTCCGTTGGCGAGATGCGTCGCGTACTGCGGCACACGCGAAACGCCGTGCGAGGCGAGCCCGTGAGCGTCGGCATGAAGCAGCGCCCGCGCGGTCGCGTCCGCCATCGCGGCGTTCGCACCGGCGCGCGCAAGCGCCGCCGATGCGAGGTTGCGGAGGGAATCGAGCGAGACGAGAGGCATGGGAGACTGGGTTGGGTCGGTCGGCCCGAGCCTCAGCCGGTTGCTTTAGTGAGCGCCAACGCCGCAGCCACCTTGTCGGCAATCAGCGACGACACGCGCGTGTTCGATTCCGCGGTGACACCGGCAATGTGCGGCGTGAGCAGGAGATTCGGGCAACCGGCAAGCGGCGAGCCGGCAGGAAGCGGCTCCTGCTCGAACACGTCGAGCGCCGCGCCACCCAGTTGACCCGTCTTCAATGCCGCGGCGACCGCCGATTCGTCGACGACACCGCCGCGCGCGGTGTTGATGAGAATCGCGCCCGGCTTCATCTGCTGCAGCCGCGTCGCGTCGATGAGATGCCGGGTCGCATCGGTCAGCGGGACGTGCAGCGTCACGACGTCGGCCTCCGCCAGCAAAGCATCGAGACCGTACGCCGTCGTCGCCTCGTCGCTCCAGACCCTGGCGTACGGCGCGACCTGCGGATCGAAGCCGATCACCCGCATGCCGAGCGTGCGTCCCAAACGCCCCGCCAGCCTGCCGATTCCGCCGAAGCCGACCACCCCGAGCGTCTTGCCGGCAAGCTCACGCCCATTGGAGAGCGACGCGCGCGGCCACTTTCCATCCGCCACGCCTGCCGTCGACGCATAAGCGCCGCGCAGCAGCAACATCGCCGAGGCGATCACGTACTCGGCCACCGCGAGCGCATTGGCGCCTGTCGCCGGAATGACTTCGATTCCACGCTCGCGACACGCGTCGACGTCGATGTTGTCGAGACCGACGCCCAGCCGGCCGACGACCTTGAGCGCGGGCGCGGCGGCCAGCAGCTTGCGATCGACTTGCGTGCGATTGCGCACGATGAGGGCATCGGCGTTTTTGAGCGCAGCCGCGAGCGCATCGGGACGATCGACGAGGCCCTTGTCGTACAGGGTGTCGTGCTTCGCGGCGAGCCGGGAAACCGCCGCGTCGTCCATGAATTCGCTGATGACGATGCGCATCCGATGAAGCCCTACGGATTTTTCGCGAACAGGAGGTCGATGTCGCCGAACGCCTTGAACTCGAGCGCGTTGCCGAACGGATCGAGGAAGAACATCGTCGCCTGCTCGCCCGGCAGCCCGCGGAAGCGGACGTAAGGCTCGACGATGAATTTCGTGCCGCCGGCCTTGAGCCTGGCAGCGAGCGCTTCCCATTGCGGCAGGTCCAGGATGACGCCGAAGTGACGGACCGGGACGTTCTGGCCGTCGACGAGACTGGTGGCGTCGCTCATCCCGGCAGCGCCCACCTTGTGCGCGACGATCTGGTGGCCATGGAAGTCGAAGTCGACCCAGTCGTCGGACGAGCGTCCTTCGGCGCACCCGAGGAACTCCCCGTAGAACGCCCGCGCCTGTTCGAGATCGGTGACCGGGAACGCGAGGTGGAAGCGCGGATAGTTGGCAGTCGGCAGGTGTTGGCTCATCGATGTGCTCTTCGTTTGCGATTCGGTTTGCGGCTCAGCTTTGCATTCCCCAGCGGCGAACCGTTCGGGCTTCGACCGTCCGGAATATCACGTTCTCGACGAGGAGCCCGATCAGGATCACCGTGAGCAACCCCGCGAACACCGCCGGAATCTCGAGCTGGTTCTTGTTCTCGTAGATGAACCAGCCGAGCCCGCCGGACCCTGACGAGACGCCGAACACGAGCTCCGCGGCGATCAGCGTACGCCACGCGAACGCCCAGCCGATCTTGAGCCCCGTGAGAATGCTGGGGAACGCCGCCGGAATCAGGATGCCGCCCACGTAGCGCAACCCCGAGAGCCCGTAGTTGCGCCCGACCATGCGCAAGGTATTCGACACCGAAAGGAAGCCGGAATGCGTATTGAGCGCCACCGCCCAGAGCACCGAGTGGATGATGACGAACACGATGCTGCCGTAACCCAGGCCGAACCAGATGAGGGCGAGCGGCAGAAGTGCAATCGCGGGCAACGGGTTGAACATCGAAGTCAGGAGCTCGAGCAGGTCGGTGCCGAGGCGCGTCGAGATCGCGATCGTCGTCAATATCGCCGCGCACAGGATCCCGAGGCCGTAGCCGATCAGCAGCACACGCAGCGACGTCAGCGCTCGCGAGGGGAGAACGCCACTCGAGACGGCCTCGGCAAATGCCGACAGCGTGGCGCCGAACGTGGGAAAGAGCAGCGGGTTGTTGAGCCAGCGCGCATACCCTTCCCAGATGAGCGCAAGCAGCACGAGCAGCGCCGTCTTGCGCAGAAACGCATTGCTGCCGAGGCGCTCCCAGGCGGACAGGGGCTTTTCGACGACGCCGAACGCGGCCGAGTCGACGGCCGGCGGGTAGCGCTCCGGCCGTGGCGCCGCCAGGATCTCAGAGGACATGCGAGGCCTCCTCCTGCTCGACGGCATCGGAGAAGAGCAGCGTGTGGATTTTCTGCTCGAGCTCGAGCAGCGCCGTCGCGTCCGACGCCGCGGCGTCGCGCGGCAGGCTGTTGAGCTCCGCCTTGACCTGTCCGGGATGGGGCGTCAACAGGAGGATGCGGCTGCCGATCTTGATGGCTTCGGGGATCGAATGCGTGACGAACACAACCGTGAACGCGATCTCGTCCCAGAGCTGCAGGAGCTCATCCTGCATCTTGCGTCGCGTCAGCGCATCGAGCGCGGCGAACGGCTCGTCCATCAGCAGGATGTCGGGCTCCATCGCCATCGCCCGCGCGATGGCGACCCGCTGCTTCATGCCGCCGGAAAGCGTGTGCGGCAGATTGTCGGCGAACGGCGTGAGGTTCACCATCGCGATGGCCTCGCGCGCCTTCTCGCGCGCCGGGCCGTCGGACAGGCGGCCGCTCGCGACGAGCGGGAACATCACGTTCTCGCTGACCGTCTTCCACGGCAGGAGCTGGTCGAATTCCTGGAACACCATCATGCGGTCCGGACCGGGCTTCGCAACGACCTCGCCTTTGAGCCGGATCTCGCCCTCGACCGGCGTCAGGTAGCCGCCGATCGCCTTGAGCAGCGTGGACTTGCCGCATCCGGACGGTCCCAGCAGCACGAAGCGGTCGCCGCGGAAAACCTCGAAGTCGACGCGATACGTCGCGGTGACGAGGTGGTCCCGGGTCTTGTATTGAAGTGTGACGCCGCGCACGTCGAGCAGCGGCCCAATGACCGCGCGGTCGCGGGCTCGCGCCGCGAGTCCGCCGGGCGAGGCTGTCGTCGTCATCGGTTGGGGAATCTACTGCCAGGGCAGACGGTCGAGGTCGACGTTGCCCCCGGAAACGATCACGCCCACGTTGGCACCGGCGACGTCCAGCGTCCCCTCGAGGAGACACGCGAGCGGCACCGCCGACGACGACTCGATCAGGATCTTCATCCGCTCCCAGGTCATTCGCATCGCCTGCACGATCCCCTCTTCGCTCGCCGTGCCGATCGCGCTCACGCCCTGCCGGAGCGCGGCGAGCGTGCGTGGAGCGATCGTCGTGCGCAAGCCATCGGCGATCGTCGTCGCCGCCGGAAGCGGCTCCACCGAGCCGCTGCGCAAGCTGCGGGCGGCGTCGTCGGCGTTCCTGGGCTCCGCGCCATAGACGCGAATCGACGGCTTGAGCGAGCGCGCGGCGATGGCCGTTCCCGACAGCAGTCCGCCGCCGCCGACCGGCGCAATCACGATGTCGAGCTCGGGATGGTCCTCCAGCAGTTCGAGCGCCGCCGTCGCCTGTCCAGCGATCACGCGCTCGTCGTCGAAAGGGTGGACCATGGTCGCGCCCGTCTCCTCGAGCACCTCCGCGCACAGCGCCTCGCGGGCAGCGATGTTCGGCGCGCAAAAACGGATCGTGGCGCCGAAACGGCGCACGTTCTCCTGCTTAACCTTCGCCGAGTTCTCGGGCATCACGATCCAGGCGGCGATGCCGCGCTGCCGGGCCGCATACGCGAGCGCGGCGCCGTGATTGCCGGACGAATGCGCGACGACACCTCGCCGCGCCTCCTCGTCCGTCAGCGAGTAGACGGCATTGGTCGCGCCGCGCGCCTTGAAAGCGCCGACCTTCTGGAAGTTCTCGCACTTGAACCAAAGCCGCGCACCGACTTCGGCATCGATTGCGCGGCAGGACAGCACCGGCGTGCGGTGCACGTGCGGCGCGATCCGCGCGTGCGCCGCACGAATGGCCGCGAGATCGGGAAGTGCGAGGGCCGAGCGTTCGACGGTATCGAGCATCAGCTCCCCGCGGCGCCGTGGATGTTGGGAAAGAAGAGGTCCTTCCAGGAATCGGGCTTGACCTTGATCATGCCGATCTTCGTCATGAAGTTCGCGTAGGCCATGATGTTCTGCGGCGCGGTGGTGAAGACGATCGCAGGATCGTTGAGCATCGCCAGAATATCCGCGACGCTGTCCTTGTCCTTGGAGATGCGCAGGTACGCCTCGGCTGCCGCTTTCTTGTCCTTGTTGATGAACGCCGTGGCCTCGTCCAGCGCGGCGACGAAAGCGGCGTAGAGCTTCGGGTTCTCGTTACGAAACTTCGACGTCGTCCACACGACATTGAACGTCGTCGGCCCGCCGAGGACGTCGACGGAATTCAGCACCGTGCTGATACCCGGCCGCTTCAACTGCTGATACTGGAACGGCGGCGAGCCGAAGTGCGCGGTGACCTCCGATTGCCCGGACAGCAGCGCCGTCTGCGCGTCGGGATGCGACATCGAGACGGTCAGAGCATCGAGCTTTCCGTGCTGCCCCTCGCCGAAGGCTTTCTCGGCGGCCATCTGCAGCGTCACGGCCTGCACCGACACCTTGACCGCGGGCAGCGCGATCCGGTCTTTCTCGGTGAAGTCCTTGACCGACTTGACGTTCGGGTTGCGCGTGTTGAGGTAGAGCGGCATGGAGTCGAGCGCCGCCACCGCCTTGACGTCGAGGTTGCCTTTCGTCCGCGCCCAGAGCGTAATCAGCGGGCCGACCCCGCCCGACGCGATCTGCAGGCTACCGGACAGCAGTGCGTCGTTCATCACGTTGCCGCCGGCGAATTTCGCCCAGTTGACCTTCACGTCGACGCCCGCGGCCTTGGCGTGCTTCTCGACCAGTTTCTGCTCCTCCATCACCATCAGCGACAGGTAGCCGATGCCGTATTGCTGTGCGATGTTGATTTCGGTGAGCTCCGCCGACGCCGCCGGCGACAGCACGACCGTCGCCAGCGCGAGAGCGATGAGGCTTCGAAGCTTCTGCATGGGGACAACCTCCGGGGTTCGCGCCGCGCGATGCCGTCGCGAGGCGCACACCCTCGAAGTATAGGCTGCGCCGCGTCGGCGCGGAACCTGCCGGAACGCTCTGCGGGGACCTAGGCGGATTCGTACAGGCGGGTCAGCACGAACTCGCGATGTCCCAGCGCTTCGGCAGCCGTCAAGCGGCCATTGGCCGTGCGGAACATCATGTCGAGGAGCTTGTCGCCGGCCTCGCTCATCGTGATCTCGCGCTGCAGCAGGCCGCTCGTGTCGACGTCGACGTGCTCGCTCATCGTGCGCACGGTGCGCGGATTGGCGCAGATCTTGATGACCGGCAGGATGGGATTGCCGATGACATTGCCCTGCCCCGTCGGGAAGAAGTGCACGGCGAACCCCGACGCGGCGCAAAGCGTGACCATTTCCGCAGCCGCCGACGAGCTGTCCATGAACCAAAGTCCCGGGCTCGTCGGCATCTCGGCCTTGTCGAGCACGCCGTCGACGACGCACTTCTTGCCGATCTTCTGGATGTTGCCGAGCGCCTTTTCCTCGATCGTCGTGAGGCCGCCCGCGATGTTGCCCTTGGTCGGCTGCGAGTCCGACAGGTCGGAAGTCTTGTGGCGGTTGACGACCTCCTGGTAACGATCGAACACGCGCATGAAGTCGGCGCGAACCTTGTCGTCGCGGCAGCGCGCGGCGACGATCTGCTCGCCGCCCGTGAGCTCGGTCGTTTCGCCGAACACGAGTGTGCAGCCGGAGGCGTAGAGCTTGTCGAAAGCGTCACCCACGGTGGGGTTGGCGCCGCAGCCGGACGTGGTGTCGGACTCGCCGCACTTGGTCGACACCCAGAGCTCGGGCAGCTCGCATTGCTCGCGATGCTTCTCGCTCGCCGACTGCAGGAACTCCCGCGCCGCCTTCGAAGCGCGCATGATCGTGTCGTGATCGCCGTGGAGCTCGATGCCGAATCCCGCGACCGGCTTTCCCGTGGTGGCGATGCCGTCGACCACTTTCTTCGTCCACTGGTCCTCGATGCCGATCACGACGACGGCGGCGACGTTCGGGTTGCACCCCGTGCCGATCAGCGTCCGGAAGTGAAGCTCGAGGTCGGCGCCGAACTGCAGCCGGCCGTACGGATGGGGTATCGCGATCGTGCCCTTGATGTTGTGCGCGACCGCCTCGGCCGCGGCGTTCGAAAGGTCGTCGACCGGGAGAATGATCACGTGGTTGCGAACGCCGACGCGGCCGTTCTCGCGCCGGTAACCCCAGAAGGTCTTTTGCATGTTCATATCCTCTGTTACCAGCGCTTGGTCTTGATGTTGTGGACGTGGGCGTGCTGTCCCTTGGCGATCGGCTGGACCACCTTGCCGATATCAATGCCGTACTTGATCACGGTGTCGCCTACGGCCATATCCTTGAGAGCGACCTTGTGACCAATCGGGATGTCCTGGATGCACGGCAGCGTGATCGTGCGATCTTCGTCGAGCACCAGCCCCGTGAGCGTCGTGCCTGCCTTGACGCCTTCGACCACGACCACCGCGACGGAATCCTCGGGGTCGTGCAGCACGCAATGAATCATCGGAATCTCCGGAAAAATGACGGACGCGGCAAAACGCCAAGCGTACCGCCGAACCACTGGAACAGTCAACTATATCATCTATATGACATGTATGATTTGCATCACTTGGACCGGTTGACTACACTGCGGCCCAGCATGGCGAAGCTCCCACTCGACGACGCTGCGCCCGGTGTGCCGCTCTCCGGCCCGCTGTACAAGGAGGTCAAGCGCCGCTTGACCGAATCGCTGACGCGCGGCGAGTGGAAGCCGGGCGAAGCGATCCCTGCCGAGCGCATGCTCTCGGAACGCTGCGGCACCAGCATCGGCACGATCCGGCGCGCCATCGACGAGCTCGTCGCCGAGAACATCCTGATCCGGCAGCAGGGACGCGGCACCTACGTCGCAAGCCACAACCGCGACCGGATGCTGTTCTACTTCTTCCACATCGTCGACGACGACGGCACGAAACGCTATCCCGACGTAGAGCTCCTGGCGTTCGCGCGCGGCAAGGCGGATCGCACCGCGGCGGAGCTGCTCTCCCTCGCGCCTGGCGACGGCGTCTACCGGATCCGCAATCGATTGAGCCTCGCCGGCTCGCCAGTGATGATCGACGACATCACGCTGCCGGCGGCAACGTTTCCCGGGCTCACGGAGCGGCAGTTTCGCGAGCGCACGTCGACGATCTACAACCTGTACCAGCAGGCGTTCGGCGTTTCCGTCGTGCGCGCGAGCGAGCGGCTGCGCGCCACCGTCGCCGACGCCGAGACCGCGGCGCTGCTGTCGATCGCGCGCAACACGCCGCTGCTGCGCATCCGCCGGATCGCGCTCTCCTACAACGAGGCCCCGATCGAGCTTCGTATCTCGCTCGTCGACACGACGCGGAACGAGTACTTCGCCGACATCGGCAAGCCCGCGTAGCAGCCGGACGCGTGTCCTTCGCCTCCTTCTTCGCGCAGCTCCTGAACGGCCTCGCCGGCGCGTCGGCGCTGTTCCTCGTTGCCGCCGGCCTGACGCTGATCTTCGGCGTGACGCGGGTCGTCAATTTCGCGCACGGGTCGCTTTACATGCTGGGCGCCTTCGTCGCCTACTCACTCGTCTCGGCTCTGCCAAAAGGGTTCGCCGGCTTCTGGGGTGGCGTCGTCCTCGCGGCGATCGTCGTGGCGCTGCTGGGCGCGGTCATCGAGACGGTCCTGCTGAAGCGCATCTACGCGGCGCCCGAGCTGCTGCAGCTTGCGGCCACGTTCGGCATCGTGCTGATCGTGCGCGACGCCACGCTGGCCATCTGGGGTGCCGAGGATCTGCTCGGCCCGCGGGCGCCGGGCCTGGCCGGCGCGGTGCTGATCTTCGGCCGCGTGATCCCGACGTACGACCTCTTCCTCTTGTGCCTCGGTCCGCTGGTGTTGCTCCTGCTCTGGTTCCTGCTGGAGCGCACGCGCTTCGGGACGCT
>Ga0068862_100005679_pt1 | contig 10411 bp, 10 predicted proteins | sample KBSSwiS52_FD_66598 | JGI IMG/M metagenome (GOLD analysis project Ga0068862, IMG submission 66598) | Switchgrass rhizosphere microbial communities from Kellogg Biological Station, Michigan, USA - KBS Switchgrass S5-2 | ecosystem: Host-associated > Plants > Roots > Rhizosphere > Soil ... | reverse complement strand
TCGCCCTGATGGTCCAGACCGGCGATCGTCCGGAACAGATCGCCGAGCGTGAAGGTCTCGCTCAGGTCGGCGATGAAGCCCAGGTCGCCGCATGGGTCGACGAGGCCATTGCCGACAAGCCTGCAGAGTGGCAGCGCTACCTGGCGGGCGAGAAGAAGCTGCTCGGTGTCTTCGTTGGAGCGGTGATGAAGCGGTCAGGCGGGCGAGCGGACCCCCGCAAGGTGAATCAGCTGCTATCCACCCGGGCGAGCGGGTAGAGCGGGGATGGCAGCGCTCGAGCGAACTGCAGGGTCGAGCTTGGCATGCCGAAATGCCGCTGCGCCTCGGTCGCGACCAACTCCTCGCCACCGTGCCGCAGCGCGGCCCGCCGCACGCGCTTCGCGAGCCGAAGCGGCGCGTCGCCGGAGGGGTCCAGCGCATAGGGCTCGGAGCCTTCCACACGGCGCAGGAAATCGACGATGAAGTCGAATGACCGCGTCAGGTATCCATCCACGTCCGATTCGGGCAGGTCCCATCGGCTCTTTTCCGACATGAGCTGAAAGATCCGCTGCCACGATTCGGTGTCGGTCACGTAGACCATCCCGCGGAAGATCCGCCGATTCGTCGGAGTGCTGAAGATCGTCGGACTCAAGATCCGATCGAGATGGGCATCGGATCTCGCATGGTCGAGCAGGATGAGCTCGCGCGCACGCCGGGCATACCGCTCGCCGAGGTGTGTCTCGAACCGGCTCTCCCAGTAGCTGTGGCCTAACGCGGCCGTGCTGGACGTGGTAGCGAGCTGCCGCGGCACGAAGTAGTTGTGCGCGACCGCGTCGGCGGCCAGGTGCGCGAGGTAGCCGAGCGAGAAGGCGTGGAGCGGCTCGTCGCGCGCCTGCTCGCGGATCTCGAGCCCGACGTGCCAGGCGTGGCAATGGCGCCCGGCCGCGGCGTACTTCTTCGCGATGCTCGTGTCGGCCGCGATCGACCCGTAGAGGAAGTCATACGGGAACGCGGCGAGCAGCTCGGCCACGCTCGCCGGAAGGAGCGTCAACGACCGCAGTACCGCTTCGCCGAGAAAAACGTGAGTGCCCGGCGTCCACGCGAACGCCGGCGTCGGAATCAACGCGATGATCGCGAGCGCGATCGCGACAGGACAGGCCATCGCGATCGCGCGGGTGCGCCAGCCCGACGGGCTGCGCCTCACGCTATATGCCGAGACGCTTACGCTGCCGCCGGATTGCCTTGCGCAGATCGCGAAGCTCGGAGTCCACGACGTCCGCAACTTTCTCGCGCGCCGAATCGAGAGCGTCGCCAAGCTCCTCACGGACCGTATCCACAGGGACGCGGTCCCAGAGCTCGCCGCCGCGCTTCGCCGCCCATTTCGCTCCACGTCGTCCACGCTTGTTCGCCCAGCGGGCCGCGCCCAGCGCTGCACCGCCGGCTGCGCGTGCAACCGGAGAGAGGGGCCGACGCCCGCTCGGACCGCGACGCAGCATCAGTGCAGCACCGGCGCCGATCACCGCGCCGAGCACCGCTGCCGTCAGCAGATCGTACTGCTGATCACGATCGCTCCTCGGTCGCCCGCGGTCGGACTCGCGGTCGCTCGTCGTTCCATTCGCTCTCGGTCTCACCGTAGTCGCCATGAGTCTCCTCGGTCTCGTCGAACACGTCGTCTTCGTCCAGGCGCTCCATGTCCGCGATCACGCCGTTTTCGACCTGGTCACGAAGCGTCGTAGCGCCGGCCCGCACACCCCGCAGCGTCGATGCCGTCGACACGAACGCATCCTCGGCCTCGCGCTGCACCACTCGCATGAGCGCATCGAGCTCGTTGAGCCGGCGCTCTGCGGTTTTCACGGCCGTCGTCAGCCGCTCGTTCGCCAACGTCACCGTCTGGTTGAACTGCTGGACATCGACGCGGATCGCCGTCGTGATGTAGTTGACATTGTCGGCCACCGCGTTCGCGTTGCGTACCAACGGTCCGATATCCCCGTAAAATCGGTCGATCAGATCGTTGACCTTCTTGTAGCTGGTCCGGAAGTTCCACGCCGCGGGGATCAGCACGACGGTCAGCGCGAGAATCGCGATCGACATGAGCCCCTGGGCGACCGTCGCGACCTTGGCAAACGCCCCCTGCTCGACCGCCACCTGTTTCGTGATGATCGTGTCGGGCAGTGTCTGTGCGACTTGCAGCAACAACTCACCAGCCAGCCGCGCGAAACCCGCTGTCATGCGATCGGGGGATTGATGTGTTACCCTTCGGCGTCCAACGAGTCATCCGCGCGGCCCGCCGCCGCCCGCGTATGTGCAAGGCTGAGGCCACCATGTGGTCGAGCCAAGCGCGATGCTTTCACGTGATCGCGGATCGTATGGGCGCCAAAATCGAGTGTCAAGCAACCCTCACCCTCGCCGCGTTCCCAAGTCATGGCCGCAGTGCAGTACATCGTCGAAGGCGGAGCCACACTCTCCGGCACCATTCGCCCCTCGGGAAACAAGAACGCTGCGCTGCCAATCATTGCGGCCTCGCTGCTGACGGAGCACCCGGTCACGCTCTCCAACGTCCCTCGCATTCGCGACACGGAGACGCTCGTGGAGTTGATTCGGTCGGTGGGGGCGAGCGCGGACTGGACCGATCGCAACACGCTGCAGATTCACGCAAAGTCCATCCGGCCATCGGACCTCGATCCCGAGCTCTGCCGGAAGATTCGCGCATCGATCCTCCTCGCCGGGCCACTCCTTGCACGATGCGGCGAAATCACGCTTCCGCCACCCGGCGGAGACGTGATCGGTCGCCGGCGGCTCGACACGCACTTCCTGGCGCTCGAGCGGCTCGGTGCCGACGTGAACGCCGACGACAAGTTCGAACTGCGCGCGAAGACACTCGTCGGCGCGGACGTCTTTCTCGATGAGCCCAGCGTAACTGCGACGGAGAACGCCCTGGTCGCGGCGACGGCGGCCCGAGGAACGACGATCCTGCGCAACGCCGCTTGCGAGCCACACGTGCAGGACCTCGCGCACTTCCTCTGCACGCTCGGCGCGCGAATCGATGGGATCGGAACCAATACCGTCACCATCCATGGGGGGCAGACGATCGGTGGCGGCTCCCATCGAATCGGGCCGGATCACATCGAGGTCGGCTCGTTCATCGGGCTGGCCGCGGTGACGCAATCGCAGATTCGCATCCAGCAGGCGGGCGTCGAGCACCTTCGCTCCACGTTGCTCGGCTTCGCCCGCCTCGGGATCTCGTGCCGGATCGAGGGAGACGACCTCGTGGTCCCGGCGGATCAGACGCGTGAAATCCAGGCGGACTTCGGTGGTCACGTCCCGAAGCTCGAGGATCAGCCATGGCCGGCGTTCCCCGCCGACGTCATGTCCATTGCGATCGTCACGGCGACGCAGTGCACCGGGCTCATTCTCTTCCACGAAAAGATGTTCGAGTCGCGAATGTTTTTCGTGGACAAGCTGATCGGCATGGGCGCCCGTATCGTTCTGTGCGATCCGCACCGAGCGCTCGTGGCTGGACCATCAGCGCTGCGCGGTGCGGGCGTCGAGTCGCCCGATATTCGGGCAGGGATGGCAATGCTCCTGGCCGCCCTATGCGCGAAAGGCACGAGCACGATCAACAACGCTGGCCAGATCGAGCGAGGCTACGAACGCATCGACGAGCGGCTCAACGCGCTCGGTGCGCAGATCACTCGGGTGGACGAGCGGAGAAAATGACGACGCAGGCGAGCCGCGAGACGTCGCGGCTCTACGAGGAGGTCCCGGAGCTCGCGGCCATCGGCATGCGGGCGTTCACGACCACGCGGCTCGCTGGCAGCTTTGCGGTCGCCAGTGACGAGCCGGTTCGCGATGTCATCGCAAGGTGGGACCGGCTCCGCGATGAGCTATCGACTGCCGGTCCGCGGCTCGCGACCGCGCGCCAGGTGCACGGCGACCGTGTGATCTCGCACGGAACGGGATGGGCAGGTTGGCTGCGCGGCGGAGACGCAGACGGGCACTTCGCCCTCGACCGCGGAACGGGCATGGCCGTTTCGATCGCCGATTGCGTTCCCGTGTTTGTCACGCATTCGTCAGGCGCCGCGGCGCTGCTTCACTCGGGTTGGCGCGGCACCGCCAGCCGCATTGTCGAGCGGGCGATCGACCTCTTCGAGTCTCGGGGCATGCCTGGGAGCGAGCTGACGTTGCACCTTGGCCCCGCGATTTGCAGCGATTGCTACGAGGTCAGTCCCGATGTGTTCGAGCGGTTGACTGGTCGGAGTGTAGGCCGCGCAACGACCGTCGACCTTCGTGCCCTGATTGCCGATCATGCTCGGCAGCGTGGCGTCCGCCGCATCTCGATCAGCGAGGACTGCACCCGATGCAACAACGATCGCTTCTACTCTCATCGCGCCGGCGACGCGGGAAGGCAGCTCGGTGTACTGATTGCCCCTCTGTGACATAGCGGCCGTTTGGCTTGACGGCATCTTGGCGGCCGTCTAGATTCACCATGCTGGCGTCTCGCCAAGCGTCGGCGAAATGTGGGGGAAGGTTCCCCACATTTTTTTGTTCTTGGCGGGTACCTCGACATAACATGAACCAGGCGTTGCAAGACGTTGTAGTAGCCGAGCTTGATTCGCTTGGTTTCGATCTCGTCGAGATCCGGCGGGGTGGTACGCGAACACGGCCGGTAGTCGACGTTCGCATCGATAGGCGTGACGGACAGAAAGTGACCGTGGACGATTGCGCCCGCGCGTCGCGCGCCATCGAGGCGCGCCTCGACGCGGGCGCCGTGTTCCAAGGCAAGTACGTTCTCGAAGTGTCGTCGCCCGGAGTCGAACGCCTGCTCCGGACGCCCGCGGACTGGAAGCGGTTCGCTGGTCGCCGCGCTCGGCTGACGAGCGCGGCGGTTGGCGGGATGGTCGAGGGAGAGATAGTCGGGCTCGAAGAAGATGCTGGCCAAGCGGTTGCCGTGGTGCGCGACGACAAGGGCGAGACCCATCGCGCCCCGATCGACGCCATTCGCGAAGCACGGCTGGTATTTCACTGGAAAGGGTAGAGGGTGCCCGTAAATGATCGGTTCCGCTGACATCCTGAACGCGATTCGCGAGCTGACGAATTCCAAGCAGCTCGACCGGTCCGAGCTCCACGGACTGCTCGAGGACGGTATTCATGCCGCGCTCGCGAAAAAGCACGGGCCGAACGTCCAGGCCGAGGTCGAGATCGATGAAGATCGCGGCCAGATCCGCATCGTGCTGTTGAAAACCGTCGTCGACGAAGTCACCGACGCCAGTCGCGAAGTCAGCGTCGAAGAGGCGCGCTTCGAAGATCCCGAGTTCCAGGTCGGCGACATGATGGAGATTCCGGTCGACTTCGCCGAGTTCGGACGCACCGCGGTGCAGGCCGCCAAGCAGCGAATCATTCAGAGGGTTCGCGAAGGCGAGCGCACGCGCATCCGCGATGAGTTCGCCGGTCGCGTGGGCGACCTCCTGAGCGGTGAGATTCAGCAGATCGAGCGAGGCAAACTCGTGGTCATGCTGAACAAGTTCCGCGAGGCCGAAGCGATCATCCCGTACCGCGAGCAGAACCATCGCGAGCACTTTCACCAGGGCGAGCCGATTCGAGCGGTGCTCAAGCGGGTTGAGGAAACCCCCAAGGGACCTCGCCTGATTTTGAGCCGCGCCGACCCGCTCTTCGTGAAGGCGCTGTTCAAGCTCGAGGTGCCGGAGATCCAACAGAACATTGTCGACATCCGGGCGGCGGCCCGCGAGGTCGGGAGCCGTACGAAGATCGCGGTCTTCTCGCGCGATGATTCGATCGATCCCGTGGGCGCGTGCGTCGGGCTCAAGGGGTCGCGCGTGCAGGCGGTCGTGAACGAGCTCAATGGCGAGCGCATTGACATCGTGCCGTGGTCTGCCGATCCGGAGCGATTCGCGAAGCTCGCCCTCGCGCCGGCGCGCGTCGCGCGCGTGTTCTCCGATCCCACGGCCAAGACCATCCAGGCCGTGGTGGACGAGGATCAACTCTCGCTCGCGATTGGTCGAAACGGCCAGAACGTCCGACTCGCGTCCGAGCTCACGGGTTGGAAGATCGACCTGTACTCGAGTCGGGAGTGGCTCGATCGCGGCGGCGACGCGCCGCTCTTTGCGCCGCTGCCTGAAGAGGCAGACGAGGCGGCGGACGTCAAGCTGTCGGAGATCGAAGGGATGTCACCCGCCACGGTGGCGGTGCTCGAGGAAGGTGGCTATCGCACGTTGAACGACATCATCGACCTCGAGCGCGAGGATCTGCTTCGCCTTCCCGGAATAGCGCCGGAGGAAGCGGACAGGATCATCGCGATGCTCGATGAGTTGACTGAGGAGGGTGGTGAAGAAGGTGGCGCCGAGGACGGCGCCCGCGGGTCGAACGACGCACCGCGTCGCGGTGGGTCGGCGGCCTAACGGGAATCATGGACGCTTCGACGTCCCGCAGGCTGCTCCGATTGCTCGGAATCGGGTTGAACGGACGGCTCGTGGTCGTTGGCGTCCAACAGGTGCGAGATGCGGCACAACGGGGAAAGCTGCGCCTCGCGGTAGTCGCGCCGGATGCATCGCGGCACAGTCTCGACAAGGTCGTGCCGATGCTTCGGGCAAAAAACATTCGGATGATTGAGGGCCCGTCGGCGACCGAGTTGGGCGCCACGTTTGGAAGGGAATCGACGGCCGCAGTGGGTGTCGTCGATCTACAGCTCGCGAGAGGCATTCGTGCGCTCGTCGAGTCGGCCCCGCCTGGGGGGCATGCTGCGGACTCGATTCGAGTCCGCTAGGAGGACTGTTTGAGCAAGCTTCGCGTACACGACATGGCAAGCGAGTTCGGGATATCCAGCGACGACGTCATCACGTTGCTTCGCCAGATGGATGTCCCGGTGCGCAGCCATCTCACTCTGCTCACCGACGATCAGGTGGCACGCATTCGTGCGCGTTGGGAGCGCGAAAAGCGCGTCCGCGCCGAGAAGCAAACGGCACCGCCAGCCCGTCGTCGTCGAGGGACTGCCGCACCTGCTCCCACCGCCGCGGCTCCCGCCGCGCCGGCATCGGCGGAGGCGTCAGGCATCCGGCGCCGACGGCGTCCCGCCGAGGTGGCGGGCGACGCCGGCATCGCCACCGAAGAGCATGAGATCGAGATCGCGGCGCCGGACTTGGGCGACGCCGATCACGCAGTCAGCGTCGAGCACGAACCGGAGGTACCACCGGCTCCCGAGATCCATGCGCGTGAGCCCGAGGAAACCAGCGCGGTCGAGGTGGCCCCCGCGGCGCCGCCAACGCCCGTCGCGCCTCCAACGCCTCCCTCGCCGCCGGTCGTGGCTGCACCTTCCGCTGCGCCTCGCGCAGACAGTGCGGACCGCGCCCCGGCTGTCATCGAGCCTCCGCAACCGCCGAGACCCGCCGCGCCGCCATCGGCTCCGGTGTCCGTCGGTTCCGATCGCCCGCGCCCTCGGCCCATCGTGCCTGGGGCACCGCGTCCCCGTCCCGTCGCGAGCGGTACGCCTTTCGTTCCGCCACGTCCCGTGGCCTCGGCCGCGCCCGGTGGAAACATCGCGCCCCCGCGTCGCGACGATCGTCAGCAGCAGCGCCCCAGCGGCGGCGGTGGTGGTGGCGGGAACCAGCAGCAACAGCAGCAGCAGGGCCGTCGCAAGAAGGGCAAGCGCGGCGCTGTCGATCAGGAAGCAGTGTCTGCCAACATCTTCAAGACCATGTCCGCGCTCCGCGGACCGGCTCAGCGCCGAGGCGGACCGCGACGCTCGGACGACGCGGCGTTTCGCGAGGAGCAGGAGGCGCAGCGCGAGGCGGATCGTGAGCGCGAGCGGAAGACCGTTCACGTCAACGAATTCATCACCGTCAGCGAGCTTGCGGAGATCCTCAAGGTTCCCGCGACGCAGATCGTCGGGTTCGCGTTCAAGAACCTTGGCCTCATGGTCACGATCAATCAGCGACTCGACTTCGATCAGATCGAGCTGATTGCTGGGGAGTTCGGCTTCCAGGCCGTCCGCGAGGAGGAGTACGCCGCGGACGCGGGGCAGGAGACCGAAGCGGACAAACCCGAGGACCTCGAGGCGCGTCCGCCGATCGTCACGATCATGGGCCACGTCGACCACGGGAAGACGTCGCTCCTCGACTACATCCGAAAGGCGAACGTCGTCGCTGGCGAAGCCGGCGGAATCACGCAGCACATCGGCGCGTACCATGTGACGTTGCCGAGTGGCAGGCTGATCACGTTCCTCGACACGCCAGGCCACGAAGCGTTCACGGCCATGCGTGCACGCGGAGCCCAGGTCACGGACATCGTCGTGCTGGTCGTCGCCGCGAACGATTCGGTGATGCCACAGACCGTCGAAGCGATCTCGCACGCGAGGAACGCTGGTGTCCCGCTCATCGTCGCGATCAACAAGATCGACTTGCCTGACGCGAACCCGCAGCGTGTGTCGCAGGACCTCCTGCAGCACGGCGTCGTGCTGGAGGCGTTCGGCGGCCAGGTGCTCTCGACGCCGATCTCGGCGAAGAAGGGCACCAACGTCAACGATCTGCTTGATCAGGTTCTCCTGCAGGCCGAAATCCTCGACCTCAAGGCGAACCCGCACAAGAACGCACAGGGCACGGTCGTCGAAGCCCAGCTCGACCCGGGCAAGGGTCCGGTTGCTACCGTCCTCGTGCAAAGCGGCACCCTCAAGGTTGGCGATGACTTCATCGTCGGCCTGTACTCGGGTCGCGTTCGCGCGCTGCTCGACGAGCGTGGCAAGCAGGTGAAGCAGGCTGGCCCGGCGATTCCGGTCCAGGTGTTGGGCCTAACGGGCGTGCCGATGGCCGGCGACGAGTTCCGCGTCGTCGAGGATGCCACGCAGGCGCGCGAGATTGCACAACGCCGCGAGCGGCTCGACCGCGAAGCGAAGAGCCGTCGCACGAGCAAGAGTGCCGTCACGCTGGAAGACTTCATGTCGCAGACGTCGGCGGGCGAGAAGCGGACGCTGCGTGTGCTGATCAAGGCCGACCAGGGCGGTCCGGCCGAAGCCCTGGCCGACGCGTTGGCGCAGCTCTCCAACGCCGAGGTCTCGGTGGAGGTCATTCACCGTGGCGTCGGTGCCGTCACCGAGAGCGACATTCTCCTCGCGCGTGCGGCCGGCGCAATCATCGTTGGCTTCCACGTGCGTCCCGATAACAACGCACGCGCGGCGGCCGAACGTGAAGGCGTCGACATCAAGCTCTACAAGGTCATTTACGATGCCGTGAACGACGTGCGTGCCGCGCTCGAAGGCATGCTCCGTCCGGAACAGCGCGAAGTCGTGCTCGGCGAAGCCGAGGTGCGACAGACGTTCAAGGCGCCGAAGGTCGGTGTCGTCGCCGGGTGCTACGTTAGGCACGGTACGATTACTCGTCAGGCGCGCGTCCGGGTCGTCCGCAACGGCGTCGAGGTCTACGACGGTACCATCGGCTCGCTCCGTCGCTTCAAGGACGACGTTCGCGAGGTGAAGGAGGGCTACGAGTGCGGTATCTCCGTCGAGAATTTCAATGACGTGAAAGTCGGCGACGTCATCGAGTGCTATCGCACCGAGGAGGTTGCTCGCACGCTCCAAACCGAGACCACGAGCTGATCGTCATGCCGGGCCGCCGGCACCCGCCACGGCCCGGCACTCTTGCTTTCCCTTTCCCGCGATGCTGTGGGTTTCATGGCGTCGCGTGCACGCCCGATCCGCTCCGCGGTTCGCGAACGTGGTGTCCGTTGATCGAGCGAAGGATTCCGCAAACGATGCCGCACGATACCCGTCGCCCGGACCGCGTTGCCGAAGCGATCCGAGAAGAAGTGGCGACCTTCCTTGCTGAAGGCGTGAAGGATCCCCGCGTCGTCGGCCTCGTCACCGTTACCGGCGTGGATGTCACGCGCGACCTTCGTCACGCGAAGGTGTTCGTGAGCATCCTCGGAAGTGATGCGGAGCGCGCCGCGACGCTGGACGGACTGGGAAGCGTCGCGAGTCATCTGCGGTCACGCATTGGACGCGCGCTCCGACTTCGCCTGGCGCCCGAGATCGCGTTCAAGCTCGATCAGAGCGTCGCGCATGCGGCGCGGATCGAGTCGCTGCTCGCGCAGATCCACGATGAACGGCCAGTCGACGACACCGCGACCGACTCCGACCAACGGCAATCGCCCCCGACTGGAGGGCCGACCGATTGACGGCCTCTTGCTGGTCGACAAGCCAGCCGGTGTCACGTCGCACGACGTGGTCAACGATGCACGCCGCGGGCTCCGAACGAGGCGAATCGGCCACGCAGGCACGCTCGATCCCTTCGCGACCGGGTTGCTCGTGCTTCTCGTCGGGCACGCGACGCGGCTGCTGCCGCATCTGAACGGCGAGCCGAAGGTGTATCGAGCGACGATCGCGTTCGGGGCAGAGACGGACACCGACGACGTGACGGGATCCGTCACG
>Ga0068862_100005676_pt1 | contig 10415 bp, 5 predicted proteins | sample KBSSwiS52_FD_66598 | JGI IMG/M metagenome (GOLD analysis project Ga0068862, IMG submission 66598) | Switchgrass rhizosphere microbial communities from Kellogg Biological Station, Michigan, USA - KBS Switchgrass S5-2 | ecosystem: Host-associated > Plants > Roots > Rhizosphere > Soil ... | reverse complement strand
GCGCTGGCGGAGTGCTGTGTAGTTGCACCCGGTAAGGTCGTTCCTGATATTGCAAGGATACGGATCGACGCCGATGTAATCTACAGCGTCCTTCATCTGCGCGAACTCGTTCGGCGCGGCGGAATTGTTCAGGATTATCGCGAATGTTCGGCCGCGCGGGTCGAGGGAGTGGATTAGCGCGGTGCGCTCCGCCAACCGCTGCGGCGCGTCCGGACACCGGTCCGGATGAGGCTCATCCGAGATGTAGTAGATGCCGCTGAATTTCGGGTGGTCCTTGATTGCCATGACGATATCGCTGACCTGCCTGTCACTTAGCCGCCACGAACAGGTAAGATTGTAGCCGTTGCCCAGCCAGTAGACACCCTTCATGCCTTCTGGCAACGCGCTGAGAGCGGGCAGTGTGCTCACGTCGGCAAGATTGAACCCGGCCGAAGCCGCTCCGGCATAGTCGCCGTGCATGTTCACGGTGAAGTGCAATTGCTCGCGCGGCTCGCTAGCAACCGCCTGAGCGATGATCCCGGGCGTGACCGCGATAACCAGCAACACTAGCTGCCTTAGGGCGCAGCCCCCTACAGCGGCGATGGCTGAACTTCCGAAAGCCCTTATGGTAGTTGGACGCATGATGCTTTTGCTCCGACGCCTTCAGTCCTGATACTGGTCCTCGTTTTTTGTCTTCTCGCGCGTCTATGAGCGGTCCGATCTCTCACGCGAGATGCGGTTTCAGGCGCCAGAGACTTTCACTAAAGTCACCGTACCGATAACGCGCATGCTTCTTTAGATCGACCTGGGTGATCACTGCGGCGAGAGTATCCTGCAGATCGCGCTCTCCAGATCCGGATCGTCGCAACAGCTCCAACGCATTCTGTGCAACCTCCCGCGGTGTGCTTCCCCACTTGACGGCAAAAAGGACCTTGTCGACCATCGAGGCGAGAAGCCTCGCCTCCGTCGCACTGAGCAGCGGCGCACCGTCGATCACAATGCAGTCATAACTCTCTTCCAGTTCGCGTAGAAGCTTTGGCAATCGTTCACCTGCAACTGCTGCCACAGGATCCGCGGAGTCGGGCGACAGAGGCAGATAATCGAATCCCGGGCCGGCGGCTCTTATCAGCTCAGCCGGCGGCCGGCCTTGCAAAACATTCAAGATCCCGCCACCCGCCGGCGCACCAAGCTCGTGCGCAATTGATGGTTCTCTAAAAGAGAGATCGATCAATAGAACGCGGCGTTGAATCCGCGCAGCGAAAACCGCGAAGCTAATCGCTAGCGTCGTTTTTCCTTCACGGGGCACACTAGAGGTGACGAGGAATGTCTTGGGTGGCCGTTGTGAAGTCGCCAGTTGCAGCGCTGCCGCGACAACCGATCGAACAGCCTCGGTATAACGCGCGTTTTGCGGAATTAATTGATGCGGGCGGAGCGTCTTTCCGCTTGGGCTGATGAGGGACGCCTTGAGCGGTCCTCCAGGACTTGCAAGCTGCTGCCCCGCAGCACCAACCGATCGAACGCCCTCGACGTACCGTGCGCCTTTCACAGTTAGTCGATACGAGCGGGCCTTTCTGGTGAGCTGCGGAATGACACCGATACAGGAGACGCCAAGGGCATCGGTCACCTCTCGCTCGGTCCGCAGCGTTCCGTCGAGTTGCTCGAGCAGCACCGCCAGTAGACCGGCGCCGATAACGGCGAGCACCATGGCGGGTAACGCAAACAGGAGTGGATTAAGCGAGCTTGGGAGAGTTGGGATAGAAGCAGCCGACAATAGGCGCAGGTCGGGCTGAGCGTTCCCCTCTCCCAGAATTGCCTTTTGACGCTGGACAAGGCTCTCATAAAGTTGAGCGAAAGCGGTCGATTCACGCTGCAGGTCGCGCAGCCGCGCTTCGGGCTCACGTACCTCGCTGCTTGCCTCCTGCAAAACGGCGATCCGTCGCTCTAACTGTCGCACTCGTGTTTCCAGAGTGCTGCTCTCCTCGGCCAATTGGCTCTGATTGGTCGTTTGTCCGATGCTCAATGTGGTCGGTCGCGCGTGTCGCTCCGCGAGATCTGATCTCGCGACGGCCAGCTGACGGTTTAGATCGACGAGTTGCTGGTCGACCGTATCCATCCGGCTCGCCTCCGCGAAGCCGTGCTTGGTGCGATAACTTTGCAGTGCAGCCTCGGTGCGCTCGACCTCTCCCCTGAGGGGCGGGAGCCGCTTGCTTAAGCTACGCAAAGCGTCGTTACGATCGTCGAGAATCCGCTCTTTGAGGGTTGCCAGATAGAGCTCTACACTCCGGTTCGCGACCGCTGCGGCCAAGGCCGGGTCGCCAGACGTGTAAGTGACCCCGATCATCCGCGAACGAGTGTCCTTGTACGCGTTGATTCGATCCGTGAAAGCCTCGATGGAAAACTCTTGGGCGCCTAGCAGCCCTCGGCTCTCTTTCGGCCCTGGTCCAAATTCTCTGACAATGCTGTCAAATACACGCTGGAGGTGACTCTGCGAGCGGAGCGCCGCCACATGGGTCTGAACTGCAGCATCGTCAAGCACGCCGGCAATGCTGGGCTCCCCTACGCCGCTGCCTCTCGGCGGGTCGACAAGCACCTCGGCGGTCGCGGTATAGCGGGGCGGGACGACCAGCCAGATGGTTCCGACTAAGCCAAGCGCGAGCCCAGCCCCCATGATTATCAACCTCCGTCGCCGAAGAAGGAGGCTGACGAGTTGACGCAGGTGAAGTCTTGTCGCTTGTCGGGTGTCCATAGCTTCGTGTCCGCCGTTGGATGCTGTTGTCATGGCCGAACCAAATCCGCCTGTTTTCCGCCGAACGAACGCCTCGAAACAGAGGCTGCCTCCAGGAGACAGAGGACGACTCCGAACCAGAAGATCGGGTGGCGGACGATGAAGTGGAACATGCTGAATACGACGAAAGCGCAAGAGAGTGCCGCGAGAGCCGGAAGCTTAGCTTTCGTGGTCGCGACAAGCAGCGACGCATAGAGTAAGGCAATAGCAAGAAGTGCCATCAGCCCGCCCTGAACAAACAGGTCGAGGGGAGTGTTATGGGCCTCGAACTTATGTGGGGGGGACTGCTTCCATGCCTTCTTCGTCAAGTGGGGGCCCGGTCCAAGGCCCAGCATCGCTGCCTGCATTCCTTTATCGTAGGCTTCCTCCCAGAGGTGAAACCGCAAGTCTCCCTGGTTATCCTCGGCGTAGAGTGCCGCGGATTTTGCTTCGACTCGCTCGACCATTGCGGGGGCGAGCGGAAGGGCGCCGACTGCGAGCACCGGCAACCCGAGCAGCGCGAGGCTTACCGACGCCGCCCGAAAAGTCAGGCCTCGTTTGAATGTTGCCAACCAAAGAGAGGACTTGATCGCGAGAAAGACGGCGCTTGCACCCAAAATTCCCATGGTAAATGAATCGCTCTTGGTGAGCACGCCGACGCAGAAGGCGAGCATGGCGCAGGCAGCCGCAGCCATCGCCTTCACACGTTGGGTCGCGGTATCCGCGAGATGAATCGAAATTAGTGTCAGCGACGCAGTCGCGAAGCCGAGTTGGTTTGGATCGTTCGACCAACCTCTCAAGCGATCGTAGAACCAGGGATCGGCCGCGACCGGCAGGCGAATCACGCCGTATGCGTGAGCTAACTGCAAGCATAGAGACACGGCGCTGAACAGCACGATCTGCCACGTCACGCGTCGCAGGTGACGCTCACTGTTCAATTCGAGAGCCATGGCGCAAGCGAGGCAAAACAGGAAAAAATAGGCGATGAGGTCATGCGTGATTTCGGTGGTGTCGAAGAACAACTCGGTTGCGAATCCCACGACCGACCCGACACTTTCGGCGACGAACAGCATCAGCCAGAAGGCGACCACAACGGTAAACGCTGCGTTCGATTTCGGCACCGACCGCCCAGCTTGAAGGCACAGGAGCAGACCGAGCCAAATGGCGAGGCACATTTCGCCCGGTCCGAACGGAGTGTCGCCGAGCCGAAGCTGGGTCGCCGTTGACAAAATTATCCCTAGCGCGAGTAGGGAATCCAGAATCATGAATTGGCCCCCGCAATGGACGGAGCCCGGCGTAACGCCTGGCCCGAAGCGCAGTTTTTATCGGTATCGCATTGATGTTGCTTCGCCAGCGATGGGCAACGTGCTCTGGAGCAGCCGCGGAGTCGCTCTAGTGAGCATCGAGCACGGGCTAGACCCACAGTGTCGTTACCGTGATGCAGGGCCCGCCGTGCAAAATCGCTCATTATCAAAGCGCCTCGATGAGATGTCAGGCGACACGTTGTGCGTGTCTTGCAGTGTTCCGCGTAGCTCGGAACGCTCAACATCGACCGCGGCACCGAGTCGCAATTCAATCTGTTGATTGTAAAGCAGCGAAACACGCCAAGAACGACGAATTGGTATTATGCCTCGGGCTGGGTAATCGGTTCGCATCTGCCAGGCACGTTCACCAGTCGCAGAACCTCGTGCAATTCGCTCGAGACTGACGGCCACCTGGAAGATCTGCGCGAAGCGCGCAACGACCCGGAATCAAGCGCAGCCGAAGATGTATCAAGCCGGATCGATAGGAAGCCCCGGTTCGCAGTTCGTCCCGCGACGGTATCGGGGCACGTTCCGATCTCTTAACAAGCGCGGATCACTCAAGGAGTAGTACTCCGGATGGGTCTAACCAGGGGTACTCCGTATGGCTCAGCCGAACAACGTAAGGTCATTTGACCCGTAGATCGTCATCAATGATTGTCTTGGCGTCTTTATCGCTTTCCTGGTGCTGCGATGTGCCTCCGACACTCGATAACTTCCTTAAAGGCTTGCCTGCTTGCGGGCGCCGCATTGTGCTGCGTAGTGAACCCGACGCGAGCGGAATACCGCTTGCAAGGCGGAGACGTTATCGAGATTTCTGTGTTTGGCGTTCCGGAACTGAGGCAGCGCGCCTCGGTTCAATTGGACGGCAGAATCACATTCCCTGTCATCGGTGCTTTCCTGGTCGAAGGCGTCGAATTGTCCGAGGTCCAAAGCAAAATCCAATCTATCGCGGCCAGCAAGATATTTCGCATGCGAACAGCGGACGGCCGGGAGCTCTCGCGGATGTTCGAACGGGATGAGGTCGCGGCGACGATCGTGGAATATCGGCCGGTCTTCATTTCCGGCGACGTGACCCGTCCTGGCGAACAGGCGTTCCGTCCTCACATGACCGTGCGCCAGGCGCTGGCGTCTGCCGGTGGTTTCTCTGCCCTGGCTCGCGCTAACGCGACCTCCTTCGATGCGGCTAATCTGCGGAGTGAATATATCACGGTATGGTTGAACCTGGCGCGAGAGCATGCGCGCGTTTGGCGCATCAAGACAGAGCTCGGGGAGAATATCGAGCTCGATCAGAACGCCATTCCGCCGGCGCCGGTTTCAGATGAGGTGTCATCGCAAATTGCGAACCTCGAAATCAAGTACCGCGCGGCGAGTTCTGCGGACCATGAGCGGGCGAAAGACTTCCTCCGGCAGTCAATTGAGCAGGCGGGCAAGCAGGCTCTCGTCTTGGCTGAGCAGAAGCAGAGCGAAGATGAGGGAGTTCAGGCAGATACGCAGGAACTCCAGAAGGCCAAGGCGGCCTATGGAAACGGCACGCTGCCGAGCCCGCGCGTGGCCGAGGTCCGTCGAGCTGTGCTGTACTCCTCCACCCGCCAACTGCAGACCACCAATCAACTCATGCTCGTGCAGAAAACGCGCGCCGAGTTGGCGAGAGAGCTCGAGAAAATCGACGATCAGCGCCGGCTTCGTTTGCTGGCGGAATTGCAGGACGCCTCGGTGAAGCTGGCCGGTGAGCGCGCAAAGCTGCGGGGCGTGGAGGAAAAACTCCAACTGGCTGGCCTGAGACCTCCACGAACTTCGGACAGCACCAGCAAGGCCGATATCGCGGTGTTCAGAACCGGCATGAGCGGTAAGGAACGCCTTACCCTCGAAGCCGATAGCGAGCTCCAGCCTGGCGACGTTATCGAGGTCGCCTTGCGTCCGGAGGGCGTCGATGTCGCCGCGCACGTAGACGCCGGTCGCTGAGGATACCTCGATTGGCGCCAGGACGAGGTCCGAAATGCCTCGCGGTGCTGTGGTCATGCCGTACACGGCCCTTCGCCAAAGTCGGGAGCGTAACCCTAAAGGCGATCTTCCAACCCTAATCCGGAATAGCAATCGGTTTCGCGGCCGGCTCTGATGTAGATTTTTTCGTCCCATAGAGGTGCGCCATGAAAGTCCCTGAATTCAGGAAAATTCTCGGAACCGAGTCCGATGAGGATCTCATTGGCAGTAGCGGACGCGAACAGCTTTATGGCTTTGGTGGCAAAGATCGGCTCTACGCCAATGGCGGCGACGACCAGCTCTATGGCGGTGCCGGAAACGACCTGTTGGATGGTGGAGCGGGCGCTGACGTCATGTATGGAGGGGCGGGCGATGATCTCTACCGGGTCGACAATGTTGCGGACGTCGTGAGCGAGACAGCCGTTCCTGGCGTCGACGACGGTGGCGTCGATACGGTGGAAAGCACGATCACCTACTCGCTGGGCGCATTTGTCGAAAAGCTCAATCTGAAGGGAACGGCGGCGATCAATGGCACAGGTAACGACCTCGCCAACAAACTCGCCGGAAACGATGCGGCCAACGTGTTGAGCGGACGGGGTGGTGACGACCTCATGTACGGCAACGGGGGCGACGACATCCTGATCGGCGGGGCGGGAAAGGACGAGCTCTGGGGCGGCGCGGGTTCGGACAGGTTCGTATTCCGCGTCCCCGACGCGACGAGCACCGACCGGGTCAAGGATTTCTCGGCCACGGATCATGACCTTGTCGGGGTCTACGCCAGCGACTATGGGCTCAGCCTGGGCAACGGTCTGGTCGATGACGGCACCGGCAAGCTGGTGCTGGACCCCTCCTACTTCGTGGCCGTGGCCGGCTCGGCGAGCACCGTGCAGGGCACGGCGTCGGGTCACGGGCAATTCGTGTTCTCGTCCACGTCCTCGACCCGGACACTGATGTGGGATGCGGACGGCGCGGGCGCCTCGCACGGCACCGCGCTCGCTACCTTCAATACGGGCGTCGCCTTGAGCGCCGCCGACTTCTTCGTTTTCAGCGCGTCTCCGACCGTGACCGTGAACGGCTCTCCGGATCCGGCGCCCGAGCGTGCGGACGCTCAGGTCGCCTTCACGATCAATCTGTCTGTCCCGTGGAACGAGGACGTACTATTTACCTACTCGACGGTGGATGGCACGGCCGTGGCCGGCAGCGACTTTGTCGGCGTTTCGCATGGCCAGGTAACGATCGCCGCCGGCAGCACCAGCGCCACGATCTTGATCGATGTGCTCGCCGATAACCTGCCGGAGCTTATGGAGTCCTTCAATCTCCAGCTCGACTCGGCAGTGGCCATCGCCAGTGGCACGGAACTTTCCATTGCCGGCAGCACGGCCAGCGGCTCCATTGCGCCGCTCGGCCCCCAAGTCGTCGAGAGCACCGACATGGCGGCGCTCGGCAGCACCGATCCTGCCGGGATAGCCTATGTGCCCGGAATGGGGTTCTTCGTCAGCGACTCGGAAGTTGAGGAGAGCCCATTCAACGGCACCACGAACCTGTGGCTGCTGCAACCCGACGGCACCCCCATCCAGTCGTTCAGCCTTTTGAACTTCACCAATGAGCCGACGGGCTTGGCCTACGACTCCGGCACGGGGCGCTTGTACATTTCCGACGATGACCTATTCAAGATTTTCTGGGTCGATCCGGCCAATCCCACCGTCAAGCTGGGAGAATTCGACCTCACGCAACTGGGCTGCAACGACCCGGAGGACGTTGCGGTCAATCCGAACAACGGCCACCTGTTCATCGTGAACGGTGATCAGGTCGCAGGCCCGACAGCGAATACGATCGTCGAGATCGACAACACGGGCACGCAGGTCTTCTCGATCATCCATCTGCCCGCGGAAATCAAGGATGCCGAGGCGCTGGTCTATGATCCCAGTCACGACGTCTTCTATGTCGGCGGCGGCTTCAGCCCGGACGTCTGGGTCGTCGACCACAGCGGCAACATCCTACAAAAGATCGACGTCCTCGAAGGATACCGCCATGAGACCAACAACACGGCGGTCAACGTCAAAGACCTGGAGCTCGCGCCGAGCAGCGACCCCAACGACGATCCCGGCACGCTAAACCTCTATGTCGCCGATTACGGGTGGTCGCACGTCAGCGACGGCCGCATGCTCGAGATCGACCTGCATGGTGGGCTGCTCTTGGCGTAGCGCGCTATCGGCTGCGGCGCGATGCGATCTGCTGGATTGCGCACGTATCCGATGGTCTAGCGGGGGTTCCGAGTGATGATTATTGAGCTTTTTGGCCCACCGGCTGTTGGAAAGACCACTCTCGCGCACGCATTGGCGACAGAACTCGAGAAGAATGGCTTCGACATTCAGCTGATTATGAGCTCCCGACCGGCGGAGTACGGCTCGACCCAGGTCGAGAGCACGCGAGCCTTGCCGTGGTGGAGAACGGCGCTGGCCGCCCCTCTGAGCAGGACGGCCAAGTTGGTCAGCGCCGGGCCTGTTCTGCTCGCGGGCGCGCAGAGCGATGAGCTCACTGCGAGCTTGATGGACCTCCTGCCACCTCGCAACCTTTTATGGTCGGTTCGCTATCGCCGATTTCTTTTCTTGCTTTCTCGCTCCTGGATGAGGGCCAGTACATCTGATCGGATCGTCATCTTCGACCAGGGCTTCCTGACGGCACTGTGCTCGATGGCACTGCTGGCCCGGCACGTCGATCGAAGCGCAATTGTGCGAGGACTGACGCTGATCCCGCGCCCGAACCTTCTCGTTCGCCTTGACGCGCCCCGGGAAATACTGGAGGCCCGCCTTCGCGCGCGGCTAGGTCGCCAAGGTGCAGTCGAGCGATTGTTCGAATTGGATCTGCAAACAAGTCTTCTACAAATCGACACGACCAATGACGTGGCCCAGACACTGGAGGAGCAGGGCGGCCGCATGATCCACGTGACCTCCCTCGACCGCGGCCTGCTTGAGAAAGCAGTCGATCGCATCGTCCGAGCGACGAAATCCCGGGACGAAGAGGTCGATCCGCTCAATCGTTCAGTTGTGAGGGACGGCGCATCGTCCAAATGGCCACATGACACGCAATTCTAACCTAGGCTTTATCGGTGCCGATGCTGCAGCGACCCGAGCGACGCTCAAGGGCGACTTCGCGCCTGCCATGGTTGCGGGTCCCATCAAGGCCGTGTTTGCAGGAGAGGGTCGGGGTCGGCAGCTCGGCCGCGCCAGCGTTGCCGCCCTTGCGGTGTTCGTTGTCGGCGCCGGGTTGACCTGCGTGGCGCAGTTGGTGACCGCCCGGATAATTGGGCCGGACAGCTATGGAATCTACGCCTACGTTCTCGCCTGGGTGACGCTGCTAGGGTACTTCTCGACCTTGGGCTTCCACGTCTCCCTCCTGCGCTTCGTGCCAGCCTACCAGGCCAGGGAGGAATGGGCGCTGGCGCGCGGCGTGATTCAATACTCGCAGCGAGGCGCGGCAGGGACCGCAATCAGCATCGTCCTGATCGGCGGCTGCGGAGTCATCGCCCTGCATGGCTCGCTGCGCCCGGAGCTCGCTCTTACGTTCCTCATCGGAATCGCATCGGTGCCGTTTCTAGCGCTGCATTTCATCGCTGCTTCGGTCGTTCGTGCTTTCGGCGGAATCATACCAGCTCTCGCGCCGGAACGAATTGTCCGCGACGGTCTGTTGCTGGTGATCATTGCGACTGTCTTCTGGGGCAATCTCTACCGTCTCGATGCCACGCTGGCGATGGGAGCGACGCTCCTCAGCTCGATCGTCATGCTCGGTCTGGTCAGCATCTTCTTGCGCCGGTGGCGCCCGCCGTCCCTCGACGGTGCGAAGCCAGCGTATGCGGCCGCGGAATGGTGGCGGCCGACGCTGCCGCTCACGGTGATAATGATCGCGGACAACTTGATGAGTCGCTCGGCCGTCCTCGCGCTCGGCCTGACGGGCAATACGCGGGACGCAGGTATCTTCGCGGCGGCGTTCAGCATAGCGACCGTGACGGCGCTGCCGCGGATGGCCGTTGCCACCGCGTTCGCGCCCACCGTCTCGGCCCTGTTCGCCCGAGGAGATCAGGCCGGCCTGCAATCGCTCAGCGCAAAGGCGGCTTGCCTTTCCCTTCTCGGCACGGCGTGCGCCGCCATCCCGCTGCTGCTGCTCGCTAAGCCTATCCTGGTATGGTTCGGCCGTGATTTCGCGGCAGGGGCCCCGATCGTCACCGTCCTCGTTCTCGGCCAGGTGCTCGCCGCCGCATGTGGGCCTCAGCAGCACCTCATCACGATGACCGGACACGAGCGCGCCGGCGCAACGATTTTCGCCGTATGCGCCGGCTCGAGCTTCGCCGCCTGCATGCTGGTCATCGATTCGTTCGGAATGATGGGGGC
>Ga0068862_100005675_pt1 | contig 10417 bp, 26 predicted proteins | sample KBSSwiS52_FD_66598 | JGI IMG/M metagenome (GOLD analysis project Ga0068862, IMG submission 66598) | Switchgrass rhizosphere microbial communities from Kellogg Biological Station, Michigan, USA - KBS Switchgrass S5-2 | ecosystem: Host-associated > Plants > Roots > Rhizosphere > Soil ... | reverse complement strand
GAGCATTCGCTCGCACGAAGCGCATTCGATCAGCGCGGTTTCGTTCAGGGTAGAGGCCATTGACCACCGTCGTCTGCAAGATGAGCGGCGAAAAGCAACGCAAGGATCTTCTCGTCTTTGGTGTCAAGGAAGTCGCCGAAGTCACGGATAGAGTGAAAGCACCGCTCGACTGCGCCGGTAGGATCAACGACGGATAGGGCGACGGTGTATTGACCGCCGCACTGTCCGGCCTCAAGCAATGCCGCAGCCTTGCGAAAGGCGGTTGGCAATCTCCGATCAATCCCATCCAGAGTGTGACTCATTGTTTCGCGCTAAGCCGAACCACGTTGGCGGCTCGTGGCTCAATGAATAGTTGACCACGGGCGATGCTCAATGACACTTCCCCGTCCGAGCGTCGGAAATGAAGCTCAAACTCCGTGCCATCGTCCAGAACTACGGAAACCGAGTCGCACTGAATCTCCTCGGTATCCATACCACGGTGAGCGAGATATTTCATTTGAGAAAATGAACCAGCATGGCGAACACGAACGCGATGAATGAGCCGAGTAAATCCCACGCGACTAGGGCATCCCCAAGTTCACCTTGCTCAAGCCCCCATGTTTCGCTCAGCCATTCAGCCGGCGCCATAAAGAACCGTTTCATTTTGTCTCCTTGCCGTCGTCGTGTGCGGCGTGTGACGACGGATTGCTATGGCGCAGGAGCCGCACGGCCCACTCCTCAAGATAGTGCCATTCCTTGCTGCCAAGCGGCACTCGGCCGCGATACAGGTTAAGGAAAAGCTGCGCGTGATCTTCGAGAGTTTCGGGTGGATTCATTTTCCCTCCGATGAATCGTGCTGAGGTGGGGACGAATACACGAAGCTAACCGGCTCCGGTTCGCCAGGATAATCTCGAATGAAGTATGGCGGCGCGTCCGAGTAGAACTCGCGCTCATCGTTGCCGCAGACCTTCCGGCATTTCCAGCGGCAGTCTTTGCAGCGATCGTGGTAGACGATCATTCGCCGTGATCTCCATCAAGTGCATCGATCGGAATCTCTATCACGTTCGTCAACTCGCCTCCCGGCTTGACGTGCGCCTGCAAAACGGCCACAGCTTTTAGAAACGGTGCGTGCAGGGGACCGCTCTCAAATATCGAATCCGGATGATTGCCGACCGCTTGGCAAAGGTCCAGCAGCGCGTGCAGGATTGGGTTATCGGTTGCCATCGTCGTGTATGTCGTCGTGCGGAATTAAAATGTGGCTGGCGGGACCGCGTAAAAACGCGGTTCTCTCCTGAGATCGACCGCGTTTGCGTGGCTGAGTGGTATGTCCCCGTCCAGCCGCTCCTCCCAAAACTGATATGCTGCTGAGCAGTTCACCACCCTCAATATTTCCAGCACTAGCATTGATGGGTGGTCTGTGTAGTACGCCTCCCCGTGGAACCAAAATTTAAAACCGCCAACGGGTGCCGGATGCTTAACCATAAGGTGATCGGCTCTGTCGTATAGCTCAACTTCCTCTTGGCAAATCACGCAGGCAGTTTTCATTTCGATTCCTTTCGGTGCGGTACGTATTGGTACGGAAGGGGCTTATAGCAAAATCGGAAATTGCTCACCTTCATCGCCTCATTCTGAAAAGACGATGAGCCGACGATTCTGTAGTTCACCCATCCGTCGCGCATCTCTATAACCTCGACCTTGTATTCGGTTTTCTTGAACGGGTTTTCTTCCGAGTCCAGAAGCCAAAGCGAGCCTGCAGCTATCGTCGGCTTCGTAAACCATGCCTGCATCAGACCGCCCCACGCGCTCACGGCTTGACTCCTGTTCTATCTATCGCGTTGTGCTTCCTGCTGGCGAGCTCGAAAAGCCCCATGTACCTGCCGATGCCCGGACGCTCGGCCTCCAGTGCGAGCTGATAGCCGATGTCGTATCGCCCGTCCGCGGGCCACTCGACCTCCACCCATCGCCGGCCCTCGTACATGATGAATTTCTCGGGACGCTTCACCGCACTCACGGGGTTTCCCCTTTAACACTGCTGCGTGGATCGTCACGATTCGGCTCTTTGATCGTGACTTCTTTCCAGCGACCCTTAACCATTTTCATTTCTGTCTGGCCGCCGCATTTCCTACACGGCCCGTTGTTGTTGTCGTTCGCCCACCGGCAAAACGTACATATCCAAGTAAGGATCATGGCTCGCCCATCCTCTTGACGCAGCCCTTGCAGGTCTGGTCGTAATAGGTGCTGCGGATTGCCTCGTTGTCGCTGGTGCAGTACGGGCAGCCCTTCGGAATCAGGTTGTCCGGAATCTCGTGTTCCTCGACTCGCTGCACCATCATAAAAACCGGAGGATGCCCCTGGCCGACGATCCCAAGGCACACGCTGTAGCCCTCGTTCAGCGCTCGTAGCTCATCGGCATCAGGCTTCCAGTAGGACAGCATGGCCGGGTGCCCGCCGTACTCGGTGCGCCTAATACACAGCGCCGAGCAGCTTCCATCGCGTGACGGCTTCCAGTCCTTCGGCGCGTTGAGAGCCACGTCGTAGCCCTTGAAGATGACCGGCTTCACGGGGCTTTACCGTCTGAACGAGCGCTCGCCCGATCCAGCTTCTCTATCTCCGCAACAATCAGCGCGGCCGCTCGCACCAGATCGCGGCGCGGGTCTTTCGGCTTCCACCATTCGGCATCCCACGGCCAAAGTTCCTTCGCCACTGCGACGTACCGCTCCGACCAAGTGTGATGCTCCTCCGTGATTTGCTGCGCGGCGTCCAACGCATAGCAAGCTGCGGCCACGGCCATGCCGCCGTCTACATGACCGTCATCGTGCTCGCTCGTCCACCCTTCCTTCTCGACCTGACGCTGACGCTCGGCGAGCACGTCGGCGGCTGCCCTGGTGGGTTTGATTGCGGACGAAGGTGCTGGCGCTGAAGTGCGCAAATCGGCCACTTCAATGGCGCGTTGATCGGCGAGTTTCTGCCAGCGTTGGCGACGCCCCTTTTCTTCGGCAAGCTCGCGCTCAAGCTCTCGATAGTCCGAAAGGTTCACGTAGTCTGATGCCGTGCTGAACGATCCACCGTCTCCGTGAATAATTGGCGGCTGGCTTCTCGTTCGTGTAGAGGAAGAAGTGGAGCCCTCGACGGGATTGGATACCCGCTCCTGACTGGCACGGTCCCTCTGGCCGGTTGCGGTGCTTTGAACACGAGCGCTCTCCCGGCTGTCGTTTAGGGGGCCAGCTATCTCGCCCGACTTACGCTCACCGGGTGCGAGGGCATTAATCGGTTTTTCGTGGGACGAAGCCCCTACATCCTCGGTGGGAACCGACATCCGCCCTTGCAGTGCCATTCGCACGGCTGCGGATGACCGAGACGGTCGGTCCTGTGGCAAGGCGGTCTCGTCGAACGCAACAGCCGCGCCAATCCAGGCGCCTTCTTTGTTCCCTTCGTAGTAGCGCTTTTCTTCTTCATTGGCGACTCCGGCTTCCATGCGGATCTTGATGGCCTTCAGTTCCAGCAGAACGTGGATTGCTTCGCGGCAGGGCTCGATGGCAGATGGAGCTGCGCGCATGTTCCAGAGGCCAGCGTTCAGCGAGTGCGCCCCGCAGTTCTCGCACTGCACGCCATGGACCTCGTTGTCCTTCACCGCCCTGGTGCGATCAGAAACAATCCAGCGATTCAGCGCATCGCTGCCGCAGAACGGGCAGGGCTTCAGCTCGGGCTCACCTGGGGTACACGGTTGTTCTTGGCTCATGCTGGATCTCCGTCATCGTCCCAATAGGTCATTTCCTCGTCCGCCGCGTCGGCAGGGTCGTCGGTGAAGTCGTGCTCGCCGGCCCGGCAGCAGGCCCAGGCGTCCTCTGCAGCGATGCCGCGCTCCACCATGCGCGCGACGTATGCAGCCATCCACATTTCTTCTTTTGTCGGCATCGGCGACCGCCCGCCACCGATAACCGTCGGCTCGTCGTCGTGTGTGTCGCTCATTCGCCGCTCCTTCCTGTGGCATCAAGCTGCGTCATTTCAATACTCGCTGTCTTTGGTTAGGTCCGGCGCGTAGAGCTTGGTGATCGCGGCGACAGCGTTCCCCATCCAGCTACCTAGATGGTCATCCTTACCCTTGTGCTCCAGTCGCCAGCACTCGTCGATTGCGGCCTTGATGGCCATGTCCCAAACGTGACGCTCCTGCTCGTCGCTGATAAGCGGCCTAGCAGGGCACTTGACCTCTGGCGGGCAATGCTTGGCGGTCTCTGGAGAAACGCCGCACAGGGGGCAATCCTCGTCGCTTTTCTCCGGTGGGGATTGTTCCATCGGAATGCTCTCGGCGTTACGGGCCTCGCTGTTCGTCACCACAGCGTCCTGAAGGTCGAATCCCTCCAGGCGTGCGACGTGTAGGGCGCAAATCACGAGATCCGCGACTTCCTTGGCGAACGCGGCACCGCAGAGAGGATTCTTGTTGCTGAAGTGGTCGCACCGCTCGACCTCGGCGGCAATGCGCCCGAGAGACTTCATGACGTGCAGAACGTCATGCCCGATGCGGCGCCGGCTGTTCCGCTTGGCGCTGTCCTCGAACTCGTCAGAGTACGGGATAGTCCACGGCAGATTCGCCTGTAGATGGCGCAGGCTGAACGGCGGGGTTTCGTAGCTGTTAAACGCGCGAGTCATGATGCCCCGCCAGGGAGGAACTTGAACGTTGACGGCGCTCCGTACAGCGCCAGATATTTGTGCATGGTGTCCAGGCTGACGTAGGTCGTATCGCCGTCGCTGTACGTCACCTTTACCGTGCAGCACTGGCATGCCGGGGTTTCATCCGTGCAACTACCGCGCATGGGCTTCCTCGCATTCGGTTGCGTAGCGCTTGCTGGCATGATCCGAAGCGCCGATGAAGATGGGCTCTCCTGCGCTGATGCCCTCGCGGCTTTGCACGTAGCGCTTGACCTCGTACCAGCATTCGCTCTCGTAGCTCTTCTCGGCATTGAGCGCGTCCCGCTCGGTCGCGGCTACCACGACGTAGGTGAACGTGCGGTACGGCTTCTCTGCGCATTCCTTGGCGCTGATGGTCCGGCTCTCTTTCCGGACCCGGCATTCCACGTTGACGAAGTAGAGTTTCATCTGAGCCTCCTTATTAAGTGTTGGTACATTAAATACCTTGACACGGAGGAAGTCAAGGAATATATTGTTGGTACACAAAAGGAGGTTAGTCATGGGCAAATACACTGAAGGCACCCTTGAGGAAGACAACGCTTTCCTGTTGGCTGTGCTGACCGACATCCGCAACAAGCTTGCGAAGGACGGCAAGCTGCTGGCCGGCGACCGCACGGTTTTCTGCCTTGAGCCTATCGCCGGAATGCAAGCGCCGACGCTGCTCGACCAGCTCAACGGCTACATCGATGAACGAACCTAAGCGCCCGCGCGGCGCCCCCGTGAAGGAGAACGGGGAGAAGCTGTATCTGACGATCCGGATCAGCGCCGAGCGCAGGGCCAGATACCAGCGAGCCGCCACCAAGGCCAAGGAAACGCTGTCGGCCTGGGTGAGGCGGCTGCTGGACAGGGCCAGCCGGTAACTCGGGGCTTGGTCAGTCATACGGTGAAGGATTCCGCCTCGATCTCTATGTGCAACCAGCCGACCGGTACAATGTGCAGCTTTCCGTCCGCAGTCTTGAGCCGATGCGTGCCGCTGTCCCTAGCGAGAAAGTGCGTCACGTTCTCCAGTCTGACGAGTTCGCCGCCAGGGAACGTGTAGGTGCGGCTTTTCTCGCTCGGCTTTAGTTCGTTCAATTCGATCATGCCGCCTCCCAAAGAAGTTTGGCCTGCATCGGGGCGTCGTCCACGCGCGGCCTTGAGGGTCTCGACCAAGATCCGCCGCCCCGTTCTCCTACCAACCTCCAACCAGCTCCGCGAAGGCTTGCGCCGCCCTCCTCGGGCAGCGTGTAGGTGATGAGCTTCCGGTAGCCGAGAGCCTTGGCGACCCTCCAGGCGGCTCCGTAGAGCATGCTGCAGGCGTTCCTGGCCCCGTCTGTACAAACCCGGTTTACCTCAAGCGTCCAGCCGTCATCGCTCATCCTGGCAACCGGGCGCCCCACGATCGCCACGCCACGTACCGCTTGCTCGGTGTCTGCAACGGCAACGGCGAACTTGCACCCGGGCATCGGCTTATGGTGGCGGTGATGCTGCGCCACATAGGCGTTTGCCTCTTTGAACGTGATGGGAACCACGGTCAGCACGCCGGGGTTTGATCGAAGGAAAAGCGACGGCTCATACCAGCTTGACGGCATTCGGGCCGTACACCGGGCGCGCCGCGACCTTCAGCCAGTAGTCCAAGGTTCTGCCGGAGACTTCCTTTCGCCCATCAGCAAACAGGGCGCGGACGCATCTCTCGGCCCCGTGGGTCGCCGCATAGTTGGCAATGCTCCCCGAGATCAGGACTTCGCAGTCGATGCCGCCACACTCCTCTACGAACCGCAGGAAGCCATCCGGGTCATCGTGGTTGACCGCGCGAGCGATCATGTCGGAGGCGTACCCGAACCCCGGTGACTTCCATCCTTCTCTCGCTGGATATTCCATTTTCTTCCTATAAAAACACGGGCGTTTTCAACCCACACGGTTGTGCGTGGTGCCAGGGGGTGGAGTCGAACCACCGACCTGCCGCTTAAGAGGCGGCTGCTCTACCAACTGAGCTACCCTGGACATTTTCTTTACATCGCCTCGGCCATCGCCTTCAGCTCCTCGAGCGACTTGCCGCGGAGGGATTCGTCTTCCTTCATCGCGACGATCTCCAAAATGCGTTGCTTGTTCTCGCGGCGCTTGGCTGCATCGGCCGCGGCATTGCGTTCGGCGACTCGCACGTCGATGACGTGCTTGACGAGATCGAACTTGAGCTGCAGCTCGTCGTTGCCGGTGTCGGAGGCTGGCGTAACGAAGGACTCGGTTTCGGAACTGTTGCGCAGCTCGCGATGCAGGCCCTTGGCGATGTCGTCCAGGTTGGGCTTGCCGGTGCCGCTCGTCAGCGGGATGTCCCAAAGATCCTCGATGGACAGCAGACCGCGGGGGGAGTCGAATCGCAGCTTGAGGCGGGTAGCTTTCTCGAACATGGTTGCTTCTCCTTAGAAAACGATTTTGAGAGTGCGGGTAAAGCTGCCTTTGACCCGGCAGATGAGGGTGTTCTTTTGCGTTGACGAGAAGCCCAGGCCGCTCAACTGCTCGCCAGCCGGAGCGATGCGCATCTTCGAGCCGACCACCTCGAATACTTTGCGGTGCTTGTCGAAGACAGGCATCAGGAACTCGTTGAAGAAGCCGCGCGCTGTCCCATCGTTCGTGCAGCCGTCGAGCATGAAGAAGTAATGCTTGTTGCCCACGGCCTCGCCGTCCCAATAGTTGGGCGAGAGCATCGCGATGGAAACCCGATGGAAGGATTCGGTGGGCAGGCCCCATACTTGACGGCTGGCGCGCTTGGAATTGAGCGGCGTTGCGAAGACGATGCCGTCCTTCTTGGTGTAGCGCATCTCCGCGACTAACACGGCCTCGCCCTGCCGGGGAGAGGTTTCCGACACGAAGCTGTGCATCTCGCCCAGCCAATCGATTTCCACCTCGAAGCCGGGCTCGGTCTTGTCGCGGTTGGCGTACTGATGAACGATGAGCTTGTAGGTGCCCTCGCGCATGGTCCCCTGCCGCGCGTAGAAGATGTTCTCCACGGGCTCGCGCGTCGTTCCGCTGCCCGCGTTCATGTCCACGTCGAGCAGACCACCACAGGGTGATGGGCCGCTGCGACCAGGACGATGCGTGGCGAAGTAGATGTGACCCCCGCCGGGCTCCTGCATGTGGAAGTCCAGGTCGTCGAAGTTGTGCCACGCAAGGCGGCAGCATAGGTCGCCGACAACGGACCCGCCCGCCTTCTTTACGCGCTCCTTGATGGAGTCCGCCAGCTCGCCCGCGTAGGACCAGCTAAAGCGGTTGCCCCACTTGAAAAGCAGGCCGGCGCCCGGATCGTTCGGCGCAATCAGGCTGACGAGATTCCCGCCATGCCGGTTTTCGAGCATGACATCGACGGACTCGGCGCGCGGCAACACCTCGGCGATGAAGCGCTCGATAGTCACCTCTTCGACGGCGTCCAGCTTCTTCGGCGTGCGGCTACCCGCTTGGTCGGCGATCTCGTCGAAGACATCCCCGGAAATGGCCTTGCGCGCCCGGCGATCGGCAAAGAGCACGTTGTTGATAGTCACGTCCCCGATGACGGCATAGCGGCGCTCCAGGGCCGACGTAAGGCCGAGTCCGGCGATGGTCTCCTTGGCTTGCTCGACCATCTTCTTCGTAACCAGGGCGGTCGGGCGCTTGTAGTTGGTGGGGGCGACCTTGGCCTCGAAGGCGCCGACAGATGCCTCCATATCCTTGCCCTCGGACAGATCCACCAGCATCGTGCCGATGACGGTGCTGCGAATCCGCGCGACGGACCCCGGGGCGCTCTTCGCGGCGAGCCATGCGAAGGTGGGGCGCTCGTCGGCGGGGAGAGCGGCATAGCTCACCAGCAATTCGCGGAACTTCTGGATGGCGTGCTTGTGCTCGTCGCCTCGATAGAGCGAGCCCTGGCCGATCATCTCCAGAACCGTGTCTACGGCGTCCAGCGTAATCTCGGCGAGGCTGCGCAGCAGCACGTCGTAGGTGGAGCGCTGCTCCGAGAGGATGGTCGGGATAGCGCTCTTTTGCGCTACGAATGCGGGCGCGATGTTCACGCAGAAATGGTTCCAGGTCCGCACCTCGGCCGTGCCGCGGCCCTCGAAGTTCTTGTCCGTGCCCGCGGTGCGCTCGTAGTGCAGGAAGGGCTCCGCGATGGGCCGCGACTTCGCCAGCCCCGCCAGCGCCGAGGCTACGGTCGCAAAGGCGGGCTCCTCCAAGGGGGCGTCCCACACGCTCACCAGCTTGCCGTCGATCACTGCCACCGCATCCCCGACATCGCGAACGAAGTGCCGGCAGCAGGAGCAGTCGTACTCGGTGCGCTCGCGGAATATCGGATTGGTCCCGGGCGGAAAGCTCGCGAGGTACTTGGCCCAAAGCTCACCCTTGTCCACCTGCACGCGGAACATGGGATGCATCTGCATTCGCTCGAACTGCTTCGCGACGGCAGTCTTGAAGCTGCTGAAGTTCAGCACCTGCGTTTCAGCCATCATGGTTTCTCCAAATGGAACAATCGTTTACCTAAAGAAGCCCCGGCTCCCAGCTCACGCCAAGCCTCTGTGCCGTCCGTTCGATCTGCGAGGCAGGGAAGCCGGCGGCAAAGAGACTGTCCAAAGCCGCCAGTAACTTCATTTCTTCTTTCGGGTCCATGTCAAACCTTGGCAAAGGTGAGCTTTTGGTAGACCTGCCTGACGGATTCAACATCGCTCCGGCAGTGGTTAAGGATTTCGTCTTTCTTTCCGTATTTCCAAAGCTGTGCAATTTGAGATCCGTCAACTGAATCGTGTTTTTCAATCCCGAGAATCCTGCAAAGCTTCGGGAGAGAGACTTTGTTTTGTGGGTGCCACATCAACATCGTGTCGGCTAGGCTCTTATCCCAAGGTTTAACTTGAGACAGGGCGTATAAATTCTTCCCCGGCCAAATACCGTTTACTACACAACGCTGATAGAGAAATCGGATATCAAAGCTGATGTTGTGACCGACGACTACCGGCTGTTGGGTTGACTCCAGAACTTCCTTTACGATCTCCAGAAGATTCCCCTCTTCACCGAGGCGCACCATGACCGGAAACCCCTCCACTGCGTAACCAACACAGCAGACTTGCCCATAGCCTCCATCAAGGCCGGTTTTCTGCAAAGCCTCCTCAATCAGAGAGGGTTTGTTCTCCGCTTCCCACTTGGCAATTGATTCAGGTTTTGAGTAATTGCCTGGGCAGGTAATGCCTTGGGCAATTTCCTCGCGGACCCAATCAGCAGCCGAGGGAAGAGTCTCAATGTCGAGATAGATGTTCATGACTAGAACGGGATGTCGTCTTCCATGTCATCGAACTTGCCGGGTTGTCTCGGGGCGACTTTCTGCGGGGCCTTTTCCTGACCCTTGAACCGAAGCCCACCGACCAACTCACCGCCGAAGGTTACGTTTTCGTCGGTAAAGAGGACGATTTCCTTGCCAGCCCAAACATCCGTGTCATCGGAGCCGAAGACCTTTTCCGCGATCTTGATATTGGTGCTGTTCAAGACCATGGGCTTTTGAAACTCCTGAAACTTGATCGCCCATTTGTATTCCGGAGCGGCGTCTTCCTTGGCGAGATTTACCTTTCCGACTTTCACCACGGTAACGATTACCGGGTCCGGAACATCGGAAGTCTTGAGGTATTTCGACTGAATCATTTCACTTGTGCGCGGCATGTAATCTCCTAAGCTGCTTTCTGTTGAAGTTGAGCCTTCGTTTGCTTCCAAAGCTTGTTGATTCCCAGGAGAGGGGCCAGGGTGTCAGCCGTTCCCTCCA
>Ga0068862_100005674_pt1 | contig 10419 bp, 6 predicted proteins | sample KBSSwiS52_FD_66598 | JGI IMG/M metagenome (GOLD analysis project Ga0068862, IMG submission 66598) | Switchgrass rhizosphere microbial communities from Kellogg Biological Station, Michigan, USA - KBS Switchgrass S5-2 | ecosystem: Host-associated > Plants > Roots > Rhizosphere > Soil ... | reverse complement strand
CGGCCGAACCGGAAAGCCGCAGCGTAAGGCGTTCGAGCAGCACGAGGCTCGCCAGCGAGCACAGCAGCGTCATCGCGCGCGCCGTCCACGCATGCACGCCGGTGATCAGCCAACCGGCGTTGATCAGCCAGAACAAGAGCGGCGGCTTCTGCGAGTACAGATCGCCATTGAGATGCGGCACGAGGAATTCGCCGGTTTGGCGCATTTCCCAGGCGACGGCGAGATAGCGCGTCTCGTCGATCGGAATCGGCGGCAGCAGCAGAATGATCGGCGCAAGCAGCAGCACGCCCAGAAACAGCGGATGCTCGATCAGGAGACGCCAGGCCGGCGCGCGCGCCAGTGCCGGCGCGGTGGGATTCGGATTCACGTAGCGGGAAAAGTCATGCCGAGGATGCGGACTTTCGCATCCTTGCGGGGCTCGCCGCCAGTCTTGTGCCGCCGTCGCGTCACTCAAGTAGGGTGGGCTTCAGCCCACCGATCGCTTGAACGGTGGGCTGAAGCCCACCCTACGCCCACCTCGCCGATTTTTATCCGCGCCGCAAAAGCTCGCGCAGATCGATGATCGCCGCGTTCGCGCGCGAAATGTAATTGGCCATGACCAGCGAATGGTTGGCGAAGAAGCCGAACGGCTTGCCGTTGAGCACGATTGGGCTTCCCAGCGAGTTCTGCGACTCGTGCAGCTCGCGAATCACCTGCTCGAGACTGATCATCGCGTTCTTGTCGCGCAGCACCGGACCGAAATCGATGCGGATCGCCTCGAGCTGCTCGCGCAGCGCCCAGGTGTAGCCGCGCGCTTCGTAGAAATTGTCGTCGATCTTCGTCCACGGCGTCTTGACCGTGCGCGGGCTCATGGTCTCGGTCGACTGCTGCGCATTGCGATCGCCGGCGAGATCGGTGTCGATGCGCTCCTGGCCGACGCTGGCCGACAGCCGCTGCGAGAGCGAGCCGAGCCGCGTCGAGACGGTCTGCAGGTAATCGGCGAGATTGTCGGCGCGCGCATAGAACTGCGCGTCGCTGGCATCGTTGTCGGCGAGGCGCGTCAGATAGCTGTCGACATAGCCGACCGCCTTGCGGTACTGGCGCTCCGAGCTCGGCAGCAGCCAGCGATCGTTCGGCGAATTGAACAGCGGCGCGGCTTCCCGGAGGTCGCGATCCTCGGTCGATTGCGTCTGCGAGCGGCTGAATTCGTTACGCAACGTGTCGGAGAGATCGCGCGTGGCGACCAGCACGCCGAATTCCCAATTCGGGACGTTGTCCATCAGCACGCCGGGCGGAAACTTGTCGTTGCTGAGATAACCGCCGCGCTTGTCGAGCAGCGTTTGCGTGCAGGTCATCAGTGCCGACACCGTGACCGAACCGGTGACGAGCTTTTGCTGCTTGGCCGCGACGCGGCTCTGCGCCGTAGCGGCGACATCGAAATGCGGCGGCTCGTAATCCCACCACCACATCAACGCGAGGACGACGAGAATGTAGACGGCGACCAAGGCCGCAATCGCCCTCACGAGCCACAGTCGCCGGCGCGGCGTCTCCGATGATTGTTCCACGATCCCTCCCGGTCATCACGCAGAGCGCCAACGCCTGCCGGCGTCGCGCTCCGCGGCGAATACTACTCGCGCTTGCCCGACGGGAGTGCGGGTTTGGCCGGTTCGCCCTTCTGGCCGAAGTTTTCCATCAGCGTCTTCATGTCCTCGGCGTGCTCTTCCTCCACCGCGAGGATGCCTTCGAGCATGCGCTTGGTCGTCGTATCGCGATCGCCGACGTAGTTGATGATCTCGCGATAGCTGTCGATGGCGATGCGCTCGGCGATCAGGTTCTCCTCGATCATCGCGGCGAGATCTTCCGGCACGACGAACTCGGCGTGGCTGCGCTCGGAGAGGCCGTCCGGCGAGAAATTCGGCGTTCCGTCCAGCTGCGTGATGCGCTCGGCGATCTCGTCGGCGTGGCCCTGCTCTTCGTTCGCGTGTTCGAGGAACTCGGCGGCAACGCTTTTCGCATTGATGCCGGATGCGAGGAAATAGTGCGCCTTGTAGCGCAGCACGCAGATGATCTCGGTAGCGAGCGCTTCGTTGAGAAGCTTCAACACGGTGTCGCGATCGAGCGTGTAAGTATCCGTGACCGCACCACGTTCCATGTGTTCGCGCGCGCGCCGCGGATCGTCTGGATATCGGAAAGGAACGGTTTGTCTGTCGCAGCCATGCCTGCCTCCGGGTCAAAAGGTGGGTTGTGGGGCGCCGAGTTCGCCGCAGGCACAGGGAGGAACCGGACGGCGCATCCGCGAAACTCGATGAATCTTAAGTCTTCTGCATGAACGAGGCCGCAACTCCAGCGGGTGTCCGTGTCAGGCCGTGCGGCTCTTCGCCTCTCCCGCTCCGCGGGAGAGGCCGCCGCGGAAGCGGCGGGTGAGGGCACTGGAAGGGCACTGCACACTTGCCCTCACCCCAGCCCTCTCCCGCATGCGGGAGAGGGGGAAGAGCGCGCATCCAGAGGCCCCCATCGCAGGCGATCACCGCCTACCGGTGCGAATAAAGCTCGCTGCCCCGCGCGCGAAATTCGGCGGCCTTCTCGGCCATGCCTTCGCGCAGCGCCTCGTTCTCGCCGACGCCGTGCGTCTTGGCGTAATCGCGCACATCCTGCGTGATCTTCATCGAGCAGAACTTCGGCCCGCACATCGAGCAGAAATGCGCGGTCTTGTGCGCGTCTTTGGGCAATGTCTCGTCGTGGAATTCCTTCGCCTTCTCCGGATCGAGACCGAGGTTGAACTGATCTTCCCAGCGGAACTCGAAGCGCGCCTTGCTGAGCGCGTTGTCGCGCGCCTGCGCGCAAGGATGCCCCTTGGCGAGATCCGCCGCGTGCGCGGCGATCTTGTAGGTGATGATGCCGTCGCGCACGTCCTGCTTGTCGGGCAGGCCAAGGTGCTCCTTCGGCGTCACGTAGCAGAGCATCGCGGTGCCGAACCAGCCGATCATCGCCGCGCCGATCGCGCTGGTGATGTGGTCGTAGCCGGGTGCGATGTCGGTGGTCAGCGGGCCCAGCGTGTAGAACGGCGCCTCGCCGCACTTTTCGAGCTGCCGATCCATGTTTTCCTTGATCAGCTGCATCGGCACGTGGCCGGGGCCTTCGATCATGACTTGCACGTCGTGTTTCCACGCGATCTGCGTCAGCTCGCCGAGCGTGTCGAGCTCGGCGAATTGCGCTTCGTCGTTGGCATCGGCAATCGAGCCCGGACGCAAACCGTCGCCGAGCGAGAAGGCGACGTCATACGCCTTCATGATTTCGCAGATTTCTTCGAAGCGCTCGTAGAGGAAGCTCTCCCGGTGATGCGAAAGGCACCACTTGGCCATGATCGATCCGCCGCGCGAGACGATGCCGGTCACGCGTCGCGCCGTCAGCGGAATGAACGGAAGGCGCACGCCGGCGTGGATCGTGAAGTAGTCGACGCCCTGCTCCGCCTGCTCGATCAGCGTATCGCGGAAGAGCTCCCAGGTCAGATCCTCGGCGACGCCGCCAACTTTCTCGAGCGCCTGATAGATCGGCACGGTGCCGATCGGCACCGGCGAATTGCGGATGATCCACTCGCGCGTCTCGTGGATGTGCTTGCCGGTCGAAAGATCCATGACCGTGTCGGCGCCCCAGCGGATCGCCCACACCATCTTCTCGACTTCCTCGGCGATCGAGCTCGTCACCGCCGAATTGCCGATGTTCGCGTTGATCTTCACGAGGAAGTTGCGGCCAATGATCATCGGCTCGGATTCGGGATGATTGATGTTGTTCGGAATGATTGCGCGCCCGCGAGCGACCTCGTCGCGCACGAATTCGGGCGTGATCAGCCTCGGCAGCGCGGCGCCGAACGACTGGCCGCGGTGCTGCTTCAACAGGTGCTGCTCGCCGATCGCATCGAGACGCTGGTTTTCGCGGATCGCGATGTATTCCATTTCCGGCGTGACGATGCCGCGTCGCGCGTAGTGCATCTGCGTCACGTTGGCGCCGGCTTTCGCGCAGCGCGGTTTCGGCAGCGATGGAAAGCGCACATCGGCAAGCTCGCGCGCGGTCGCGTGGCGGCGCGTGAACGGCGAGCTGAAATCGGCGAGCTGCTCGCTGTCGCCGCGCTCTGCGATCCAGCACGCGCGCAGCGCGGGCAGACCGGCGGCAAGGTCGATGCGATACGCGGGGTCGGTATACGGCCCTGACGTGTCGTACACCGCGAACGGCGCGTTCTTTTCCACACCGAATGTCGAAGGCGTGTCGGCAAGCGCGATCTCGCGCATCGGCACCGCGATGTCCTCGCGACTGCCGTGCACATGAATCTTGCGCGAACCCGGAATCGGGCGCGTCACGGTCTCGGAAAGTTCGGCGGCTTCGCGCAGCAGCGCGGCGGGTACGGCGTTCATCGGCTCTGAAATCCTGCTCGGTGTGAATCCGCACGCGGTGCGGATGCCGGCGATCGATTTCGCACGGCACGAAGCAGAGACGCCACGGCCGGTCGACGACCGCCGCTGCGAAGCTTCCCTACGCCGGTTTCACCCGGATCAGGTTCGAAGGGACTCTCTCAGCCCGCGGTTTCCGGGCACCCCCGCTTCAGGCCTGCATTCAACCACGTTCGTGCCGCCGCGACCACCGCCTACGTCTTCGCCTCTCCCGCTCGCGGGAGAGGCCGCGCCAGAGGCGCGGGTGAGGGAAGCTTGCGCAAATGCCCCACTCCGCGAGCACTGATCCCAGCGCTGCGCGCCACCTTCTCCCGCCAGCGGGAGAAGGGCATTAAAGTGCCATACGCCAGGGAGACCCCATGCGCATCGCCATCGTCGGTTACGGCACGGCCGGCCAGGCCGCCGCGATCTTCCTCGCACGCGACGGCCACGCGATCGAGATGTTCGAGCAAAGCGCCGAGCTCAAGCCCGTCGGCGCAGGCTTCCTGCTGCAACCGACCGGATTCGGTGTGCTGAAGACGCTCGGCCTCGCCGATGCCGCACTCGCGATGGGCGCGCGCATCGAGCGCCTCCACGGCTGCAACGCCGTCGGTCGCGTCGTCATGGACATGGCCTACGCTGATCACGCACCGGACGGCTTCGGCCTCGGCATGACGCGCGGCGCGCTGTTCTCGCTGCTTCACGGTGCGTCGGCCGACGCGGCCGCTATCCGAACCGGCGTGCGCATCACGGCCATCGCCGACGAAGGACATGGCCTCATCGACGCGACAGGCCGGGAATACGGCCCTTACGATCTCGTCATCGTCGCGGATGGCGCGAACTCCGCGTTGCGCGGCGCGAGCGGTCTCGCCGCGCGCGATCCGAAATATCCGTGGGGCGCGATGTGGTGCCTGCTCTCCGCCGAGGGCTGGCCGCATCCCACGGAGCTTCGCCAGCGCTACGACGGTGCGCGCACGATGCTCGGCGTGTTGCCCGTCGGCGCGCGGCCGGATTTCGATCACGGGCGGCGCTGGCTGACGTTCTATTACAGCCTGCCCGGAGCGAATATCGACGCATTCGATGCGCAAGCGCTCGACATCATGCAGCACGATGTCGCCGCGCTCTGGCCCGAGCTTGCCGAACTGACGCGCGAGATCTACGATCCTGCCGCGCTCAACCGCGCGCGCTATCGCGATGTCGTGATGCGTACGCCGTGGCGCGGTCGCGTCGTTTTTATCGGCGATTGCGCGCACGGCATGAGCCCGCAGCTCGGCCAGGGCGTGAACATGGCGCTGCTCGATGCCGAAGCGCTCGCCGAGGCGCTGCGCTCCGAAACCGATCTCGAGCAAGCGCTTGCGCGGTACGCACGCAACCGCGCGAGCCACGTCGCCGTCTACCAGGCCTTGAGCCGCTGGCTGACGCCGCTCTTTCAATCCGATCGCACGATGCTCGGCCCACTGCGCGACACGTTGTTCGGCCCGCTCGGGCGCCTCCCGCTGGCGCGGCGCGAGATGCTGAAGATTCTGACCGGCACCAAACGCGGCTGGCTCTCATAACTCGCCTCTCCCGCTCGCGGGAGAGGCCGCGCCGACAGGCGCGGGTGAGGGAAGCGTGCCGCGACACCGCGCTCCGCGCGCGCTCATCCACGCTGCGCCCCGACTTCTCTCGCAAGCGGTAGAAGTGAAAGCCCTCGCCTCTCCTTAGGTCTGTGCCAGAATCCGCGCAGGGGGAACGGATCATGGCGGCTGCATCGCATCAGGATCCTGCTTGGCCACGGGCGCGCTCACCGTGAGCACTCGTTCGTCGTTCCTTTCCGAGCTCAAGCGGCGCAACGTATTGCGCGCCGGAGCGCTCTACGTCGGCGCGGTCTGGGCGCTCGCTCAGGGCATCGCGCAATTGGGTCCTGTCTTTGGCGCACCGGATTGGATCACGCGCGGGTTCGCCATCGCCGGCGCGATCGGCTTTCCATTCTGGATGGCGTTCGCATGGTTCTTCGAGCTGACGCCCGAGGGCCTCAAACTCGAGCGCGACGTCGAACGCGGCACGTCGATTGCGCATGCAACGGGCCGCAAGCTCGATTTCTGGATCATCGGCGTGCTCGCCGTCGCGGTGGTCCTGCTGCTGACCAACCTGTTCGTCGTGCGCCGCGATACGAAGGCGCCGATTCCCGACCAATCCATCGCCGTGCTCCCGCTCACCAATGAAGCCGGCAACCAGGACGAGCAATATTTTTCCGACGGCTTGTCCGAAGACCTGATCACCACGCTGTCGCAGTTCGCGGGCCTCAAGGTGATCAGTCGCAACTCGTCGTTCCAGTTCCGCGACAGCAAGGACGACAGCCGGACCATCGGCGCCAAGCTCGGCGTGGCGCACTTGCTCGAAGGCAGCGTGCGTCGCGCCGGCGATGCGGTGCGCGTCAGCGCAACGCTGGTGCACGCCGCGGACGGCAGCACGTTGTGGTCGGAGCGCTACGATCGGCCGTACCGCGATCTCTTCGCGCTGCAGGACGAGATCTCCGGCGCGGTCGCCGGCGCGCTCAAGGCGAAGCTGATGGCGAGGAGCACGGCGCCGGTACAAACCGATCGTCCGCCCAGCGGCAATCTCGATGCGTACGCCGCGTACTTGCAAGGCAATTTCTACAACGCGCGCACGACCGAGGCGGATCATCAGCAGGCGGTCGCGCAATACGCGAAGGCGATCCAGCTCGATCCCCACTATGCGCGAGCGTGGGCCGGTCTGTCGCGGGAATGGACCGGCTATGCGCAGCAGTTCCTCGAAGGCGCCGCCGCGCAGCAGGCATATGCCGAAGCGCGCAAGGCCGCCGACAAAGCCGTGCAGCTGCAGCCTGATCTCGCAGCGGCGCACGCGGCACGAGCGACGCTGCTGCGCAATGCGGATTTCGACTGGGCCGGCGCCGAAGCCGACAGCCGGCGCGCGGTGCAACTCGCACCCGGCGATGCCGATGCCAAGTTCTCGCTCGGCGTTTCGCTGGCCACGCTCGGCCAGCCGGAAGAGGCCATCACGCTCACTCGGCAGGCGATCGAGATCAATCCGCTGCGTGCGACCTGGTACAGCTGGCTGTGCGCATATCTCTCGTCACTCGATCGTCTCGACGAGGCCGAAGCGGCGATCCGCAGGGCCCTGGACCTGCATCCCGCAGGGGAAGGCCACTACGAAGCGCTGACCATCATCGAGATCCAGCGTGGCGACGCGCAGGCCGCATTGGCTGCAGCCAAGAGCGAGCCGGACGGCTCGTGGCAACGCATGGCATTGGCGCTCGCGCACCAGATCGGCAGCGACAGGGCAGCGGCGGATGCCGCCTTGCAAAAGCTGATCGACGAAGACGCCACGCTCGCGCCGTATCAGATCGCCGAGGTTTACGCGCTGCGCCGCGATGCGGACAAGACGTTCGAGTGGCTCGATCGCACCTGGGCCAGCCGCGATCCCGGCATTACCAGTTTGCTTACGGATCCCTTCCTCTTGCGCTACCAAGACGACCCGCGGTTTGCCGCGTTCTGCAAAAAGGCCGGCTTGCCGACGACGACCGAGGCCAAAGCGCTCCCATGAAGCGAACGTGGCCAAGAATCGCCTCTCCCGCTCGCGGGAGAGGCCGCGCCGCAGGCGCGGGTGAGGGGCATTCGCGCGTCATCGCCAGAACGTCAATCATCGATGCTCCGCACTATCTCGAACATCGGCGCCCGACCGGCGCAAGCGACGATCAAGGCTACTGCGCCGTCTTGAAAACAAGGCATCGCGACCGATCTTGAATCCCGTCGCGGCGCATTCCGCAACGAGGTGTGTCATGGCTTTCAAGCATCGTTTACACGCGCTTACATTCGCGCTCGCGGCCGGCCTTTCGATCGCCGGTGGCGTCGGCGCGGCGCAGGACGACGCGCACGCGCGCGTCAACGTGAGCTGGACGAATCCGGACGATTTCGGCGATTCCAAGCTGTATCCGGGATCGGGGCTCGGACGCACGACGCCCGAAGAATGGCTTGGTCAACTGGCGAAGTCCGTCAAGTCCCGTGCCGACCGCACGCTGCCTCCCGGCGAGGAGCTGGACGTCACGTTCACGGACGTGACGCGAGCCGGCATCTACGAGCCGTGGCGCGGACCGCAGTGGGACGACGTGCGCATCATCAAGGATGCCTATCCGCCGCGGATCGATCTTTCGTTCACGCTGCGCGGCTCGGACGGACGCATCATCAAGGAAGGCACGCGCAAGCTGCGCGATCCGGGGTTCCTGCAGCGCGGCACGTGGAACGAGACCGATCCGCTGCGCTTCGAGAAGCGCATGCTGGATGATTGGCTGCGCAAGGAATTTTCGGCGTCGAGCGCGAGCCGCAGCTGAGGCGGCGTTCGGCCTTTCGCTATCAACCCCACCTATCGTCATCCCGGCGAAGGCCGGGATCCAGCTTTGCTGTCTCTCAAGATCAAACTGGATCCCGGCCTTCGCCGGGATGACGATCGCGCGGTACGGTTTTTCACTCTTGTAAGCACTCTTGCCGCCTCGCGAGATTCGACCCTAAGATCGACCGTGCTGGTGCTCGCCGCCGACGACGCGGCATTCCCGGAGAACCGACATGGCCGTCCCGCGTTGGCGCCGCCCGGCGCTCGTGCTATTCGCCTTCGCTACGTACACGGCCGCCCATGCCGATCCTCTACCCGGCCAGCCCTTCGTCTCGTACTGGTATCCGTCGACGATCCTGACCTGGGATCCGGCCCAGGATCCCGACGCGCCGTTCAACCGCTCGAACGTTCCGCTCGCAGCGCGTTTCCAGAATCCCGATTTCAACGTCAATGCGCACGCGCATCCGAACGAAGCGCGCATCTCGGCGCTGGTCGCGTTCGCGCCGACGTCGTTCAATCCGTCGCAGGGCTCGCCGACGATGGATTACTACGCGCTCAATTACTGGCAATACATCGATGAGCTCGTGTTCTGGGGCGGATCGGCCGGCGAAGGATTGATTCTCGCGCCGAACCCGACCGTCATCGACGCCGCGCATCGCAACGGCGTGCCGGTGCTGGGCAATGTTTTCTTTCCGCCGAACGTTTACGGCGGTCAAATCCAGTGGGTCGAGGATTTCGTGCAGCGCGACGGCGCGGCGTTTCCGGTCGCCGACAAGATGATCGAGGCTGCCGAGTATTACGGATTCGACGGCTGGTTCATCAATCAGGAAACGGCCGGCGGCGATGCGCAGCTCGCGAGCGACATGCGCGACATGATGGAATATTTCCACGCGCATTCGAGCCTCAAGATCGTCTGGTACGACTCGATGACGCAGAACGGAGCGATCAGCTACCAGAATGCGCTGAACGCGCAGAACCAGATGTTCTTCCAGGACGGAACGACACTGGTCTCGGACGCGATGTTTCTCAATTTCAACTGGTCGGCGACGGGCCTTCAAAACTCGGCGACGCTGGCGACGAGCCTCGGCCGCAGTCCCTACGAGCTCTATGCCGGTGCCGACGTCGAATCGAGCGGTTACAACAGCCCGATCAACTGGAACGGCGTATTTCCGGAAGGCTCGCCGCACGTGACCTCGCTCGGCTTCTACCGGCCCGAGTGGACCTACAACTCATCGAACGGCACCGCCGATTTCTACACGCGCGACAACCGTTTCTGGGTGGGGCCCAATCACGATCCGAGCAACACGACGACGGGCTCGAGCTGGAAGGGACTCGCGAACTACATTCCTGCGACCTCGCCGCTCGGCGCGCTTCCGTTCGTGACGAACTTCAATACCGGCCAAGGCAGCCTCTACGCGATCGACGGTGAAACGCTGGCGACCGGCGAATGGAACAATTTGAGCCTGCAGGATGTGCTGCCGACTTGGCGCTGGATCATGCGCAGCTCCGGCTCCGTGCTCGCACCCACGCTCGACTGGAGCGATGCGTATTGGGGCGGCACGTCGCTGAAAGTATCGGGCACGCTCGATGCGATCAATGATCTTTCGCTGTACGAGACGAACCTCGACGTCGATGCGAACACGACGCTCGCGATCGCATACAAGAC
>Ga0068862_100005666_pt1 | contig 10424 bp, 4 predicted proteins | sample KBSSwiS52_FD_66598 | JGI IMG/M metagenome (GOLD analysis project Ga0068862, IMG submission 66598) | Switchgrass rhizosphere microbial communities from Kellogg Biological Station, Michigan, USA - KBS Switchgrass S5-2 | ecosystem: Host-associated > Plants > Roots > Rhizosphere > Soil ... | reverse complement strand
GCCGGCGGCACGAAACCGGCGCGCGCCAGCGAAAACAGCGTGCGCGTGATCAGATAGAGGTTCGCGTTCGAGCTCGACAGCGCGGCGCTCAGCACCACGAAGTTCATCACGCCCGCGGCGGCGGGAATGCCGAGCCCTCTCAGCACGCTCACGAACGGGCTCTCCCCCACGCCCAGCCGGTCCCACGGCGTCAGCGCGGTCAGCAGCGTGATCGTCACGATGTAGATCGCCGACAGGCCGAGCACCATGCGCCGCATGGCGGCCGGAATCGTGCGCGCCGGATCGGTCGCCTCCCCTGAGGTAACGCCGACGATCTCTACGCCGATGAACGAATAGATCACGAAGCAGCAGCCGAGCCAGACCCCCTGGAGCCCGAACGGCAGGAAGCCGCGCTGCCCGGTGAGGTTCCGGAGGCCGATCGCGGGCCCGCCGGTCAGGCCGAGCACGACCAGCGCGGCGAGCGCGACGAAGAGCGCCAGCGCCACGACCTTGATCAGCACGAGCCACGACTCGATCGTGCCCAGGCGGCCGACCGGCCGCGAGTTGACGTAGACGAGCGCCGCGGAGAACGCCAGCACCCAGACGGCCCCGGGCACCGCCGGGAACCAGTAGCTCATGTAGATCGACGCGGCCACGAGCTGCGCCCCGGTCGCGATCACCTGCATCAGCCAATAGCTCACGCGCACCGCGTAGCCCGCGAACGGCGAGAGGTACATCCCGGCGTAGACGCCGAACGCGCCCGCCGTGGGATGGGCCACCGCCATCTCGGTCAACGCGCGGCCGAGGAGCAGCGAGACCACGGCCACGACCACGTAAGACAGGATGACGGCCGGTCCGGCCACGTTGACCGCCAGGCCGCTCGCGAGAAACAGGCCCGTGCCGATCGCGCCGCCGAGCGCCATCGCCGCCTGCTGGCCCGCCGAGAGCTGGCGCGCGAGCCCCTGCTCGTTGCGGACCGCGGAATGCGGATCGGTCGAGGTCATGAGAGCGTTCGAGTCTACAGCAGGTCCTGGCCCCGTCATGGCGGGCCGGCAGCGGCTTTCACGTATCCCCTTTTGGCAATGAGCTGTTGATTAGCAACAGCGAGAACAGCCAACAAGGGGAGGATCGTATGGGTCAACACTCTTTCCGTGGCTGGATGATGGTGTTCCTCGTCTCTCTGTCGTTCTCTGCAGCAGAAGCCTCTTCCCCCTACACCCTCTTCGAGAGCGGACAGGTGCGCCCGCTCACCCTGTCTCCGGACAGGCAGCACCTGTTCGCGGTCAACACTCCTGACAACCGGCTCGAAGTCTTCCGCATCCAGGGCAACCAGCTTCTGCGCACGGCGTCCATTCCGGTGGGCCTCGAGCCCGTGGCCGTGGCGGCGCGCACGAACCGCGAGGTCTGGGTGGTCAATCACCTCTCGGACAGCGTGAGCGTGGTCCAGCTCGACGAGGACGCCACCAGCGGCCAGGTCGAGCGCACGCTCCTCGTGGGCGACGAGCCGCGCGACATCGTCTTCGCCGGACCGGGACGCAATCGCGCGTTCATCACCACGGCCCATCGCGGCCAGAACATCCCGTTCGATCCCCAGGTCTCGACGCCCGGCGTGGGCCGCGCGGACGTCTGGGTGTTCGACGCGGACGCGCTCGGCAGCTCCCTGAGCGGTACGCCGATGACCATCGTCACCCTCTTCACGGACACGCCGCGCGCGCTCGCGGTGACGCCCGACGGCGCCCGCGTCTACGCCGCCGGCTTCCACACGGGCAACCGCACCAGCATCGTCCCCGAGACCGCGCTCCCCGACGGCTTCGGACCGGACGGCGCGCCCGGTCCCGCCGCCAACGCCGAGGGCCGCCCCGCGCCCGAGGTCGGCGCCATCGTCAAGTGGAACGGCTCGCATTGGGTTGACGCGCTCGACCGTCCCCGCGACCAGCACATCCGCTTCTCGCTGCCCGACAAGGACGTGTTCGTGATCAATGCGATGGCCAACCCGCCGCGCGCGCTCCCGGGCGAGGGCAACGTCTTCCGGAGCGTCGGCACGATCCTCTACACGATGGCCGTCAATCCCGTGAATGGAAAGGTTTACGTCGCCAACACGGACGCGAACAACGCCGCGCGCTTCGAAGGTCCGGGCGCCTTCGCCGGCCAGAGCCTGCGCGGCCACCTGCACGAGAGCCGCATCACCGTGCTCTCGCCCGGCGGCGGCGTGGCGCCGCGGCATCTCAACAAGCACATCGACTACAACACCTGCTGCGCGCCGCTCCCGAACGCCGAGAACGACCGCTCCCTCGCCTTCCCCCAGGGCATGGCGGTCTCCGCCGACGGCGCGACCCTCTACGTCGCGGCCCTGGGCTCGGACAAGGTGGGGATCTTCTCCACCGCGCAGCTCGAGACCGACACGTTCGTGCCGAGCGCCGCCAACCACGTCACCTTGAGCGGCGGCGGCCCCACCGGCCTCGTGCTCGACGAGACCCAGGGGCAGCTCTACGTGCTGACCCGTTTCGACAACGGCATCTCGGTCGTGGACACGCAGACGCGCGCGGAGATCGCGCACGTCCGGATGCACAACCCGGAGCCGCAGAGCATCGTGGTCGGCCGCCGGTTCCTCTATGACGCGAGGCTCACGTCGAGCCACGGCGACTCCGCCTGCGCGAGCTGCCACGTGTTCGGCGACTTCGACAGCCTGGCGTGGGACCTCGGCAATCCCGACGGCGAGTCGATCGACAACCCCGGCCCGTTCATCACCAAGCTCCTCAACATCGTGACGGGCCAGCCCATGGAGCCCGTCTTCCATCCCATGAAGGGCCCCATGACCACGCAGAGCCTGCGCGGCATGGCGAGCCACGGCCCCATGCACTGGCGCGGCGACCGCACGGGCGGCAACGACGCGCCGAGCGCGCAGCCCGACAGCGGCACGTTCGACGAGCGCGCGGCCTTCAACAAGTTCAACGGCGCGTTCCCCGATCTGATCGGCCGCCACACGACCCTCACGCAGGAGGAGATGGACGCGTTCACGGACTTCATCCTCAAGGTCACCTATCCGCCGAACCCGAACCGGCCGCTCGACAACGTGCTCACCGCGGACCAGGAGGCCGGGCGCAAGCTCTTCGACAAGACCAACTGCGGCATCCCGTCGGCGCCGGAGCTCAACGGCCTCGTCCTCACCTGCACGAGCTGCCATGTGATCGATCCGAATGCCAATCCCGGCACCGACGCGCCCGGCCTCTTCGGCTCGGGCGGACTCTCGGGATTCGACTTCAACCCGCAGCTCTTCAAGACCCCTCACCTGCGCAACGCCTACCAGAAGATCGGCATGTTCGGCAACGCCGAGAACCCGGGCTTCCTGGGTGGCGACAACGGTTTCAAGGGCGATCAGGTGCGCGGCTACGGCTTCCTCCACGACGGCAACGTCGATACGGTGTTCCGGTTCGTCCACGGGATCAGCTTCTCGGAGGTGGCCAATGGGCCGAACAGCGAGAGCATTCCCGAGGGGCCGGAGGGGGAGCGCCAGCGGCATGAGCTCGAGGCGTTCGTCCTCGCCTTTCCCACCAACCTGGCGCCCGCCGTGGGCCAGCAGGTTACGCTCCGCTCCGCGGGCTCCGCGGAGGTGAACGCGCGCATCGATCTGCTGCGCCAGAGAGCGGAGGCGGGAGAGTGCGATCTCGTAGCCAAGGCCGGAGAGACTGGCTTCCTGTACACGGGATCGGGCCTGTTCGCGGGAGACCGGCAAGGACAGCCGCCCATCACCGCCGCGGCGCTGAGGTCCTTGGCCCCGGTGACGTACACCTGCGTACCCCCCGGCTCCGGCGAGCGCATCGGCGTGGATCGCGATGGGGACGGCGCCTGGGACGGCGACGAGCGGCAGGCCCAGACCGATCCGGCGGATCCGGACAGCGGGCCCTGATCCGGCTGGGGAGGAGCCCGCGGGCTCCTCCCCTTTTCCCGCGTGCACCGCTGTTCAGGAGCGGGGCGCGGCTGTCGCTCCGGTCTCCACGTCGGCCATGTTGTCCTCGCGATCACGGTCGATGAGCTTGCGCCAGGGATCGACGCCGGCGCGGGCCGGCTCCCGCGGTACGGTGACGCGGATCGTCTGCTTGCCGCTGCGGACACGGTGCCGCTTCAGGTAGAGCGGCGCGCCGAGACCATCGCCCGTGCCCGGCGCGAAGACGCCGATCTCGACGAAGTCGTTCATCGGCGTCTCGGTCTCGCGGCCGACGCTGTCGGCCCTGAGCTTTTTCGCCACGACGTCGAGCGTCACCTCGTACCGGCCGCCGGCCGTGCGCGCGGCGACGGCCCGCCGGGTCTCGACGTCCCACAGCGTGATCGTCTCGAACAGGTCGGTGAGCAGGTACTGCATCGAGCCGGGCGTGACGGCGCGCAGCTCCGCGAGCAGGTCGCGCGACGTCGGGTAGGGCGGCCCGCCGGCGCGGTGCTTCTCGACGAAACGCCGCAGCACGCCGTTGAGCACCTCCTCGCCGAGGTGCTCGCGCAGCGTGTACAGGGCGACCGCACCCTTGCCGTAGGCGATGTGCGGATGTTCCTCGACCTCGAGCAGCGGGACGTCGCTCTCGAACTCCGCGCGCTTGCTGAGATAGCGGTCCATCTGGAAGTCGTAGACCCGGCGGGCCTGCTCCGGGCCGAGGACCTTCTCGGTCACCATCATGGCGCTGTAGTTCGAGAGCGCCTCCGACAGGAGGTCGTTTCCTCGCGCGTGGGCGCCGCGCACCTGCCCGCCCCACCAACTGTGCGCGACCTCGTGCGCCGTCCCGAAGAACGTGTGGTCGACCCGGCCCTCCCCGGCGCGGGTGATGAAGTTCTGCTCCCCGAAGACGATCGTGGTCACGAGGGCGCGGCCGTTGACCGAATAGGGCGGGATCTCGACGACGCGCAACTGGCGGAACTGGTAGGGCCCGAAGACCTTCGTGTAGTAGTCGAGGGACGCCTTCATTCCCGCGAGCATGCGGTCCACGTTGTACCCGTGCTCCGGGTGATGGAAGATCTGGAGCTCGACGTCGCGCCACCGGTCCTCGCGCACCGCGTACCTCGCCGAGAACACGGCGGGGCCGAACGGAACCGGCCCATCGGCGCCGTAGTGGACGTAGCGCCGTCCGTTCTCCGTCCAGCTCCGGCGCAGGAGGCCGGTGACGACCGCGGTCTGGTCGGCGGCCGTTCCGACGATCGCTTCGAACTGCACGCGACCCTCGTTGCGCAGGGAGGTGTCCCTCCGCCTCGCCTCGGCGTCGCCGGGTCCCGGCAGGCGCGGCTGCGGCCCGAGGCCGAAGCGCTTCCGGGCCGCGTCGTCGGACAGCTCGAACCGCGGCTGATAGCCGATGAACGGCAGCCACCTGCGGTCGAAGTAGGTGCCGTTGCCGACCACCGCGGTCTGGATCCCGCGGCTTCGGAAGCCGCGCGGCCGGAACGCCAGGTCGAAGGAGAGCCGCAGCGAGCCCCCGGGCTCGAGGGCCCGCTCGAGCTCGAAGATCCGGTATCCGGTCTCCTCGTCCACGACCGCCGGCCTGGCCGCGCGGTCGAGCGAGATCGACCGTACCTCGACGTTCCGGTCGAGGACCACGTGAACCGAGTCAAGCGACACGCCGGAGCGGTTGACCAACCGGTACCCGCCGCGCATGTCCACGGCCGGCTCGCCGGGGTGGACCTCCAGGCGCAGGTCCGCGGCGGTGAGGACCGGCTGCGGCGCGTCTTCGAAGCGCCCGTACCGCCGCTCGTACTCGGCCTGCGGCCGTCCCACCTCGTTCCGCGGGGGGTCTTCGTTCAGGACCTTGGTGTTGTAGAAGACGAAGCCGCCCAGCGCGAGGATCAGCGCGGCCGCCACGCCGGCCATCCGGAGCGTCGTGCCGCGGAGCCGCGCCCGCGCCCGGGCGATCCGGCGCCGCACCCCGGGCTCCCGGCCGCGCACCCAGAAGAGGACCGCGATCACCAAAAGAAGCAGCGCCCACGCCGCCCAGTAGAGCTTGAACCACACGTACGGACCGAGGAACGGGCCGAAGCCGTTCATGTCCGAGTACGTCCAGCCGGGACCGCTGTTGTAGACCGCCAGGTAGGGGAGCCCCTTCATTCCGGCGAGGAGGCTGAGCAGGCACGCCATGAGCACCAGGATCTGGCCGACGTACTTCTGGTTGACGAGCACGTGGACCGTCATCGCGAGCGCGCCCAGGAGCACGTTCGCAACGAGGTTGAGGCCGAAGAGGACGCGGAGGTAGAGGCCGAGCTCGAACTTGTAGTAGCCCTGGAGGATCTGGAGCAGGATGCCGCCGGCCAGGAACGCGGCGTGGAACGCCACGATGATGCCGACGAGGGCGAGGAAGCGGCCGAGCAGCGCGATGCCGGTCGGCACCGGCGCGGCATCGGCGATCTCGGCCGCCCCGACCTCGCGGTCCTTCCACACCAGCTCGCCCGCGTAGACGGCGATGACCAGCCAGGGGATGAGCACGCTCCGCGCGGCCAGGACCGTCGAGACCACGAGACGCGTGACCGGCCAGGTGGGCGTGTCGAACGCCGTGTCCGGTGCGTTCCAGCCCCAGAGCAGGATGAGGCCGATGGCCCCGGCGAACGCCACCGGGAACGCGCGGCCCGACATCACCTCCGCCAGCGACTGGCGCGCAACGGCGAGCGTCTGCCGCACCCGGGTGCGGAGCCCGAAGACGGCAGCGGCCTGTGGAAGGTCCATCGGTCCGCGCCATTCCATCAGCGTGTCGATCGCGGCCCGCGAGATCCTGCGCCGGCGGCGCCTCCTGCCACCGCCATCCGCGTGCGTGAACCGGAACCGGCGGTGAAGCACGGCCAGCACCCCCGCCGCGATCGCGAGCCAGAGCACACGGTTCCACACCAGCATCGCCGGGAAGCCGATGAGCCGGATCTGCAGCTCCGACGGCGTCCAATAGCGGTGCATGGCCTGGAGCGCGTTGATCCCGAGCGGGTCCGCCAGCGCCGACAGCATCGGGCTCTCGATCCGGCTCCAGTCGTCGGCGACGACCATGTATCCGATGAAGATGCCGGCCGCGCCGAGGTAGACCGGAATCACCTGCCGGGCCACCGACCCGATCGTGAACAGGATCGCGCCGACCAGCACGAGGTTGGGCAGCAGGAAGAGCAGCAACGGCTGCAGGTACGCGGCGAGGCGGTTGGGGCCGAGCGCCTCCGCCTCGACGAGCGGCGTCAGCGTGGCGACCCAGAATCCGAGCGGGATCGCGAGGACCACGATGGCGTTGACCGCCAGCGCCGCGAGGAAACGGCCGCCGAGGTATTCCGTCTTCCGAAGGCGCGTGGTGTAGAGGAACGGATCCATGCCGGCCGCGACGTCGCGGATCGCCGCATCGCCGAAGAGCGCCGCCGAGACCAGAAGCCCGAACAGTCCACCGAACAGCACGGTGCCTTGCGCGACCTCTTCCGGCGAGTTGACGTGGACCGCGGCGGCGCTGTCTCCGGCGGTGGCGACGAGGCCCCAGCCCATGAGGAGGAACAGGAACGCCGCGTAGCTCCAGGTGGAGGGGCTGCGCAGGCGGTACCCGAGCTCGTATCGGAAGACTTCGCGAAGCCTCACGATGCCATCTCCGCGTCCGCTCTCCTCCGCCGCCCGTGGTGCCCCGCCATGACGCTGAAGTACACGTCCTTCATGTCTGGCTCGACCGGCTCGAACCCGGCTCCCGGCGAAGCCTCGGCGTAGACGTGCGCGATCGTCCGCCCCGCCAGCAGCTTGGTGGAGATCACCGGCAGCTCCCGCTCGAGCGCCGGCAGCTCGTGCCGGCTCACGGTGCGGCGCCAGATCCGGCTCCGCAACTGCTCGATCGCGCGCGCCGGCTCGGCTTCGAGCAGGATCTCGCCCCGGTCGATGATCGCGAGGCGGTTGCACAGCTCCTCGACGTCCGCGACGATGTGCGTCGAGAGGATGACCGCGCTGGCCTCGCCGATCTCGCTCAGCAGGTTCAGGAAGCGGACGCGCTCCTCCGGGTCCAGCCCCGCCGTCGGCTCGTCGACGACGATCAGCTTCGGGTTGCCCAGCAGCGCGACGGCGACGCCCAGGCGCTGCCGCATGCCGCCGGAAAAGGTGCCGACCCGCTGCCTGCGCACCTCCCACAGGTTCGTCCGGCGGAGCAGCGACTCGACGGCGTCGCGCCTCACCCCCGGCTCGACGATCCCCTTGAGCACCGCGAAGTGCTCGAGCAGCCGTTCCGCGCTCACCCTCGGATGGAAGCCGAACGACTGCGGCAGATAGCCGAGCGTCTGCCGGACCTTCTCCTTCTCCCGGATCACGTCGATGTCGCCGAGGTGGACCGATCCCTCGTCCGGCTGCTGCAGCGTCGCGAGGATCCGCATCAGCGTGGACTTGCCCGCGCCGTTGCGGCCGAGCAGACCGAACATGCCCCGGGGAATCGTCAGCGTGACGTCTTTCAGGGCATGCACACTCTTGGCGTAGGTCTTGGAGACATTCCTGATTCGAAGTTCCATGTGCCCCTCGACAGCGCGGTTGGAAGCCACTCCGCGACAGAGACATCACGCGCGTCGGCCCGCGTTGTTACAGAGTGGCGCCATTCCAGCGCCTGCCCAGAGGCCCGCTATCTGCTCCTCGGGATGCTCATCCCCGATTCGAAAACATTGTGCGGATCGTATTGTTTCTTCACGTCGATCAGCGTGTCCACGTTGTTCCCATAATAATATCTCATCAACGCATACCTGTCCGCTTCGGGAACGATCGAAGCGTCCTGGAAGTTGAAGAAGCCGCCGTCGGTGAGGCCTCGCGACGCCAAACTCATGCGCACATCCCGTATCCAGTCGATGTATTGAGGCGTCGAGTCATCCGCCGGATCGCTCCACCATGCCTGGAACTGCAGGAGAAGCATCCGTTCCCGGTAAGGGAAAGCGGTCTCGTTCGGTGCCCTATCGCCAATGGCCCCTCCGAAGCTGTGAAAGCTGATGTAGGCGCTGGCGTTGGGGAAAGGCTTGTTGTTGGCGAGCAGGAAGTCAAAGCAGGCTTCCGCCGCTTCCATCTCCCTGCCGTTCTTCACGAAAGCCGAGGAGAAGCCGCTGCTTGACCGGTCGCTGCAGACGCCGCTCGGTAAACTCGCAACTTTCCTTGGTCACGCGGCCAAGACCGCGCCGTGAGCGGTAAAAGCTCTCACGACAGTCGAGAGATCGGGGGAACGCTTCGGCAAACTGGATGCGCCGAAGGTTCTTCTCCGCGGATCCTCTCCAGCCGGCCATGAGTGCCGGCCCGGGCCTTGCTGTCGTGGGGCTCGGACCTCGGTCACTTCGGTCGCCCGGACCCAGATCGTCTCCGGGTCCGGGGCCTCGGTTCATTTCGCTCGATACCCGTCTTCAAAGCCTCGCAGCCGGCGCTCGAAGAGAACCTGAGCCTGGGCCTTGTCCCCCTGGCCCTCTGCCCATGCGGCGCAGCGGTCCAGGTCGAGCCCGCCCCCGGATGCCCGGCAGTCCGCCACCGGGCGCGAATAGATCCCCGCGTCCTCCCAGATCGAGGCGCCGGTCAGGAAGCTGTACTCCAGGCTGTTGCGGTTGAAGGTGCGCAGGTCCGCATAGCGGAATTGCGGGTAGTCGCGGGCGGCCAGCCGGAACTGCTCGGTGAGGCTGGTGCGCAGGATGCCGGGATCGTCGGTCGCGAGAACCACCGGCACGCGCCGCTCGACGTAGAGCGGCAGGGGATGCTCCGCCGCCTGGATGCCCAGGAGCTGAGCGTTGCTCACCAGGTTGATCTCCACGGCCACCGGTGGTTTTCCGGCCATCTTCTCCAGGATCTCTCCGGAGCCGGTCTCGTAGGTGATGGAGACACCGTGGCCGATGCGCTGAGCGCCCGCCACCTCGATGGCGTCGTGGATGTGGAACCGCAGATCGTCCGGCGGCACCAGACCCTCGATCAGCTCGCCCGCATGGAGCGCGCGGCCCGCCTGGGGATGGATCCGCCCCAGGTTGCCGATCAGGTTCATGTGCGCGGAATAGTCGACGCGGGCGACGTAGGCGTCCTCCGCCGCCACGATGTTGATCCCCACGATGTGCTGGCGATCCGCCTGGGAAGCGGCGAAGGCGAGCAGGGCCTCCTGACAGATGGCCGTGAGCGGGGCCGTCCGGTGCGTCTCGATCTGGCGCCTGACCAGGACCTCGCAACCGGGAGCGTCAGGATTCGACCCGCAGCCCAGCAGCCGCGAGCTGTCGTCGATCTCGTCCGCCATCGCCTTCGCCGCCCGCTCCGCCACGGCGCCCGCGGCTGCGAGCACCTTGCGGCCGTCGTCATCCGGCTCCACGGGACCCTCGTCCTCGAGCTGCCGGCAGAAGGCCGCGCCGGGCGAGCTCTCGGACGCGAAGAGCTCCTGGAACGCTTTCCATGCCGGGTCCTCCGCGGGCGGGTACGGCGTGGAGGACATGGTCTCGAGGTACAGCACGTTCTCCCGGGAGGCCTGCTGGCGGAGCTGCGC
>Ga0068862_100005664_pt1 | contig 10424 bp, 5 predicted proteins | sample KBSSwiS52_FD_66598 | JGI IMG/M metagenome (GOLD analysis project Ga0068862, IMG submission 66598) | Switchgrass rhizosphere microbial communities from Kellogg Biological Station, Michigan, USA - KBS Switchgrass S5-2 | ecosystem: Host-associated > Plants > Roots > Rhizosphere > Soil ... | reverse complement strand
AGGATATTAAAACTATCACCATCCATGACTTCGTTAACAAAGTCAATCCCGGTCTCTTCCGGCTTTAGTAAATGAAATAGCGTGGTGGAATCATTGACGGAACCGGGCCCATCTGATCGCTTGTTATTACAGCTCATAAGGCAAAAAAATAACAACCCCAACGGATATAAAAACTTCATGCAGGCGATTTTAATTTTTTTCAGATTTAAGTAATGAATTTGAACCAGACTATCAAGGTTTGTGAAAGATGAAAAATTATTACCGAATCACATGATGTCCTGCATCAAATATACCGTCGCCTCTTGACCCCAAATACCCTCCCCAGGAAACAGGCTTCTTTAGCCTGACAGGCAAATCGATCCGTATGACCCTCATTCCAAGAAAAGCGACCAGATCGGTATAATGGAAGTATTGGCAATAAATAAGGTCCAGGTAACCATCATTGTCAAGATCTCCAATCCAGGGTGTCGAAAAAATATTTTTAAAACCCTGAGCCTGGTCGATGGTGTCCACTAATTTTTTACCAAAATCAATGGCTATCAGTTTATTCTCCATAAGCCGTGGGGATTTCAACCCATATCCTAACGAACAATCAAAATTATTAATACTGATAATCGCTTCATCCCGCCCATCATCGTTCAAATCATAAACGACCGGGGATGAAAATCCGGTACAGCCCAACGAATCTATATAGGCAATATTCCCATTTTTCCCGTCGAGCATAACCTCCACCGAGCCGGTGCTATTTGGCCATGCTCCTTTACTTATGAATGTAAAAAAATCGGGAATGTCGTCATCGGTAAAGTATCCCGGCGCTAAACTATTACTGCATTCCGTTCCGGAAAAAGTCCTGGTCCATAAAATATGATGATCTTTTCCGTCAATCGCAATGGCTTTACTTCCATGGGTGATTGCAATAATATCAATATACCCATCTTTATTAATATCAGCCAGTGTAGGTGGAGCAATAAAACCATGTCCTTTTTCAGTGGCAATAACTTCAGCCGACGTCAGTTTTTTTGCTCGGAATTGTGAAAGTGTGGTTAGGTAAAGCTTACCATCGATCGTTTCTCCTCCGGTGCCAAACAGAATAAAAAGCTCTTTGCTTCCTGGTTGAGAAAAACACAAGGGTGTCATATAAGATTCTTTGCGATCAGGCATTGTGTCTGCCGCGATCACATCTCCTGTTTTTGAGTCGAACAGCATAAGTACCCCCGGAAAACGGTCAACTTCGGAATAAGGCTTGGCCAGCGGGTTACCACCATTTATCGTGAGTAAATCATCCACGCCATCATTATTTTGATCCGGAACCAGCACACTATTATTGAAATTAAAGTGGGCATAATGCAGGATCGGATCGTTAGTGTACCGTTCGTGCTTATATTCCCATATTAAGGCCCCTGATCTTCCATCAATTGCTTTCAGCTGAGGAGATCGTCCGCCAATTAATACATCTTTAACCTTGTCGCCTGTTACGTCACAAAAGGTAGCCGATCCGAAAACCTGGTCAATGGCGCCTTGTTTCCATAACAGGTTTCCCGATTTTCCATCAAATGCAAGAATTCCCATGTCTGTTTTCTGATATTCATTTTTTCCGGCACCCATAACGATATCCAGTACCCCATCGTTGTTAAGGTCGGCAGCACGGGGCGAAGACAGGGATCCAATCACAGGCATATTCTTCGTCCAAATAACTTTACTCTCTGTTTTTTTATGTGCATGTGCACAGGCAGAAAAAATTCCTAAAGATAGTATGGCCAGGCCGGTAGTAGAAAAAGATCTGATTTCCTCAAAAGAAATTTTAAACAATATAAATTGCCTGAGAAGCCGTTTAATATTTACGATTCCTGTATTGCGGCCTGCCTGTCCGGTAGGCAGGTTGGTGAAACCGACCGCGGCAGGCCGTACGGATCCGCTTTTAGCACAAGGTGAAATACCGCAAACGAAATTTAAATAGTTTCTGAAATATGTCATTGATCTTTATTTTTTTACCTGCTCAAAAAGAGCCCTTCCGTTATGTTTATTATTTGCCTGGCCAGCCCGGCTGTGCGCAATAACGAACATTCCAATTTGTTCACCTTCTTTCACGCCGTTTTCAATCGCGTCCCTGAAATGAATTCCTCCATATAATCTTGATATAGCTGCCTCTTTCGACGCCATAGTAAAGGAATTAAATTTTCTTGGGGGAAGGCCGAATTCTTCTTCAGTGTTGTCGGTAAAGGAAAAGTGATCTCCGAATAAATGAGTGAGAATAGTAGCTGCAGTTGTTGAGATAACACTGTGACCTGATGTATATTCCGGAAAAGGTGGGGTTTGAAGCAATGGAGACCAATTACGGTTTATGAGTTTTTTAATAGCTGTTACAGGTCTTACCCTGTTATACTTGTATTTATTGTTCCAGCACGAAATGAACGCATCTGCCATTCCGATGGAAACCAAAGCGTGTGCATAAGCAGTTTTTGATAAACTTAATTTTTGCTTTTTACAGGCAATACCGGTAATTCCCATCCAGTGTCCGCCCGGAGATATCTTTTTAGTTCCGAATTCAAGATGGCCAACCTGTTGTAGAGCAAACGGATTACAGTCCCAGAACATCGCAATCTCTGCTTTTTCTTTAGGGAGATTCTTATCCAACTCATATACTTCGTTCAATTGCTTATAAAAAGGCGAGCTGGTATCAGCGTCATATTTATATGGAGGCCCGCCGGCAAATTGGGAGCATGAATCAAGAATAAATGTGCGCAGCGTATTCCAGTATGGTTCAATAGCTGACATAAATCCGGGAGCAGTGGGCTGCCAGTATTCATCGCCGGTTAAGGGGGTATACCTCCGTAATCCGCTAAGCCTGACAAATCCATCAACATATGCATATTTAAGCACCTGTTCAACCACTTTATCAACAAGCTCAATTGTTGCATTTAGCTTTTCAAAAGGGAGCTTTCTTCTTTTTGCAACAAGTTTTAAAGAATCAATATTTTTCCGGAGCAGGTAGCCCGAAGGAAGTAACCTGGCTCCCGATTTATACAAGGCGAGGATGATCGCCAGCTGCGGGTCACATTTTTTTATGAGACTATCGTCAACTGTTATATTATTCAGTCCCTTAACGATCCCCGCAAAATGCGGCTGTTGTTTGTCAAAGATTGCAACAGTTTCAATAGCAGCCAGGCTGATATATGCATAATATCTTGAAGCAGCTACCGGCGAGGTAACATCATTCACCATCACATCTGTTGCATGTTTCAATGCACGGATATAGTCACTTGTAGTGAACGATATCTTAGTCTGTCCAAATCCAGCGTTCATTGATACAACAGAAACAAAAAATAATATTATCTTCTTCATGTTCAGCAGTTCAATACGAATAAATTACAGGAGACTGATTATTGACAGCGAAGATTACCCGGTCGCCATTCTTTCCGTTTAGCTTGATAACATCCCTTGTGCAACCCCTGACTGATAATCCGGATTTAAGTTGAGGCACATATTCGAAATGCCCCGTTCCATCCCCTTTTAATAATACGCCGTAACCTGCGTCTATTTTTCCTATTTTAATTCTTGCATGATCTGTATTACCTGCTACTATGATATCCTGTTTCCCATCGTGATCAAAATCGCCGGTGCTTATTGCAAAAACGGGAAAGAAGTTCGCCTGCAAGGGGAGTTTTTTCGGTTCAAACACACCTTTGTTGTTTTCAAAATAAGTAGTTTCAAAGTGGTTGGCTGATAATTGTTTTGCTGATCTCAGCTGTTCGGGTGTAAGAATATCCTGAATCGTGGAATTGGCGTAAGAATCATACGTTGGGAATTTTTGTCGCAGACTAACTATCTGGTCAGTCATCTCATCGCGGCTGGCCATTGGGTACGATTTCCCTTGAATGTAATAACAAATCAATGGATCAACGGAACCATTGTTATCAAAATCATTATAAAACATTGTTGCAGGTTCCTCTTTACTCACCTTTATAGGGCTGTTCAAACCCCAGTTGCCAGCAACGAGATCCATGTCGCCATCTCCATCCATATCTGCAAGGTGTAACCGGTTCCACCAGCCTTTTAAGTTGTCAGGAAAATATTGGTCAGAGAGATCAGTCAACTTCCCATTCTTATTGTGTAATAAACGCAGTTTTGTCCACTCGCCGCAAACGATCAGGTCCTTCCAGCCATCGTTATCAATATCGATCCAGGCTGCATCCGTTACCATTCCCAGCGAATCTAACGGCATTCTCATTGATGCCGGGGCATTCGTAAATTCTCCCTTTCCATTATTGATCAGTAGCAGACTTTCCGGCGATTCAGGATATCTGCCTGGTACAACCCTGCTTCCTACAAAAATGTCCAAATCACCATCGTTATCAATATCTGCCACTCTCACGCATGAACCACTCAGTGTTTCAGGTGGTAATGCCTGAATGCTTTTATAAAATTTGCCATTGGTATTGATGTATAAGCGATCCTGCAATTCTTTGTCGCCCTGGTTAAAATTATATCCTCCACTTACTACATAGAGGTCCGGGTCGCCGTCATTGTCAGCATCAAAAAAAACCGCATCAATATCATCGGACAAAGCGTCTTTTGTAAAATCTGGTTGAGCATCTGCGATGAGGTTGCCGTCGTTCTGCTGAATGAACAGTTGGCCTGGCTGTCCCTGGGCCCCACAAATAAATATATCTTCCAGTCCGTCTTTATTAATATCCGCTTTAGCGGTTCGCGGACCATTGTATGAAATCATAGTCGGCATCAGGGGTTGCGACTTGAAATCATTTGTTTCGGGTGAAACATGCACATAGGGCAATGAGGCTGCTGATGCAGAAAAAACGGATTTAATGCTTTCCTCATTGCCAGGATCTTTCTGACGAGTTTGATAAGTGATACTATTAATAGTGTTAGGCTTCGCGTTCATTAATGTTTCTATCTTTCCGTCTGGCCATAGTATCACCACTGAATCAATTTGAGGAGAAGGCAGGCCGGTATGCAGCGGCACATGCATGGAGCTCTGAAATCCATGAACAGGATAATTTTCAAGTCTTATTAATCCCTTCGGTGTATATATGTTTATCACCGCGCCAATCCCATAACTGTTAGGGCTCTTCCCCTTAATTTTGAATTGTACCCAGTTGCCGCCATTACCATTTTCTACCAGCATGTTGCGGTATATTTCGGCAGGTGCATTAAGGTGACTAATAACAAGGTCAAGATCGCCATCATTATCCAGGTCTGCGCATGCGGCACCATTCGAAAGCGTTGGCTTATCGAATCCTGCTCCCAGTGAAACATCAGTAAATTGAAGACCTGTCCCACCGTTGGCGGGACCATTGTTTAAATACAGATAATCATGAATAGGAGTAACCGAAATGCCCTGTAACATCCTGAACATATTGTCACTCGGTTCGCCCCGTAAATATTTCAACCGTTCATTTGCATAAAATTTTACAAAGTCGCGATTGGTCATGTCGCGGCCATAGCCGTTTGTAACAAAAAGATCCTTATAGCCATCATTATTAAAGTCCATGAGAAGCGATGCCCAGCTCCAGTCGGTACAATATACACCGCTCAACTGGCCTATTTCACTGAAAGTGCCGTTTCCATTGTTGAGCTGTAGCATATTTCTCATCAGCTGGTGATAGAAACCGTTCTGCACCTGGTTATTATACAGTTCATAATTATCGGGCATATAAAGCAATTTCTGCCTCCTGTTATCTTCAGGCAGCATATCAAGTGTGAACACATCGGTCCACCCGTCATTATTGATGTCAGCAATATCGCAGCCCATAGAAAAATTGGAAATATGTCCAAACTCCTCCTTTAGTCTTTCCGAAAAAGTACCATCGTGGTTGTTTATATAGAGATAATCTTCTTCAACATAATCGTTCGTTACATAAAGATCCGGCCATCCGTCGTTGTTAATGTCGCTTACAGAAACTCCAAGACCGTACCCAAGGGGGTTTGAAATAATTCCGGAGCTGAGGGTAACATCTGTGAAAATATTATTATCATTCCTGTAAAGACGGTCTCCGGCATCAGGGTCTACCATTTTTTTTACAAAGGAAGCATCAAAATTTCGCAGATTTGTATTGTTATAATTGATTACGAATAAGTCAAGGTCATTATCGCGGTCATAATCAAAAAATACTGCCTGGGTAGAATAACCGGAATCAGCAACACCCATCCTTGCTGCTTTTTCAGTAAAGGTAAGATTGCCATTGTTTATATACAGTTCATTTGTTCTTTGTTCTCTATCCAGCGGGCCCGCATAGCACAAATAAATATCCTGTAGCCCGTCGCCGTTAACGTCTGCTATGCTTACGCCTGTTTTCCATCCTTTTTTTCCTCCAACCCCTGCTTTTAATGTAATATCTTCAAATTTCAGGTTTCCTTTATTCAGGTATAGCCTGCCAGGTTGCATGTTGCCGGAAAAATAAATGTCAATTAATCCGTCATTATTGAAATCTCCTAATCCAACCCCGCCGCCGTTATAAAGATATTCATAGGTAATAATATTTAAAGCAGGTGATTCTCTAATAAAGTTTGCAAAGTTAATTCCGGTTTCATTATTCGGAACTGGTTTGAATAAGGTCGGCGGCGGCTGCTGTGCAAAAGCAGAGAATGACATAAAAAATAATATATGCAGATATAATAGTCGCTTTTTCATAATGGCAGATGCACGATAAAGTACAGCAATAAGATCGAACGGATCAGGATTGCAGTTCTGAATGTAGGATTTATAGTTTATCTCACCAAGCGCCGGTGGTGAAATTATTTGCTCTCTGCCCTGGTACTGCATAACAATTTCCAAAACTGTGTTATAAATATCCCGCTTTTTCAAAATTTTTTCTCTTTCGCAGTTCATATTTTCTCTTTTCTTTTTACGCAGCTTCCTTTAGGTAAAGTTCGATACTTTATCCGGGAAAGACCGATCGGTTTATTTTCATATTTATGGGAAAAATATATAGAAGGTTTTAAAAAATAAGTAAAGGTTTAAAAAAATTGCCTCAATAGGAGTAAAAACTAATGCAAAGTCTTTTCTTCTATTTCATCTTTGCTAAAAATTCCTTTGTTTTATCAGGATATATATCGACACGATGGGTGCGCACTAAATCAGGTACAACTTTATCTAAATTAGCCACTGTTAAGACTATCTTTTGAGAAGGAAGCATTGGCATATGACAATCGATACAGTTATTACTAAGTAATGATCTTTTACCAGGAGCCAGCGCTAAAGATGTATGTTTAGTTTCGGTATGACAAGTAATACATCTCTGAGAAAAAATTTTAGGACTGTCGAACTCATTAACATGCGGATTGTGACAGGAAGAACAATCTAATTGTGACATTTTGAAACATTTGCTAGCCATAAGCAAACCGTATTGATTGCCATGCACATCAAGAGTTGATACACTATCGCTACTGTAACCCGCACGGGAATAGTCATCCAGTTTTTCTCCTACCTCGAAAGAAAATACGGGTTGTAGTGGCTGCCTGAAACCTGAATGGCAAAGTGCACAACCATCCAGCTTTTGCTGCCTGCTTAGTTGTTTTATATGGGTTAAATATTTTCCTGTTTTTTCCTCCGGATGTTCTTTATGAAAAGCTACATGGTCAATTGCAGGGCCATGACATCTTTCACAATCGATTCCATATATCATCTGAGTTTTATCATAGGTAGATATATTGTCTTTATCTTCTAACACTTTTGCGTAAGTGCCGTGACACTCCAAACATTGCGCTGGAATTATCCGGTCGAATTTTATGTAATTACTTGAAAAACCAGGACTGATGCACCAGCTGTCCAGCGGAGTGTAATAAGAAACAGGAAGCTCATACAGCATATTCCCGTTCCAGTACAAATATGTTTGGCCCTTTCTTCCTGAGCCAATCACAATATCAAAAGGTGCGCTCTGGGATTCAATACCGTTGAGATAAGCAGTCTGGAAAAAAGAATCTTTCCGTCGCTCCAATACAACCTCCATCCATTGATTGTATGCAAACTTATTTTTACCTGGCGAAAAGCTTCCTTTAATGAATTTCTTAGCTGCCGGCCTTGAGTCTAAATAATGAGCCGTTTTAATATGGCTTTCATAAATGTCCTTGTGACAACCGGCACAAACTGCAGAGCCGGCAAATTTATTTTCATCATAATTTTGAATGCCTGTTATTTTAGCAGGGATATCAAATGTTGTGAACATCACATTGCCAAAATAGGTTATCATCGATATTCCAAGTACTACATAATTGCTTTTTCTTATTTTTTTCAAATATTTAAACATAATAAAAACCATTAAGGCAGTGGCAAAAAGCATTATTGGAAAAAGGATATTGATCGTATTCAAATTTACAAATAAGGATTAAATGTTGTGTTTATTTAATGTAGTTAGTTAATGGCTTTAATTGCCCCGATATGTGTGTCCATTATTATTTTGAAACAAGCACGTTGATTACGTTCCTATATTTGAAGATTCGACAGATCATTGCATTGGTGATCAGGTTATAAAAGTATCCGCGATCCCAAACTATATGAAAAATATAATTCATGAGACCTAGCTATATTCTAACCTGGCAGCATTGAAGTTCTTGCAAATTTCGCATTGAAAAACAAAAGAAATAACGCAATAAAAAATAAGGAACGCAGAAATAAGAAATAAGGAATTAGTCCGAAGGACTCCTTTGGAGAAAGTTGAGGCAACTTCCTTATTTTTTAGATATTATTCGGTGAATCGATTGAGGATGAGGTTAAGCAGGTAAGTGACTCTGAGTCCTTTTGTGAAACGATAGTAATTATTTTATTTATTTCTAAAATCTAATATTTTCAGCTACAATAATTTTTTTATCTTGTCCTATAAATCAGTAATATAATTTCCGCACAATAACTAAAAGTAATTTAAAGGTACCTAAGCTTTTTAATTTGATAATTATATGACGCCATTTCCAACTCTGGAGAAATCCGATAAAGCTGCCGCTCCAAAATCAATACCTGTTCTTCGCATCGCTTCAATTGATATAGTCAGGGCGCTTACGATGTTGCTCATGATCTTTGTGAATGACCTTGGAACCTTACGTAATATACCCGGGTGGCTGGAGCATGTAGAACGTGGAGTGGATGGTATTGGCCTTGCAGATGTTGTATTCCCCGCTTTTCTTTTTATTGTTGGGCTTTCGCTACCTTTTGCCATAGATAACAGGAGAAAAAAAGGCGATACAACCTCGCAACTGGTGCAGCATGTACTGACCCGCACATTTGCACTGCTTGTCATGGGCGTGTTTCTCGTAAATGGAGAAAACATCAACAATGTTGCCACCGGAATCCCCAGGTATTTATGGAACCCGTTATGTTGTTTTTCATTTATCCTGATATGGAACATTTACCCTAAAAATGCAAATAAAATATTTATAAATATTGCAAAAGCCATCGGGATAATTATCCTTATAGCACTGGCTTTCATTTACAGGGGAGGAGGCCACGAGGAGATTAATCGCTTTAGCCCGCAATGGTGGGGCATTCTTGGTTTGATAGGATGGTCATACCTGGCAGGAGGATTAGTTACCGTTTTTGCAAAAAATAATTTTTGGGCGATCCTAATTGCATGGGTCTTCTTTTGTATTTTAAGCATGGTATATAAAGCCGGCTACATTCCACATGACAGTATTATTTCTTTAATTCCAAATGCTATTCTCGGAGGAACTTTAGCCGGCCTTACCATGGGAGGTGTACTGACATCCATGATGTTCAAATATTTCAGGAAACGCAATGATAATAAAACCATGACCCTCGTGTTCCTGGGCTTTTCTCTAATTCTGATTGCACTGTCAGTCCTTACACGACCTTACTGGAAACTGGCAAAACTAGGCGCCACGCCGGCATGGCTCTTTCTCTGCAGCGCCTTTACCATCATTGCCTTTACAGTTATATACTGGTTGGCAGATGTTTATAAGAAGGCAAACTGGTTCAATATTATTAAACCGGCCGGAACAGATACCTTACTTTGTTACCTCATGCCTTATTTTCTTTATGCTATTTTACAGGCCGTCCACTTTCATTGGCCGGATATTGTAATAACAGGTGGCATTGGATTATTAAAGTCTTTTTTACTTGCACTCTTTTGCATTTTTATCGCCGGCCGGCTTAATAAGGCAGGCATACGATTAAAAATATGAGTTTTGCAAATCAATAATCTCTATGCACTGGTTTCAGTCTCGGCTGGTTTTATCCGGGATGATAATGTCAATATCCTGGCATATGATTTTTTTTATAATGGAGGGGGCTTGGAGGTCGGCGATATGGGCGAGTTTACTATTCGTAAATTAAAACTTAAGTCTTGATAAAAAGATACGGCTCGGATGCCTGATTAGGTAGACAACCCATGCTTTCTTATCTGGTTATATCCGAATTTCTCATCAGCTACTCAGGATACTTTTACACTGTATATAAG
>Ga0068862_100005663_pt1 | contig 10425 bp, 11 predicted proteins | sample KBSSwiS52_FD_66598 | JGI IMG/M metagenome (GOLD analysis project Ga0068862, IMG submission 66598) | Switchgrass rhizosphere microbial communities from Kellogg Biological Station, Michigan, USA - KBS Switchgrass S5-2 | ecosystem: Host-associated > Plants > Roots > Rhizosphere > Soil ... | reverse complement strand
CTGCCGGGATGCTAGCCCGAATCCGGCAGCAGGGTCAATTTGCGGATTTGAGCAGGAGCATGGCGGCCCCTGCCAGGGCGGCGGACTCGATGCGCAGGATCCGGGGGCCGAGACCCACCGGACGCCAGCCCGCCGCGAGCACCTCCGCGCGCTCTTCCGGCGACCATCCGCCCTCGGGTCCGACCAGCAGGGCGCCGCTCTCCCCGAGGGGACCCCAGGCGTCCGGGAGTCCCTGGGGATCGAGGAACCACCCCGCGGAGAACCGGCGGATCTCCTCCCAGGGGTGAGGCCCGGAGATCTCCGGAACGAGCGAGCGGTGGCACTGCTCGACCGCGGAGACCGCCACCCGCCGCATGCGCTCGATCGTGCCTTCGCCGAACGTCCGCGGCGCCCGGGCGGTGTTCAGGAACCGGATGGCCGAAACCCCGAATTCCGTGGCCTTCTCCACCAGCCAGGAGGCCCGCTCGGGCCGGAACGTGGGCACCAGGAGGTCGAGCCGGAACGCGGGCTCGTGGGTCGGAGCCGGATCGCCCAGGACGATCCGGGCCGAGCTGCGGTCCACGCGAGCCACCTCGCCCCAGCGGGCATGGCCCCGGCCATCCACCACCCGGACGGCGGCGCCGACCGGCACCCGGCGAGCCCGGAACAGATGTCGGTAGGTCTCGCCCTCGACCGTCGCCTCGCCGGAGTCGAGCTCTTCGGTGACGAGGGTGATCATGAGCCGACCCGGAACGCGATCCACTCCCCGGCCACGCGGCGCTCGCGCTCGACGAGCCCGAGGGAGCGAACGCTCGCCAGAACCTCGTCCCCCCACTCCGCCAGGATGCCCGACAGGATCGCCTCCCCGCCCGGCCGGAGCAGCCGGACCAGCTCCGGCATCTCCGGACCGATCTCCTCGGGGATGACGTTGATCAGCTCCAGATCGAAGAGGGTCTTGAGTGCCAGGGACGTACCTACGAACAGCCGCGGGTGGAGCCGGTTCAGGCGCCGATTGACCAGGGCATTGAACGGAGAGGCGGGATCGATGTCGAAGGCGACGACCTCCGCCGCCCCGAGGAGCAGCGAGGTGAAGGCGAGGATTCCGGTGCCGGTGCCCACGTCCAGCACCCGCCGGCCCTGGAGGTCCGCGCCTTCGAGCATCTCGACCGCCAGGCTGGTGGACTCGTGGCTGCCGATGCCGAACGCGGTACGGGCCGGCAGCCGCAGCAGCCGGCGGCCCTCGGGGATCTCCGGAGAAGCTTCTTCCGGCTCCCGGGGATCGACGAACAGCGTGCGCCCGACCGGGAACGGCTGCGCCAGCTCCCGGTATCCCGCCAGCCAGTCGGTGTCGGGCACCGGCTCCAGGGGCCCCGCCACCACTCCGGGCCGCGCAGGCAGCTCCGGATCGGCGCCTTCGGGGAACCACGCCTCCAGCTCCCCTGGAGTCGATTGCACGCCGAGCGTGCCCGCCGCCCAGAGGTCGGCGAGCACGACCTCCTCCAGCTCGGCCGGGAGGTGGTAGGTGCGGCGGAGGTAGGGCATCGGCCAAGGACCTCAAGGACACCAGGGACCTCAAGGACTCCAAGGACCAAGGACAACCGTCCTTGATGTCCTTGAGGTCCCTGGTGTCCTTGAGGTCCTTCTACCCGAACAGATTCTTCTTCACCCGGTCGAACACCCCGCGCTCCTCGCGGACCGTCTCGCCGCGGATCTCGGCCATGCGCCGCAGGAGCTGCACCTCTTCCTCGGAGAGGCTGCGGGAGTTGGGGACCTCGATCTCCACCGTCACCACGTGGTCGCCCTTGCCGCCGCCGTCCAGGCGCTCGATGCCCTGGTGACGCAGCCGGAAGTCGCGGCCGTGCGAGGTGCCGGGCGGGACGTCCAGCGACGACTTGCCGTGGATCGTGTCCACCTCGACCGTGGTGCCGAGGACCGCCTGCGGGAAGCTGATCGTGAACTTCGAGAAGACCGTCGAGCCGTCGCGGCGGAACCGCAAGTGCGGCCGGGCCTGCACCACGACATAGAGATCGCCCGCCGGACCGCCGCGCCGGCCGTGCTCACCCTCCCCCACCAGCCGCAGCCGCGCACCCGTATCGACCCCGGCCGGGATCTTCACCGACAGCGACCGCTCCTTCTCCACCCGGCCCTCGCCGCCGCACTCCTTGCAGGGGTCCGAGATCACCCGCCCCTCGCCGCGGCACTGCGGACAGGTGCGCGCGACCGTGAAGAAGCCCTGGGTGAAACGCACCTGGCCGCGGCCGGCGCAGGCCGAACAGACCGCCGGCGCCGCGCCTCCCTCGCTCCCCATGCCCTTGCACTTCTCGCAGGTCTCCAGGCGCGGCACGCGCAGCGTGGTCTCCACTCCGAAAGCCGCCTCCTCGAACGTGAGCGTCAGGTCGTAGCGCAGGTCGGCGCCGCGGGTCAGCCCCGAGCCGCCGCGCCCCCGCCCGCCGCCGCCGAGGCCGAAGAAGTCGCCGAGGATGTCCGAGAAATCGGCGAAGATCGTGGGATCGATGCCGCCGAAGCCGCCGGCGCCGCCCATGCCCTGGTGACCGAAGCGGTCGTAGCGCGCCCGCTTGTCCTGGTCCGAGAGCACCGCGTACGCCTCGGCACCCTCTTTGAACTTCTCCTCGGCCTCCTGATCCCCGGGATTGCGGTCCGGGTGATATTTCTGAGCCAGCTTGCGGTACGCCGACTTGATCTCCTGCTGGCTGGCGGTCCGCTCGACGGCCAGCACCTCGTAGTAGTCCCGTTTCGCCATTCCTCAACCCTTCTGTTCGGGGCCGCCCGCCTTGGACAGCATCACGTCCGAAAGCGTGCGCGAGATTCCATTCAAATCGTAGATGGCGGCCTCCAGGTCGGCGCGCTTGTCCTCGTTGAGGGCCACCCGCGCCTTGAGCAACGTTTCGTGAATCTTCTTCGATTCCCCCTCGTTGATCATGTCGCGGAACTGCTCGAACACCCGCTCGTTGCTGTAGATCAACCCTTCGAGCCGGTTCTTGAGCGTCAGGAGCTCCCGCTTCTCGAAGTCGGACTTCGACTGCGCGCTCGCCTCGTCGACCAGTTGCTTGACCTCCTCCTCCGACAGCCCGCCCGCGGGAGTGATCTGGATGCTCTGCGACTGGTTCGTGGTCATGTCGCGCGCTGACACGTTCACAATGCCGTTCGAATCGATCGCGAACGTCACCTCGATCTGCGGCACACCGCGGGGCGCCGGCGGGATGCCCACCAGCTCGAAGCGGCCCAGCGACTTGTTCTCCCCTGCGATCTGCCGCTCCCCCTGGAGCACGTGGACCTCCACGATGTCCTGGTTGTCCACGACCGTGGTGAAGATCTGGGTGTTCTTCGTCGGGATCGTCGAGTTGCGGTCGATGAGGCGCGTGAACAGGCCGCCCTGGGTCTCGACGCCGAGCGAGAGCGGCGTCACGTCGAGCAGCACCAGGTCCTTAATGTCGCCGCGCAGGATGCCGCCCTGCACCGCGGCGCCCATGGCCACCACCTCGTCCGGATTGATCTCGCGGTTCGGCTTGCGGCCGAAGATGCGCTCGACCGTCTGCATGACCATGGGCGTGCGCGTCTGGCCGCCGACGAGCAGCACCTCCTGGACCTGGTCGGCGCGGACGCCCGCCTGCTTGAGCGCATCCTGGCAGGGCCCCTCGGTGCGCTCCACGAGCTCGCGCACCAGGGCCTCGAACTGCTCGCGGCTGAGATTGCGGGCGAGGTGCCGCGGGCCCGACCGATCGGCCGAGATGAAGGGCAGGTTGATCTGTGCCGAGTCGGCGCTCGAAAGCTCGCACTTGGCGCGCTCGGCCGCCTCCTTCAGGCGCTGCAGGGCCATGCGGTCGCCGCGCAGGTCGATCCCGGTCTCCTTCTGGAAGTCCTCGATCAGCCAGTCCATGATGCGCTGGTCGAAGTCCTCGCCGCCGAGGTAGGTGTCGCCCGCGGTGGAGCGCACCTCGAAGATCCCCTGGGAGAGCTGCAGGATCGAGATGTCGAACGTGCCGCCGCCGAGGTCGTAGACCGCAATGTTGCCGCCCGTCTGGCCGCCCGCCTGCTCGCCCTGGTCCAGGCCGTAGGCGAGGGCCGCGGCCGTGGGCTCGTTGATGATGCGCAGGACTTCCAGGCCGGCGATCTTGCCCGCGTCCTTGGTGGCTTGGCGCTGCGAGTCGTTGAAGTAGGCCGGGACGGTGATGACTGCCTCGGAGACGGGCTCGCCCAGCGCCTCCTCGACGAACTCCTTGATCTCGCGCAGCACCTGGGCCGAGATCTCTTCCGGGCTGTACTGCCGGTCGCGGATCTCGACCTTGATGTCGCCGTTCGACGCCTGGGTGAGCGTGTAGGGGAGCACCTGGCAGGCGCGGCCGACCTGGGGATCGGAGAACTTGCGGCCGATCAGGCGCTTGACCGCGAAGACCGTGTTCTCGGGATTGGTGATCGCCTGGCGCTTGGCGATCTGGCCGACGAGGCGGTCCCCCTCCTCGGCGAAGGCGACGATCGAGGGCATGGTGCGGCTGCCCTCGCGGTTTGCCAGCACGCGGGGCGCGGTGCCCTCCACGATGGCCACGCAGGAGTTTGTGGTCCCTAGGTCGATGCCGAGGATCTTGCTCAACGGGAGAACCTCACCGGTCGTTTAACGCAAAGCTGGCGGGTATTGTACGCGGAAACGCCCGGAGACACGGACGGGCACGGACTTGCACGGACTCACACGGACGCCCGGAGCCTGTCCGTGTTCGTCCGTGTCAGTCCGTGTTCCCTCGTCTACACCCCCTCCACCGCCGGCTTCGTCTCCGACGGCACGGCCACCTTGACCATGGAGGGCCGGAGCAGCCGGTCGTGGAGCTTGTAGCCGCGCCGCAGCTCGCCGACCACGGTGGCCGTCTTGACCGTGGGGTCCTCCTCGCGCTGCACCGCCTCGTGGAGAGCCGGATCGAACGGCTGGTTGAGCGCCTCGATCTCCTGCACCCCCAGGCGCCGCAGCAGCTCCTGCATCTGGCGGTGGATCATCTCCACGCCGCGCTTCAGGTCGTCGGCCGAGCCGGCCGCGGAGAGCGCCAGCCCGAGGTTGTCCACGATCTCCAGGAAGTCGCGCAGGGGCTCCAGGAGGGCGTACTTGCGGGTCTCCTGGCGCTCGCGCTCCGAGCGCTTGCGGAAGTTGTCGAAGTCGGCCAGCGTGCGCATGGAGCGGTCGCGCAGGTCCGCGATCTCGCGCCGCAGCTTCGCGACCTCCTCCTCGTCGGCCTCCTCCTCGGAGGTCATTCCCGTGTTCCCCTGCTGGACCCCTTCGACCGCGGCCACGGCATCGCGCATGGCGGCGTCGAGGTCCTCGGTCTGTCCGTCCAGGTCGAGGGCGACCGCCTCGTCCTCACCCATGTTCTTGTCGTCGTCTGCCATCGCCGTCTCCTGCTCTCTCGATTATCGTGTGCCCGGGCCGGAGAAGCTCTGGGCGAGCGCCCGGCTCAGGGTCTCTCCCAGGAAGTCCACCAGCGGGATGATCTTCTGGTACTCCATGCGCGACGGTCCGAAGATCCCCAGCGTGCCGAGGGTGCGGTCGCCGACGCCGTAGGACTTGGCGACCAGGCTGAAGCCCAGCTCGGACGTCAGGTCGCTGTCCTCCCCGATGATGACACGGACGCCGCCGCCGAGGAGGCACTGGTTCAGCAGGCTGACCAGCCGCGCCTTGTCGTGGAAGGTCTCGAACATGCGCCGCACGCGGTGGAGGTCGGACAGCTCGGGCTGGGTCAGCAGCGAGGTGGTGCCCTCCACGACCACGTCGGGCCCCTGGTCCACGTCGAGGCCGCGGCGCGCCAGCTCCAGGGTGGTGGCGAGCCAGCGGTCCATCTGGGCGCGCTCCTCGGCCATGCGGCGCAGCAGGCGCTCGCGGATCTGGCGCAGCGTCTGCCCCGCGAAGCTCTCGGTCAGGTAGTTCGAGATCCGCACCAGCTCCTCGCGCGGCACGGCCTCCTCGGTCTCGATGACCTTGTTCTCGACGAACCCGCTGGTGGAGACCACGACGCACAGCACCCGGTTGCCGGAGAGCGGCACGAACTCCACGGCCTTGAGCACCGTGTCGCCCCAGGTGGGGGTGAGCACGATCCCGACCTGGTTCGAGAGCTCCGACAGCAGGTGGGAGGTCACCTCCACGAGCTGGTCGGCGTCCGAGGGGACGCCCTTCATGTTGTCCTCGATGTAGCGCCGCTCCTTCGGGGAGATGGACTGCGTCTCCATCATGGTCTGGATGAAGAGGTGGTACGCGGCCCGGGTGGGCACGCGCCCCGCCGATGTGTGCGGCTGCGCCAGGAACCCCCACTCCTCCAGATCGGCCATGACGTTGCGGATGCTCGCCGCGGACAGCCCGAGCTGCCCATGCTTCGCGACCGACCGCGAGCTCACGGGCTCCGCGGTCAGGATGTACGTCAGGATGACGTCCTTGAGGATCTCGCGGTCGCGCGTCGACAGCGCGGCAGGGTTCGTGGGTTCCATGGCTTCCAGAAGTTAGCACTCTCACTGCGAGAGTGCTAAGAGAGGATAGCGGGAGGGGCCTGGGTTGTCAAGGTGGTGGGGAGGTAAGTGGCTCATGACAAAGGACATCAAGGACACCAAGGACCTCAAGGACAAGGGCAGCCCTTCCGGGTCCTTGAGGTCCTTGGTGTCCTTGATGTCCTTTTGGGCTATATAGATACCGTGGACCTGACCTTCTCCCTGGCCGGCCCCGGCCGTGTGGGCACCAGCCTGTCGGCCTGGCTTGAGTCCCTGGGTGCCCGCCGGGTGGCCGCCGCCGGCCGCCAGGGCATGGCGGACCTCGCCTCCGGCGGGCAGGACCTGCTGCTGATCGCGGTCTCCGACCCCGCCCTGCCCGAGGTGGCCGAGTTGCTGGCGCGGCGGCCGCAGGCGGCGGTGGCGCTCCACACCTCGGGATGCCTCGACGCCTCGGTGCTCGCCCCCCTGCGGCAGGCGGGCTCGGCCGTGGGCTCGCTCCATCCGCTCAAGGCCTTCCCCCGGCCGCTTCCCGATCCGGCCGAGGCGAAGGGGGTCTTCTTCGCGGTGGACGGCGATCCGGCCGCCCGCGAGCTGGCCCACCGGCTGGCCGCGGCCTGGGGGGGCGTCTCGGCGGAGGTGGCGCCCGAGTCGCGCAGTCTCTACCACTTCGCCGCGACGCTCGCCGCCGGCGGGGCGGTCACCCTGCTCGCCCTGGCCGAGGACCTGGCGCGGCGGCTCGGCCTGCCGGAGGCGGCGGTCCGCGGCTACCTGGAGCTCTGCCGGGGAGCCGTGGCCCGGGCGATCGAAACCGGCAACCCCGCCGCCGTGCTGACCGGCCCGACCGCCCGCGGAGATCGCGAGACCGTGGACCGGCACCTGGAAGCCCTCCGCACCCTGGCGCCGGACAAGCTCCCCCTCGTGATTCACCTCGCCCGGGAGACCCTGCGCCAGGAGGAGAGGCTCGGGGAGCTCACCCGCGAGCAGCAGGAGCTCCTCGACTCCCTCCCGGGCTCTTGACCCATCCGCCTTGTGCTATGCTCACTGCCCCGTCTCCGGCCGGTTAAGACATGGTTTTCTTCAACTACAGCACGATGCAGATGGCCGCCAAGGTCGTGTACTACGGCCCCGGTCTGTGCGGCAAGACCACGAACCTACATTTCATCTATGGGCACACCACGTCCGACTCCCGCGGCGAGATGGTCTCCCTGGAGACCGAGACCGACCGGACCCTGTTCTTCGACCTGCTCCCCATCGACGTCGGCTCCATCGCCGGCTTCAACACCCGCATCCAGCTCTACACGGTCCCGGGGCAGGTCTTCTACAACACCACCCGCAAGCTCGTGCTCAAGGGGGTGGACGGCGTGGTCTTCGTCGCCGACTCCCAGCGCCCGATGGTGCAGGCCAATGCCGAGGCCTTCCGCAACCTGGAGGAGAACCTCGCCGAGATGGGGCTGTCGGTCGACACCATCCCCCTCGTCCTCCAGTTCAACAAGCGCGACCTGCCCGACATCCAGTCCGTCGACGAGATGAACGAGGCCCTGAACCGCGGCAACTGGCCTCACGTCGAGGCGTGCGCGGTCAACGGGCTGGGCGTCTTCGAGACGCTCAAGGAGATCTCCCGGGTCACGCTGCTGTCGCTCAAGAAGCGGCTCTCCCGGCCCGAGGCGCAGGCCGCGCCGCCCAGGCCGCCGGCACCTCCCAGGCCGCCGGTCCAGTTGCCGCAGCCCGCGGCGGCTGCCCCGGCCCCGGCACCCTCCCCGGCCCCGGCGCGCCCGGTCTCGACGGCCCATCCGGTCGTGGCGCCTCCGCCTCCTCCCGGTCCCCCGGTCCTGCCGAGGCCGGTCTCGGCCGCGCACCCGGTGGTCCCCGCTCCGGCTCCGGCACCTCCGCCGGCCGCGCCACCCCGGTTGACCACCCCGGCCGCGCCGCCGCCGCCCCCCATCGCCGCGAAGCCGGTGGCCCGGAAAGGCTCCCTGGACGTGCTCGGCGAGCTCGAGAAGCTCCGGCAGCAGACCAAGGCGCCAGCGCCGGCGGCTCCGGCTCCGGCCAAGCCGGCGGGCACCAACGGCCGGCACGAGCTCTCGCGGAACATCGAGATGAGCCTCAAGCGCTCCGACTTCCAGCGCGCGCGGCGGGTGCTGATCAGCTTCCAGGTCGAGGACGATCAGAACCGGGTCATGGACTCCGTGCGCGACCTGCCGGTGGAGATCACGGACGCGGCCAGCCTCGAGAAGCTCCTGCTCCGCTTCAACATCGCGTTGAACGCCAAGGAATAGCCGCCATGCCGGCCCTTGGGTCCAAACCGGGTATCCAGCGATGAGGTGCCCCTTCTGCTCCGAAAACCGCGACCGGGTCGTGGACTCGCGCGAGAGCCGCGACGGCGTGACCATCCGCCGCCGCCGCGAATGCCTGAGCTGCGGCCGGCGGTTCACGTCCTACGAGCAGATCGAGGACATCCCCTACATGGTCATCAAGCACGACGGCACCCGCGAGGAGTTCAGCCGCAAGAAGCTCCTCGGCGGACTGCTCAAGGCGGGCGAGAAGCGGGCGATCCCCATGCGCCGGCTCGAAGGCATCGTCGACGAGGCCGAGAGCATGCTGCACGACCGCGAGGACCGCGAGATCTCCACCCAGGAGATCGGCGCCTTCGTCATGGAAAAGCTGCGCGAGCTCGACCAGGTCGCCTACGTACGCTTCGCCTCGGTCTACCGCCGCTTCGAGGACGTCGACGCGTTCATGGACGTGCTCACCTCCCTGATCCAGCCCACCCATCCGAACAACCCCAAAAAATCGGAGGCTTAAGCCATGGGCGGAAGGTACGCCTCCCTGTTCTTTCTCTCCCGCTTCCAGGCCGAGGTCGACCGCCTCTTCCAGGAGGCCGTCAAGCTCAGCGAAGGCAGCCTGCCGGCCGGCGGCGAATGGCAGCCGTCGATCGACGTGGTGGAAGACCCGACCTCGGTGATGATCCTCGCCGAGCTGCCCGGCCTCGCCGCGTCCGACCTCCAGGTCACGGTGCGCGGCACGCTCGTGACCCTCTCCGGCACCAAGTCCACCCCGCGCCCGGGAGCCCAGCGGATCAAGTTCCATTGCATGGAACGGGGGCACGGCCGCTTCTTCCGTGAAATCCATCTGTTCTCGCCGGTCAATACACATCAGGGGACCGCGCGCCTGGCCGACGGCCTCCTCACGATCGAGTTCCCGAAGATCCAGGACAAGCGCCAAGAGGCTCGCGTATTGCATATCCAGGAGGTCGAAGGGACCAGCGAAGGAACCGTGGAATGAACAAGCCGCCGACCGATCCGCCGGAAGAGGCGATCAAGATCCCCGACGTCCTGCCGGTGCTGCCGCTCAAGGACACGGTGGTCTTTCCGTACATCATCCTCCCCCTGTCCGTGGGACGGGACAAGAGCGTGCTCGCCGTGGACCGCGCCCTCGCCGAGAGCCGCGTCATCATGCTCGTGGCCCAGCGCGACGCCACCACCGACAACCCCGGGGAAGGCGACCTGTACGACATGGGCACGGCCGCGGTCATCATGCGGATGCTGAAGCTGCCCGACGGCCGCATCCGCATCCTCGTCCAGGGTCTCTCGCGCGCCCGCATCCATCACATCAGCCAGGTGGACCCGTACCTGCAGGCCAAGATCGAGCGCATCGACGAGCCCCGGTCGCCCGCCGGCCTCGAAACCGAGGCGCTCATGCGCAGCGTCAAGGAGAGCCTCGACCGCGCCGTCACCCTCGGCAAGGGCATCTCCCCCGAGGTCATGGTCATCACCGCCAACCTGGAAGACCCCGGCCGCCTCGCCGACCTCGCGGCGAGCAATCTGGATCTCAAGATCGCCGAGGCCCAGGCCATCCTGGAGATGATCGATCCCATGGAGCGCCTGCGCCGCGTGAGCGACCTGATCGCGCGCGAGATCCAGGTGCTCACCATGCAGCAGGAGATCTCGTCGCAGGCGCGCGGCGAGATCG
>Ga0068862_100005661_pt1 | contig 10427 bp, 14 predicted proteins | sample KBSSwiS52_FD_66598 | JGI IMG/M metagenome (GOLD analysis project Ga0068862, IMG submission 66598) | Switchgrass rhizosphere microbial communities from Kellogg Biological Station, Michigan, USA - KBS Switchgrass S5-2 | ecosystem: Host-associated > Plants > Roots > Rhizosphere > Soil ... | reverse complement strand
CCGCCAACATCAGAGCCCTGGTGTGGAGCCTGAGCATCACCACACTCTGCTCAGCAATCCCAATAGGCCTGGCCTGTTGGCTCATCCCCTCCCGCAACGAAATAGCCGCACTCCGCGCCAAACACGACGCGCTCGCAACCAAAATCGCCAGCCTCGAAGAGCGCGGCGGCCGAATGGATTTGAGACGGTGCGGAAACGGCGCACACCTGTGCGTCCGCGTCGACCGCAAAGCGCCCACCTACGGAGAGCAATCCGACTATCTGGTCATAAGAGGGTATTAACACCATGGAATGGTACAAACGTGGAAGTCTGGTCGTCGGCGGAGGCTGGCGTGGCCGGCACGCCATCCAGAACCTCAAATTCTGGAGCACTGATCAACGCCTGCACCTTGCAGGCCTGTCGCTCAATCTCGCCGACGAAACCAAGCACTTCAAGTTCATCGGCACCACCGGAACCGGCAAATCAACCGCCATCACCGAGTTGCTGGACGGCGCCCTGGCGCGCGGCGACCGTGCAGTCATAGCGGATCCGGATGGCGGTTATCTGACCCGTTTCCACGACCGCGGCCGAGGAGACGTCATCCTCAATCCCTTTGACCCCCGCTCGCTCAAATGGAACCCATTCGCTGAAATTCAGACACCCTACGACGTCGAGCAGTTGGCCCGCGGACTGATTCCGTCAACAGAAGATGCATCCAGCCAAGAGTGGCGCGGCTATGCCCGGACATTCCTCTCCGCTGTCGCACATCGCTGTCGTCAGAAGGGGGAGGGCGACGCCGGAGAAATGTGGCGCTTGTTGGCGATTGCATCGACCACCGAACTCAGGAAGGTCGTCGCCGGCACTCCGGCGCAACCGTTTTTGGATGCCGACAACGCCCGCATGTTTGGCTCAATCAGGTCCGTCACAGGATCGGCTGTTGCCGCGCTCGCGTACGTACAGGATCAACGAGCGTCGTCATTCTCCGTGCGCGATTGGGTTCGCACCGGCGTGGGCTCACTGTTCATCCCCTACCAGGCAAACCAAATCGCAGCGTTGCGCTCGATCATCGCAACCTGGGTGCGACTGGCGATTTTCGAGGCGATGAACCGTCCGGAAGAAGACCAACACATCTGGTTCGTCGTCGACGAGCTAGACGCTCTCGGAGCCATAGACGGCCTGAAGGACGCCTTAGCGAGACTGCGTAAATTTGGCGGTCGCTGCGTCATCGGGTTTCAGTCGCTTTCGCAAGTCTCCAACACGTACGGCACTGGTGACGCCCAAACAATCACAGAGAACTGCGCCAACACGCTGATTCTGCGTTGTTCGGGCAGTGACAACGGCGGCACCTCGCACTTCGCTTCACGCCTGATAGGGGAGCGGGAAATCGTCCGCCGACAAACGTCACGTGGTCGAGACTACGAACTATTCAAGGCTGGCCGCCGTTCAACCAACGTTGCCACCCAGCACGTGACAGAGGCGGCGGTGATGCCGTCAGAGCTGGAGCAACTGCCGGACCTTGCCGGATACCTCAAAACCGCGTCATCACGTGCATGGCGCCGAGTCCGCCTCGCGCGGCAACGATGAGCCGCCATGGCAATCTACCGACTGCAGATCGAACCGATCAAGCGCGGCGACGGCCACAGCTCAGTAGGAGCGGCCGCCTACAGAGCCGGCGAGCGACTCAGGGACGATCGAACCAACGAGGTTCACAACCACTCGCGACGCAAGGATGTAACGCACAGCGAGATCATGCTCCCGAGCGAGCTGAGCGGCCGAGAGAACATGGAGTGGGCCCGCAACCGCGCCAGCCTGTGGAACGCCGTTGAAAACGCTGAGTCTCGCAAGAACGCGCGAGTTGCACGCGAGATTCAGGTAACCCTTCCGCACGAGTTGCCGCCCGAGCGTCGAGTCGCCTTGGCGCGCTCATTCTCACAGGAGGTCGCCGACCACTACAAAGTCGCGGTCGACCTGGCGGTTCACGAGCCGCGCCCATCGGGTGACCCACGCAACCACCACGCGCACCTCCTGATGACAACGAGGGAGGTATCGGAGCAGGGGTTGGGAGCCAAGGCCGGCCTCGAGCTCTCGACACACGAGCGCATGCGACTGGGATTGCCGAGCGGTGCTCAGGAGTTCACCGCGATTCGTGAACGGTGGGCCACTGTGACCAACGAGGCGCTGAAGGAAGCGAACATCGAGGCCCGCGTGGATCACCGCTCGTTGGCAGAGCAGGGCATCGACCGCGAGCCGCGGCCACACATCCCGTTCGCCGCCTACAAGATCGAGCGCGCCGGCCAGCACAGCGACGTCGCCGAAAGCATCCGCGCCGACTACGCCGCTCGAGTGCAAGCCCGCCTCGAGCGCCAGGCAACCCACGACCCCAACGCAGCCCGCGAACTCAACGCCCAACCGCCCGCCGCGTCAATGCCTGAAAAGCCCAACGCGCCAGTGCTCGACAAGCCCAACGCGCCGCAGGCCCCTAAAAGCCTGGAAGACATCCGCCGCGAAGCCCGCGAAAACTGGCTGAAGCTGCGCGCCCAACAGGCGGAGCAACAGGCCGCGCAGGACACCGCCCAGCCTTCGCGCAACCTCGGCGAAGCCCAGCCCGGCCGCAACCAACCGGCGCCCGGCCGAGAGCCCGGCGCCGCAAACGAACACGCCCCCGCCGCGCGCCAACACCCAGCGGCATCCACCTCCCCAACCAGAGCCCCCGACCATGACCAAACACTCTAACACCCAGATCCAGGACAGCCGCGCTGTCCCCAACACAGCCAACCTCCCGGCCGACTACCTGCTCCCCTTCGCCGCCTGCTACGCCTACTCCCCCAAGGGCGAATCCGAAATCTCCCAACGCTCCCGCCAACTCTGTGCCCGAGTCAAAAGCGGCAGCACCCAATACCTGAAATCCTACGCAGCCACCGTGCACCAGGAAGTCCATCACGGCAGTGCGTTGCAGGATTTCTTCCCCAACCCCACCGTGCTCGTTCCAGTCCCCGAGTTCCGCCCCTCGGGGAACAACACCGTCTGGGTGGCAAAGCGGCTGGCCTCGGCCCTGAAGGAAACCGGTCTGGCGGCCGAAGTCTGGACCGGGCTGAAACGAGTCAGCTCCGTGGAAAGGTCGGCGTCGGCCTGGATGTGGGAACGCCCGACAGTGCTGCAACACTACCAATCCTTCAAAGTGAGTCCGCCGTCGCGACCGGCACCCCCAACCCTCCTGCTCATCGACGACGTCATCACAAAAGGACGAACCCTGGCCGCGGCGGCCATCCGACTCCAGGAGACGTTTCCCAAGGCCGACATCCGTGCGTTTGCCTTGATCAGGACAATGGGATTCGTACTCGACATCCCACGCCTTCTCGAGCCGTGCCAGGGCGTCATCCATTGGAACGGGGAGGACGCCTATCGCGCCCCGTAGAAAGCCTTCTCAGGCCCGATCCACGCGCGCGGCAAAACATCCCGGTTTTGCGTTATGCACATGCAGAAACTCCACTTCAGGCTGCGCCAACATCGAAGCAAAGACCCCGTCGACGTCCCGCCCGTCAACCACATCGGCATCCAACATCATGCCGCGCCCGTCAAACGCGCGAACCGACAACAGCCGCCGACGCAGCACCTCTGGAACCACTCCAGGGGCCACCCGAGCCTCAACGGCCTTCTCACGCACATAAATGGCGTGTCGCGACCGATACGGGCTCGCCACCGCCAGATGCTCGAAATTGAGCAACAACAACGTTTCGCCCGGCACGGCATCGACCAGACTCACACGACAGGGAAAACCAGGTGATTGGTCCGCAATCCGCCGCACGATGTCCCGTGCGGCCAGCTCAGCATCCGACAGCTCAAAAAGCGGTGCAAAGGGCGCGACCGCCAGACCCGAAACCTGAAAGCGCATGGAGGCACTCCTGATGAACAAGCTCGATGAAGTGCCATCTTCCGCCGCGGGAGCGCCCGCGGCATTCCGTTTCTTGCTCAACCCGAACGGCTATTCCGGCACCCCGTCGAAGAAGTCCACCATCCCGGTCTCCAGCGAATACTCAGCCCCCACCACAACCAACCCTTCGGTTTGAATCATCTGCTCAATCACCGCCGACCCATGCCGCAGCTGGTTGGTCGAGGCTCGTACATTCGCTCGAACCGCGTGATGCACCAGGGCGTTGTAATCGTGTCTGAGTCCGGTTTCCAGCAGCCCCTCAATGGCCGGCCGCACCCGGTTGACAATGGAGTGAACGTTCCGTGACTGCCGCTCTGTGGGCCCCGTAAGCTGTTCCAGCGTCGCGGCAATCGCCCCGCAATTCTGGTGCCCCAGCACCACCACGAGCCGAGTCTTGAAGCGCTCGGCGGCAAACTCCACGCTGCCCACCTGGGACGGCGCCACAATATTGCCCGCGACCCGGATCACAAACAGGTCGCCCAAACCCTGATCAAAAATAATCTCCACCGGCACCCGGGAGTCCGAGCAGCCGAGAATGGTGGCGAACGGCTCCTGGCCGTCCTTGAGCTCCGCGCGCCGGCGCGGGCTGATCACCGATTCGGAGCTGCGGTTCTCATCCACAAACCGCAGGTTGCCTTCGCGCAGGCGTTGCAAAGCTTCTCGTGCTGGAATCATCGTCTACTACCGCCCAAAACATCGCAAACGCGCATTCTACCGGCAACCGCTCAAAAAATTACCCGCACAAAGTCGGAGCCGGCCCCGCTCAAACGTCCTGGGGACAAGAAACGCACCCCAGAAGAGGATAGTTCCCATGTTCAAGTACATAGGCATCGCGCTGGCCGTCATCGTCGCCGCCATTCTCATTGCTGCAGCGACGCGCCCCGACAGCTTCCGTGTCGAGCGCTCCGTTCGCATCGGCGCGCCGGCCGAAAAGATCTTTCACTACGTCAATGACTTCCACCAATGGGGTGTCTGGTCCCCGTGGGAGAAGCTGGACCCGGCCATGAAGCGCAACTATGCAGGTCCTGCCGCAGGCAACGGCGCCGTCTACGAATGGCAAGGTAATGGAAAGGTAGGGCAGGGGCGGATGGAGATCCTGGACGCCACCGAGCCCCGGCACATCCTCATCAAGCTGGATTTCATCCAACCCCTGGAGGGTCACAACCGTGCCACGTTCAACTTCCAGCCGGCCGGTAACGATACCGAGGTGGTGTGGACCCTGGAGGGACCCTCGCCCTACATCTCCAAGGTGATGGGCCTGATTTTCAACATGGACCGCCTCATCGGCGCCGACTTCGAAACCGGTCTCGCCAACCTCGAGTCGGCCAGCGAGAAGTAACGTCATGATGTCGGCGGACAACACCGTGAAGTCCGCCAACTACCCGACCTCGATACTGCCTCGGTCCTTTTCTTGGAAAGCCGCGTAAGCCGGCGCCAGAGAAAACATTTTCAAGGCCTGCATGCGCGACACGCGCAACTCCCGATGCCAGTTAGCATCGGCAAACCCCTGCACCGACCGTCGACTCACCGCGGCATAAAACTCAACCCGCGGATCACCCTGCTCAACAGGCGCATCGCTGCCACCCGCAACGATCGCACCTGAGGCGAGCAGCGGCTGCCAGGCATACGCGCCGGCCAAACGCTCCGGGCCCAACCGTGCGGGCGCAAAAAACAAGTCAGCGCGGCTCGGCAACGGCGCGCTCGGCGGTGGGAACGGCCGCGAACGCCCGTTCATACAGATCCAGCATGATCCGGTTGCCCCGGTCCCCGATCGCATGGGTTTCAACCTGAATGCCTTGCCTCAGGGCCGCGGTCAACAGCGGCAACAACGTCTGCGGCTGATTGACCAATAATCTCCGGGACCGACGAAGAGTCGCTGTAGGGTTTGAGCAGTGCGGCGCCCCCGGGAGCCGAGCGCCCCGTCGATATACAGCTTGATGCCGCGCACAGCGAGCTTGCCGCCGCAATGTTGCGGATCCGGTCCCGCTGCCAGGAGCCGGTCCGCATCGGCGCTGGGGCCGTAGATGGCGTCATACAGCCGCAGTTGAATCTTTCCCGCGGCATACAGCCGGCACAACCGGTCAACTTCCTGGAAGGTGTTGCCGGCAATCTGAAGTTGTGTCCAGCCCACTGCAACCGAGCGCCGCGCTCCAACCTCGAGTGCCTGGACCGCTTCGGCCTCGGTCGGCGGCACCAACCGCTCGACGAGCGCCATGGCGTTGTCGATCAGCATGCCGGTCGGCTCCCCGGCGGCATCCTTCAGGATGGCGCCTTGCGGACGGGGCGGCTGTGTTTCTATCGATTCCGGCCCGTTGCAGAGCCAGACTGTTGGCGACCAACGCTTGGGTCCCAGGCGCGTTGCAGCACCACCGCCCGGTTGGGAGCGGGCGCTGTCCTGGTCCTGTCGGGTTGGGAAGACAGCGGGCGACCAGCGCGACTCGATCCATCCTCCACCGTTCAGTCAGCTGCCGGCGGGACCTGCCGCGGCACGCTCGCGCGGCTTGTTTTGCAGCTCCGCGAGGCTTTTCGTTCCCTCCAGGAAAGAAGGTCAGCTCGCGCCGCCCGATGTCGCCCAGGTGGCGTGCGCATCCGTCAGTCCCGGCAGTACTGTTGTACCGTGGAGGTCGAGTCGCCGCGCTCCGGGAGACGCGCGTCGCAGCGCATCAGGACTGTCGCCGACGAACGTAATACGGCCATCAACTACAACAGCCGCCTGCGCCCGGGGTTGGAGGTCATTGGCGGTGTAAAAATTGCCATTGGTCGCAAAACCAACGGGGCGGCGGCGGCCGCCGCCCGCAGGCGTCCCAACATATTGCGGGCCCGGGCCTGTCGGCAGGAGGACTTCGTGGGCGCTGCAGGTGTCGATGTTTGGCATGCCTTTGTGTCCGATTGTGTACTGCCGCCAGTTTACCCTCGGCGGCTCTTGACTTTTGCGCCACGCCCGGCAACTGCCGCGGCACCCCCCGAGTCAGTTTGCGCGGCTGTTGCATGGCGCGTACGACCTTCGTCGCCGCAAAACCGCCGGCCTGACAGGCAGATACGCGCTCCGCGCGCCCGCCCCAACCACCCTCCAACCTCCCCAACTTGCAGCCGCCGACACCCAACTGACGGCCCAAACCGCCCCAAACTCGACCCAAACATGGGCAAACTCTGACGCAATTCGCCTAATCCGGACAAACTCCACTGTCAGAACCCCCCTCGAGTTGTGTATGATCGCGCCTTCGTTCAACTGTAAGCTCGAGGAGAGACTGATGGCCAAACGTCCAACCAACAACGGAGCATCGTGGAGTGCCAGCGAACTGCGCACGCTGAAGCAGCTCGCCAAGGCGGGAACCGCCCAGGCCGCCGCCAAGCAGCTGGGTCGTACCCCTGCCGCAGTTCAGCAGAAAGCCATGCGCACCGGCATTTCGTTCCGCGCCGCCCCGTCGGGTCGCGGACGCGCTGCCAAGAAGAAGTAAGCTTCCTGCAGTAGTGGGAAAGCCCGGTTTGGAAGGACTCCACCGGGTTTTCCGTTGACCCACTGCAGCAACGGGTCGGTTCCCGACCCGTCAATTGTCAAATTACGACGCTTTTTGGAATTCCCAACCTTTCATGTTGAAAGGTGCGGGACCGGCACGCCTCACAGGGTGCGCCGCTCCGGCGGCGGCGGCGTGTACTGATAGAGCCACGTTTCTGACAGCGCTTGGCCGTCCGTGGACAGAAACAACCGCAGGTTGATCGGCTCCACGCTGTCATCTGTCAGCGCCAGATCAAACATGGCGCGCCAGCCCTGGATCGAGGCCAGCGGCCGGGCGGAAGTGATCTCGATGCGGCCGCGCGATGTCGAAATGGTGGGTATCACCTTCGCGCCGCCCCCCAGCAGCGGCAGGTCGCCCCCCGCAAAATCCACAACAAACCGCCAGGAGAAGTGCGTGCGTTTCTGGCCGACCACACCGCCGACTCCTGTCCGGGTGGCGCGTACGGTCGCCAGCTTCGGTCCGAACGGGTTCTCGCGCGCCCAGTAGAGTTTGTAACCGTACAGGTATTCCTGGCCTTTCTGCGGTTTGGCCGCGGGTGTCCAGAACGCCACGATGTTGTCCATGGTCTCATCCCGGGTCGGGATCTCAACCAGGGTCACGGCGCCCTTGCCCCAGTTGCTCTTCGGTTCCACCCAGACGCTCGCGCGCTTTTCGTAGAACACGCCGTCGTCCTGGTACTGCTCGAAGTTGCGCTCGCGCTGCATCAATCCAAACCCACGCGGACCGTCGTCGCCGTAGCTGTTGACGCGCACGGACGTTGGATCCGTGAGCGGCCGCCAGATCCACTCGCCGTTGCCGGTCCACATCTGCAGACCGTCCGAATCGTGGATTTCCGGGCGCCAGTCCTCGGAAGCAGCGTGATCGTTCTTGCCCGCAAAAAACATGCTGGTGCCGGGCGCGATCCCAACACGCTCGATCTGTTTGCGCGGGTACAGTGCAGCATCCATGTCCATGACAATGGAGTCGGCGATATTGATGATGAAGCGGTAGGCGCCCGCCACGCTGGGCGAGTCCAGCAGCCCATACACCGTGAGGTAGCTCGAATCCTTCTGCGGCCGCTCCAGGTAGTAGGCGATGAAATCGGGAAATTCCTCCGGTGTCGGCATGCCGCAGTCGATGGCCAACCCCCGGTGTGACATGCCGAACTGCATCTCTCCGTCCACTGCGCGGAAATAAGACGCCCCCTGGAATGCAGCCATGTCCCGGGTCCAGTCCGTATGAAACAGGATGCGGAAGCCCGCGAACCCCAGGGTAGGGGGCAACTCCTTGGTGTTTACCCCCGCCCGGCTGTAGTCATACATGGCAGGGTCGAAGGCAACTTCCTGGGACTGCCCGTCCTGCACCAGGAACATCCGCACCGGCTTGTTGACCACAAACCCCAGGTGCGCGAACTGGATGCGAAAGCGCAGCCCCTCGTCCGCCCAGACCGAGTGCTCCTCGCGAAAGCGGATCGACTGCCAGTGATCCCAGTCGAGTTGGGCAATGGCCGGCGGCAACTGGTTCGGCGGCGCCTGGTAGGCCGCTTCAGACAGTTTGCGCGCCATTCCTTTGAGTCGGGCGTAGTCAAAAGGTTGCGCCGGCCCACGCTGTTTTATGACGTTAGCCTGCTTTCCCGGCGCCGTGGCCGCGCGTAAGGCCCACGAGTAGGGCACTGCCATCGACACTGCCGCCATGCCGGCGCGCAGAAACTTTCTTCTGGACAAGGGGTGTTTGCTCCCGCAGACCCGTTTGAGTGAGCAGAAATTGTACCTGGGTCGTGCCGGTGAGGTGACCTCACCGTTATGTAATCAGGCGACCGCCGCCCCGTACGCCCCTGCTAGACTCACTCCAGCGGTCAAAAAACCAAGAAGAGCCGCTTCTCGAAGGGGACTGACTTGTTTCGACGCCCATTGCGCAGGACGCCGGCGCTGCTCGCGCTCGCTGTCTCGGTAGCCTTGCAGATGTATTTCCCGGTTGCCCCGTGTCGCGCCGCTGGCGCTTCACGGGATTCCCTCCGCTTCGCTCCGGTTGCGCACGCCACGGCCAACGCCAAACCGACAGCTCAACGCACCACCGCCCTGGGCGGCTTCGTGAAGGATCGCGCCCTGGCCCGGCTCCTGGGCGAGACGCTCTTTCGCGACACGGTGGAGGTCATGTCAGACCCGGCAAACCAACCCAGCGAGACAGCGCCGGCCAGCCCGGCTCCCGCGGCGAACCGTGACAACAGTGCCGTGGCCCAGGTTGCGCGCACTGTGCTGGCTCGCCAGCGGCTCGACAAGTACCTATGGCTGATCCAACAGGCCTACGACGATGCGATGTGGAAGGGCGGGGATCGCACGCGCATCGACGAGCACTTTCCGCTGATCTGGCGCACATCGATCATGCTCTATGAAGCCAGCCTCAGCGCGAGCCCGCACCGCGTTAGAGTTTGCACGCCCACCGACACCGGTGACGGCTTTGACTGCCGCGATGAAATCTCACGCGCCCGGATCGTGCCGATTCCAGCCGATGCCCCGTTGATTCTGGTGAATCAGCCGACCATCGGCTGAAGCGCGTCACTTCAGGTACCGGTCAAACCACTCGATCGTCCGGCGCATCGCATCCGCGGTGTTGGCGGGGTCGCGCAGGCCGTGACCCTCGCCTGGATAAATCATCACTGATGTGGGCACTCCGAGCGCCTTCAGGGCGTGCCAGAACTCCTGGGTCTGCGAAGCCGGGCACTCGATGTCGCGCTCCCCAACATAGGCAAATGTAGGGGTACGAACATTGTTGATGAAGTTGATGGCGGATGACTTCGCATACACCGCCGGGTCTTTGTAAACCGACGCCCCGAAGTACGGGATCATCCAGGCATCGATCCCGTTCTCGCCATAGTAGGACTGCCAGTTGGAAATCCCCGCGCTGGCCACGGCGGCTTTGAAGCGGTTGGTCTGGGTCACCGTCCACATGGTCATGAAGCCGCCATAGCTGCCTCCGGTGAGACCCAGGCGGGCATCGTCAATGGGCGCAACTTTCTCCGC
>Ga0068862_100005657_pt1 | contig 10430 bp, 8 predicted proteins | sample KBSSwiS52_FD_66598 | JGI IMG/M metagenome (GOLD analysis project Ga0068862, IMG submission 66598) | Switchgrass rhizosphere microbial communities from Kellogg Biological Station, Michigan, USA - KBS Switchgrass S5-2 | ecosystem: Host-associated > Plants > Roots > Rhizosphere > Soil ... | reverse complement strand
GTTCCTGCTGTTGTTACGGTGATAGAAGATGAAGTTATTGCTTCAGTACTCCACAATAAAGAACCCGTATAGGAGCCTGCTGTCAATGTCGAACTACCACAATTATTTACCACAGTTACAACAGGTGCAGATGGAATTGCTTTCGGAGCAGCTACACCGCTGCCTGAAGGACTCGTACAACCATTTACCGTTTGTGTGACAGTATATGTTCCTGCTGTTGTTACAGTGATAGATGGAGTGGTTGCTCCATTGCTCCATAATAAAGAACCCGTATAGGAGTTTGCCGTCAGCGTCGAAGTGCCGCAGTTATCAACCACTGTTACAACCGGTGCTGATGGAATTGCTTTCGGAGTAGCTACACCGCTGCCAGAAGGACTGGTACACCCATTCACCGTTTGTGTGACAGTATAGGTTCCTGCTGCTGGCACGGTGATAGATGAAGTGGTTGCTCCATTGCTCCACAATAAAGAACCCGAATAGGAGTTTGCCGTCAGCATGGAAGTACCGCAGTTATTTACCACTGTCACGCCAGGTGCAGATGGTATTGCTATGACAGTCAATGTTGCGGGGTTAGAAGTAACAGCGCTTGTGCTGTTAGTCCATACTGCCCGATACTGTTTATTATTATCGCCTGTTGTGGCGGTAAAAGTCAAGGTTCCATTGGTGGCACCTGTGATATCGGACCAGCTTGTACCGTTTGTGCTCACCTGCCATTGAACTGTCGGCGAAGGTGTGCCGTTAGCGCTTGAATTAAAACTTACATTACTTCCGCCGCAAACTGATTGTGATGCCGGATGTGCGGTAACCGTTGGTGCAATACTACCCGTTTCGCCCATGCTAAACAATACATCAACCCAATAATTACTTGATTGGAAACTGCTATTCGGGAAGGCAGAAGTAGTAGTATACCTGTACAACCCATTAGCGCCATCTGTTCCATCAGCTAAACCAATCAGGGGACCATTGGTGACATTTTGCGTGAAATAAGGTTTAGTAACATAATAATCGCCCGACGGGCTAAAATAGGAAACTACGTAAGAAACTCCCGCTGTGATAGCAACCGGCGTACTGAATAATACCTGTTGCCAGCCTGAAACAGTTTCGTTAGTAAAAGTTGCCTGTCCCAATCTTGTCGTACCGGCATTATCCCAGAGGCTTCCTGTATGAGTACCGGTTGTACCTGATCCTTTATAATAACGGATACCAGTGATAAAACCGTTTTCAGTGGAACGGAATCGCATTCCCACTTCTATCCCCTGGGCATCGTTTAATTTAGGAACTGTCGGAACACCCGTTGGCTGAAACACGGTGAAGATGGTGTTACGGGCCCCACTGGCGGCGGTGGTAAATGACCAGCTATAATCATTGACCAAAGAATTACCTGCCAGGTCTTTAACTCCTGAAACTCCGCCCTTGATTGTTACTATAAATGTTGTTGAACTAGTTAAGGCTGATGATGGTGTCAGCGTAATCTGGTTAGCAGAAGTACTGACTGAAGCTGTTATCACGTTATTGCCGGCATCCTTCAATTGAAAGGTAGTTCCGTTTACGGTGGAGCTATTAACAGACTCACTAAAATTCGCTGTAATAGTAGTATTGGCACTTACTCCCAGTGATCCATTTGTTGGTGAGACAGAGGATACAGTTGGAGGTGTTGTATCACCTGTGCCTACTATAATTGAAATACCGGCAGCTGCTCCAATATTACCGCTATCATCAACTCCCCTGGCAAGGATCGCATAAGAGCCGTTCGAACCTGCTGTCCAGGTATAACTCCAGGTAATATTATTATCTATAGCACTTAAAGTTGCCTGCGACCAGGTGATGCCACCATCTGTTGATACTTCCACTGCGGCTACAACACCAGCACCAGGATCAGTTGCAGTACCGGAAAATGTTACCGATGCTCCTACTGCAAAGGAGGATCCATTTGAAGGTGAAGTGATCGATAAGGTGGGTGGGGTAGCATCAGTCGATTGCGATGCAGAACTCAGGCCTGATTGCAGGGTTGCTGGTTGTACCCCCATTTCAGCAAACAGGTTGACCGTTGCTTGTTGCATCTCCGGGCTAACAGTCGTGGAGCCACCCGAATGGCTTCCATCAAGACCCCAGGACCATTGCACGGTGCCTGCGCCAAATACCAATGCCCCGCTTGAATGACGATACAATGATAGTTTATGAGTAAGACCGTTTACTGTCTTACTGGACATAGTAATTCGACCAGGAGGATTGGAAGACGCAAATGCAGGTTGTTCATAATCCCACTCGTAACCCAATGTGTTAACCCCAAGTACCGCCGTTTGCCCGGCTAAAAGATTCGCGACAGCTGAATTTCGCCAAAAGCGCAATTTTTTATAAAAATCAGGAACTTCAATTTGTGACGGGTATTCTACCCAACTTAACTGGCCCGTTAATGCATTTTCAGGTTTGCCTGCATCATAGTTGGCACCCGTTTTCCAAAGGCCTGTCCATTCCGACGTAGAGGCATCACATTTAGAACCACAGGTACGTTCATTTAATGAACCATCTGCCATGGCACCTTCCTTATAACAAACCAGTGTACGATCTTCAGTACCATCATTATTTTCCCATCTTGTTTTCCAGTATACTTCATTACCACTGAAAAAAGCAAGGCTTACACCGGCATTACGTGCCGCTTCGACATTGTTTCGTTGATTTTTTGACCAGTATTCGTCGTGGCCATTAGAAATAAAAACTTTGTGATTGAGTAAACGACCGCCATTGTTGTCAACATCGTTGCAACTGGTATAGGTAACATCATAACCGTTTCTTTCTAACCAGCGGATCATTGGGTATTCTGAATTCATATACCAATCCGCTTCTCTTCCATCTGTATTAAATAATGAATTGTAAGGGAAAAAAGGCCGGTTATAACTAACCTTTACTGCGTGTCCACTGGGCCAGCTGGTCGTGCCATCATAAGTAGACGTTCCGCCATATCCATTATAGGCCTGCCAGGTGGCATCCGGGATCTGGAAATATAAATTAGAAGTACTTGCATCATCCCTGACAATAAAAACGATATGATTACTACCACCACCTGTTCTTTCCAGTTTCGCAATGTAAAGACCAGAGACAGCATTGGATGGAATAACCCAGGAGGCTGATTCACTCCAATTACCGCAATCCAACATACCAGTTGTTGAATTGGTTATTCCGTTTGGTTGAACAGTCCCGGTAAAAGTGCCCAGGTTCTGCATCAACCGGGCACCATTGCCTCCATAATATCCAATCCGGTATATTCTTATAGAGTATGCAGCGCCGCTTTGAACATCAATTTTGAAACGGACCGTTTGACCGCGGTTCAAACTCATTTTGGTTGCAAAACCAGCAATACGGTTATCCCTGAAATCAGGAACTCCCCATTCGGATATGGGATTTCCTGCATTTGCATTTTCAGTAACGATCGCATTTTGCGCAAATGAAAAAGCGGTCGAAACCAATACATAAAATGCTATGAAAAACAACCTCCTGTTTGTACAGAAAGTAAGACCCCGAATCATAAGGTACGAGTTTAGGTTAGGTCAAGTTTAATCCTTCAAATCTGATCAGGGATATTTTCTTCCGGAGTTGTTCTTTAGATATAGGTTTTTGGGACTTTTCAGGCAGGAGGCAGTAAGAATTATACTGTAGTCGGGCTGAAATTAGAAAAAAAACCTTATACATAATAGCAATTCAAAAAATATAGCTTTTTATTCCAGGTTTGATTCAGATAGTATAAATACGTCATGGGTTCTCTCTGCTTTTTTGAATTAAAAAGCCCCGCTAAAAAAGCAGGGCCCCACTATACCGGTCAAAAATAGTTACCAGGTAATCAATTTTTTAACGGCAGTAAAACTACCAGCCTGTATTCTGTAATAATAAAATCCTTTTCTCAACGATCCCCCGGTTTGATTGACGGCGAACTTTTTCATTGTCAACTCTATTTAAAGAATTTCTTAAATAGCCCGATTCTTACATTTCTGTTAATTTGGATCAGCGCCTCACATCAAAGCAACTCTTCAACCTGCTTTCCCGTTGAGACCCGTGCAAGTAGAAATAATAGCTTCTTGCACCGGCAAAACTTTCAAAACCTTGGATTATGTATCGTCTTTTGTTTGTTATAACGGCTTTTTTACTTTTTTCCTGCAAGAAAGAAAACTATATAGCGCCGGATTCACCGTCACCGGATCCCGTAAGTCGAGCAGCGTTGTTAAAAAATATTGTAATACCCAACTTGCCTTCACCGTATTATCACTTCGAATATGATACTGCAGGTAAAGTCGTGTTTGTATCGTTTGCTTCCGATTTCACGAGGTATGACGTGGTATATAATGGTGGCAGGATCAGTGAAATGAAAAATAACATTATCGTGAATAAAGACAGGCTTCAATATTTATACGATAACGAAGGGAGAATAAAAACCGTAACCTATGCAGATTCTACGGGCCTTGTTTATACAAGACTTAATTTAAGCTATCAGGGAGAGAAGCTTATCGAAATAGATCGCGAGCGCAAATCGGGTAACACGTTTATCATGGATAAGACACTGACCATGTCCTACCTTCCTGACGGCAACCTGCTGGATCTTACTTATCACTACCTTCCATTCAACGGTCAAGCTGAAGCTGTTTACAACGACCGGTTCGAACAGTATGATAATAAAATCAATGTTGACGGCTTTGGTCTGATCCACAATGAATTTTTTGATCACCTGGTACTACTGCCGGGAGTAGAGCTTCAAAAAAATAATCCCGGAAAAGAAAGTCGTACCGGTGATGCGGAGAATTATACGGTTGATTATACCTACACTTATAATGACCAGAATCTGCCGCTGAGAAAAAAGGGGAACCTGCTCATTTTATCGGGCAATAATTCGGGAAGACGATTCGAAACAAATTCTGTGTTCTCGTATTATTAACAGCGCGACTCCACATTCTGTGATCAATAAGGCAATTAACACAGCCAAATGGAGAACCACTGACTTAATCCTGTCTTATATGCATCCCATCTTGGTTTGACCAGTTGTCACGGTTTACCTGGCCGGCTGGCTTTTAGAACAAAATCAACAGGCCTGTTTCTTCTGAAACGGTACAAATAAGGGGCTTTGTTAGCTGCGCCGGTAAATTTTTTTTCAAGACGTTCCAAAACGTGTAAGTCAAGTATTTTCTTCTGAAAATTATTTCGTGCAAAAGGCTTGTCATAAACCGCCTCGTAAAGTTCCTGCACTTCTTTCATGGTAAAAGTTTCTGGTAGCAAGTTGAACCCAATCAGTTTCCGGTCGAGGTTCAAGCGCAGCGCTTCGAGCGCATGAGTTATTATTTCGTTGTGATCGTGAGTCATTTTTGGGACATTACCAATGCTCAACCATTCAAGGCGTTCTTCAAGCTCTCCGGGCTGCGGATTGACTTTATTAATGTCGACCAGGGCATAATACCCAATACAAACAAACCGGCTTGTCATCCATTTCGTGGTTTCAGCATCAAATCTTTGGCTATCAAATTTTCTAAGTTCTGACTTAATCAATTCATTATGATGGCTGTCCATTATTCGTTTTTCGTCGCCAAAAACACGGAATTGCTCTAAGTATATATCTTTTAAAGCTGTTCTCTCTTTCAGGATTCTGGCGGCCGCCTTATCAATACTTTCTGTTTTCAGGATATAACCTCCAGGCAAACCCCAAAGCCCCCTTCCATACCTGAATTTGGACAGTAAAACCTTCAATGTATTGTCCCTATATCCGAAAATCACACAGTCAATTGAGAGGTGAGCTATATATTTTTCGATGCCGAATTTTCCCATTTGGAGTCTAAAAATTTTTTCAAATATAGCAGAAGGCCCTGGCAAGCTAATTTGACCTTCCTATAGTGTCCATAGTCAAAAATAGGCTAAAGAATTGGTTATTGTCTTTTTTTTAGACAATAATAGTAAAATACACTATCTTCGGTTTTTGGATTATAATTTATTCAATACTTTTTTGCATTCAACAAATGTTTTTTTTATGAAAAATTCCCTTCGTTTGTTAACTAAAATGTCCATTTTTAAAATGGTTTTGATCCTTTTTTTATACATGCAATACGCTTTATTTGGATTTGCACAAAGCAAACCAGATACAACAAGCTATATCCAGCTAATAGACATTTCAACAGGAAAAATCGACACGGTCCTTTCCAGCAAAGAACATTTTGAAGCGCCTAACTGGCATCCTGACAACTATCTTGTTCTAAATAGCAAGGGGAAAATCTATACACTGAATATAGCTTCCAAAAAAATAACAGAACTGAATACCGGGTTTGCCGATCAAATTAATAACGACCACGGTATTTCGCCTGATAAAAAATGGTTAGTTATCAGCCACAATGATAAAAGAGATACCTCAAAGAAATCATATAAGTCTGCGATCTATATTCTTCCTGTTTCCGGTGGCGAACCGAGGAGAATAACGCCAGAAGTTCCTTCCTTCTGGCACGGATGGAGTCCCGATGGCAAAACGTTAGCATATTGCGCTGAACGAAATGGCAACTTTGATATTTACACTATCAGCGTTGGCGGTGGTAATGAAAGAAGGCTGACTAATACTGAGGGATTAGACGATGGTCCTGATTATACTCCAGACGGCAGATACATTTATTTTAACTCGTACCGTACGGGCCATATGCAAATCTGGCGGATGCAAGCGGATGGATCAAATCCCGAGCAAATGACATTTGATGAAAATTCCAATTGGTTTGCACATCCATCGCCGGATAATAAATGGCTTGTGTACATAGCCTACACATCTGACGAAAAGCAGAGTCATTTATTTGGCAAGAATGTCAAGCTGCGCCTGATGGACCCGAATACCAAAGTCATTAAAGACCTAACGCCGGTATTTTATGGAGGGCAGGGCACTATCAATGTTTCTTCCTGGAGTCCTGACAGTAAGAAAGTTGCATTTGTAAGTTATTCAGTCAAATAAAATCTTCTATTTTCAAAAATCACGTTTATGTACAACGATTCTTCCAAAACCAGAAGAAAATTCCTGCAGCAAATCGGCGCCACAACCCTTGCCGTCGCTGCATCGCCTTTATCGTCTCTTGCCGCGCAGGAAAAAGCAGAAGAACGCATTCTGCATTACGAAAGAAAGATTTCTGCTAACGATAAAATACGGGTGGGGGTTATTGGCTACGGTGTCCAAGGTCATTTTGATTTGGGCACTGCGCTGAAAGTGCCTGGGGTTGAACTGGCAGGCATTTGTGATTTATATACCGGCCGGCTGGACAATGCCAAAGAAAAATTCGGCAATGAACTTTACACAACCAGGAATTATATGGAACTCCTGGAAAGAAAAGACATTGATGCCGTCATAATTGCCACTATGGATTGCTGGCATGCCCGTATGACCTTAGATGCCTTATCCAGGGGCAAACATGTATATATTGAGAAGCCCATGATTTATAAAGTCGGCGAGGGTTATGAAGTGATCAATGCAAGCAAAAAATCCGGTAAAGTTTTGCAGGTGGGCAGCCAGAGAGTCAGCAGCATCGGTTATGCAAAAGCGAAGGAATTACTGGCTGCCGGAGAAATTGGAAAACTCAATATGGTGAATGCCGTTTGGGACAGGCAAAGTTCTATTGGTGCATGGCAGTACACTATTCCCAAAGATGCAAATACCACGACAATAGATTGGGAAAAGTTTATTGAAGCCACCGAAAAAATGTCTTTTGATGCCAAAAAATTTTTCTGGTGGAGAGCATTTAAAGAGCTAGGCACGGGAGTGGCCGGCGATTTATTTATCCATTTATTGAGCGGTTCGCATTTTATTACTAATTCTAAAGGACCGGAAAGTATTTATAGTACCGGTCAGTTCAGCTATTGGAAAGATGGCCGCAATATGCCTGATGTTATGGCCGGTGTGATGCAATATCCGGACAGCAACGAACATCAAGCTTACCAGCTCACCTTGCAGGTGAATTTCATAAGTGGTACTGGCGGCCAGGAAATAATCCGGCTGATCGGATCGGAAGGAGTGATAGAAGTAAATGGAAATAATCTCACTGTCAAGCACAGTATTTTGCCGGAAGCGCCGGGTTTTGGGGGTTACGACTCCCTTTTCACTTTTTCGAAGGGTATGCAGGCTGAAATGCAAAAAGACTATGACGCAAAATGGACCCCGGACCAAAGAAAAAAGAAAATAAAAGAGGATATAGTTTTTAAAGCTCCACCCGGTTATGATGACCATTTGGATCATTTTACCAATTTCTTTGATGCCGTTAGAACCGGCAAGAAAGTGGTTGAAGATGCAGAATTTGGTTTCAGGGCAGCCGCCCCTGCGCTGTCATGTAATGAAAGTTACTTCACCAAAAGGATTGTGCGCTGGGATCCGGTCAATATGAAATTAAAATAACGTTTACGCGACAACATCTTTTAAAGATGGCGACCCACGAAACCGAAAAAAGCCGAAGATGAAATTTAGGGATGTCCAGATCACTGGGTCGGCGCATGGAATTGAACAATTGGTTGCAGAAACACTAAATAGCTTTGTGTACAGGGTTGTACTTCACGCCCGGAAACCGGCTGCTAAAAATGTCCCCCAATGGCCAGCTTATGATTTGTCCAACCGGCCTACCATGCGCATTGATACTAAATGTGAGGTAATCTATGACAGGTTTAAAGGAGAACTTGCTATGTGGAAGTCATTGGGAAAGCTATAGATGCTAAAATACGGCCGTTGATAACTCACAGAAAACAAACAGTAGCTTTTCTACGAAGTGTAAGTTAGCCGACTGCCTTGATAGGATATCATGCACACCCCTTAAAACAAATTGGCAGTTCATGAATCGGCACTAAGCTTCTTTCAATTGAATGGTCTTCACAACAAGATGGCTGATTCACTCATCAATGTTAGATCTATAGTAAAAAAGGTCGAACTCAGGCCTGTCGGGACTACAAAATATGATGGATTGAAACTCACTGGATTTTAAATCGCACCCTCCGTTTCTACACATTAATTATTGGGACAATGATAATGATTCAATTCTCCAATTCTTTTATAACTTTTTTAATAAACCCGGCCTTGTCTTTTTTTACTTCCTTCAACAAAGCTTTCCTGTCTGCCGGAATAAAAGGAAAATATTTTTCAGCCCATAAATTTATTTCGATCATTATAGGAAGTAAGTCAATTCCTTTTCGGGTTAACCTATAGAGCACTTTTGCTTTGCTCTCCGGGTGTTCTAATTTTTCAATGATCTTGTTTTCTTCAAGCACTTGTAGTCTGGAAGCCAAAATATTCGTTGCAATACCTTCCGGGGCCTTTAGAAAATCACCATAGGTGCACGCCTTTGCATCCATTAGGTCCCTGATAATCAACAAAGACCACTTGTCTCCCCATAAATCAAGTGAATTGCTTACCGGGCAATCCGATCTTTTTTTGATTTTGTTCACAATAAATATTTTAAAATCACTTGCATTTTGCAAGTAAGGTATATATTTGTACTTGCAATTTGCAAGTAAAATTACAAAACAGCAAGAAATGAAACAAACAATTTTAGTAACCGGGGCATCTTCAGGCTTTGGACTCCTTATTGCCAACTCATTGCACAAAACCGGATATAATGTCATCGGCACAAGCCGGTACCCTGAGAAATATCAGGTGAAAGTTCCTTTCAAATTATTGAAATTGGATATTGCCGATGACTCTTCAATCGCCTCTTTTAGTGAGCAACTGTTCAGCGAAATACAGCAGCTCGATGTGTTGATAAATAACGCAGGATATTTAGTAACGGGACTTGCCGAAGAAACTTCAATTGAATTAGGACAACAGCAACTGGAAACTAACTTTTGGGGAACTGTTAAACTCACAAATGAACTGTTGCCTTATTTCAGAAAGCAACGACACGGCAAAATAATAACTATTGGTTCTTTTATCGGTCTGGTTAGCCTTCCGAATGTAGCTTATTACGCCGCGTCAAAGCATGCTTTGGAAGGTTATTTCAAAGCATTGCGCTTTGAATTAAATCAGTTTAATATCAACGTAAGTATGGTTGAGCCTATGGGATTCAAAACCAATATTGGCAATAGCGCACTTACAGCGAAAAAAAGGATAAGTGACTATGATACGTTTCGTGAAAAGATCGCCGCGTTCACAAAAAAGGAATTTGATAAGGCCGCAGATCCGCAACCTGTTGTAAAGGCTGTAATAAAAATTGTAAGGAAAGAAAAAGCTAAATATAGTTACCCTGTTGGTAAAGGGGCCTCAATGATACTTGCACTGCAGCGGTTTGCATATCATTTTTTTGAGCATTCCATTTTAAAAGGAGTGAGTGCTGCTAAATAAATAAATGCAATAAAAAATGAAAAGCATTCAGTATTGTTTCGGTAATCATAGGTAAGATCGGTGTATTAATTGCTCTACTAATCATTCGATCACACTACAAAAAAACATGGAACTA
>Ga0068862_100005652_pt1 | contig 10437 bp, 5 predicted proteins | sample KBSSwiS52_FD_66598 | JGI IMG/M metagenome (GOLD analysis project Ga0068862, IMG submission 66598) | Switchgrass rhizosphere microbial communities from Kellogg Biological Station, Michigan, USA - KBS Switchgrass S5-2 | ecosystem: Host-associated > Plants > Roots > Rhizosphere > Soil ... | reverse complement strand
CGCTGCGCAGGCTGAACGACAGCACGATCACGCCGGCAAGCACCGCGAAGGAGGCGAGCGTCGCCGTCACCGTCGCGGCGGCGCGGTCGCCGGGGATCAGCCGGGCGAGGCAGGCGGTGGTAAGCGATGCCACCGCATAGCCGCCGGGGACCGCGGCGAGGATCCGCAGCACCGTGGCGACGCGGCCCTCGCCCTTCTCCCGTCTCGGCGGGGGTGCGCCGCGACGAGCCCTTGCCGGGAGGTAACCTAGCCTGACAACAGCTTTGTGCATCCCGATCCCATGCCATTAATGATAATCAGTCGCAATAGTTCTCATCTTCTGGCGCCGGATTCGTCCGGACTTTCCCGGCAAAACCCGCACATTCGACCGCAAAATAGCGAAAAAATCACACTGCGATGGAAATCTATCGGCTTTCGCGTGTTGCAGTCGCCGGAGCCGTTCCGTCCCCGGAACGCGCAAGAGGGGCTAGGCGCGTTTGGAAGCGGGACGCTGGATCTGTCTGCTGGGTGCTGGGCTGTCGCTGTCGACGCCGCTCATGGCGCAAAACCCGCCCGATGACGCGGCGCTGACCGATCCCAATTTCGAGCAGAGCCTGCCGCCACTGGACCAGACCGCGCCGACCCCTGCCCCGGTGGCGGCACCCGAAGCGACCGCGCCGATCGCGGCGCCCGCCGCCGACCCCGATCTGTCGCAGCCGCTGCCGCCGATCGCGACCTTCGACGCGACCCCGCCGCCGACCATCGCCGTCGATGAGGAGAAGGCGCAGAAGATTCCCTATGACGTCGCCATCACCGGCCTCAAGGAGGTGGGGCTGGACGACGAGTTCCGCAGCCTCTCGGCGCTGACGAAGGGCAGCAAGAACGCGGCGAATGCTTCGCAGGTCGGCGCGCGCGCCGGCGAGGACGTCAAGCTGATCGAGCGGCTGCTGCGATCGGAGGGCTATTACGACGGCATCGCCAGCGCGGCGATCGACACGCTCCCCAATGCGAAGAACCGGCTGACGGTGACGCTGACCGCCACGCCCGGCCCGCGCTATCATCTCGGCGCGATCAAGGTCACCGGCGCGGCGCCGGAGCCCGAGGCGATGGCGCTGAAGGCGCTCGACCTCAAGACCGGCAAGCCGATCGTCGCCGCCGAGGTGGAGACCGCCGAGGCCAATGTCTCGCTGCGCCTGCCCGAGCAGGGCTATCCCTTCGTCAAGCTGGGCGAGCGCGACGTCCTCCTCGACGAGCGCGACCATCATGGCGACTATACCCTGCCGGTCGATGCCGGGCCGAAGTCGCGCTTCGGCGGGATCCGCACTGCCGGCGATCCGGTGTTCGATGCGAAGCATATCGGCGTCATCCAGCGCTTCGACCGCGGCGAGATCTACGACAGCCGCCAGGTCGACGACCTCCGCCAGGCACTGATCGCGACCAGCCTGCTGTCGACCGTGGCGATCGAGCCGGTGCGCACCGGCGAGGTCCAGCCCGACGGCACCGAGACCGTCGACCTGCTGGTCCGCCAGACCAAGGGGCCGTGGCGACAGCTGGCCGGCACCGCCGGCTACGGTACCGGCGAGGGCATCAAGGTCACCGGATCGTGGACCAACCGCAACATGTTCCCGCCGGAGGGCGCCTTCTCGGTCGAGGCGATCGCCGGCACCCTGCAGCAGGGCCTGTCGACCACCTTCCGCCGGTCGAACGCCGGCCAGCGCGACCGCGTCTTCGCGCTGGGCGCGTCGGTCGCGCGGCAGGACTTCGACGCTTATAACGCGCAGACAGTCACGCTGAGCGGCAGCCTGTCGCGCGCCAGCACGCCGATCTTCCAGAAGAAATGGATCTGGAGCCTCGGCGGCGAGCTGATCGCGACGCGTGAGAGCCGGTTCCAGACTGCCACCCAGGACCGGTCGCGCAGCACCTATCTGATCGCCGCGGTCCCGCTTCAGCTCGGCTATGACGGCTCCGACAGCCTGCTCGACCCGACCCGCGGCTTCCGCGTCACCGGCCGGCTCAGCCCCGAAGCGCAGAAGCAGACCGGCAGCGGCGGGTTCGACGGCTATGCCCGGATGCTGGTCGAAGCGAGCGGCTATTACCCCGTCTCCGACTCGCTGGTGATCGCCGGGCGAGCGCGGGTCGGCTCGATCGTCGGCGCCTCGCGCGACAGCATCGCGCCGTCGCGGCGCTACTATTCGGGTGGGGGCGGATCGGTGCGCGGCTTCGGCTATCAGGAGCTCGGCCCCAAGGATGCCAATAACGACCCAATCGGCGGCCGGTCGGTGACCGAGTTCGCGATCGAGGCGCGCTACCGCTTTGGCAATTACGGCATCGTGCCGTTCTTCGACGCCGGCCGGGTCGGCCGCGGATCGATGCCGTCGATCTCCGACATGCGCTACGGGGCCGGCATCGGCGCGCGCTATTACACCAATTTCGGGCCGATGCGGATCGACGTGGCAACGCCGATCGGCCGCAAGCCCGGCGAATCCAAGATCGCGCTCTACATCTCGATCGGGCAGGCTTTCTGATGGCGAGCGAGGGGGAAAGCATCGTCGTCGCGCCGGCCCGGCCGCTGTGGCTGCGCATCGTCAAATGGATCGCGATCGGGCTGGTCGCCGCACTGCTGCTGGTCGCGGCGATCGTGCTCGGCCTCAACACCGCGCCGGGGCGCAGCTTCCTCGTCCACCAGGTCGCCGGCTACGAGACCGCATCGGGCATCAAGGTCGGCATCGGCCGGATCAACGGATCGCTCTATGGCCGGATGACGATCGCCCGGCTGGAGGTGCGCGACCCGCAGGGCGTGTTCCTCAGCGCCGACCGCGTGACGGTCGACTGGCGGCCGTTCGCCTATCTGTTCGGCAGCACCGTCGACCTGCGCGAGCTCGCCTCGCCCGAGATCGTGCTGCACCGCCTGCCGGCGCTGAAGCCGACCCCGTCCGATCCCAATGCGCCGATCCTGCCCGATATCGACGTCGCCATCGGCAGGATCGCGATCGACCGTTTCGTCGTCGAGCCGCCGGTCACCGGCCAGCGCCATGTCGTCCGCATCGCCGGCAATGCCGACATCGCCAGCGGCCGGGCGCGGGTGAACGCCGACCTCGCCGCGATCAAGGCGGCGGGCGTCGCCGGCGGCGATGCCCTGCGCGTCCGGCTCGACGCCGTGCCCGATGCCAACCGCCTGCTGATCGACGCCCGCGGCTCGGCCCCGGTCGGCGGCCTCGTCGACAGCTACACGAAGCTCGGCAAGCCGATGACCTTCGCGATCGGCGGCCGCGGCGACTGGGCGCACTGGGACGGCAAGGTCACCGCCGCACTCGGCGGCGCGCCGCTCGGCGACCTCGCGCTGATCGCCCGAGACGGCCGTTTCCGGCTGGTCGGCGACACCATGCCCGGCGTGCTGATGGAAGGCCCGGTCGAGCGGCTGACCGCGCCGAAGCTGGCGATCGACCTCGACGCGATGCTGGGCGAGCGCCGCGCCGACCTCAAATTCAACGCGCGATCGGCGGCGCTGACGGTCGATGCGATCGGCGCGCTCGACCTCGGTCAGAACCGCTTCGGCAATTTCCAGATCGACGCCGCGCTGCTCAAGCCCGGTGCGATTGCCGAGAATGCGGCTGGCAAGGACATCAAGCTGTCGGCCGTGCTGGACGGCCCGTTCGCGACGCCGGCGATCGCCTATCGGCTGACAGCGGCGCAAGCAGCTTTCGGATCGATGGGGATCGAGGGCCTGTTTGCCGAAGGCCGGGCGACGATCGACGCCAAGCGCATCTTCATCCCGGTCCATGCCCGGGCGAAGCGGGTCACCGGCCTCAACGCCGCGGCCGGCGGGCTGCTCGTCAACCTCGCGGTCGACGGCGATCTCGCCTGGTCGGACGGCAAGCTGCTGTCGGACAACCTCAAGCTCAAATCCTCGAAGATCGACGCCACCGCCCTCGTCCTCGCCGATCCCGCCAACGGCCGCTATACCGGCGCGATCAAGGGCCGGATCAACGACTATCAGGTCGACGGCCTCGGCCGCATCGCGCTCACCACCGACGCCGAACTGGTCCCCGCGCCGAACGGCGGCTTCGGCATCCGCGGCGCCTTCCGCGTCGTCACCCGCCGCATCGACAATGAAAGCCTGCGCAACGCGCTGGGCGGCAATGCCGTCACCACCGCGCGCTTCGGCTTCGATCCCGCCGGCAAGGTGGTGCTGACCCGGCTGGACATGCGCGCGCCGCAGTTCCGGGTGACCGGCGGCAGCGGCAGCTACGACCTCAACAACGGCCGCATCGCCTTTCAGGCCAATGCGATCTCCAACCAGTACGGGCCGCTCGCGGTCAATGCGACCGGCACGCTGGAACAGCCGCTGGTCAGGCTGCGCGCGGCGCGGCCGGGCCTCGGCGTCGAGCTGACGGATCTGGAGGCGGAGCTGCGCGGCGTGCCCGCCGGCTACCAGATCCGCGCCAGCGGCAAGACCGCCTATGGGCCGCTGACCGGCGACGTGCTGGTCAGGAACGGCGCCGGTCCGCTCGCCATCGACATCCGCAAGGCGACCTTCGCCGGCATCGATTTCGGCGGCAGCATCGTCCAGACCAAGGCCGGGCCATTCGCCGGCCGACTGACCCTGGCCGGATCGGGGCTGAACGGCGGAGTGGTGCTGTCGGCGGCCGGCGCCAACCAACGCGCCGATATCGACGTGACCGCCAATGCCGCACAGATCCCCGGCACCGTGCCGATCACCATCGGCGCCGGCGTGGTCCGCGCACAGGCGACGGTCTATCCCGACGGGCCGGCGGTGACCGGCCGGTTCAGCCTGGCCGATGTCCGGCAGGGCGAGACGCTGATCGACAAGGCGCAGGGCCGGATCGACTATCGCGGCGGCCGGGGCACTGTCGCGCTGGTCGCCAATGGCCGCAGCGGCGTGCCGTTCGACGTCGCGGCCCAGGCCCGGATCGCGCCCGACCGCATCCTCGCCAATGCCAGGGGCCATGTCCGCAGCACGCCGTTCAGCCTGTCGGCGCCCGCCGTGGTGACGAAGCAGAGCACCGACTGGGTGCTGGCGCCCGTCCGCCTCGTCGTGCCGCAAGGCTCGGTGGAACTCAGCGGGCGCTATGGCGCGACCACCACCGCGCGGGCCGCGTTGTCGAACTTCGACGTGGCGATCGTCGAGGCGTTCATGCCCGGCTTCGGCCTGGGCGGGCGGGCGACCGGCACGATCGACTATGCCAGCCCCGCCGACGCCACCGTGCCGAACCTGCGCGCGCGGCTGGACATCGCGAAATTCACCCGTACCGCGGCCTATGTCGTGTCCGAGCCGGTCGACATCGCCTTCCTCGGCACGCTGGGCGAGGCTGGCGGCGATGCCCGCGCGCTGATCCGCCGCGGCGGCGGCATCGTCGGGCGGATGCAGGCGAAGCTCGCCCCGCTGGCGCCGGGCGCCTCGCTCAGCGCGCGGCTGTTCGGCGCGCCGCTGTCGGGCGGGATCCGCTATAACGGCCCGGCCGAGGTGCTGTGGACGATGACCGGCATCGCCGGCCAGGACCTGACCGGCCCGGTGGCGGTCGCCGCCGATTTCGGCGGGCGGCTCGATCGGCCGACGATCACCGGCGTCGCCCGCGCCAAAACCTTGCGCTACGAGAACACCGCCTATGGCACGGTGATCTCGAACCTCGCGCTCGACGGCCGCTTCACCGCCTCGCAGCTACAGATCGTCTCGCTGACCGGCAATGCCGGGAGCGGCACGATCAGCGCCTCGGGCACGGTCGGCCTCGACGCCGCCAGCGGCTTCCCAATGAACCTGCAGGCGACGCTCAACCACGCACAGCTCGCCAAGAGCGACGCACTCGGCGCGACCGTGTCGGGCACGGTCGCGGTGACCAACGGGCCGGGCGGCGGGCTGATCAAGGGCGACCTGCGCATCCCCGAGGCACGCTACCAGATCATCCGCCAGGGTGCGGCCGAGGTCGCCGAGCTGGAGGGGGTGCGGCGACGCACCGACAAGCCGCAGCAGGTGGCGGCGAAAAGCGGCCCGGCGCCGAGCAACTGGAAGCTCGACATCCGGGTGCGTGCCGACAACAAGATCTTCGTCAGCGGGATGGGCCTGGAGGCGGAATGGGCGACCGACCTGCGCGTCGGCGGCAGCGCCGGCGATCCGCGCATCGTCGGCAAGCTGTCGGTGGTGCGGGGTACCTATTCCTTCGCCGGACGCCGCTTCGACCTCGACGAGGATGGCGAGGTCACCTTCAACGGCGGCCCGCTGCTCAACCCCGAGCTGAACCTGGCCGCCAACACCACCGTCGAGGGGGTGACCGCGACGATCAATATCGGCGGCAGCGCGCAGCGCCCGCAGGTGACCTTCACCTCGACGCCGACCCTGCCGCAGGACGAGGTCCTCTCCCGCCTGCTGTTCGGCGCGAGCGTGACCTCGCTGTCGCCGACCCAGGCGATTCAGCTCGCCGCCGCGCTCAACTCTCTGCGCGGCTCGGGCGGCGGGCTCAACCCGCTCGGCAAGCTGCGCTCGGCCTCGGGCATCGACCGGCTGCGCGTGCTCGGCGCCGACAAGACCGCCGGCCGCGGGACCGCGCTCGCCGCCGGGCAGTACATTTCCAACGACATCTATGTAGAGGTCATCACCGACGCGCGCGGCTTCACGGCGACGCAGCTCGAGATTTCGCTGTCCAAGGCGCTCAGCCTGCTCAGCCAGACGGGCTCGTTCGGCGGCTCGAATGTGAGCCTGCGCTATTCGAAGGATTATTGAGGTTGGTTGAGAGGCACTTTTTCTCCCCTCCCCTGCAGGGGAGGGGTCGTGGCTGGGGGCTTTCCGTCTCACGGAGACCGACGATCCAGACGGGAACCCCCACCCCAACCCAGCATTGGGTGAACCGCGCCCCGCGCGGTTCAGGTCATGCAGGGCGCATGACCGACCCGATTCTCCTGAAGGGGAGGGGCTCTATAGCCGTCGCCGGCCTCGCTCTCCTGCTCGCCACCCCGGCCCTCGCCGCATCGCCGATCCAGACCCTCATCGGCACGGTCGGGACCCCCGCCGCGGACGGCGCGACCCCGGTCGAACTGGTCGTCGTCAACGGCGGCGATGAGACCACCTTCCTCGTCCCCGACCGGGTCACCACCCAGGTGGTGATCGACGGCACCGCCCGCACCGTATCGGTCGAGCGGGTGGCCGATCAGGCGCGGAGCGTGGCACTTCCCTCCGGCGGCTTCGTCCGCACCCGCTACGTGCTGCGGCCGGCGCCGACGGAACCGCGCGTCGCCCAGGCGGCGGCGACGCCGCCCCCCGACACGCAGCACGGCTTCTTCGACAACTTTTCCGCCTATAACGCGATGTACGCGGTCTACGGGCCGAGCGAGACGACCGACACCCGCCTTCAGCTCAGCCTCAAATACCAGCTCTTCGGCCGCGGCGGAGATACCGGGCCGGGCAGCCCGTGGCTCAACCGCATCTATCTCGGCTACACGCAGCGCATGTTCGCCGACCTCGGCGAGCAGTCGAACCCGTTCCGCAACATCGATTTCATTCCCGAGGTCTTCTACCTCGTCGCGCCGCGGCCGATCGGCGAGGGCGTGACCCTGGGCGGTCAGGCCGGGCTCCGCCACGAATCGAACGGCCGCGCCGGCGCGACCTCGCGCAGTCTCAACACGATCTATGCGCAGCCGGTGGTCGGCTTCCGGCTGGGCGATCTGCCGGTCGAGGTCGGCCCGCGCGTCTGGGTCTATTTCGGCAGCCGCGACGACAATCCGCGAATCGCCCATTATCGCGGCAACACGGGCCTCTATGTCCGCATCGGCGATGCCGAGGGGCTGCAGCTCACCGCCAACAGCCGGCTCAATCCCGGCAGCGGCAAGGGCGCGATCGATGCCGAACTGTCCTATCCGCTCACCCGCCTGGTCGCGTCGAACCTGAACCTCTACGTCTTCGGACAGGCCTTTGCCGGCTATGGCGAAAACCTGCTCGACTACGACCGCCACCAGGCCCGGATCCGCTTCGGCTTCGGCATCGTGCGGTAAACCGCCCGCCCCTTGTCGCGGCATCCCGCCAGGCGGAATTTGCATTAAGCGTCCCGCGAGTGGCGACCGGCGTGCTCCCACCCTGCAAAGAGCGGGCAAACAAAAAATTTCTGGTCAGACCCGCCGGCTTGGGGCAGTCGTCGTACGGTGCAGGGGCGCACGCAAGAAAATTGCCGTGGCGAAATCCGGTGCGCGTGCCCGTCCCGACGCGGTACGCCGCGGGAGCGACGCGAAATGTTGCGGGGGGTGAGATGAACGGGTCTGTCGCTTACGGCTGCGCGCGCAGCGCCACGGATCGCGGTCGTCGGTCCCTTCCCTCGCCTCGCCCCGTCACCTTCACCCGTTTCGAGGGGCGGCGGTTCGGCCTCGCCTGAACCCGCCGCGCCGCCCCGATCGACCAAGAGGCAGAACATGCATCAGCCATCGTCCTACACCGATCTCTTCTTCGTGTTCATGCTGGCGGGATTCCTCGGCTTCCAGCTGATCAAGCGGGTGTCCCCGCTGCTCCATTCGCCGCTGATGTCGCTGACCAACGCGATCGCCGCGGTGGTGGTGGTCGGCGCGATCCTGATCACCGGCGAGGCCGGCGCCACCCCGCTCGCCAAGACGCTGGGCTTCATCGCGATCACCGCTGCGACCGTGAACGTCGTCTCGGGCTTCATGATCACCGACCGGATGCTCAAGATGTTCAAGAAGAAGGGGAGCTGAGGCGATGGGCCACGATACCTTCGCCTATGCCGAGACGTTGACCCAGGTCGCCTATCTCGCCGCCTCCGGCCTGTTCGTGATGGCGCTGATGTGGATGAGCCATCCGTCGACCGCCCGCCGCGGCGTGCGCGCCGGCGAGCTGGGCATGCTGCTGGCCGTCGTCGGCACGCTGATCAACTACGAGGTCGTCAGCTACGACCTGATCATCGTCGCCTTCCTGCTCGGCACCGCGATCGGCGTGCCGCTCGCCTATTTCATGCCGATGACCGCGATCCCGCAGCGGACCGCGGTCAGCCACGCCTTCGGCGCGCTCGCCGTCGGCCTGATCGGCGTGGTCGAGTACTACAAGTACGCCGCCACCGCCGCGGCATGGAGCTTCACGTTCTGGGCACTGATGTTCGAGATGCTGCTGGGTTTCCTGACCTGCACCGCCTCGCTCGTCGCCTTCGGCAAGCTGCAGGAACTGCTGCCCTCGCGGCCGCTGATGTTCCGCGGCCAGCAGATCGTGAACCTTCTCGTCTTCGGCGGCGCGATCGCCATCGCGCTGACCCTGATCGCCTCGCCGTCCTCGACATGGCTGTTCCCGATCTTCATCGCGCTGGCGCTGCTGTTCGGGGTGCTGCTGGTGGCGCCGATCGGCGGGGCCGACATGCCGACGGTCATCGCGCTCCTCAACGCCTATGCCGGCCTCGCCGCCAGTGCGATGGGCTTCGCGCTCGACAACAAGCTGCTGATCGTCACCGGCGCGCTGGACGGCACCTCGGGGTTCATCCTTGCGGTCATCATGTGCAAGGCGATGAACCGGTCGTTCTCGAACGTCCTGTTCGGCGGCTTCGGCCAGGTCGCGGCCTCGGCCGCAGGCGGCGTCGACGACCGTCCGGTCCGCTCGGCCTCGCCCGAGGAAGCCGCGCTGCGCCTGGAAATGGCGAGCTCGGTGGTGATCGTGCCCGGCTACGGCATGGCCGTCGCCCAGGCGCAGCACAAGGTGAGCGAACTCTACAAGACGCTGACCGCAAAGGGCGTCGACGTGAAGTTCGCGATCCACCCGGTCGCCGGCCGCATGCCCGGCCATATGAACGTGCTGCTGGCCGAAGCCGACGTGCCCTATGACCGGCTGGTCGAGCTGGAAGAGATCAACCCGGAGCTGCCGCAGACCGACGTGGCGCTGATCATCGGCGCCAACGATACGATCAACCCGGCCGCCCGCGACGACCCGAAGAGCGCCATCGCCGGCATGCCGATCATCGAGGCGGACAAGGCCAAGTCGGTGATGGTCATCAAGCGCAGCCTCAACGCGGGCTTCGCCGGCATCGACAACCCGATCTACTACAACGAGAACACCCAGATGCTGTTCGGCGACGCCAAGGCGTTCACCGGCGACATCAACAAGGAACTGAGCGAGAAGCATTGAGCGGCGATCGGGCGCGGCCCGATCAAGGGGCGCGGCGGTCCGGGGGCCGCCGCCCCCCTGCCCTCTCCGGCCCTAGGCCTCGAACGCCATCAGCGCCTCGACCGTCACGCCCGCGCCGGTCAGCCGGGCCTCGCCGTCCAAGCCATCGAGCGCGATGATGAACAGGGCGCGGCTGACGACCGCGCCGGCCTGGCGCAGCAATGCGGTCGCGGCGAGCGCGGTGCCGCCGGTGGCCAGCAGATCATCGACCAGCAGCACGCGCGCGCCGGGGCGGGCGGCATCGGCCTGCATCTCCAGCCGGTCGGTGCCGTATTCCAGCGCATAGTCGATGCCGGCGA
>Ga0068862_100005649_pt1 | contig 10444 bp, 20 predicted proteins | sample KBSSwiS52_FD_66598 | JGI IMG/M metagenome (GOLD analysis project Ga0068862, IMG submission 66598) | Switchgrass rhizosphere microbial communities from Kellogg Biological Station, Michigan, USA - KBS Switchgrass S5-2 | ecosystem: Host-associated > Plants > Roots > Rhizosphere > Soil ... | reverse complement strand
TGCTACGCGGTGGACGCGAGCAACTCGGTCGGGTTCTCGGCCAAGACTCCGGCCTCGTGCATCCGCACGGCGGCGATCATCGTTATCAAAGTGGCACCGGGCACGCCGACGGGGATACGGACGTCGATCGTCGCGATTGTTTTGGATGCGCTCAAGAATGCGGTGACGATACCTTGATGCCTTATATCGGCCTCAGTGAATTTTTTGCTTTCGTCGCCACCACCGGTGTGCGCGTTGCGACCGTGGCTTTCATCCTGGCGGTGCTGGCCTTCGTGAGCGTGCAGGAAGAAAAGCTGTGGGCGGTGAAGCCGTGAGCGCGGCGGATATTCTCACCATCATCGCGGCGATCGGCGTTTTAATGACCTCGATCTTCACCGGCATCGTCTCGGTGATCACGGCGCGGCGCACGGGCGTGGTCAAGCGGGCGGTCGATGACGTGCAGACCAAGGTGGACGACGTCGGCAAGACGCTCGACGGGCGGCTCACCCAGTGGAAAGAGGAGACTTCGAAATTCGTGGAGATGGCTGTCGCCCGCGCAAGGGCGCAGGGCAGGACCGAGGGACGGGAGGACGCCAAGGGTGACGCGGCGACCCTGACGGTGACGGCGGAGGCCGTGGCGGAAAAAGTTTTGGCGATGGCCGAGGAAGCGGCGCAGATCGTTCTGGCCAAGGCGGAAAAAAAGAAAGAGCATGAGTAAGAAAGCAGGCGTGAGGCGTGAGGCGGAAGGCGTGAGTTCGGAATCAGACTCAAGCCTCAAGCCTCGTGCCTCACGCCTCATACTCATTGTCGAGGACGACCCCGACACCATGCGCGGATATGAAGTTTTGCTAAGAGCGCGCGGCTACCGGATCGCGGGCGCGATCAATGGCGTGGCGGCGGTGCGCGAGGTGCTGGTGCAGGAGCCGGTTTTGGTGATCCTCGACCTCGGTCTGCCCGCCGGCTCGGGCTTCGATTTTTTGGAGTGGCTGCGGAGCAAACAATCGACGCTCCCGGTGATCGTCGTCAGCGGCCTGGACGCCCGGGATATGGCGCTCGCCCTCGGCGCGGCGGCCTATCGGCAAAAACCGTGCGACGCCGACGAGCTGCTGGCGCTGATTGAAAAGGCGCTCGGAGATACGAGGACTTAATGCTACGCATCGAACCGCTGAGCTTCGAGAGTCTGCGCACCGACCACACCTTCGACGCGGCGGCCGAGTATCTGCACCGCACAATCACGGCGGCGGACTACGACCGGGTGATTCTGCTGGTCAATATCGCATTGCAAGCACAGGGGGAATCAATGCCATCGCACGCTGAGTTGACCAAGCAGGTCAAACAACTCGGGCAACTGTTCAACGCCATCAACGACCGGGTAGTCCTGCTCGAACGCGCCGGCCAGGCGCACGCCCAGCACAAGATCGACCGGATCGCCGCGGCGGTGAAAAAGAACCGGGCCGCCTTGGCGGCGCTGTTAAAGGCGAATTCAACCACCGGCGCAGGCGTCGGAGAAAGGAGACTAATTATGGCAAACACATTAGATGAGATCGCCTCTGACGTAGAGGCGGAAACGACCCTGATCGCGGGCGTGGGCACGCTGATCGCGGGCCTCAAGCAGCAAGTCGCCGACGCGCTATCGGGGACGACCCTGCCGCCCGCCGTGCAGGCTAAGATTGACACAATCTTCGCCGGCACCGAGGCCAACAAAACGGCCCTGGCCGACGCGCTGGCGGCAAACGTGCCGTGAAAAGGCATGAGGCGGAAGGCGTGAGGCGGAAGGCTGTAGGGGCGTGACGTGATTTATCACGCCCTCGGAGGGCGCAATGAATTGCGCCCCTACCACGCCTCGTGCCTCGCGCCTCGCGCCTTTGGAGTTTTTTGTGACCAAAAAGAAAAAAGACAAGCCGCGCATGCCGCCGATCCCGCCGATCGTCAAGCGCACCGTGGCGCAACGGCTCACGGCAGTGGAGCGCCGCCTTGACCGGCTCGAACAGCAGACCACCACCTATGCGCACGAGCCCGTGCCGCCGAAGGGAGTCGCGAAATGATTCTACTCATCATCGTGCTGCTGCTGGTGTTCGGCGGCGGCGGCCATTACTGGGGCGGCCCGGCCTATGCCGGCGGCGGCGTCGGCCTGGTGCTGGTGGTGCTGCTGATTCTGTTTCTGCTCGGGCGGATCTGATCCCGCCCTCCATGTGAAAACGATGAGCGACGATCTACCCGTCGAAGAACGCGTCGAACGCCTGGTCGGCGACATCCAGCAAGCGGAGATCGCCATCCTGCGCGCCCGCCTCGACGCGGCGTACCGCCTCCTCGATGAGCTCGTCAAGGGGCGGGCGGCGGCGAAAGTTTATGCGGCGAAAATCTATCCCGAGCAGACCGCGATCAAGTGGGCGGAGAAGTTGGGCGTGCGCGACGGGGCGAAGTATTTAAGAATCAGCCGCGCCCGGTTCGCCCGCATGATCCGCGACCACGTCATCAATGGCGAGCGCGACGACACCGGCCACTGGCTGATCGCCCGCGCCGCCCTCGACCGCTGGCTCCGGCAGGCCGCGTGAAGCAACTGATCGACCTGCTGATCGCGTCGGTCACGGTCGCGATGGAGGCCGGCGGCGAACCGCGCGCGGGCAAGCTGGCGGTCGCCTATGTGCTCGCGAACCGGGTGCGCTCGGGCAACCGCTCGATGACCGATGTGATGCTTCAACCGCAGCAGTTCTCCTGCTGGAACACCGACTCGCCGACGCGCCTGAACCTCGACCAAGCAACCGATCAACAGTGGGCGACGTGCTTCGGCTGCGCGCTCGCCGCCATGTTCGGCCTCGAGCCCGACCCGACCGGCGGCGCGGTGTTCTACCTAAACAAAAAAGTGGTGCTCGCCTCGGCGGGCAAACTGCCGAACTGGTGGGAGATCGACGGATCGCCTGAATCTGAAGTTATAATTGGCAATCACGCATTTCGGAGACATAGATGAGCCTAAAGATTGTTGTCTGCTCGATTAATGAGCGCGGCTGCTGGATTTGGACGGGCGGATTGACGGCGGCCGGTTATGCGAAGTGCAAAATTCGCGGGACTCGTCAGATAGCGTTAGTTCACCGGCTATGCTTGGCCGCGAAATTGAATCGCTCCATTGCCAAGGGCATGGAAGGACTACATTCATGCGACACTCCGGCGTGCGTCAATCCTGAACATTGCTTTGAAGGAACGCACACGCAGAATATGACGGAGATGAGACAAAGGGGCAGGGCTAACGACCGTTGGGGCGAAAACGTGCCGGGCGCAAAATTAACTGTCCGTCAGGTTGCCCAAATTCGCGTGTTGTTCCGTCAGGGAAAAACGAACCGAGAACTCGCTTCCATGTTCGATGTAGGTCGAACCTGTATCAGTAATATTAGAACGAGTACGAAGTGGGCAAGGCTTCAAAGCACAACCGGCGGCGACATCGCGCCCGGAGAAAACCCATGAGACAAATTCTTTTAGCGGCCATGATCGTGGTGCTGCTGCTGACCGTCGGCTGCGCCCAATGGTTCACGGCGAAAACCACGGCGACCTACGAGATCCGCCCCGACGGCACCAAGATCATCAGCTACACGTCGGGCAAAGAGCAGCAGGGGCTCGACCTCGACCTGACCGAAGTGGACGGCAAGCCCAGGGCGCTCAAGATCCACGTCGACAAGGCGACGACCCAGGAAGCGGTGATCGCCGCGACCCTGCAACTGCAATTACAAACCCTCGAAATCTTGAAGGGCCTGGCCGCCCAGGCCGCCGCAATGGGCGCGGGGAGTTAGGTTGGACAACCTGCCGCCGACCGATCTGAAAGAGATCGAGGACCAGGTCAAAGCGACGGTCGATCACTGGTGGCCGCGCAAAAAACTCGTCTGCCTCGCCTACCTCTACAAAGTCTGCGCCGTGCGCATCGACGACATCCCGCACGAGATCCGCAAGGCGCTCAAGGCGGAGATGATGGAGAAGCAGAGATGAGATCGGAGGGCGCAATGGAGTTGATCCCAGCTCTTGAGAACCTCGTCAACCGTTGCGCGCGTTGAGTGCCTGCTCCAAGGTCTCGCGCACGAAGCGCTGATAGGGCACGCCGCGCGCCTTGGCGCGTTCCTTTAGCGCGCGCACCATGCTCGCCGGCAGACGCATGTTCAGCGTGGTGTCTTTTTTTTCAAACTCGAAATGCACCGGCCTGAGCTGGGAAAAATCCAGGTTGGATAAATCCTCCTCGAGGAATTTTTCCGCCTCCTCATCGGTCTTGAAGTGTGGGATCTTCTTAAATCTAATCTTCCTTTTCGCCTTACTCATATTTTCTCACCTCCTTTTCGTGCATGTATCTGGCGCTGAGCGGCCGGACCAGGGTTTGGCCTCGGCGCTGGCGGCGCACGGTGAACACGATAAACATCCAGCGACCGCTCAAGCTCCGGCCCACCGCGATGGTGCGCTGCTCTTTTTGCGAGTGCTTCAGGTCGGCAAAAAGGAGCGGGTTGTTTCTTAGCACGTGCTCGATATCTTCCACGGCAATGCCGTGTTTCGCGCATTTTTCCCGGTTTCCGCGATCCCAATCCAGCGCTGCAAAGATCACCTCAGCCATAGATGATCTTGCCGGATAATCTACACAAATGTCAATACATATATCAATACATCAATCCGTACTAAAGACAGGCTACAACCGTCACCCTCCCGCCATTTCCCGCCCGTCTGTCATGCAAGGCCGCGCTATCGGGTAAATCAACCTTGCCCGAAACTGCCTGCGAATCGCCCGCCCGGCGCTCATGCGCGCGGCCTACCGATGGGCCGGGTCTTGCTCCCACTAACGGGGCATGACGACAAAAATCACTTCCACAATCACTTCCACCCTGGCGGCGCTGATCCTGTCGCTGACCTTTGCCGCCCTGGCGTCGGCGCAAAATGGCATCTACAAATGGCAGGATGAGAAGGGCCTGTGGCACTTCTCGCAGCAGAAGCCCGAGAACCCGGTGGACCGGGCGCAGACGGAGAACCTGGGGGATTATTACGCCGGGACCCAAGACCGCCAGATTAGTGACTTCAGCGAGCGCGCGACGAAGCAGGTGATGGCGAAGTGCGCGCGCGAATGGCCGACGCAGTACACGATGCAGGAGTACTGCCACCAGCGCCAGCTCCAGGGGTTCGGAGAGTTCCTCCAGCTATCGTCGGAGGGCATCCCCGCCGACAAATTCAGAACGATCCGGGTCGGCTGCATGAAACGCTGGGGGTCGGAGGACTTCGTGATGGCGACGTATTGCGCGAAGGGCGAGCTGGACGCCTACCGTCGGCTCAACGCCGGACGTTAACAGGGGAGTGCTGGCCGTGTTGTTACTGCAAACAGTCGCGCCAGAGTTTTTCTCTCACGATGAAGATCGGTAAACCTTTTTGGGTTTTATATTTCATCGCGACATCGATTTTGTTGCCGAAGCTGCCATTCTTCCACTCGACGCTGCCGAGGCTGCCGATCACGAGATAGTTCAACTTCATGGTGACGGAATTTGAGATGAAGCCCTCGCGCTTTATAATTTCGCTTTCACACATTGTCCTGGAACCGTGGACAAACTCCCCCGTAAAGCAAAACCGTTGCTTTAGAAAGTCGACCTTCTCCAAAGAATAGGGCACCATCTCCGTGACTTGAGCCGCGCCGGAGAGATCGGTGTCGGTCTGCCCAGTCAACGCTTGAAGCTGGGTGACCAGATGCGCGCGCTCCTCTTCAGTGACCTTACCGTCTTTCAGGACTTCCGATATCTTGTCGTAGACGACGTCGCCGGGGAAGGCGTACTGAAGTTGGGGGCTATCGTCCAACCATTTTTTGAGGTGACGGATTTCCTCGTCGCTCAGATTGCCGTCACAAAGCATCCCTTGAGCGATGCCGATCAGCGCGCCCAGCGACCGGCGCATGCCGTTGATTTGCGCACCAATCATCCTCGGATAACCGTCAGCCATGTTGACCCCCAATTATGCGCTAGTTCGCTGCCGCAGTGCTTTAGCCCGTGCACTCGTTTGCAGATCGATTGATGAACTTGCTCTGCCGGATGTGCGCGTCCGCGGTCTGCCAGCCCCGGTCCTGGGTGAACCAGGGCGGGTAAATGCCATTCGAGCGGTCCTTCACCTTCTGCTCAGTCACGCTGACTTGAATGCGTAGCTTAACCTCAAACAGGCATTCGGCGATTCTGGCTTCGGTCCAGCTTTGCTGTGCGCTGGCGGGAAAACTCACGTTCATCGCACGGGCGTTGCGCGCGAGCAGGCCATAGTCTTCCGTAATCTTCTGCATGGCGATAAGTTCCTGATAGGTCTCGCCCAGCGCGGCGATTTCCGGAAGCATTTCGACTCGAAAGGCGTCGGCGCTGACGGCGGGGTTTTCTGCCGGCGCGGCGACCGGCGCTTTCGCCACGGCTTGAGGCGAGCGACCGCACGCCGCGATTGTAAGACCGCCAACGATCAGCAACATCAGTTTCAGGCGATTTATAGCTTCTCTTGAGATCATAGCCCCGAATCTGGCGCAAACCCTGTGCCGGGAAGACGAGCCAGGCCAGACTGACAGTTTGTGTCACTCCGGCTTGCGCCGGGTCATACCGGAGTGATACTCTTGGGACAATCTTAGGACAACTTTAGGACATTTTAGGACGATCATGAAAGTCGCCATCTCCATCCCCGATCCGTTGTTCAAGAGCGCCGAGCGCCTGGCCAAGAAACTCAAGAAGCCGCGCAGCCGGCTCTATGCCGAGGCCGTGCGCGAGTACATCGACGTGCACGACCCCAAGACCATCACCGACGAAATCAACGCAGTCTTGAGCAAAACCACTTCGGAGATCGATCCCGATCTAGAGCGCTTGCAGTTTGAGACATTGGACCCCGATGAAACGTGGTGAGGTGTGGTGGGCTTCGCTCGACAAGCGCCGTCCCGTCGTTATCGTCCAGGCGGACTTTTTTAACGAGAGCCGGCTTAATTCCGTGGTCATCGCAACCATTACTTCCAATCTCAGATTGGCGGACATGCCCGGCAACGTCCGCATCAGCAGCCGTGACTCGGGCCTGGCCAAACCCTCGGTCGTCAATGTCACGCAACTTTTAGCGATTCGACGAGAGCGTCTGACCAAGTGCGTGAAGATGCTTTCCGGCGACGTCATGCACGACGTCGATCAGGGCGTGAGACTCGTGCTGGGGCTGCTGTAAGAGAGCGGTTGGAGCGTTTAACTCGCTTTAACGCGCTCTGTGATTCTGAGGTTCCCGTTGGCGAGATTCTGTATCATCGCTGCCCAGATCATCGGGTTGGCCACGGAGTAAACCTGGCTCTTTTGTCGTCGCGAAGAACTAATCTCCACCGCATCCTGCCAAGCGCTTGCGGAGAGAACGTCCGCGAGATTGATCGAGCGATTTTGTGAACCCCCATCGAAGACAACGCGTTGGCTGGTGAGCACCAACGTTCCCGCATCCAATTTTCTAAGTCGCTGAACCGATTCCGAAACGCCGCCGCCGATAAATATTCCTCCGATCCGGGTACCGGCGCCGGTCGACAAGCGCTGCGCTCTGGTTTCGAATAAGTTGCTCTGTTCCTGGAGGACGCCGGTTTCGCCCTTTTTGAGCACAATGCTAACCGCGACCTCTGGAATCGCTTTGCCATCCGTCAGATTGTCTAAGAAGGCTTGGGCTTCTATATGTTTGACTCGTTGGGTTTCTTTGGCCGCGTTCGCCTTCACTACGCTGATCGCGATGAAGATTCCAACACCGACCACCACCAAAATTATAAAAGTTGCCATACCGTCGTTATCGGCAGCGGATGGGACAGCTTTAACTATCCTCAGCGCGACACTCTTACGGCGGCGTTGTTGGCGCGTGGCTTGTCACCTTTGACGTTTTTTAGTCCTGCGCGGCGGATGGCGACCATGATCTCGGAGTGAAACTGTTTCAGCTGTTTTGGAGTGTACGTGCGCAGAATCTCTATCAATCTTGCTTGGTCCTTTAGGATCGGCAACTAAGTCCTCCGTGGGCATAATGGGATCTCGTCCGCCGGATGAGATCAAATACTGTGCCGTGGTCCCTTCGAACAACTGATCGACGGAATAACCGGCCTGCCAGATGTTAAACAGTAGCTCGCCGGAAAGCTCGTTTTCACCGCTCTCATATCCTTGGATCATTCTTGAGGAGAACCGCCGGGCGAATTGGTCGGCGCGTTTCGTAGAAAATTTAGCGCCCAGTGCTTCTTGGGTCAGTCCTAAATCCTGCTGAAATTTCCACAGCTTTGAGCCCAGTTCTACATGTACTGGGTTCTTGGGTTTGTCGCTCTTAATATTTTTAGCCACGGAATCAGTCTTTGTACTTGACAAGAATATACGGATTCCGTATATTCCCTTCTCGTGTTGTATGCATAACGAACGCATCCATTAGTTAGCATAAGGCCAACTATGAAAAAAGCTCTACCTAAGCGCCGGTGCCGACAATGCGGGAAGCTATTTCCGCCCAAGAGAGCCTGGCAGGAATACGACTCGACCAAGTGCCGAAAGGCCGCGTTCGACGAGCGCCGCGCCGAGCTGTTGCGCAGAGCCGAGGAGATAGTGCGCTCAACCTCGTCGGAAGCCGAGGCCATGAATACTGAAAGTGACGCCATAAGTCTAGCCGGGCAGGGCAGGCGGGTCCGGTGATTTGAGCGATGAGTTACGACGACTTCCTCGCCAGTAAGGCGCTGATCGATCCGGACACCGGGATCAAAGAGACCGTAAATCTCAATCCGATGCTGTTCGAGTTTCAGCGCGACATCGTCCGGTGGGCGCTGCGCCGCGGGCGCGCGGCGATCTGGGCGGACTGCGGGCTGGGCAAGGGGCCGATGGCGCTGGAGTGGGCGCGCCACATACCCGGCGCGGTGTTGATCGTCGCGCCGCTGGCAGTGGCGCAGCAGTTCAAGCGCGAGGCGGAGAAGTTCGGCGTCGACGTAGGGCTGGCCAAGAATCAAGACGAGATCACCAAGCGCATCACCGTCACCAACTACGAGCGGATCGACAGCTTTGACCCTGGCCGGTTCACCGGCGTGGTGCTCGACGAATCATCCATCCTCAAATCTTTTGACGGCGTGACCCGCACGCAGCTCATCTCGATGTTTGCGCAGACGCCCTTCCGGCTCTGCTGCACGGCAACTCCCGCGCCCAACGATCACATGGAGCTCGGCAACCATGCCGAGTTTCTCGGTGTGATGACGCGCACGGAAATGCTCGCGATGTTCTTCGTCCACGACGGCGGCGACACGTCGAAATGGCGGATCAAGGGTCACGCCGAAGGCGAGTTCTGGAAATGGATCTGTCAGTGGGCGGTGATGATGCGCAAGCCGGCGGACCTCGGTTACGACGACGGCGACTTCAAGCTGCCGCCGATCGAGTTTCATTCGCACACGGTGGATTCGGGCAAGGCGGCCGATGGCATGCTGTTCGCCATGCCGGCGTCGACGTTATCGGAACGGATCGGCGCGCGCCGGGCCTCGCTCGACGAACGGGTGCGGCTGGCGGCCGAGATCGCCAACGACATACCGATCACGCGGCAAGCGCTCATCTGGTGCAACCTCAACGGCGAATCGGAAGCGCTCACCAAGCAGATCGCCGGGGCCGTGGAAGTCAAAGGCGCCGATTCAGCGGATCACAAAGAGCAATCGGTCATCGACTTTGTCGGCGGCAAGACCCGCGCGCTGGTCAGCAAGCCGACCATCTTCGGCTACGGGCTCAACCTTCAGAACTGCTCAGACGTCATCTTTGTCGGTCTCTCCGATTCCTATGAACAATTCTATCAAGCAATCCGGCGCTGCTGGCGGTTCGGTCAAAAGAAAAAGGTCAACATCCACATCGTCACGGCAACCACCGAGGGCGCGGTGCTCGCCAACATCATGCGCAAGGAGGCGGACGCCGAAAGGATGGCCGAGGGGATGCTCGTGCACATGCGCGATATCAACAAGCAAGCACTTCACGGCGGCACGATCAGGATGAAAACAGAATATAAGCGCGACGTTTACCGGGGCAGGGGCTGGACCGCGCATCTCGGCGATTGCGTCGAGGTGGTCAACGAGATGGCCGACGACTCGATCCACTACACGATCTACTCGCCGCCGTTCGCTTCGCTTTATACCTATTCCAACAGCGATCGGGACATGGGCAATTCGCTCGATCACGAGCAATTCTTCGATCATTACAAATTTTTACTGCCACTGCTTTATCAAAAAACCATGCCGGGGCGCTTGGTATCGTTTCATTGCATGAATCTGCCGACAACGAAAGTCAGAGATGGGTATATCGGCATTACTGACTTTCGCGGCCAACTGATTAAACTCCATCAAGACGCCGGCTGGATTTATCACAGCGAGGTTTGCATTTGGAAAGATCCGGTTACAGCCATGCAGCGCACCAAGGCGCTAGGGCTGCTTCACAAACAGCTAAAAAAAGACTCCTGTATGTCGCGCCAAGGACTGGCGGACTACCTCGTCACC
>Ga0068862_100005646_pt1 | contig 10448 bp, 10 predicted proteins | sample KBSSwiS52_FD_66598 | JGI IMG/M metagenome (GOLD analysis project Ga0068862, IMG submission 66598) | Switchgrass rhizosphere microbial communities from Kellogg Biological Station, Michigan, USA - KBS Switchgrass S5-2 | ecosystem: Host-associated > Plants > Roots > Rhizosphere > Soil ... | reverse complement strand
TCCCGGCCAGGATGCCTGCCAGTTGTCCCCAAACCAGACTCCACACTCCCAGCCCCAACGACGCCAGAACAATGGAGACCAATCCCTTTGTAAAGCTGCCGCTCATACTGGGTAATAATTTCGTCCTGAACCGTAAATGACGCTGAAGGAGGGTATCCGGAACCATCCCAAGGCCGCTGAGAGGCAAGCTTAATCCAAGTACGCGGAGGAGAGGAACAATTTCATCATTTTTGAAAAACACCGCAACAGACGGTGCCACGACCCATGTCAATCCAAATGAAACCACGCCCAATAAAATGTTTGCCGCAAAGGCAGCGTTGGCTGCCTCCTCCAGGTTTTCGCGTCGCGCAATTAATGCGCTATCGATCCCCGCCGAATTCAGGATATCAAGATATTGAATGGCCACCAGACAATAACCGACCAACCCGAATTGTTCGGGCAGCAACAGCCTGGCAAGAATAATCGTCGAAACAAAAGTAAGCACTTTTCCACCGATGAACGCCAAATACGACCAAAAAATGCCTTTGATGGTCTTCTGGGCCAAATCGGGTGTGGAAGCCAACTCTGTCATTGTGATAAATTAATTCGGAACCGTTCTGCGGTTGCTGCTCTCTGAACTTGTTCCGCCACTGCGGGCAAAGAGAGAATAATCCCGATCAACAGATAAAAGTAACGAGGGAAGGCGGCATGGATAAATAACGCGGCGGTTAAATAACCTGCGAATCCGATCCCCAAACCTGTCACCAGGTGAGCGTAATCCACCTTGTAGACTTCCAGGAATTTTGTCCGCGCACTCAGAATGGATCGAAAAGAAAGCCCGATAATGGATAAGAAGATTGACATGCCGAGAATACCCGTTTCTGTCAGCACTTCCAGGTACAGACTATGAACCGATCTATTACTAACAGACGGCGCCAGCCCAACTTCCTTGCTGAATTCCGGGTATAGATAGGCGAAATTACTTAAACCTACTCCCAACAAGGGATGCTGCTTGAACATTGCCCAGGCGGTAAGATATTGGCTGGCACGGCCTTGGATAGAGTTATCGGTCCGGATATCGATCGTGCCAGTTTGACTGGGGAGGAGGCTATCCAGGGTAAGGATACGGTCAAAGTAGGTGCTGGGAACGAGGAAGAAAATGCCGATCGCCAGCGCAATTAATAGAGCCAACTGAAGCGGCCGGGGCGGATAAATGAGGGCGAACAACCCCAGCACGACCACAGCTGCCAGAAATCCCCCGCGAGAAAATGTAAATACCACGGTCAATGTGCATAGTACAGCCGCTAACGCTGCCAGAACCTTCAATCCTGGTTTCCGTTCATGCAGCATTCTCTCAATCGCGATCGGAATCAGCACCACCATGACCTGGGCATAAAAGTTAGGGTCGCCGATCGGCCCCGTGAGGCGATATCCGCTTGTGCTCCCCGAAATACCCGCCACTTCTGCGTTCGAAAATCCGCCGTACGTATTGGTGAACGTCCCTGTCAGGTGCTGAAAAACACTAAGGGACCCGAGAAAAATACCAATTGCAAGAAGAGTCCAGATCACATGACGGAATGCTGGCCCTCGTTTTAGCATCACGACGATCACAAGGGTGATCAGAGCATCCTTCACATAATTGCTCAACGTATAAAGCACACTCGCTGAATTTTCAGCGTAGAGCAGTGAAAAGAAACCGACCAGACCGTATAGCCCTAATAATGCGGCTGGCATTTGCCAGCCTTCAGGTCGTTCACCAAAGATGGCCCACCGAATGAAGATAGCAACGATCAACAAACCAACAAAAAACTTGGCAACCGAGGGAGCGTTATACACGTCGATGGCGATATCAGAAAAACGTGTGTAGGTAATGAAAACAAAGAGGAGAAGACCTAATTCAGCCGAGGCAACCGTCGCAATGACGACAACCAGACCTCCTACTGCCAGCATGACGAAAAATGGATTATTGAGGCCTGTGATGGCTAATCCAGCCAAAGATCCAAGCATGACAGCCAACAACGCGTAAAGCATGGCTGTCCGCGTGGGCGATTTTTGAAACTTCTTGATAATTACAGCCACGTTAACTCTCCCTCACCGATCGAAATAAGGGCTTGCAGGCTTTGTCGGTTTTACACGAAAATAGTAACCGATCCGCCAGATCAGATAGGCAAAAAGCTCCTTCCAACTATTCGAAAAGAACCGGCCGGAAGTCAGAACTACATGCTCGTTCGCACCTGAATACTTGATTTTTTTACCCAGAGCCTTTACCACTGGACCGATTTGGATATCGTAATCGACGCGCTCTTCAGAAAACAACTCCAGGATCAATTTGCGTTTCATTGCGTAATTGCTACCCCGACTCGTCGGAATGCCAAGGAGAACGCGCTTAAACCAACGGCTGGCATGATGGGTAAACATACGGATCTTGATCACTAGCCCGGCGGGTAAATCAAAATAATCGACGTGGGTATAGGCCAGATCTGCACCTGAATTCAGTTGATCAATGTACCAGTCCAATAAAGCAGTTGAGTTGGGGATGCGACAATCCGCATCGAAGAGTAAGGTGTTTTCTGATTGCGCCAGTTCGATGCCCGGGATCCGGGCTGCCAACGCCACACCGCCTCGATAGATTACTTTTTCAATTCCAAGTACCTTGAAGCCCAATTGTTGGTACTTCAGAATTTCTTCCGGAGGATTATTCTCAGGATAATTGTTGACCACCAGGATGATCTCAATGGATTGGCTGCCGTGATAAGCCGCAAGGTCAGATGCCAGGATCAAAACCCTTGAGAGATCCTTTTGGGCATTAACAGGTATCACGATTGAGGCGCGCGGAGGGATATGAGCATCTCCTCGCAGGCGTTGGAAATCCGCGCTCGAGACAGTTTTGGGAGCTTGAAGCAAAGCAGACCGGCTCATAATATAATCTAGATGGGCTGCGTGGCCTTCAAAAGATACAAGCCATTGCTATTTTTCTCGGCCACATCCAGGGCCCACTTGACGTTCTTCACCATTGATTCCACAGTATCACCAACGCGATATTCAGCAATTCCGATCTGTGGATTTAGATAGAGATCCTCTCCCGAAACTTCACTCTTAATGGGGACCGACAGGGCGGTCCGGACCCGTCCCATGGTATTCACCGAAGCATCCCCAGGCGTCTCAAAGAGTATGATCGAAAATTCGAGCTCACTCCAGCGCCCGACCAGATCGTTGCCCCGTAATTGATTTCTCAAGGTTCCATTGATGTGTCGAAGAATGGTTTGAAGGCTCGATTGTGGCAGGACATTAATATACTTCCCTAAGCCCTCCAGCCGAACCAGGCAAAAGGAGAAATCATTGGTGGAAGCAAAAGCGATCTCAGCTAATTCCTGCTCAAATACCGTTCGATTTAAGGCAAGCGAGACAGGGTCTGTTTTTCGTTGTTGCATGAAATTCTCGATGGGAGCCTGAATTAACTCCCGGGTCAGGGCCAGGATGACCCCCATGGCAAGGCCCACCACGAGAGCAACACCGGCATCCCGCGCTGGCTGAGGGGAAATCGGTTTGACAGGCACAACTGACGGATCGAGCAGCGTCATTTCGTAGACCATATATAAGCCCTGAACGTATTCCACGACATGTTGTCCAATGGCATTCACCAGTAGCATAACTGTTTGAGGATCGGGCCCCTGCACAGAGAATTCTATAATATTAGTGTCAGGCAAAACAACTGCATTGTAGGTGTAATCCATTAAATTGGCCTCGTTTATTTGGAGAAGGTCGAATGTTTCCCGATGGATGCGAGGGCTGTTCAAGATTTCGGCATACGTCGTGATGATCGAGCGCTTGTCCAGAGTCGCGAGGCTGTTTAACACGTTATTTCCCTCGGCAACAAATGTAGCACTGGGAGAGATAACAAAACGTGAGGTTGCTCGGTAGATTGGTGTGGCCAGATAGGAAGCCACAAGAGTCACCAAAATGGCCACCAATGTGGTCACAATAATAATCCACCATCCCCGCTGAAGCATTCGAAAATACAACTTGACTTCCATGGAACTCTCCTAATTAAGCAATTATCCGAGCGAAGAAGACAAATTCGTTTGAGCAAACAGGGATGCCAATCTTCTGGCATTCAGGGATAACTCAAACTCCTCAAGGACCCATTTCTTGCCGGAGGCGGCCCGTCGCCGTGCCTCGGCGGGGCCGCTATAAATTTGGGATAGCGCGTCTGCGATCGCAATCACATCTTCGGGAGGCACCAGCCAGCCTGTATCTCCATGTCGAACTAACTCAGGAATACCAGAAATACAGGTTGCCACCACCGGAATACCACTGGCCATGGCTTCCATCAAAGCCACTGGAATTCCTTCCATCTTACCAGACGAGGTAATAACGCTCGGCTGAACATAACAATTAGCTGTCTTCAACAATAGCGAAACATCATCCTGAGTGCGTGGTCCTAATAATTCAACCAATTCCTCGATGTGATTCTCGCGAATTAACTGCTCCAGTATGGAATATAAATCTCCGCCACCTACGATTCTACATCGAAACGGAATGCCGCGCTTTTGCAGTTCGACACAAGCTCTGACCAGATACACATGTCCCTTGTAAGGCTGCAAGCTCCCAATACTGATAATTTCAAGCTGTTCCGGGTCAGCAACTCCGATCCCGTTTTCGCTTCCGTAAAGGGCTGGGTCGATCCCACAGCGGACAATTTGTGTCTTTTGTTGAACCCAGGGACCGAACAAATTCACCAGATACTGACGATTAAATTCTGAGATGGCAGAAACAAAAACAGAATCCTGCAACTTGGTGGCCAGCATAGGCTTCTCAACAAAAATGTCGTGGGCGTGGACGGTGATGCTGTATGAAATGCCAGTCAGTTGATTGATCAGCCACGCTACCAGCGCGGGATGAGTTGCATAATGCGCGTGGATATGATCAATGCCCTCTGCCTGAAAACGATCCGCCATCCAGACCGCGCGAGGGAATAAGAGCAGAGTGCGTACGAGAAATTTAGGACTACGGAGATTCTCCCGCAACGCTCTCCACAACAAGGAGAGGTACTGTTGTGGCCGACGCATCAATCTGACAACGTTTGACTTCAGTAAATCCAGTGAAAACCACGGCACCGCGTGGGCCCGTGCCAGCCACGGACGCGCCTCATGATGGATAAGCTCTTGGTGCTGAATGATCAAAGGATAGAGCTCGATCTGCCACCCCAACTGCTCTAGCGAAATCATCTCCCGTAGAATAAAGGTCTCAGGCAGGTGCGGAAACCTTGAAACGATATAAGCAATCTTACTCGACATTCACACTTTCTATTACCGTGCTCCACGCTGTTGGAAGACAGCAAATACAGTCATAAACAGAATATACAGATCCAGGAGCAGACTGGCCCGTTCAATATAGGCGATATCCAGCCGCAGCCGATCGTCAAACTCTAATTTTGCGCGGCCGATAATTTGCCAAAGTCCCGTGATCCCGGGCATCACATCCAGCCGGTATGTGTGCCAAAGTTTATACGTCTCCGCCCCGAAGGAGGTGGGGCGCGGTCCAACCAGACTCATTTCGCCTTTTAAGACATTAAGAATTTGTGGAATTTCGTCCAAACTGGTCTTTCGTAAAAACTTACCCAGCCGCGTGATACGCGGATCGTTTGTGATCTTAAAATCGGGCCATTGCAGTTCATTCAGATGGGCATATTTCGCCTTCAATTCCTCTGCATCGCGTACCATGGTGCGGAATTTGTACATATGGAAACGTCGTCCCCCTTTTCCTGTACGAAGCTGGGTAAACACCACGGGCGCACCTGGAGAATTAATCCGAATGATTAAAGCAACGATCCCAAATAGCGGCAACCAGACGGGTAGCGAAATGATGACCAGAAATACATCCATAACACGCTTGGTCACCTGATAGGCCCGGCCGCTGATCAGTCTCTTTTGAGGATCAAACTTTCTTACCCAGTCATCCCGAGAGGAGAGCAACCCTAGCACACTCATAATTTGGAGCCTTCCTGCGACTCAATCACAGCCATGTGTTCCAGAGTGGAAGCCGCTGAACCAGTAAGATGTTCCTGCGCTTTCTGACGCAAATCATCAAACGTAAGCGCATCGTCAGGGAAAGTTGCTACGCCCCAACGAGCCTGTTGACTGGTCTTTTCCTGAATTGCCTGAACAATCCTTTTCGCCAACAAAGTCGCACGAGACAATTCAGTTTCGGTGCAAAGGACCACAAACCTTCCCTGATGGTCACGCAATACCAAATCGGTCTGGCGGACACAGTTATCAATGATTTGCGCAAATCGAGCCGACGTGAATTGTTTAAACAGATCATGCTGAACGCTCTTTAGCATTTCTCCCGTTATGTTCTCATCATCCGATTCAGCTTCGATCACCACGATGCTCAGCGGGCGCTGATAACGGCGGCTGCGTGTCAGCTCGATCTTGATGCGCTGATATTCCGAATCGATATCACGAGCACGGTTGGGAAACGCGTTTAACGCTAAGGCAGCCATAATCGACTCGGCATAGCTGATCTGCATGGAAAGCTGATAGGCAAACCAAACGCCAACTTCGAGTAGGATGAATTCCAAAACAATAATCGAGAAGTCATTCGAGGTGGTCGAGAGACTTCTATTAAGGATTTCCAGCAATAAGATATAAACCCCTGCCCAGACAGACAGGGGAACATAAACTGGGACTCGTGAGATGGATGGGAAAAAAAGTGTCACTGGCATGGCGATCAATACGGCCAGGTAAAAGTAGGATGCAAAATTGATGATGGGCCTGCCAGTATAATCAGTTTGCCCAAGCACAAAAATCAATGCCAGATAAATGGCCGCACCAAAGAAAGAACGTTTCAGATTAGTCATACAAAGTGTCAATTATCGTTATTGCACGGCTGGCAATGAGGAAAAAGATTATACTTAGCTATAAACAGCTCAAAAAAGCTGCTTTCCGTAAGAAAATGATAGTTAACGGTTATCTAAATTTCAGCCGTCTATGAGTACAAGACGCCGAACATTAGAGAATGTTACAAGAACATTTCATATCTGTCAGGATGACTTTTGTAAGGTCAAATCTTCAGGAAGGCTGTGGAAAACATCGAACCATGAACGATCTCTATACCATCACACCATCCCAAATCGTTATGTATGCGACTGAATATTGTTCAGATTGCGTGCGAGCTAAAAAATTCTTTGAGACAAACAATATTCCCCATCTCCGGGTGGGCCTGGAAGGGAATTCTGAGGCGACGGAATTCGTCCTGGAGGTAAACAACGGCTATCGCAGCGTTCCGACCATCGTCTTCCCGGATGGCTCCATCCTGGTCGAGCCAAACTGGGAAGAGTTGAAAGCCAAATTCTCCAACTCATGACTCAGACAGCCGATGTTGTGATTTGTGGAGCCGGTATCACCGGAGTTTCTGCCGCGCACTTTCTCAGTAAAGCAGGTTTCAAAAATATTCTTCTGCTGGACGAGCGTCCTCCCCTCTCGTTAACAAGCGATCATTCCACCGAGTGTTATCGGAACTGGTGGCCCGACCCCGAAATGCTCGCGCTAATGAATCGCTCCATTGATCTCATGGAAGCATTAGCCGATGAAAGTGGGAATGTATTTCGGATGAACCGACGAGGCTACTTATATGTGACCGCCGATGAAAGCAGGATTCAGGGCCTGGAAACTGCCTCACGCCAGATCTCAAGCCTGGGTGCCGGCCCGACGCGCGTTCACTCGTCCTCGTCAGTGGACTACCACGACTCCCCTGCTGAAGGGTTCCACGATCAACCGACCGGCGCGGACTTGTTGATTGGCAATGGACTCATCCGCCAGTATTTTCCGTATATAACGGAGCGTGCGGCGGCCGCCTTACACGTCCGTCGCGCGGGTTGGCTGAGCGCCCAACAATTGGGGATGTATCTCCTTGAAACGGCCCGCGGGCGCGGGGTCCGATTTGAATCAGGATGCGTGACAGGCATAGAGATATCCAATGGCTGCGTGCAGGGAGTCAGGCTGAGTTCCGGGGAACGAATCGATTCGCCGGTCTTTATCAACGCCGCGGGTCCGTATCTGAAAGAGGTGGGCAGATTGCTCGGAATTGATCTACCTGTGCATACCGAGCTGCATCTGAAAGCCGCGATCAAAGACTCATTGGGGGTCGTAGGTCGTGAGGCGCCACTCTTAATTTGGACGGATCCACAATGGTTGCCCTGGGAGGAGGAAGAGCGCCTGGCGTTGGCGGAAGATGAGGCAACAAAGTGGTTGACTGACTTATTTCCTTCGGGGGTTCACACCCGACCCGAAGGTGCGGGCGAAAGCCAGACGATTTTGATGTTGTGGGAATATCAAACCAAAGTGATGGAGCCAGTGTGGCCGCCCAAAATGGATGAGCAGTATCCTGAAGTGGCGTTGCGTGGACTCGCCGCCTTGCTGCCTCGAATGAAAGAATACTTCAATAGGATGCCGCGTCCACAGCTGGACGGCGGCTACTACACCAAGACGCGCGAAAATCGTCCGCTGGTCGGACCCATGGATGTGGAGGGAGCGTTTGTCATTGGAGCAGTTTCAGGCTATGGCATCATGTCCGCTTGCGGCGTAGGGGAATTGCTCGCCGCGCAGGTGGTGGGCAGCGAGCTGCCATCCTATGCTTCTGCCTTTGCTCTATCACGTTACAATGATCCCGAGTATCTAAAAAGACTTGAAAGTTGGGGGGAGAATGGACAACTTTAATTAGGATCCTTTGAATAGGTTAAAAGGTGGCTCTACTCATTTTTATGAAGCGGGATACAACCCCGCACGCTTCTTCCCTTATGTTTTATGCGGCGTGCGGGGTACAATGACGAGGAGGAGCAGAAAATGAAGAGAGCTGTTTTTGTGATACTGGCGGGTCTATTGTTGGCGTCTTGTAATGGCTGGGTCATCCAACCACCCGGCAATCCTCCTACTCCGTTCCTTCCTCCGACCCAGACGCCCTCCATTTTTACAGCCACGCCGATCGTCATCAATCCTACTGCCACATCTCAAATTCCAACTTCCACGGCGATTCCGTTTATTACAGCCACATTTAGTCCAGTTCCGGTTTCCTCCGATACGCCAGGGATTCCAACCCCAATCCCGCCGAGTGGACCATCCATTTCAGTTGAGATTCTGGGATGCAATACCAGTATCGACGTTGTGCATGGCATGGGCGAAGTAACAAACGCCTTTGTTGTCCTGAGAAATACGGGAGGAGTGGAACTCACCAACTTGAAGGTGACTCTGAATGCTTTGGATGAAGGAAGGGTGCATCCCGACAAGACTGTTGATGTATCCTTGCTTCCCATGGGGTACAAAGCAACGTTGAAACTGACTGTGGATAGTACATACAAGGCTGAGACTCCGATCCAGATTGAAGTAAGTGGTGATGCAGGGTTGTTCCAGCGCCTGGGAGCTGATTCGTGTAAGGATATTGGCGTTTTGGCCCCAAATCCCGACAGCCTGAATACGCCGATGCCCAATAATCCATAATATAATGACACTATGCCAACACAACCCTTACCTTTAACCAATGGTCGCCAAAGGATCGCAGTCCTCATCGACGGCGATAACGCTCAATCTTCGCTCCTGCCTCAAATGCTCGTCGAAGCGGGGCGCCACGGACAAGTGACCGTGCGGCGGATTTACGGGGATTGGACCACCAGCAACATGAACTCCTGGAAGGAAACACTTAATTTTCATGCCTTCCAACCCATTCAACAATTTCGCTATACGGTCGGCAAGAACGCGACGGACAGCGCGATGATCATCGATGCAATGGACATTATGCATTCGGGCGTGGTGGATGGATTCTGTCTCGTTTCCTCGGATAGCGACTATACCAGGCTGGCGACTCGCATCCGTGAAACAGGTATCTTTGTCATGGGGATCGGCGAAAAGAAAACCCCGAAAGCCTTCGTCAATGCCTGTGATTTGTTTGTCTATACCGAAAATTTGGTCGAAGAGAAAAAAGCCACGCAACAAAAAAGGGCCCAAGCTACCCGAGCGAAAAAGGCCAGCAGTAAAGAGAGTCCCGAAAGCACCGAGGCCGAAAAAGAAGAAGCGGATCCGATGCCTGTTTTGAGCCAGGCCTTTGAAATGGCGGTGGGACAGGATGGCTGGGCGCGGCTTGATGTGATGGGGAATGCCATCTACCAGGTGGACCCGGGCTTCGACCCGCGTACTTATGGACACAAGCAGCTCTCGCGCATGCTGAACAAGCTCAAAGACCGCTTCGAGATGCGCACCCAGGATATTGAGGGACAGTTGATCTTTTACGTGAAAATGAAGGAATAAGCGTCTCGCAAATATGGTTCTTAACGCTGCAGTTTTTGATAAGTATTGACTCTGCCACCACCCGGTCGATGAGTGAATACTTATTTATTGTTTAATAAGGAGACGAGGATATGTATGCCAGAGTGACAACTACTCAGTTTTCGCCCTATCGATTGGATGAGGCCATTA